>Ga0207752_1000005_pt1 | contig 95685 bp, 70 predicted proteins | sample Pon2CUnioCityCA_6_FD_187272 | JGI IMG/M metagenome (GOLD analysis project Ga0207752, IMG submission 187272) | Marine sediment microbial community from Union City, CA, USA - Pond 2C Sediment 2 (SPAdes) | ecosystem: Environmental > Aquatic > Marine > Intertidal zone > Salt pond sediment ... | reverse complement strand
CGGCGCCCGTTTACTTGAATACACGTACAGTCGCGATAGTCTCATGCCGGGCGAGAAGGTCGTGATCACCCTGGAATGGGAACCGGCGAGCGCAGGAGACATGGGCACGCCGCTTACGGTGGCGTTGGCCACCCCGGCCGTCCACCGTTACCAGACGGCCCCGCTGCTACTGGCACAGCGCCAGCCGCTGACCGGAGGGCAGAGTGCTTTCTCATTCTCTTTGCCGCCGGATGCCCCCAGCGGCCTCTACGTGCCCCGGCTGAAAGTGGCCGGTGCGGCACCGTTGCTGGCCAGTGGAGACACGCGCGGCGATCTGTTTCTCCGTCCCCTGCGAATTGTGGCCCCGGCAAAAACGGCCGATCCGGGCTATACGCTTCAGGTGAACGCAAGCGAGGTAACAGTGGTGGGCGAGCCGCCGGTACGGGGAGAAGCGGGCAGGCCGGTGGCCTGTGAAACAGCGCGACCGGGCAGTCTGCTGGTAACAATGGAGTGGACCACGCCTCGTCCGCTCAGCGCCAACTACGTCACATCCCTGCGCCTCCTGGACAGAGAGGGGCGTTTGCTCGCCCAATGTGATGTCCAACCTGGCTATGGCTTCCAGCCAAGCAGTGGCTGGCCCGTCGGACACCCAGTTTACGACCGGCTCGTCCTGTCTTTGCCCGGGAAATTGCCGGATGCGGCACCCTATCCCCTGGTAACCCGCCTTTACCTGCCCGGGGGAGAGAACCTTCTGACCCGGCGGCTGGGCGAACTGCAGTGGAAAGAAGGCGCCCTGGCATTCGTCCCTGCCCGCCCCAGCTTCACACTGCCCCAGCAAATGACGCCCACGACGGCCCGTTTTGGCGAGGTGGCGGCCCTGCGCGGTTACCAGTTGGACGTCCGCGCGAATACTCTCTCGCTAACGCTTTATTGGGAAGCGCTGGCAGCCGGGGAGAACGCTTATGTGCGTTTTGTACATCTGATCGACCCGGCAACCGGCCAGATCATAGAGCGCGCGGACGGCAGTACCGTCCAGAGGGACGGTATTCCGCGGCAGGATAGTTACCCCACCAGCCAGTGGACGGCCGGGGAAATCATCACCGATCCGGTCTCCCTTTCCCTCGCCGGAGTTCCGGCCGGCAATTACCGGTTGTCCGTTGGCTTTTATCCTTCCCAGGACCCGGCGAATCGCCTGCCGGTGAGCGAAGTGGAAGGCGCCGCCCTCACGCCTGGCTCCTTCCTGTTCCCCGAGACGGTCGCAGTGCCCCCCGCAACGGACTAGAGAGCACACCTCCCTTAGATTCCTAACCAATTTATAACCGTAAATGTGACTATCTTCTTAGGGATAGGGGGGCTGAATCTTCCTATAATGTTGTTGAGTTTGTCATTCTTGTGTCGTCAGTCGATTGCTGGCATTTTTAGACAGGATCCATTATGAAGAGGAGATCTTATATGAAGAAATGGTTTGTCACATCTATAGTGTTTAGTACCGTGCTACTCTTGTCCCTGGCCATTACGGCTGCGCCGGTCGCAGCGTACAACGGGGTGACAGGACAGGCCGTCGACGCCAACGGGGATGGTTGGACCCACAGCGGCACCGTTACCATTTATGAAGCGGGCAATTCCACGCCGGTGGGAACAGGCAGCCTCAGTGGCAACGGGTCGTTCACGATAGACTACGATCCAGGTAATCTCCCCGTAAACTTCAGCGAAATGTACATCCTCATCAACTATAATGCCGGTTCAGGCGGGGATCCCGGATCAGAGCAGATCTCCTTTACGGAGTTTCCGGAGGATGACTACTACAACGCCGGCTACATCGAAACCGGCACCGGCCCCACGGCCGTGACCCTGCAGGGAATTAGCGCGACAGGAACGTCCGGCCTGCCCCTGGTGGTGGCTGCCGGGCTCATGCTGCTGGCCGTTGCCAGCTTTGTCTTCTTCCGCCGTTCGCACGTTACCCTCTAGACTACAGGACCCTCTCCAGACGAAGAGGGTCCATTTCGATCTATACGGCCGGCCGGATCGCCGCAGCGACGAAGTGCTGGTAAGCGTCCATCAGGCGCCGGGTGAGGGAGCCCGGCCGGCCCTCCCCCACCGGCATGCCCGCAATATTCACGACAGGGATTAGGCCTCGCGAGGAGCTGCTGAGGAAGGCCTCGGCAAAGGTATCGATCTGGGAGAGGGGGGGCGGCTCCAGACGAACGGGAATGGACAGTGTCTCCACCAATTCCTGCAAAACAATCTTGCGCGTGATTCCTTCCAAGATACCGTTTCCGGCCGTCCACAAGGTACCATCACGAAGCGCGTAGAAATTACTGCTGCTCCCCTCCAGAATCCGCTCGTCGGCATCGAGCAGGAGATAATCATACGCTTCCGGCCGGCCCAGGGGATAATCCCGGCGTGCAAGGACAAAATCGGCCCGCTTCGCCAGGGGTTGTACCCGTTGGAGTCGTCTTGCCAGGCCCACGCGCACCCCATCCCGGTAATGACGCGAAGGCACCGGCTCAAAAGGAGCCAGCGTAAGCAGCAGGCGAGGCGCCTCGGCCCAGCGCTTGGCCGGCGCTGCCAGGACATCGATCCGCACGCGTGCGTCGGCTCGAGGATAATCGGCACAGACCTCAGCCAACGCCTGCCTCAGCCGGGTGCGATCCAATGCGTAATCCCACCCTAGCAGGTCAAGCGATTGCTGCATCCGGTCCAGGTGAGCCTGCAAATAGAGGAATTTGTCATGATCAAATGTGCGGAGCGCAGTGTAGATGCCAAAAGGCAGATCTTCGGGCAGATCGTGAATCGAGGCCAGGGACCGGGGGAGCGCGAGCCGCACCGGGCCTGCTGGTAGGACGGCAAAGAGCTGAACATCGTCTTTCATTGAGAATTCATCTCCGGTAAACAGATCACTCTGGTGGGGCGTGGGTGGTAACGTATTCGGAGAAAGCCTCGCCCAGGGATGTCAGGCCTCCTGTCTCCCGGTCATAGAGATGCGTGCTGGTATACTCGCCGCTCTCATCACCCAGGTAAAACCAGAACCACCATTGAACGAGGCGCCCATCGTCGGCCGCATAGCCGGTATCGTTGCGTGCCTCCAGGAAGAAATCAAAGGTGCTCCACATAAATTCGGTGATCGCCTGCGGGGGAAAACCATACTCATGTGGCATAAGAAACCCATACTCGGAGACAACCAGAGGCCGGTCACCATAGCCTCGCTCCGCCATCCAGGCACGGAACTCGATGATATTCTGGCGGAAGATTGACAGGTTATTATGGTCGGCAATTTCGTAGCGCATCGCCAACCCATCTCCCAGGCCCGGGGGGATGCCGACGCCCCAGCTATCCTGTTCCTCGCGCAAAATAAAAGCATGGACATTCCAAATATCGGCCGGCAAGGGATGGCCATACGTTTCCTGATAACTGTCCAGCACCCGGTCAAGGTAAGTTCGCCGGAGCAAGGTCGGCTGGGACACGCCGCCAATGGCCACCAGGGCCGACGGATCCTGCTCCTTGATGTAAGTGTAAAGCTCATGGTATAGCTCGGCATACCGGGCCGGCGTCACGTTATCCTGAATTTTAACGTCCGGTTCGTTGCCAATCAGCCAGATCGCGCCGGGGTTGGCTGCCAGGGCCGCCTCGATTTGCTCCTGGGGAGTGACGACTCCCGCTTCGCTCAGGCGAATCATCTGCCAAAAGGTAACGTCCTCCGGTGGACCCGGAGCAGGCCGGACATTCCAGTTGGCGTAGCTTCCAAAAACCAGTCCGGCAGCCTGGGCCCGGGCCGCATCCACGGTCCTGCCGGTAATGCCAAAGCGATCGAGGTAATCCAGGGGGAGGGCAGCAGGATCGGTCAGGGCCCGGGTCGGCGGCGGCAAGGGAAGAGCCGGCTTGGGGATTCCGGTGGCTGCCGGCGCGGTGGGAGAAGGGATGGTTGGCGAAGACGGGGTGGCGGTGGACAGGAGCGGCGAATCGGCGGTGGCTGACGCAGGCGACAGTGCCGTCGCCGGGGCACCGTCCAGAGAGGTGGACCCTGGCCGGACCTGGGAAAGATAAACGAACACCAATGTTGTTCCGGCCAGCAATAAGAGTAGCGGAATTAGTACGCGCCTGAACCGCCCCATTTATCTCCGGCCGGACATGCCCAGCACAAAACGGAGCAGTAGCAGGAAAAGCCGCTGGAACGGGTTTAGCCGGGGTCGCACCCGCAGGCTCTGTTCCATCAGGCCCATTGCCTCGACAATACGACGCCGGCGCAGGTTCAGCAAACTGAGTGCACGCAAGATCTGAGCCTGTTTCTCCGGCTCGCCGGCCTCGGCCAGCAGTTCTGCGCCGTCACTATAGTGGCGGGCCGCCTCTTCCGGTTGTCCCTGAAATGCGTAGAGATCGCCAAGATTGCCCAACACCATTCCCTGGCGCCCGCGGTCGCCGTTCTCGCGAAATACCTTTTCCGCTTCGGCAAACATTTCTAGCGCCGCTTCGGGCCGATTTTCCATGCGGTAGATGACGGCAATGTTATTGATCATCTCTCCCCGGCCGGCATCATCGCCCATGGCCAGATAGGATGCCGCCGCTTTTTCAAAGACGGCAACCGCTTCCTCGCGCCTGCCCTGGCGAAAAAGGCCCAGTCCCTCTTCTTTCAGTTGATCGGACATCAGTAGGTAATATCCAGGATGCTGGCCGCAATGTTGCGCAGGCGATCCACGTCCATCTCACTGAGGCGCATCGCCGTCTCTAGATAATGCATATTCACCGGCTCGGTCACAAACTCGCGGACGTTCGGGGGTAACTCTGCCAGGCGCTGCTGCATCCGCTGCTGCGCTTCGTGCCTTCCCAGGGGGCCACGCGTGTCCTCGACGAAATAGTCCATGGAGACACCCAGGTATTTCGCCAGTTTTTCCAGATAGAGGTAGGGAAGTGCGGCTGCACCCATCTCATACGCCTCAATCTGCCGGGTCGAGACGCCGATCTGCTCCGCCAGATCCTCCACTGACCGGCCGGCTTCCAGCCGTGCCTGGCGCAGGAGCCCGCCGATAATCTTGTGGCGCAGCGTCAGCAGATCGCCGAAGTGCTCCTTTTCCGATTCCTCCAGCGTGTGCGTTCCCCAAAAGTGGGCCATCGGTACATCCAGGTAGATGGCCAGCACTTCCAGTTGCGGCAAGGAGACCACGTACTCTCCGCTTTCCGCCTTCCGAAATTCCTCTGGAGAGACATTAAGGACGGCGGCACAATCTTCGATGGAACGACCGGCGTGAGAACGGGCATCCTGAATCAGGACGCCCAATATTTTGGCACGGGTGATATCCTGTTCTTCCATGACAACCTTTTGCTAAAAGCACAGAATGGACAATCGACAATAATTAGCTGGATATTAGCATAAGTAGAGGGGAAGCTCAACTATCCCCCGCAACTGGAATCGGTATTCGCGGCAGTTGTGACTACCCTGCCCCAGCAGGGTGCTTGTTTGCCCCTGTAGCCGAGAGCGTTAAAATCCAACTATGATTGCTACGATTTCCGGCGCCATCAGCCATATTGGCGAAGATTTCCTGATCGTGAACGTCGGCGGCATCGGCGTGCGCGTCTACGTGCCCGGCTCAATCCTTGAAAATACCGGCGGCACCGGCCGGCAGATCAGCCTCTATACTCACCTGATCGTGCGCGAGACGGAGCTCACCCTTTACGGCTTCTCCACAGAAGAAGACCAGGCGCTGTTCGATCTGCTGCTCAGCGTAAACGGTGTCGGGCCCAAGGTGGGGCTGGCTATTCTATCCACCCTCAGCCCGGATCTTTTCAGAGGGGCCGTGCTCCGGGAAGAAGCACCCGTTCTCCAGCGGGTTCCCGGCATCGGCAAGAAGACGGCTGAACGTATTCTTTTCCAGTTGCGGGACAAGCTCGATTTCACAGCCGAGCCGGCCTCGATGCCGCTGGTGAGCGATGTCGATGCGGACGTTATCGAGTTGTTGACCGGCCTGGGGTTCAGCATTGTGGAGGCCCAGGCGGCGTTACAGAAAGTGCCCAGGGACCATACCGAGGTTGACGAACGGCTGCAACTGGCTCTGCAACACCTCGATCAGAGCTGACCCGCTTGAATTAACTCTCAGTCTCCCCCTGTCTCCCCTTTTGATAGCTTTTGAGAGAAAATCTACGGTATAGTCAACATCCCGTTGCCGGCAGAGGTCGTTTTCTTTAAAGGGAAACGGACTTTCGTTGCCGGCACGCCTTGTGTGAAGATGGAGTGGTATTTTGACGAAGAGTTCACGCTTACCCGGATTTTATAAGTTGAGCCTGGCCGAGCGAACCGCCCGCGTCGCCCGTTGGGCAGACCTCTCGCCAAGAGAGGAAGCATTACTGCGGCAACAAGGGTTGCGCCCTGAACAGGCGAACCAGATGATCGAGAATGGAATTGGTACCTACGCCCTGCCCCTGGGCGTAGCAGCCAATTTTCTGATCAACGGCCGGGACTACCTGATCCCGATGGCAGTAGAAGAGCCCAGCGTGATCGCCGCCGTCAGCCACGCGGCCAAGCTAGTACGGGCCGGTGGTGGTTTTCAGGCAGAGGCGACAACCCCGGTGATGATCGGGCAAATCCAGGTGTTGGATCTGCCGGATCTAGAAGCTGCAACCCAGGCGATTCAGGAGAATAAAAAAGCGTTGATGGCTGCAGCCAACGAATGCAGCCAGAGTATTGTGCGCCGGGGCGGCGGTGCCCGGGACATTGAAACGCGCGTCTTTCCCCAGACGGCCATCGGCCCGATGCTGGTGGTCCACCTCCTCTATGATACGTGCGATGCTATGGGTGCCAACGCGATCAACACGGCCGTGGAGACGCTTGCTCCCCTGGTTGAGGATTTAACAGGCGGGCGAACGAATCTCCGGATTCTCTCGAACCTGACCGACCGGCGATTAGCCGTGGCCAGTTGCACGGTGCCGGCATCTGTCTTGGGTGAAGAGGGGCTGCCGGGCACCGTGGTCGCGCGCCAGATCGAAGAAGCGAACGTCTTCGGCCTGGTGGACCCGTACCGCGCTGCCACTCACAACAAAGGGGTTATGAACGGCATTGATGCGGTGTGCATCGCCACCGGTAATGACTGGCGGGCGCTGGAAGCCGGCGCGCACGCTTACGCTGCCCGAGATGGACAGTACCGGGCGTTGACCGACTGGCACGTAGATGAGCTGGGAGACCTGTACGGCGCGATCCGGCTGCCACTGGCAGTGGGCACTGTCGGCGGCGCAACCCGCGTGCACCCCACTGCCCGCATTGCGCTAAAAATCCTGGGGTTAACCTCGGCGCGAGAGCTGGCCGAAGTGATGGCGGCCATCGGGCTGGCTCAGAACCTGGCAGCGTTGAAGGCCCTGGCTACCGAGGGGATCCAGCAGGGGCATATGGAGATGCACGCCCGCCAGGTAGCGCTGGCGGCAGGGGCCACCGGGGAAGGACAGGTGGAAGCGCTCAGCGCCCGTCTGATTGAAGATGGAAATATCCGGGTACAATATGCCCGTGAATTGTTAGTTTCTTTGGACAAATAGCCGCCGGAGGACTCCGTAAAAGGAGCACGCCCTCGGGAGAGGGAAATGTGGCGGCCTGAATTGAGGTGAATGATGGAAACATATCAACCGGAAAACGGTTTGTTGCAGCCCCACTACCCGGTAGGGATTACCGGTTATGGGGCCTACGTCCCCCGCTACCGCCTGCCGGCGAGCGAGATTAACCGGATGTGGAAAGGTGGCAAAGGGGGCACACCGGTCCAGGAAAAATCAGTGCCTGGACTGGACGAAGATGTAGTAACGATGTCGGTGGAGGCAGCGCGCAACGCCATGGCCCGCGCCCAGATTAATCCCCAGGAGATTCGCGCCGTCTGGGTCGGCAGCGAAAGCCATCCCTATGCCGTCAAGCCCACCAGCACAATTGTGGCCGAGGCGATTGGCGCCGTGCCCAACACCCAGGCTGCGGATTGGGAATTTGCCTGTAAAGCCGGCACGGAGGCCCTGCAGGCCGCCATTGGCTTCGTCGGTTCCGGCATGGCCCGCTACGCTCTGAGCATCGGCATGGATACGGCCCAGGGCCGGCCGGGAGATGCGCTGGAGTACACGGCTGCTGCCGGCGGTGCCGCTCTGTTGATCGGCCGCGCAGAGACGGCACTGGCCGTGATCGAAGGATCCTACTCCTTCGTCACCGACACACCCGACTTCTGGCGGCGCGCCCACGCCGAATACCCATCCCACGGCGACCGTTTTACAGGCGAACCCGCCTACTTCAAGCACATCATGGCGGCCGCCGAATCGCTGATGAAAGCCATGGAACGGAAACCAGAGGATTATGCCTGGGCCGTCTTCCACCAGCCAAATGTCAAGTTCCCCTCGCGGGTGGCGAAGCGGCTGGGGTTTACGCCCGAACAGATTGCACCGGGCCTGCTCAGCGGGCGCATCGGCAACACCTACGCCGGTTCGGCTGTCATTGGACTCACGGCCATTCTGGACGTGGCCGAACCCGGCGACCGCATCCTGGTGGTCAGTTATGGTTCCGGTGCCGGTTCAGATGCGTTCGACCTGCGGGTGACTGAGCGGTTGGCGGAGGTGCGCGACAGGGCCCCCACCACCGAAGATTACATCGCCCGCCGCACCGAGATCGATTACGCGACCTACACCCGTTACCGTCACAAGCTGAAGCTGAGTTAACGAACAATGAATGACGTATCCATTATTGGGATTGGGAAAACAGACGTCAGCGAACATTGGGAGACTTCCCTCCGCCACCTGAGCTGGTACGCGATTGAGGCAGCGCTGGACGATGCAGCCACGACGCAGGTCGACGCCCTGTACGTGGGGAATATGCTCGCCGGCCGGCTGAGCCAGCAAGATCACCTGGGTGCGCTGGTCGCCGACTTCGCCGGCCTGCGCGGAATTGAAGCGGTCACGGTGGAAGCGGCCGACGCTTCCGGCGGAGCGGCGATGCGCCAGGCGGTACTGGCGGTAAAGAGCGGCCTGGTCGAAACGGCGCTGGTCGTCGGGGTGGAAAAAGTAACGGATGAGACGGGCAGTACCGTCACCGAGGCGGCGGCGACGGGCCTGGATGCCGATTACGAAATGGCTCACGGATTGACGCTGGCCGGTGCGGCCGCGCTGATGATGCGCCGCTACATGTTTGAGTATGGGGTCACACTGGCCGATTTTGCCGGCTTCAGCGTCAATGCCCACCGCAACGGCGCGGACAATCCGCTGGCGATGTTTCGCAACCGGCTGAAAGCGGAGCGATTCACCGCCGGCCCGGCCGTGGCCGAACCGGTCAGCCTCTTTGACATGGCTCCCCTGGGAGATGGGGCCGCTGCCGTCGTCGTCACTGGCAGCGAGCGGGCCAAAGATATGGTCCCCCAACCGATTCGGGTTCTGGGGTCGGCCCTGTCTACCGATACAATTGGCTTGCATGACCGGCAGAACGTGCTCTGGCTGGCCGCTGCCGCCCGGAGCACGGCAGCGGCAATGGCCCAGGCCGGTGTCAGCCATGAAGAGATTGACCTCTTTGAGCTACACGATTCTTACACCATTATGGCCGCCCTCTCGCTAGAAGCGGCCGGGTTCGCCGCACCGGGAGAAGGATGGCAACTGGCCCGCGACGGCGCTATCGAGCGCGAGGGACAGATTCCCATCAGCACCTGCGGTGGCTTGAAAGCACGCGGCAACCCGCTGGGAGCAACAGGCGTTTACCAGATCGTGGAAGTGGCCCAGCAGTTGCGCGGGCAGGCCGGCGATTGCCAGGTGCCCGACGCAAAGATCGGCATGGCCCAGAACCTGGCTACAACCGGCGCCACTGCGGTAACTCACGTGCTGGCCTGCTAAAAATCGGCCGGAACAGACCGCCGGGAAGCCAGCGCTTTCCCTCACCCGGGAACAGGCCTGGCTTCTCGTTTTTATATCCTTACTATACATAAGACTAAATAAATGCTTGATTTATGCAATCTATAAGGGCTTTGGCGGTTATCTGACAGCTTTTGAGAGCTTTTCACCGGGGACTGACAGCATCTGAGAGGAATTATGCCCCATAATAATAAGCGGTGAACGGCCCGGATGGTTGGGGCTGGCCCAATACAGCACAACATTGAGAAGTGCGAAAAGCGAGGTTAATCTAACAATGCAAGTATCACGTCACTGGCGTCTTAAATCAGAACGGTACAACCTGGTCGGGGAAACGTGCGATTCCTGCGGGGTTAAACTATTCCCGCCGCGGGACGTTTGCTTGGAATGTGAGGCACCGGCCCAGGAATTGTACACCTTCACCGGCGCCGGCGAGGTCTTTTCTTTCACCACCATTTACGACGCGCCGGCCGGATTTGAATCGATGGCTCCATATACGGTGGCCCTGATTAAGCTGGAAGAAGGCCCATTGGTAACCGCGCAGTTAACCGACATGGCGGAGGAAGACGTTGAGATCGGGATGCCGGTAGAAATGGTTACCCGGAAGTTGCGCAGCGAGGGAGCAGAAGGAATGATCGTCTACGGTTATAAGTTCCGCCCGGCGGTCTCCGTGCGCGAGCGCGCAACCGCCTGACCGTCCTTTACCGCAGTTGATTTCCCCAGGGCCCGGCCTCAGCCGGGCCTTTTTTGTTCTGGCGTTGTTCCCGTGCCAGGCACCCCGCGCAAGGTCCTTGTCTATCAAGGTGCGTCTGCGGGGTGCTTGGCACACGTCGTGGTACGCGTTCAGGACAGTTGGCGGCGGACCACCGGCAACCAATCGGCAATCTCAGCCGCCAGCAGGCCGGCCTCCCCCACTTCTGCGCCGGCTAGATGACCGGCTGCGCCGTGCAAGTAACCACCCAAAACAGCCGCCTCGTAAGGGGACAACCCCTGCCCCAGGAGGGAGACAATCACACCGGCCAGGACATCCCCACTCCCGGCCGTACTCAGCGCCGGGTTGGCAAAGGGCAGCAAGGTGCAGCGCCCATCCGGAGCAGCAATGATCGTGTAAGCGCCCTTCAGCAGTAGGACCTGCTGCCAGGCGGCCGCCTTTTCTCGAGCGAGGGTGACCCGATCTCGCTCTGCCAACTGGTTTAAGGGTATTCCTATCAGCCGGGCCATTTCCCCAGGATGAGGAGTAAGCACACTATTTGCGGGCAGCCGCTCGGCCCACGCCTCCATTTGCGCCAGGGTGTTCAGGCCGTCGGCATCCACGACCAAGGGTGGCAGATCGGCGGCCCCGGCCAATAGCCGTTCTACAAACTCTGTCGTCTCCCCCAGACCGGGCCCGAACAACAAAGCATCGTACTCCTCCACCTGATCCAGGAGAAATTCTGCACCGGCCACACCCCAATTTTCCTCGTCCGGCACCGGCGGGTACGTCGCTTCCGGCAACTGGCCGGCGACTACCGGCCGGATCGCGCGGGGCACGGCCACGGCGACAAGACCGGAGCCGGTGCGGTATGCACCCCGGCCACAAAGCAGGGGGGCTCCCCAGTAGTGGGCAGAACCGGCAGCAATAAGCACCTTGCCGAATGTCCCTTTGTGCCCATTGGCCGGCCGCGCCGGCAGCAGTTTTCGGGCCAGCACCGCCGTGGCCAGATCCACCGGCACCCCGGCCACCTCCGGCAAGCCCGCGCTGATGCCGATGTCGGCAACCACCAGCTCGCCGACGGCCGCCGCGCCGGGAAAAATAAAGTGGCCGCGCTTGGGTCCGGCGAAAGTGACGGTAAGGCTGGCCGGAAATGCCAGGGGATCCAGTTCGCCCGTGTCTGTATTGAGGCCGCTAGGGCAATCCACGGCGACGATCTCGGGTCCGCCCAGGGGAGATCCCGGCGGTTCCACGGGCGTGATTGCCGTCAGCCAGGCGCGATCGCGGGCGGGCGATTCACGCCGCTCCGCCAGCGCCGCCTGTACGGCCTCCATCAGCCCGGCCAGCTCGCCGCCAATGGGGCGGTCGACGCCGGTTCCCAGCAAGGCATCGATCAGAATGTCTGCCTGGTACACCAGCCGGTACAGTTCCCGGTACCCCTCATCCTCGCCGGCAAGCAATACCGGCCAGTCGCGCTCGCGGACCAGAGCGTAGTTAGCATCATCCTGTTCATCACGGGCGCGGTAAAGATAGAAGAAGACGTCGGCCCCCATCTGGGCCAGGTGTCGCCCGGCCACGAGGCCGTCGCCGCCATTATTACCCGGCCCAACCAGGATCAACACCTGCTGCCCCGCCACCTGATAACGCTGCCGGATCGCTTCTGCCACACTCTGGCCGGCCGTCTCCATCATCTGGTCGTAGCTGATGCCGGCCGCATCCGCAGCTTTTTCTGCAGCTACCATTTCTTCTACGGTGAACACTTTGATTGTCATAGTACTCCTTGACGGTGGATGGTGGTCAGTACCCGGTGGTCACTTTTCATTCTAACAATCCTGTCCGGCGGTACCAGATCAGGGTTTGGCGGGCGCCTTCCCGGAAGGGCGTAGGCGAAAAGCCCAACGCTTCCCTGGCCCGCTCCGAGGAGACGGGCCAATCCTGGAACACGTAATGGGCCAGGTTGGACGGGTAGAACGGTTCTCGCCCGGTGAAACGCGAGAGCGCCGTCCAGCCACGGGCCAGGGCAAGCACGGCCGCGGTCGGAAAATTGAAGCGCCGGCGACTGATACCGGCCAGATCGCTGATAATATCGTTGACGGCATTGTGGGAGAGCGATTCGCCAGAAAGATTGTAAACGGTTCCCGGCCGGCCCCGGGTCAGGGCGGCGATAATACCCCAGGCCACGTCCGGGGTATAGGCGGGGAAGGTAAGATGACGACCATGGTTAACTTTAATCCGCCAGCCGCTCAACGGCTCCTCAAAGAATAGGCGGTTGAAGGCGTAGTGCCCCCAGGGGCCGTAGAGGGCACCCGGACGCAAGATGACCACGGGCAGGTCTCGTTCACGCCAGTAAGCGCGAGCCAGCAACTCCCCTTCCATCTTCGTGCGCTGGTAGGCGTCCTGGGGTCTCAGAGGATGGCTCTCATCGATTACGCGGCCTGGTTCCGGTTTACCGACGACGACGACGGTAGAAACGTGGAGAAAGCGTTCGACGCCGGCCTGGGTGGCCGCTTCGAGCATCGTCGCCGTACCGGCCACGTTGGTCCGCCAGAAATCAACCAGATTGCCCCACATGCGAAAGTGAGCGGCCGCGTGGATCACGTAACGGCAACCGGCGACAGCCTGAGCCACGGCGCTATCGTCCGTAATATCCTTTGCCATGCTGATTTCGGCGCCCCGCGCCACCAGCGGAGCGATGTCGCTGCCCGGCCGGGCCAGCACCCGGACCCGGTACCCGGCCTTGAGCAGGCGCGGGACCAGGTTGCGCCCCAGAAAGCCGGTGGCTCCTGTCACTAAAATCATCGGCCGTTCGTTCCTGGAGATAAAAATACCATATGGAAAAGGCGTCCGCGCTCGGGTGATCTTTCGAAGAGTAGTATACTGGTTTTCTGGCGATCTTCCTATTGGTATGCTCGGTTGCATACGCAATTTCGCTAGATTATAATTTGACGCAGGTGAAAGAAACATGGCGACAGTTGAAGACTCACAATTCCAACAGGGTTATCCAATCCAACCTGCCAAGGCAGAGGCCCGGCAGGTAAGCCAGCCCACCGGGGTTATCCTGCGGGAAATTGTCGAGACACTGCTCCTTACCCTCTTCATTTTCTGGATCGTCAACACAGCCACCGGCCGTTACCGGGTCCAGGGGCACAGCATGATGCCTACGCTGAAAGAGGGCGAGTATTTAATCATTAACAAGCTAAGCTATTATCTGGAAGAACCCAAACGTGGAGACATTATCGTCCTACACTATCCACGGGATCGGAGCCGGGAATATATTAAGCGAATCGTCGGTTTACCCGGCGATCGGATCGAAATTGGCAACGGTCAGGTAAAAGTCAACGGAACTGGCCTGACGGAACCTTATCTGAACGGAGCGCCAACTTACCACGAACAGTCGTGGGTCGTGCCCGAAGACAGTTATTTTGTGCTGGGTGATAACAGGAACAATTCCAGTGATTCTCGTAACTGGTCTTTCTTACCCCGCAGTGACATTGTTGGGAAAGCGTCCGTTATTTATTGGGGGGTGGAAGATTGGGGACTGGTTCCCCACTATCCGCACCTGACCGGACAATCTCCCGTAACAGGATAGTAACCCGACCCGGGCTATCCCTCCACAAACATAATGAGTGCTTACGACGACAACTTTGTCAATCATCTTGTCCGGGAAATCACCGAGGAAGTAGTGGCTCGCCTTCCGCAACCGGCAGCATCGGTCCCAGAAACAGGCGCTGCGCCTGCAGAAACGGTGCCGGCGGCCGAATTGCCAGTTACCAGCCTGATCGATCACACTGCCCTGAAGCCGGAAACGACGCAGCATGAGATCGTAAAGCTTTGTGAGGAAGCGCGCACGCATGCATTCGCCTCGGTCTGTGTCAATCCGGCATACGTACCCCTGGCAGCAGCCCTGCTGGCAGACGTGCCGGTCGAGATCTGCACGGTGGTCGGCTTTCCCCTCGGTGCCACTCGTTCCAGCGTGAAAGCGTTTGAAACCGATCAGGCCATCCGGGATGGGGCCACCGAAATAGACATGGTGATTAACATCGGCGCCCTCAAATCAGACGATTACCAGACGGTTCTGGAAGATATCGTCGCCGTCGTCCAGGTAGCCCACGGCGCAGGGGCGATAGTCAAGGTCATTATCGAAGCCGCTTTGCTCACCGACGAGGAGAAGGTCATTGCCTCAAGGCTGGCAAAGATCGCGGGTGCCGACTACGTCAAAACCTCTACCGGGTTTGGCCCTGGTGGTGCCACGGTGGAGGACGTGGCCCTGATGCGCCGGACGGTAGGCCCGGAAATGGGGGTGAAGGCGGCCGGGGGCATCCGCAGCTACGAAGACGCCCAGAAAATGATTGAGGCGGGAGCAACCCGGCTGGGAGCCAGCGCCGGCGTGCAAATCGCTCAACAGGCAGCATCTGAGCAGGAGTAGGCGCAACCAATAGACAGCGCGCCGGCAAGATAAACCTTTCATTGGTTTTACCCCTAAAATTTGACCTGTTTCTATCATAGTGGTAGAATTCTCCTCGTTGTCTGGCCCCTATCGTCTAGTGGACTAGGACGTAGGCCTTTCAAGCCTAAAACCGGGGTTCGATTCCCCGTAGGGGCACCTGACCAAAGCTCCACCAGCCGGTGGGGCTTTTTTTATTCCCCGTTTACCGTACAATTGGCTGTGATCGACCTGGCAGTTTACCAGTGAGGAGGATAACGATGCGTTTGGGCATTATGCTGGGGTATGCAAAGGACAGGATAGAGCTGCCGGTGGAGCTGGTACAGGAGGCGGATCGCCTCGGCGTTTACGCCGTCTGGACGGCCGAAGCATATGGCTCTGACGCGGTCACTCCGCTTGCCTGGCTGGGCGCGCTGACGGAACAGATCAAACTCGGTACGGCAATCATGCAAATGCCCGGCCGGACCCCGGCCAACGCAGCGATGACGGCGATGACCCTTAACCAGCTTTCCGGTGGCCGCTTTCTGATGGGGCTCGGTCTTTCCGGGCCGCAAGTCGTGGAAGGCTGGCATGGGGTGACGTATGCTCATCCCCTATCGCGCTCGCGGGAGTATGTAGAGATTGTGCGCACCATTTTCGCCCGGGAAGAGCGGTTAACCCATACAGGCAGGGTCTACCACATCCCCTATACCGGTGACGATGCTACGGGCCTGGGAAAACCGTTAAAGAGCACATTGGAGGCACAACCGGAGATACCGATCTATCTGGCAGCCCTGGGCCCGAAAAATGTGGCCTTAACCGCGGAGATCGCGGACGGCTGGTTACCGATCTTTTTCTCGCCCCGGAAGTTTGACGAGGTTTACCGGCCCCACCTGGAAGCCGGTTTTGCCCGGGCAGAAACAGAGAAAGACCTGCAAACCTTCGACATTGCGCCGATGGTACCCGTTGTCATCGACGAAAGCCTGGACGCCTGCTACAACGCGTTGCGCCCCATGCTGGCCCTCTATATTGGCGGCATGGGTTCCCGCGACAAGAATTTCTACAACGATCTGGCCGTTCGCTACGGCTATGAGGCAGCAGCCAAAGAGGTCCAGGACCTATATCTCTCCGGCAACAAATTCGAAGCAATGAGCAAAATCCCCGGGGGCCTGATTGACGAAGTGGCCCTGGTCGGGCCAAAAGAGCGGGTAAGGGAAAGGCTTGTCCGCTGGCAGCAAAGCCCAATTACGACACTGAACATGATGATCCAGGACGTGGAAACCTTACGTACGATGGTGGAACTGGCCGGTTAAAGGCGTATTGCCTGAAAACCACTGGAGAACAAATGGCTCGCAAAGACCGCAACCGGCGCAGAAACCGGCGGCGGCGCACTCTTGAAGACCTGGACCCTTATCTGGGATGCCGGGCAGATGAGAATGTAGGCCTGGATCCGCTGGCAGTCGGCTGGCTCCAACGGAACCAGCCCTTCCCTACCGGTGCGGTTCCTGAGGCGTTTCCCGAAGCATTGCTCGCCTTCTGCTTCGAGGAACACACCGTCTGTGCGACCCGCGCGACGCACCCCTGCCCGCTCTGTGGCGAGCGAGTGGAACCGATTACCCGGGAAGGATTCACGGCCCGGCCGGGGACGGCCGAGATCCGGGTTTTGGGGGAAGATGACATTTTCGCCGCGCCCGACCTGATTCACCATTACGTAACCATCCACGATTACCGGCCGCCCCAGGTGTTCATCGAGGCCGTCCTTAACGGCCCCTCGCCAGGCTCTCCAGAGCACCGGGCCCTGGTCCGCACGCTCAACATGTAGCCGGGTAACCGGGATTCTTACGCACTTCTTGTGCCTACCCCATTGAATCACGCTCCCACGTCCGTTACAATGGGACCATGAGTTTAGTTGAACAGATCCCGGAAAAACAGTGGCGCCAGGACGACGGTGACTTTGCGCTGGACGGTCAGGAGCACCTCTTCATCGAGTTAATCGAGGAGCTGGTGGACCAGGCACCGTTAAAGGGTGATCGCTACCAGCGCACAATGCGCCGCTATGCACAGGCGGGATTGCCCTGGCTTTCCAAGAGCCAGGTCATCCAGGCCTATGAGACGCTTTGCGATCAGGATCTGATGGAGTACCGGGCAGAAGTGGTAACGGCGCTGCAGAAGAAACCTACGCGCAGCCAGGCCGGCGTCACAGTGGTGACCGTCCTCACCAAACCCTATCCCTGTCCCGGGAAATGCATCTTCTGCCCGACCGACGTGCGCATGCCGAAGAGCTATCTGCACGACGAGCCGGGCGCCATGCGGGCGGAGCGGCACGCATTTGACCCATACGCCCAGACAGCAGCGCGGATCGAAGCACTGGAGAATATCGGCCATCCGGCTGACAAGATCGAACTGCTAATCCTGGGAGGTACCTGGTCGAGCTACCGGCGCGATTACCAGGAGTGGTTCGTCAAGCGCTGCCTGGACGCCATGAACGGGGTGGAGGCCGCATCATTGGCAGAGGCGCAGGCGCTCAACGCCACCGGGGAGCGGCGCAACGTAGGGCTGGTGGTGGAAACCCGGCCGGATCACATCGACGCGGAAGAGTTGCGCTGGTTCCGCACCCTGGGTGTAACCAAAGTCCAGATCGGGATTCAGAGTCTGGACGACCACATTCTGGCGCTGAACCGGCGCGGCGAAACGGTGGCCGAAATACGTGAGGCGGTTCGCCTGCTGCGCCTGGCCGGCTTCAAGATTCACGCCCACTGGATGCCCAACCTGCTGGGCGCCACGCCAGAGAGCGACGTGGAGGATTTTGGGAGACTCTGGAGCGACCCGGCCGTACAGCCGGACGAATTAAAGATTTACCCCTGCATGTTGCTGGACAATGCGGAGCTATATGATTATTGGCAGCGGGGTGAATACCAGCCGTACAGCGAAGAGGAGATCATCGATCTTTTGGTGGCCGTCAAAGTCCAGGTGCCGCGCTACGTGCGCATCAACCGGATCGTGCGCGATATTCCAACGACTAACGTCGTCGAAGGATTTAAGAAGGCCAACCTGCGCCAGATTGCCCAGCAGCGGATGAAGAAGCGGGGGATGACGTGTGAATGCATTCGCTGCCGGGAAATCCGGCGGGAGACGGTCAGCGCAGATGAGCTGGAATTGCGGGTGTTGGGCTATGAAACGGACGCGACGACCGAATATTTTCTCAGCTTTGAGCGGGAAGATGGCCGGATTGCCGGCTTCCTACGCCTTTCCCACCCTCACCGGGATCGGGAGCATCCGTTTTCTGAATTAGAGGGACATGCCATGATCCGGGAAGTACACGTGTACGGCCCGGCTGTACCGATTGGCGAAAATAGCCAGGGAGAAGCCCAGCACCTGGGATTAGGGGCGCAGTTGATCGAGAAAGCAAAGGAACTGAGTCGCAACGCCGGCTTCGGACGCCTGGCCGTAATCAGCGCTATTGGCACCCGCGAGTATTACGCTCGTCACGATTTCGTGGAAGGCAAACGGTACATGCGAGCAGCTCTGAACGATTGACGGCTGCCAGTTAATGTTGTTCCATCTTGTGCCTGGTGCATCCTCGCCTGAGATAAATCCATGATCTGTAATGAGACAGAAACGGGGTGGGAGATCATCTTCCAGCGGGCGCATGCCTTGTTGGCGGCAAAGCTGGTGGAACATTGGCATAGCAAAAACCGGCCGGCCCGCTGGCTAGAAACGCTGAACGCCATCGCCCAGCACGATAATGGCTGGCAGGAGTGGGAGACAGGCGACCGCCTGACAGAGGCCGGCATTCCCCGCGACTTCGCCGACATGGCGCTAACCCAGGTCGTCCTTCAGGCACGGCGGGTTGTTATCCGGGCCTGGCACCAAAGCCTGTGGGGTGGGCTGCTGGTTTCGCGGCACCTCTCATACCTGTATGGACCACGCCGGGGTAAATACGGGCCATTGGACGAATTGTTGGCCGAGCAAGAAGCATTGCGCCAACAGTGGCGCCGCTGCTTAGGCGTTGATCGGGAACAGGTAGACGAAGGGTATGCTCTACTTCGCTGGGCCGATTCCTTCTCCCTCCTTCTGTGCCGTGGCCATTTACCCACCGGCGACAGGAAGGTGCAAATTGGTGAAGGGCCGGGGGGCCAGCCGTACGACCTGGGCCGGCGGCCGGATGGCACACTCCTGGTAACCCCCTGGCCGTATAGTATGCACACCTTTTCTGTAGAAGTGGAAACCCACCAGGTCAGACAACGGACGTTTCCCGACGAAGATGCCCTGGCCAACGCGCTGCATGGAGCGACGGTAATCCGCCGCCGTTGGGAATTGTGGACAGATTAGCGGCAGCGGGTAAAACAGGAATAGGTAGCGAAATAGTCGGGAGGTGCAGATGGTAGAAGCGTGGCGGCAACTGGACAGCGAAATAGTCGAAGATTATCAGATCTTCAGGTTGCGGCGGGACCATAGCCGCTCGCCCGAGACGGGGGAAGCCCATCACTTTTATGTGCTGGAGGCACCGAACTGGGTAAACGTGATCCCGGTGACCCCCGAGGGGAAAGTAGTCCTGATTCGCCAGTACCGGCACGGTACGGGAGAAGTGTCGCTGGAGATTCCCGGCGGCATGGTAGACGGCGAAGACGGCGATCCGGCCGTGGCCGCCGAGCGGGAGCTACTGGAGGAAACCGGTTACCGCGCCGCAGCGATGATTCCCATCGGCCATGTCACACCCAACCCGGCGATCCTCGACAATTACTGCTATACTTTCCTGGCACAGGATGCACGGCCGGTAGCCCCACCCCAATTTGACGGCGCCGAGTACATCGAACTGGCAGTAACCGACCTGGCGGAAATACCGGCATTGATCAGCAGTGGCCAGATCACCCACGCGCTGGTGGTTGCTGCCTTTTACCATTACGAGCACTACCAGGAGCGAGGAAATTAGGGCCAAATGGGCGAAAACCAGTTGATCCAGATTCTAGACGAAGGCGATAGGACGGCGCTGGAGACATTTCTCCGGCCCCACCGGGCATCTTCTCTCTTTTTGCTGAGCAACTTACAGATGGCCGGGCTGGTAGATCAGGGACTACGCTATCAGGGAACCTACGCGGCCGTCGTAGAAGCGAATGGAGAGATAACGGGCGTGGCCGCCCAGTATTGGAACGGGAATGTGATCTTCCAGACCCCCCCGGAGATGGCAGGCGTGCTGGCGCGTTCGGCCCTGGTTGCCTCGCCGCGCCCACTCAAGGGGCTGATTGGCCCGGCAGCCCAGGTGGCAGCAGCTCGGGCTGACCTGGCAATCCCCGAGACGCGCATCCAGCTCGATTCTTCGGAGAAATTATACCGCCTGTCCCTGGACCAGGTGCAAATCCCCGACCCGTTGGCCAGGGGCCGGCTCCGCGCGCGCCGGCTGGAAGCCGCAGACGTGGCGCTGGCTACAGGGTGGCGTGCAGCCTTTTCTGTAGAATCCCTGGGAGAAGCGGATAACGAGAATCTCCGCCTGCGCAGCCGGGCCATGGTGGAAAACGCCCTGGAACATGGCCTGACCTGGCTGTTGGAAGACGAGAGCGGTCGTCCAGTCTCTACCACTTCCTTCAATGCAACCACATCTGAGGCGGTGCAGGTGGGTGGCGTCTGGACCCCGCCGGAGTTTCGCAGCCGGGGATACGGGCGGGCGGTGGTAGCAGCATCCCTGCTCCATGCCCGGGAGGAAGGGGTGGAAGAGGCGATTCTATTTACAGATGAGGCCAACATACCGGCACAGCGGGCCTACGAAGCCCTGGGGTTCCAGCAAATTGGCGATTACCGCCTCCTCTTCCTGAGAAAGCCGCTTCGCGCGGATGAGATTCTCTAGGCGAGGCGCCAGCCTTTCGGGTCCATCAAAGCTGGCTACCCCTGCCGGCCACTAGAGTTCAAATACTGGCTTTTTCCCGGAATCGATACCGGCCGCAATCTGCCCGTAGAGGTGGCCGGAGGCGGCGGCAAACCAAGGGCCGGCAAAGATCCCGATAACGAGGCCGATGACGTTACCAATGCAGGGGATTATCTGCAGGCCACCGACCACCAGAGAAAGCACCAAGGAAGCGCCAAATGTAACCAGCGCCGCGACGAGAATTGAGCCGGCATTGTCTCGAGCCAGCGCCAGCACCTCGCCTACCCGCAAGGTTGCGCCAAACTCATCCGTACGCACATATTGGATCACAATGGCGGGACTGATAAAGAAGAGGGCGATCATAAACACGAGCAGCAGACAGCCCGCGATGCTCCAGGTGGCGATAATGCCCAGGATAGCTGCATCTTCACTGGCCTCGGCAAGCCCGCCAAAGCCCACGGTCACCACGATTGCCACGCACATGAGCAGCCAGAAGGGGAGCGTGTAGATGATCTGGGCAATCCCTACGTAAAGGCCATCCATGCCGCCGTCAATGAGCTTGCAGCACCATCCAGGCGCGTGCTAGAATGCGCATATGGTACAAATCGTATTTATGGGCACCCCGGAATTTGCGGTGCCTGCCCTAAAGACATTGTTGGAGACCCAGTCGGTCGTCGGCGTGGTGACCCAGCCCGATCGCCCGGCCGGGCGGGGCCGTGAACTCCGGCCATCACCCGTAAAAAAGGTGGCCAAGGCAGCGGGCGTGCCCCTGTACCAGCCCCTTTCCCTGCGCAAGCCGGAAGATGCCGCCCCCCTGCAGGAATGGGCACCTGAGGCGATCGTCGTCGCCGCTTACGGCCAGATCTTGCGCCCCCATGTGCTGGATCTGCCCCCATTGGGCTGTCTTAACGTTCACGCCTCGCTGCTTCCCCGCTGGCGCGGCGCGTCACCAATCCAGCATGCGATTCTGGCCGGCGACGACGCGAGCGGGATCACGTTGATGCAGATGGATGTGGGGCTCGATACAGGCCCACTCTACGTGCAGGAAGCGATTGCCCTCCGCCCGGATGAGACGGCTGCTACCCTGCACGACCGGTTGGCAGCCTTGGGAGCGTCTTTGCTTCGCCGGCATCTGGATGCAATCCTGGCCGGCAGAATCACGCCCGCCCCGCAGAATGACGAAGAAGCAACGTATGCCCCGCTGATTAGCAAAGAAGACGGCCGGATCCCGTGGGAAGAGAGTGGTGAGCGGCTGGATCGTCACGTGCGGGCCATGACGCCGTGGCCGAGTGCCTTTACCACCTGGGAGGGGAAACGGTTGAAGGTGCTACAGGCCCGGCCGGTGACGGCTGCAAATTTACCGGAAGCGGATCCAGGTACCGTTATCGAACACCAGGGTGCCATCGTCGTTGTGGCAGGAGAAGGGGGATTGCGTTTACTGGAAGTACAACCGGCCGGCAAGCAGGCGATGGCCATCGAAGACTTTGTGCGTGGACGCCCTGATTTTATCGGCAGCCGTTTAGGCGACTGATCATTCGCGCTGACTTCTGCAAAGACCATCCGGGATGCGGCGACCGTTGGGCGGCGACGCAAGGCACCGCCTCCCGCAACTTGAATGAAAGGCAATAAGGAAAACAAAATGAAAATACTCGTCTATGGTGCAGGGGCAGTAGGGGGATATCTTGGAGCTGTTCTCACCCGGGCCGAGCATGATGTAACGTTGGTAACCCGCCAGCAGACGGCCGAATTTATCAAGAAGCGCGGTTTGTTGCTTTCAGAAGCGGATGGCACCAACCTTCGCCTCCATCCGGAGGTGGTGACTTCCATTCGCCTCGCCTTTATTGACGACCAGCGCTACGATCTGATCTTGCTGACGATGAAATCGTACGATGTGGAAGAGGCCCTGAACTCGTTGGTTGCCTTCGCCCCAGAGCCTCTAGCTCCGGTCGTTACGCTGCAGAATGGGATCGGTCTCGAAGAACTGGTAAAAAAGGCGTTGAACTCAGACGCGGTAATTGCCGGCTCGCTGACCACACCCCTGAGCCGGCCCACGCCAGAGCAGATTCAGGTAGAACGAGCTGGCCGGGGCCTGGCCCTGGCGCCGACCCAATCAGGACAGAAGATTAAACCCTGGGCCGAATTGTTTACAGACGTGGGCATTGACACAATTGCCGTTAAAGATCACCGGGCAATGAAGTGGTCTAAGGCGCTCCTGAATATGATGGGCAATGCCACGTCGGCGATTATCAATCGCCATCCTCGCGTAATCTACGGGGCTACCCCGACCTTTGAACTGGAAATGGAAATGCTCAACGAAGCGCTGGCGGTCATGAAGGCGCTGAAAGTCCCGGTGGTTGACCTGCCCGGTGCACCCGCCACCCGCCTGGCAAAGGGCGTACGACGCCTGCCGGCGTTTCTACTCAAACCGGTTCTGGTGCGCCTGATCGACAGTGGTCGTGGCGATAAGATGCCTTCATTCCACATGGATCTCACGGCCGGGAAGAAAGATAACGAAGTCGTGTATCACAATGGAGCTGTCGCTGCTGCCGGCCACGAGTTGAATGTCCCGACACCGGTGAATGCGGCTCTTACCGACATTTTGTTGAAAATGGCCCGGGGGGAGATCGACTGGACCGTATACGATGGCAACCCGGGCAAGTTGGTAGAAGCGGTGGAGCGCTATACGCAACAGTAGTCTGCAACGGGCAGGCAGAAGGGGGATGGCTATGGCCGGCAGCAAATCGTTAACCTTTGTCCAGATGAACGATACCCATGCCTATTTTGAGCAGCATCCGGAGCTGTTCTGGGCCGGGGATCATGCCGAGTACCGGCTGTGTGGCGGGTATGCGCGCATCGCCACCCTCCTGCAGGAGATTCGGGCGGAACGGCCGGGGGAGGTCGTGGCCGTCGATTGTGGAGACACGATCCATGGCACCTATGCCGCCGTCAAGACAGAAGGGGAGGCATTGTTGCCTATACTACGCCTGCTGGATTTCACAGCCTGGACCGGGCATTGGGAGTTTGCCTATGGACCGGAGCGCTTAAAAGAAGTAGTGGGCAAGTTGCCCTATCCCTTCCTGGCAAGTAACTGCTTTGACAAGGAGACGGGGGAATTGGTGTTTACCCCTTACATCGTGCGCGAAGTGAATGGGATGCGGGTTGGCCTGATCGGGCTCGCGGCATACATCGTGGACAAGATGATGCCTGCCTCCTTCAGCCGGGGAATCCGGATGACGCCGGCACGCGATCAGTTACCCGACCATATTCGCCACCTGCACCAGGAAGAAAAGGTAGATCTGGTTGCCGTTATCTCGCACTTTGGCTTTCCGCAGGAATGTAAGCTCGCCCAGGAAGTAGACGGAATCGACGTTCTATTCAGTGCCCATACCCATAACCGGACCTGGGCCCCGGCGGTCGTCAACGATACGATTATTATGCAGTCAGGCAGCCAGGGCTCCTTTCTGGGCCGGCTGTCGCTGGAGATTGAAGGCAAGCGGGTGCGCGACTTCAGCCACCGGCTACTGGTTGTGGACGACGCGATTCGCCCCGATCCGGCGGTAGATGCCCTGGTCCAGGAAGCACTGGCCCCCTACCGCGATTACCTGGCGGAAGTGGTGGGTGAAACGCGCACAGCCCTTAACCGGGACCGGGTGCTGGAATCAACGATGGACAACTTTCTGCTGCAGGCGTTGCTTCACGCTCACGATGCCGAACTTGCCTTTTCTCACGGCTGGCGTTACGGGGCCCCGATCCCGGCCGGGCCGCTCACGGTTAACGATCTCCACAACATCATCCCCGTGAACCCGTACCTGTTTGCGGGAGAGATCGGCGGCGATGAGTTGTGGGAGATGTTGGAGCAGAATCTCGAACACGTCTTTTCGCGCGACCCCTACCAGCAAATGGGGGGGTATATCAAGCGCTGCCTGGGTCTCACCTGTTACTTTAAAGTAGAGAACCCGCCCGGCCGGCGGATCCAGGAGTTGTTTGTGCGGGGAGAAAAGGTCAGGCCGGATCGCCTTTATTCGACCGTCTTCGTGACCACGCAGGGGGTACCGGAGAAGTACGGGCAAAACCGGCAAAATCTGAAGGTAAAGGCAGTGGAGGCGCTACGCCACTACCTGCGGAAAGAAAGCCCGGTGACGGCACCGCTGCGCGGTACATTCACTCCGGTATAGGATTGGTCTGAGAGCAGCGGCTGGCGCTATTCTCTACACGATCCGCGACCAACCACCGGCTAAAAACTATCACTCGGCTTCGGTGTAGCAGCAGGTGAAGTAAGCATCGAGGAGGGCGTCTTTCTCACTGGCCGGAGGGGATTCAATCTCCATATTCTCCAGCAGGGCAACCAGCGCCGGCCAGCCGGCCGTCTGTTCGAGGAAAGCGCGCATGCCCGCGCGCAATGCTGCTTCCGGTAGAAGGGGCGGGCGATAGGCGGTGATGCGGACGGGAAGCGCCTCCAGTGCCGTTAGACCGTATCCCTGGCCGTTATTCCCCAGGAAATCGCGAAGGAAATAGGCCCAGAGATCGACTTCGAGACCGGGGCTGAGGCGGGCGATGATTTGCAGGGGAGCCTGTCCATCCTCCCAGGTGACGGCCGCAGAGCGGGCAGCCAGGGGAACGAAGGCCAGACGCCGGAACCAGCGATCACCACCTTCTTCCTCCCAGTCGAAGAAGAGGATCGTCTCCAGCCCCAGGCGCCCGGCAGCAGCCAGGTCCAGCGGGCTCTCCAGGGGGATGGGCGCTTCCGGCAGGAAAATGGTGCCGGCCGCCACGTCTTCCTTCACCTGGGAGAGGCGACGGATCAGACTCTTGTGGGATAAGCCGGTTGCCTTGCGTTTGCTCATTATTACTTGCCGAATAGATCCGCATTAATGTCGTCGATGTCGTCGATCACCGGCAGGCTGCTGCTGCGGTCGCCTCCCTTCCTTTTACGCCCGCGCATATCGTCATAGAAATCCTGGTCGTAGCGGCGCGATTTAATGGGAATCGGCATCTTCACCCCCCACCCCAGCAACAACACCTCTTCTTTTTCCTGCAGGCGGGCCAGCATCCCGCGTAACTGCTCGCGGCCGGCCAGCCCGGTGAGCACGGCACGGATATCGTCTTCATCCCCCAGCCAGCCGGTGATGCGCGTACCAAGCTGGCTCATCACCTCGTCGTCGATACCGGAGGGGCGCTGGTCTACCACCAGCAGGGTCACGAAATATTTGCGCAATTCACGGGCGATGATGCCGAAAGCGGTCTGGCCCGAAAGATGGGGGTTGAGCAACTTGTGCGCTTCCTCGATGGCGATGAGCAAGGGACGGGGAGCGGTTTCCCCGTGAGTCTTGTGCTCCTCCGTCTTGCGCACCCAATGCCGGCGGATGCGGCGGGTGAGGATGTTGGAGACGAGGAGGTAATCCAGATCGTTGTCGTACTGGCCAAAGCTAAGGATGACGTGCCGGCCGTGCTCCAGCTTGTTGACGATCTCGCCGACGGCGTCGGCAGCCGGGCTCTGGACCACGTAATCCCGGTCGGCGATTAAACTCAGCTTGCGGTGCAGTGCCTCGGCTGCCTTGGGATGAATGTTGTTCTCTTTAGCCCAGGCCTCGACCGAGTCTGGCGCCGGCACCATTTTATCTTCGGCCGGATCGTACTCCATCTTGCCCGGTTCCAGTTTCATAAATTCGGAAAACCAGTGCCCGCCAAAAGCGCGGTTGAGGGCATTGAGGGTCACGGGCGCCGTGTCTGTCAGGTTGAGGGCATCGTGCAGTAGTTCGATGTCGCTGATCAGAAAATCGGAGAGGGCCAGCTCCAGGGTGAAATCGGGCAGATTACCGCGTACCGTCGCCCCTTTGCCCAGGGCAGCCACTTCCACCTTATTGCCAAAAAGGGAGCGCAGGCCGAGCACGCGACTGTCGTTGTCAGTATCGATGTCGTCAAAGGCATACTCGTTGTGCATGTCGAAGACGAGGGCGCCGGCCACGTCCTCTTTCATCAACCCGGCCAGCACCATGCGCGTCAGGAAGCTCTTACCGGTACCGGTGGCGCCGAAGATACCGCTGGAGCGCTTGACGAATTTGCCCAGGTCCAGCTTCACCGGGTGATCCTGCTCGATAGTCTGGCCGATGGTAAAGTCGCCGGGAAAGATCTGCTCGACGTCGGCCGCGTCGGCCAGACGTACGGCCGCGTGATGGCTGGGGACGGTCTTTACCGGCCGGGGACCTATCTTCCCCTGCTCTAGCTCCTCCTGCCAATCCATGTAGCCCCGGGGATCCACGTCCGGATCCGGCCCCCGGTCCAGCATCAGGGTGGGATACATATCCAGGGTGGTAAAGAGCGTTTTGCCACGCAACAGGTTGCGGAGCGCCGGCTGCAGCCGGGTAGGTTGCTCGTCGGCAAAGCGCGGATCGCTGGCCCCGAGCTGGAGGTCGGTGACCAGGCCGAAGTAACGCCAGTGACCGCTGTCACAGACGACGAAACTGCCTTCCTGTACGTCTTCCACGTCTGCGGTCAGGCGTACGTGAAATCCTTCTCTGAGACCGCCGCCGACGATGTAGCCGATGTCCTTATTCTCATTCATAAAGCTACTTGCTCCTGAGATTGGCTTCGATAGCGATTGGAGATTGGAGATTAGAGATTGCCATCAGCGTTTGTCGTGCCGGGTGACGCATGTGTTGTCCTTTACCCGGCCTCACCGCCCGAGTCCGAGATCTGCCACTTCCGGCAGGAGGGGGAGCGCTTCGCTCAACGTTTCTAGAGTAGGCATAAGCAGCTCGTAATCGCTGCGCAAGAGGTCGATCACTTCCTGGATCGTGCTCAGGGCCCAGGCGTCGTCGTTGCCGCGCAGTTCGTATACCTGGCGGATGTGGGCCACCAGCAACTGGTCCACCGGCACCTGGGTGCCGGCGGCGCGAACGACCAGGCGCAGGTAGCCGGGCTCGCCGGTGAAGGCGACGATCTCTTCCCGGCCGGTACAGATGTGGACCGGATCCAGGTTGAGCGGTGGCCGGGGAGGCAGGCCATGGATAATCGCCCCGTTGACGCTGTAACCCACCGTCAGGGTGCTCATTTCGATGGGGATGAGGCGGTTGTTGCGCTGGTCTTCGATCACCGACTGGCGCGGATTCTCGGCCAGGATCAGGCGACGCACCAGGGGATCGTCGTCGATGTGCATATCATAGACGAGGCCGTAAATCGCCTCCCGCTGGTCTATGGGCTGCGCTTTCACCAGGCAGCCAAAGCTGGGCGCATCCAGTTGCTGCACCCGGCTGCCCACGGCAAAACCGGTGGTGCTGGCGCGCAACACCCGGCCTATCTCGTCCCGGCCGGTTCCGGCCCCTGCCAATGTTCCATCTTCAAAAGTCACCATTATCTATTCCTTTGCCAGTGGGCAATGATGCGGGGCGAGGAATGAACCTGATACCTCTCACCGCCGCCGCAGCCCTTCGTGGCGGGTACGGCCGGCACGGGCTACCGTCTTGCCACTTTCTTTGGCGGTGACGGTGCCGGCCATGCCATACTTCTCCATGGCGTTGGCAATCATCACTTCCAGGCTCTCCCGATCCTGGCCGCCGACCACGGCCAGTTCGTCGGCGCGAGAGAGGACGTAGGGATAATCACCCATGATCTGGCATTGATTATACACCAGGCTGTGAACCACCTTCACCCGTTCCGGGTCCCTGGCTACCCACATCGGGATATCAACACGCGCAATCTTCCGTGGTCGTCCGCCGGGATTCAGATAGAAAAAGCAGACCTCGTTGTCGGCATCCCGGCTGCGAAACTCCCGGTTATGATGGGAGACGTCCACGAACACCTTGCTGCGCTGGCCGGGAGCCAGCAGCAAGCGTCTAAAGAGCGTGGCGTCGGTCAGACCTGGCGTCCGGCTGCGTTCTTCCAGCTTACCCAAATCAAAATCGGGCTCGTTAATATCCAGCGACTGCAACATCGTCATCACCGATCGTTTGCCCGGGCGCACAATGTAACCGGCCAGGAGACAACGGCCGTCCTTTGCCTTGATCATTGCTTCCTGCCAGCCGCGCAATACCCGCTGCCCCTCATCCTCCCCGGAGGAACCAACCGGCCAGTAGAGCAGGCGCTGATCCAGGAGGGCAACAACCGGATGTTCCTCCCGGCGAAAGGTCCATGCCTTGTCCACCAACGTCTCGATCTCTGCCAGGTCCCGGCGTAGGTTGACAATCGCCCCCTTATCGACAAACGTGTCCTCGTCCTCCCCATTGGGATAATCCAGTACCGGTCGCGTTTCCTGAGAAGGGGCCTGTCCCCGGCCGTGGTAATAGACGATGAGACCGATGTTGATGACCGAATAGAGATAGGCCGCGTGCCGGTTAGGCAAGATCTGGGAGCCATCGCCGGCGATGACCGTGGCTTCGTCCGGTGGGGGCGGTGGATCGACGACCACGTCCAGCGGTTCGACCTCGTCCAGAGGACGGGCTGCCCGGTACCATTTGGGATCGGTCTCCTGCTCGGCTGTTTTCATTGCCTCCCGGATCTTATCCCAGGCAACCCGGTTGGCGTACAGCTTCTCCAGCAGCCCTTCCAGGACTTTGTCCTGTTGCTGCTGTTGCTGGTAGGCGCCCTGAGCCATCTCCTCAACCTTGCCGGTTAGCTTTTCCAATTCCAACGTCATGGTGGTCCCTCAATATTCTGTTATCGGGCAGAGTGTAGCACAGATGAGCTAGTTGACAAAGGGGACAGGGGCAAAGCCATGGTAAAACTGGATAATTCTGTGGATAACCCTGTGGATAACTGTGGATAACACCCCGCTGGATGTTGATAAGTGTGGATAAGACCTGGAAAGAATTCGCAATGGGGCCTTAGCCGATGTCGAATTTCGTTATTTCTTCAAAATCCAGCGACTCGCTGTTGCCCAGCACCGTCTCCAAGGCAAGCTGCGCCACCTGGAAGAATGCCTGGAGATCGTCCATCCGCTCCAGGTAAAAGGCCGCCAGCTCCTTTTCCTCCGGCGACAATTCATCTTCTGCCGCCTTCAGCTTGTCTACGCTTTCGTGCAGCACTTCCAGCGCTACCTGCACCTCGCGCCGTTCCCGGCCGTTGAGGACGTTGCGAATGACCTGCCAGAGGTCTGGCTCTGCTTCATAATACTTCTTGCGCTCCCCTCGCATCCAAACTTCGTGCGCCATTCCCCAGCGTTCAAGGGCACGCATGTTCATGCTGACCGACCCCTTGCTGATTTGTAGTTCCTCGGCCAGATCATCCAGAGAGAGAGGCTGTGGTCTAAGCAACAGGGTGCCGTAGAGACGGCCCATCACTTCGCTGAAGCCAAAAAACCGAGCCAGACGGCCCAGACCAGACACTGTGCTGTCGTTTACAGTGACCAAACTTTTATGCATAGCATACCCTACATTCAAAATGTTTTGAATGTATAGTATCAAATCCGGCCGAGTTGGTCAACATAAGGGTGTTCCTTCGGCAAAGGCCCGTACCCGGGAAAGGCACTCACCTTCGCAATACGTATACCAGGCGCAAGGTTTAGAACTCATCATCTCTGACGTGCAGGTGATCGAGGGGGCCGTGACCTGCCCCCAGTTGCCAGTCGTGGGCCCCCGCGATGGCGGCTGTCGTAAAGCGGCGGGCGCGGGAGATCGCCCGAGACAGAGAAAGCCCCCGGCCGAGAAAAGTGGCAATGGCTGCCGAAAGGGTATCGCCGCTGCCGTGGGTGTTGGCCGTCTCCAGTAGTGGTTGGCGCCACGATTGGAAGGTAGCCCCGCTCGCAAAGAGATCTACTATCTCGCCGCCCGCCACCCAGCCTGTGACCAGCACCCGCCGGGCGCCCTGACGCTGCAATTTCCCGGCAACCGCGCATACCTCGCTCCACTCCGTCACGGGTCGTCCGGCCAGCAACCCGGCCTCCGTCCAGTTGGGGGTAATCAGGTCCGCCAGGGGGAACAAGTGAGTCACATAGGCGCGGGCCACGTCCGGAGAAAAGAGGGGTTCCCGGCGATGATTTACCAGCACAGGGTCAACGACCAGCCAGGGACGGTCGGCAGCCGCCAGGTAAGGGGCCAGCGCCGTGGCCAGGGCCTCGATCAGATCTACCCGGCCGGTGAAACCGATTTTGATCGCCGCCGCGCCGTAGTCGGAGAGAACGGCCACCAGTTGCCGGGTCACAAACGCCGTGGGGAGCGAGTGGACGGCAGCTACTTCCATGCTGTTTTGGGCGGTAACGGCCGTAAGCACGCTCATCCCATAGGCGCCCAGGGCGGTAAATGTTTTCAGATCCGCCTGGATGCCGGCGGCACCACCGCTATCAGAGCCGCCAATGGTCAGGATTTTTGCCGGTTCGTCCATCACCCAGAGTACGAAGTGCCCGGCACCTCTGACCGCCATCCAGGCGATAGGTGCCGGGCACTGAAATGGTTGCCCTGGAGGGCATTACATGTTATTGACAATCGCTTCAGCGTAATCGGAAGTGCTGAGCTTGGTAGCGCCTTCCATCTGCCGGTGCAGATCGTAGGTCACCGTCTTATCCTGAATCGTCCTGATCATTGCTTCCACGATCAGATCTGCTGCTTCGTCCCACCCCATATACTCCAGCATCATCACGCCGCTCAAAATCAGGCTGCTGGGGTTGACCTTGTCCTGTCCGGCATACTTCGGAGCCGTGCCGTGCGTCGCCTCAAAGAGGGCGATTCCGTCGCCGATATTACCCCCGGGGGCCATGCCCAGGCCACCAACCTGGGCGGCGGCAGCGTCGCTCATGTAATCGCCGTTCAGGTTGAGGGTGGCGATCACCTCATATTCCCCTGTTCGGGTCAGCAACTGCTGGAGCATGTTATCGGCAATACGATCTTTGATTGCGATTTTTCCGGCCGGGATCTCGCCGTCATACTGCGACCACAACTCGTCCTCGCTGATCACCAGGTCGCCAAACTCCTCTTTGGCCAGCTCGTAACCCCAGTTCTTGAAGGCCCCTTCGGTAAACTTCATAATGTTCCCCTTGTGCACCAGGGTAACGCTCTCCCGGCCGCGATCCCGCGCATACTCAATCGCCTGACGCACCAGCCGCTTCGTGCCTGCTTCCGTGACCGGTTTGATCCCGATGGCGGCATGCAGATCCACATCTTTGCCCAGCTCTTCATTCATGAACCCGATGATGCGCCGGGCGCCTTCGGAATCTGCTTCCCACTCAATCCCTGAGTAGACGTCTTCTGTGTTTTCGCGGAAGATGACCATGTTCATCTCTTCCGGGTTGGCCATCGGGCTGGGTGTGCCCGGCAGGTAGCGAACTGGGCGCACGCAGGCGTAGAGGTCCAGAACCTGGCGCAAGGTTACGTTAAGGCTGCGGAAGCCGCCGCCGATGGGCGTGGTCAGCGGCCCTTTTATACCGACCAGGTATTCGCGCATAGCATCGAAGGTTTCTTCAGGCATGTAATCGCCGTTATACAGTTCGGCTGCCTTCTCGCCGGCGTAGATCTCCATCCAGGCAATCTTCCGTTTTCCGCCGTAGGCTTTCTCCACAGCCGCATCCCAGACACGGAGGGCTGCGGGGGTAATATCTACGCCAATACCGTCACCCTCAATGAAAGCAACGATCGGATGATCGGGCACGTGTAATTTGCCGTCTTGATAGGTGATCTTCTCCCCTTCAGGTATTTGAATGTTTGCAAAAGCCATTAGTTTTAGGTCTCCTTCTTCCGTTTAGAATTCGTTGGCTTGGCAGTCAGAGCACCTGGCTGCCAGAGCTATTATAATTCGCCCCGGCGAAGATGCCAGTAATAAGGATGTCTGTCCGGCCGTATACGGGTATAATACGGTGCCGGCGCGGCGGAGACGGCGGGCGTCTCCTTCTGTAAAAGGAAGTTAAATAAATCGGGAGAAGCGCACCTCTGGTGCGCATCGGCGAAGGAAGCAGAGTACACTTAGAAGGATGGAATCAAGAGTACAGGTTGGGGCAGATTAAATGCGACGTTTCTTATTGACGCTAACGATATCAATGTTGGCCGGGCTTTTGGCTGCCTGTGGGTTGGTGCCCGGTGCTCCGGCCGAGGAGACACCGACGCTGGTCGCCAGCGTGCCGGCCTTCAACACGAGTGCGGCACCCACGACATTACCCGCGACCGAGACGGCGACGGCCGTGCCGTCGGCTACCGCCACCCCTGTGCCCACGGTCACCGCTACCCCTGCCCCTCCAGTGCAGGATCTCTCGCTGGAACCCGATGACATCTTTATCTTCCCCGGACCCCAGCTCTATAGCGGTGACTCGGTCACTTTCCAGGTGGTACCCTCTGTGCCGGAAGAGGTTACACCCGAGGACGTCACCGTTCAGATCGTGGTCCAGGATCGTCTCTCCCTACATGGGGCACTAAACCGGCACACGCTATCGCTCTCCGCAGACCCTGCCGTGCGCTTTACCTGGGCCTGGGAGACACACGGAGAAGTCGGCAATTATCAGGTGACGGTTACGCTGGATCCCGAAGACTCCGTTACTGTTGGCGACGCCAACCCCGATAATAACCAGGTTGCTCTGACGGTGCCCATTCTTCCGGCCAGATCCCGGCCCGCGCGGGAACTGAATGCTGCCTGGATCACTACTGAATCGGACTGTTGCATCCTGCATGTCGTCAGTGGCACCAGTGCCCACCGCGATCTGAACCAGTTGAAGGCGATGGCAGAGCAGGCGGTACAGCACGCGACCGAGCGCCTGGGAGAAGAACCGCAGAAAAAGATTGACCTCTACTTCATCGATCGCGTGATTGGTCAGGGCGGGTATGCCGGCTCCAATATGGTTATCTCTTACCTGGACCGCAATTACGTCGGAGAAGGCGTCTACGAGGTGCTTGTTCATGAAACGGTGCACCTGCTGGACTGGCAGTTTGCGCCCAACCGCATTTCGTTTCTGGCAGAAGGGTTGGCGGTATGGGTAACCGGCGGGCATTATAAGCAAGAGGATATTGACCAGCGGCTGTTTGCCTTGCGGGAAACGGGCCTTTATCTTCCATTGCCGGACCTGATCAATGATTTCTATGAACACCAACATGAGATCGGCTATCTGGAAGCGGCGGGGTTTATCAACTATCTAGTCAACAACTATGGTTGGGAACGCGTCCGCGCCTTTTACAGCGATGTCGATCCGGTTGAAGGGCAGAGCGACGCCGGCGCGCTCGACACCAGCCTGCGGGCCCATTTCGGCCAGAGCCTCGCCGAAGTAGAAAGTGCGTGGATGGCTTATTTAGATACCCTGTCCCCGAATTCCGCTGTGCGGGCCGATCTGTTGGCGACCGTCCGCTACTATGATCTCATGCGCGCGTACCAGCTCCATTACGATCCTACAGCCCACTTCTTGCAGGCCTGGCTCCCTATCCCCCAGGAGTTAGAGCAAAGACAGTTGACAGCAGAACTTTCCCGCCACCCGGATGGTGAAATCAACGTCACGCTGGAGGTAATGCTTTCGGCCGTCGACCGGGCGCTTCGCGCTGGCGACAGTGGGCGGGCGAATGTTATTCTGGATAGTATTGAGCGGGCGCTGGCCAATAATGGAGTCTTCGCCGATCCCCTGGGTACCCACTATCAGGAGATCGTGCGCAAGCTGTCGGGAGTGGGCTATGAGGTCCACCAGGTCAACCTCAGCGGGAGCCAGGCTGAGGTCCAGGTTACGGAAGGACGGCGCGTCTATCTGAAACTGGTGACCCTGTACATGCGCAACCGGGCATGGATCCTGGCGAATTGATCCGCCCTCCTTCGCCGGCAAGCGCGGAACGAATTCCCTGCAAGCAGATGAAGCTTTTTATTTTTTATGCTACAATGCCCGCAGAGTGAGCGAATTTCCGCGAAAGCCGGTTCGCTGAAGTAGACAATCTGCCATTGAGAAGGTGACGTTATGATTGAGGTCTCAATTGATAGCATTCGCATCAGTCTTGTTTCCCAGCATCGCATTGTGATGCTGAAGGACATAGACAGTGAGCAGCAATTGGCCATCTGGATCGGCCCTTACGAGGCAGAAGCTATCACCATTGAATTGCAGAATACGGAAGTGGCTCGTCCGCTGACCCACGATCTGTTAAAGAATGTGGTTGAGGAGTTGGGTGGCACCATTTCGCACATTTTGATCAACGATCTGCGGAACCAGGTTTTCCATGCCACGCTCTTCGTAGATGTGGATGGAGATGTCAAGGAAATCGATTGCCGCCCCTCGGACTCCATCGCCCTCGCCGTACGGGCTAAAGCCCCAATCTTTGTCGAAGAACATGTGATGGAGGCGGCCGGTATCCTGCCGGAACCTGATATGCAGGAAGAGGTAGGCGAGGCATCTGAAGAAAGCCTGGACGCCTTCTCTGACTTCGTGGATACCCTCGATTTCGATGAACTTGACGATTAAGGCTAACCCGGGGGCGAATCAAGAACCGTTACCGGTCTAAACGATTGCGTAACCGCAGTGAAACCGTAGACGTGGAACGTGAGCAAACTCGCGTTTCACGTTTTTTATCTCCCATTGTGCGGGTAATATTTGAGGAAAGTATTTGAATGAGTTCGATTGAGCGCCTGCCCCCCCATAGTATCGAAGCAGAAGAAGCGGTTCTGGGTTCCCTACTGATTGATCCAGATGCGATTCTGGAAGTGGCTTCTTTTCTGACGGCAGACGCCTTTTACAAAGAGCGGAACCGCTGGATCTACCAGGCGATCCTGGACCTGCACGACGCCCATGAGCCGCTGGATTTTATTACGTTAACCGAAATGTTGCGACAGCGGGGGCAACTGGAAGACGCGGGTGGTGAAGCGTACCTGATCGGATTGCTGAATGCGGTTCCCACCTCGGTCAATGCCGCCAGTTACGGGCGCATTGTGGAAGCGGCAGCCGTGCGCCGCGGCCTCATCCAGGCAGCCAGCACCATCGCCAACCTCGCTTACGATGAGGACGAACAGATCGCGATGGTCATTGACCGCGCGGAACAGGCACTGTTTACGGTTAGCGAAGAACGGACAACCCGGGATCTGGTGCCGGTGCGCGATATCGCGCGCACTTACATGGACCGGGTAGTGGAGTTGTCCCAGCGGGGCGACGACATGATTGGCGTGCCCACCGGGTTCCAGGACATTGACCGGTTACTGGGTGGACTCAATAAGTCGGATCTGTTGATCGTCGCGGCGAGGCCCGGTATGGGCAAAACGGCTTTTCAACTCGGCATGGCTCTCCATGCCGGTCTGCGCCACCGCAAGCGCATTGCGATGTTTAACCTGGAAATGTCGGGCGAGCAACTGGTACAGCGTTTGATTGCTGCCGAGACACGCATCGACTCCCAGCGGCTGCGTCGCGGACAATTGCACGACAATGAGTGGCAGATCTTTTACGAGGCGATCGGCCGGCTGGCCGAAACCCAGATTTTCGTCGACGATACACCGGCCATCACGCCGATGCAGTTGCGCACCAAGTGCCGCCGCCTCTACGCCGAACATGGGCTCGACCTGGTGATGATTGACTACCTACAGCTCATGCATGCCGAATACGCCAGCAATAACCGGGTTCAGGAGATCAGCGAGATTTCGCGAGGGCTTAAGGGCCTGGCGCGAGAACTGGACGTACCGGTGGTCACCGCTTCCCAGTTGAGCCGGGCGGTGGAAAACCGGCAGGATAAGCGTCCCCAGCTTTCTGATCTGAGAGACAGCGGTAGTATCGAGCAGGATGCCGACATCGTCATGTTTATTTACCGGGATGAATATTACCATCCGGACACCACCGACCGGCCAAATATCGCCGAGATTAGCGTCGCCAAACACCGCAATGGCCCAACCGGTGTGATTGATCTATACTGGCAGGCAAACCTTGCCACCTTCCGCAACCTGCAACGGCAGGAAGTGAAATTGTGATAGAGGGATAAAGATGAAAGGATTTCCCGGGTTTCCTGAAGGCAAATTACGCATCACGCCTGTGCCCAACCTTTTCTTCAGCGATCTTCTCCCCCACATTGATAACCTCGCCGAGCTAAAAGTGACCCTGTACGCTTTCTGGGCGCTCACCCAGAAAGAGGGCAAGGTCCGCTACCTGCGTCTGGCCGACTTTTTGAGTGACCAGGAGTTTATGAAAGGGATGGGCCCTACGCCGACCCTGGCTGCAGAAGCCTTGATGGACGGCATCGAGCGCGCAGTGGCCCGGGGCACCTTCCTGCATATTAATGTAGAGAGTGCCGAGGGTAAGATGGATCTCTACTTCCTTAACACCGAGAAGGGGCGGGCAGCGGTCGAGGGGATCACGCGCGGTGAGTGGCGACCCGGTCCGGCCGGTGACGAACCGGTCTCGCTGCTGATCGAACGCCCGAACGTGTTCGTTCTATACGAACAAAACATTGGACCGCTAACGCCGATTATTGCCGACGAACTGCGGGATGCCGAGCAGACGTATCCGGTTCGCTGGATTGAAGAAGCGATTGAAAAAGCTGTAGAAAACAACGTGCGCAAATGGCGTTACATCCTGGCCATCCTTGAACGGTGGCGCCAGGAGGGAAAACAAGATGGAATCAACCGCCGAGATTCTCAAAAAGATTTACGAGGACAAATTCCCGAAGAGTACCGGGACATCATTAAGCACTGATGGCCCGGACGAGCCACCCACAACTGGCAATGGTGGCGATCCGGACTGCCCCTACTGTGGCGGGCTGGGGTTCGTCGTCCCTGACGTGGAGCCGGGTGATCCCAATTTTGGCCGGGCGCGTCCATGTACCTGCCGGGCAGCAGAGATCGAGGCCGCACGTCAGGAAAAGATAATGCGCCTGAGCCAGCTGGGCGCCCTCACGGCCTGTACCTTCGACAGCTTCATCCCTGAAGGACACGGCCTCAACGAAACCAAGCAACGGAATCTGAAGACCGCTTATCAGCGAGCGCTCTCATTTGCCAAGGATCCGGATGGCTGGCTGGTGCTGAAAGGGGGCTATGGCTGTGGGAAAACCCATCTGGCGGCAGCCATCGCCAATTACCGGCTGGCACAGGGGCATCCTGTGCTTTTTGTCAACACGCCGGACCTGCTGGACCATTTGCGCGCTGCTTACAGCCCCTCCGCCCTCTCCGGCTATGACGAGCGCTTCGACCAGGTACGTAATGCCCCTCTTCTAATTCTCGACGATCTGGGGACCCAGAGCAATACTCCCTGGGCCCAGGAAAAACTGTATCAGATCTTCAATCACCGCTACAATGCGCGCCTGCCGACGGTGGTTACAACCAACGTAGATTTGGAGTCGATCGAGATCCGCATCCGTTCGCGCATGGTCGATCCCAGCCTGGTCGGCATCATTCACATCTCGGCCCCTGATTTTCGCCGGGCCGGCATTGGCGAAGAGCAGTTTGAGTTATCTACGCTGGATCTGCACCGGGATAAGCGCTTTGCGAATTTTAGCCTGAGATCGCGCGAGTTGCCCCACGCCCAGGCGGAAAACCTGCGGCGGGCACTGGAGACGGCACGAGAGTTTGCCGAGAATCCGGAGGGATGGCTCGTTTTCAGCAGTGTGGGTTTTGGCAACGGCAAAACCCATCTGGCCGCGGCCATCGCCAACCATCAGGCAGAGCAAGGCGCCGGCGTTCTCTTTGTCGTCGTCCCCGATCTGCTGGACCATCTCCGCGCCACCTTTAACCCGGATGCCGGGGTCCGCTACGATAAGCGCTTTGACGAGATTAAGACGGCGCCCTTACTGGTGCTGGACGACCTGGGCACAGAGAGTGCCACCGCCTGGGCGCGGGAAAAGTTGCACCAGCTGTTTAACCATCGTTACCATGCCCGGCTCCCCACGGTGATCACCTCTGCCAAGGCAATTGACGAATTAGAACCCCGGCTGGCGGCGAAATTGATGGACCAGACCCGCTGTACCTTCTTTGTCCTGGAAGCGCCCAGCTACCTCGGAGGGGTCAAATCTCAACGCGGCAAACGTCGCCGTTAATCCCCGGGAATAGTCAGCCGCTGGCCGGAGATGAGCTGGTTGGGATTAGAGAGGTTGTTGGCCTCGATCAACGCCTGCACACTCACCCCATAGCGGTCGGCAATCTCGGTCAGATTGTCCCCCGGTTGCACCTGGTACGTCTGGGGCGTTGCGGTGGCGGATAGCGTGGTCGTGAGCGGAGTTGTGGTCGGGGATAGCGTGGCAGTGGGCACTACCGTTGTCGGCTCCGGCGTGGCAGGAGGCAACACGGCATCTACCGGTTCGTCACCGCTGCCCTCCCAGCCCATCACGGCCGGCACAATCTGCTCAAAGATAAGGGGGCGTACGGCAGCTACCACCAGTACCGTCAACAACAATATGACGACCAGAACGATGAACTTCAGGACTTCTCCGCGGCGATGTAATGCTTGGTGTTCTTCTTCCAGACTCACGTCTCATCCTCCTGATTATCCGGCTATAGCACTGCGGCAACTGGTGCGGGACAAGTCTATCACAGGTGGCACAGAACCGTAAATAGGAGGACCGGCTTAGGACCTGGCCCGAACCCCCTCGCCCGGCCCTAACCGTTCACTCGACAAGCCGTTCTACAGCAGCATCCAGCGGTGTGGCGGCCGATGAATCCTGGGCCAGAATCCAGTCGATGACCGGCTGGCGCCAGTCGACGGCCGTGTTGTACGCATCGGGATCAAAGCGGGCCAGCATCTCGTAACCGTCACCGCCGGCATACATGAAATCATTAACCAGCAGATGGTAGGTGCCCTCCGGGTCAATCGCCTGCCCGCTCTCTTCCAGGATCCATTCGCCGACGCCCAGGTTAGCCCCACCGACGGCGGCACTACTGTGAGCGAGGACTTCGAACAACTCTTGCCCACTCAGCTCTACATCGACCAGGACGTTATTAAAGGGGAGAACGCCTACTACGTCGGCAAAGGTCACCTCCCCGGCCGGCAGCCCGGCCCGAAAACCGCCGCGGTTGGTAAGGGCCACATCGGCAGCCGGATATCCCTCAAGCCAGGTCTCGACTACCAGTTGTTCCAGCGCTTCGCTACGCCGGGACAGTGGCTGCTCCAGGTAGCCGATACCAACTGCCAGTTCTTCCTCTGCTTCTTGCTGCCACTCCTCGACGACGGCGACCACGGCCGCATCGTCGGGAGCCGCGCCGTCATTAGCCACCGTCTCGTAGGTCGCCGTCAGAACGGCATCGCTTGCCGTATCCACCGTCAGTGAGGCGGTAGCGTAACTGGTGAAATGATAACCGCCTTCCAAAAGAACGGTGCCGGCCACCTCTTTCGCAAACAACTCGTTGCAATGCCCGCCACCCATGAGGGCGATCTCCAGGTCGGCCACCTGCCGGGCCAGCGCTTCCAGCTCGCCGCCACACAAGTGTCCGGCGACAATCACCAGGTCAACGCCGGCGGCGCGAACTTCGGGCACCACCTCGCGCAAAGCCTGCTCGTAATCGATGAAGTCAAAGGCGGCGACGTTCGTCGGAAGGGTGGTCTGGGGCGTGCTGGTCGTCGTCAGGCCAATAACGCCCACCTTTACTCCATTTCTTTCGACGATGGTGTAAGGGTCAATCTCCAACCCGGCCGGAATTTCTGCCCCCGTTTTCACGCGCACATTGGCACTCACGAAGGGAAAATCCGCCTCGAAAGCGCGCGCCTGTAACACTTCCAGGCCAAAATCAAATTCGTGGTTACCGATGGCGGCCGCAGCGTAGCCCATTTCGTTCATCACCTCGACCATGCTCTCCCCCTCAAACCAGGTGGAGATTGCCGGGCCGGTCCACATATCGCCGCCGCTAATCACCAGCGTCTCGTCCATTGCCGCCCTCTCCTGCCACAACCCGGCCAGATTGGCTGCACCTTCGCCCGGCTCCATCCCCTCCATCCAGCCGTGCTCGTCGTTGGTGTAGAGTATGGTCAACGTGCGGGTCGTCGCGGCGGCAGTCGCGTCTGCTACCGGGGCAGAAACAGTGGCTGCAGGAGCGGAGGATTGTCTGCAAGCCATAATGACGAGCAACGAGAGGAGCAGCAAGGCAAGCGTCAAGGGGCGTCTCATCGCATGGTCCTCCCCCCATCGACCGTAATGGTGCTCCCTGTCATGTAACTGCTGGCCTCACTGCAGAGAAAAAGCACGGCGGCGGCGATTTCATCCGGCCGGCCCAGCCGTTCCAGGGGCAGTTCGGCGAGCCAGGAAGCCGTAGCTTGCGCGTCCCGCTCCGTATTGGGCGTGTCAAAGCGACCGGCCAGCACTGTGTTGACCCGGATCCCGTAGCCGGCGTACTCGCGCGCACACTCGCGCGCGAAACCGGCGATGCCCGCCTGGCTGGCGCAAAAAGCGGCCCGGCCGGGCAATGGGATTTCCACTCCGGCCACAGAGGAGACATTTACAATCACACCGCCCCGGCCGCTGTCGTTCATTACCCGTCCCACCAGCTGGCTCATGAAGAAGGTGCCCTTAAGATTGACGTCGAGGCAGCGCTGCCAATCCCACTCGTCCAGTTCCAGTATGGTCCCTACCGGTTCCACGTGAGCATTGTTGACCAGAATATCCAGTTGCCCCCACTCGGCCCGTGTGCCCTCGATCAGCTTGACACAATGATACTTGTTGGAGATGTCGGCGGTAATGCCCACAGCCTCTCCCCCGGCATCCCGGATCGCCTGCGCCACCCGTTCCGCCCGGTCCGGGTTAATGTCGTTGACGGCTACCCGGGCACCGGCTGTGGCCAGGGTCTCGGCAATCGCCCGCCCCACGCCCTGCCCGGCGCCGGTCACAATGGCCACCGGGTTCTCTGATCGCAAGTTCATCTATTTGTTCCTTTCAAGCTCAGACAGTATATAGTCAGGCGGCTGGGGGCGTGTGAACGGCATCAAAGATACCCAGGATCCGCTTGGCGATGCCGGTCCAGCCGAAGTTGCGCCGGGCAAAGCGCGCCCCTTCCACCGACAGCTCGTGGGCCAGGCGCGGGTGAAGCAGCGGCATGGCCAGCATGGCGCCAAATTCGGCCGGGCGGAAGGGATCGGCGTAGAGGGCGTGCTGGCCAAAGTCGATCAGGTCGAAGAGGCCGCCATGAGTGGTAACGACCGTCGGAGTCCCGCAGGCCATCGCTTCGATAGCCACCATCCCAAACGGTTCGTAGCGGGAGGGCAACGCAAAGACCGAAGCTGCGCGATAATAATTGGCCAGATCTTCATCCGGCACATATTGGACCCATTTGATGCGGTCCATGATGTCGAGTTCCTGGGCCAGGCTTCGTAACTCGCCCACGCCGGCGTCGTCTTGCTCCGAACCTTCCCCACCGACGGCGGCTACCAGGCGCGATTCGGGCGCCAGCTCCAGGGTGGTGGGCATGGCCTGCAACAACAAATCATATCCCTTATTCGTGGCCATCCGTCCCAGAGCCAGCACATCCTGCTCCTGCAGGCCGTATGTCTCGCGTAATTTTTCGCGCTCCTCTTTGCGCGCCGGTGAAAAACGGTTCTCGTCCATGCCCGGCGGGATGACGGTGATGTGCCGCTCCAGGACGTCGTAATGCGCCTGCAGCAACTCCGTCTGCGGCTCGGTAGTGGCGATCACGTGATCGCATGTTTGATAGACGAGGAACTCAGTGCGGATCCGCTCCTGGAAGCGGTACTTCTCCTCCATCTCCGCTTCGTCCATATCTTCGCCCATGGTGGCCTGTTTCCACCAACCGAGAGAGTGCGGCGTGTGCACGTGAGGCACACCCAGTTCTTCTGCAATCTTTTGCCCCGCCCAGCCCGCATCCCAGTAGTGGGAGTAGACGACGTCATATTGATTGCCCCGGTTGCGGGCGGCCGACAGGAAATTGGTGACGAAGTCACCCAGATAGTCGTGCATGTCCTCCTTGCGGATAAAGTCGGGACCACCAAAGGGGATCCGCCAGACGCGAAAATTCTCGTTGACTTCGTCCACCGCCGGCTGGTCCTCGAACTGGCGGGTTACCAGGTCAACCCGCCGGCCCAGGCGACTGAAGCGTTTGGCCAGCTCCAACACGTAGACGACCTGGCCGCCGGTATCCGGCTTACCCAGCTCTGGCTCAGCACTGACATAACCATGGAGGGAAAGCATCAAAATCGAGTTAATGAAACGTCCGGGTCGTGAAACCATTTTCTGCTCCTATCGGGTAAGGCGCGCAACCTGCCGTTCTTCCTGCCGTCTTACCCGTTTATCTACAGGCCTCCGCAGGCCAACCTATTTTAACATAAACAACATTGATCGCCGCTGCCAAGGGATTATTACAGCACCTGGCTCCAGAACCAGGAGCTCTTTCCGGCCGGCTGCGACGCATAGGCCAACCACCTGCCTGATCCAGAAACCTGGGGGGAGTCCTATCTCCACTTCGCAGCGCCACGCTTCTACGGCACTTCATCCGGTGACGTTTCCTCTTTAGCGATCAAACTAAAAACCTCCCGCGTCAGCGGCGCGAAATCGGCCGGCACCAGGTCGTGATGCAACGCTTGGTAAGCGGCGATATATCCGGCTGCACTCCAGGCCTGGTGCGCTTTGCCCATGGGCCGGCCGGTACGCCCATGCAGCCACTCATTGAATTCCCACTCCCCGTAAATCCCCAGGCGGCATGCCTCGGCCAATGCGTCCAGCTCCTGGTGGGCCAGCTCCTCCCGGCCGATCTGGGCCAGAAAGCGGACCCAGAGCCCGCCAATGAAAGGCCAGATGCCGCCATTATGATAATGGTTGGGCAGGTTGAGGAAGTTGGTCACCGAGTAATCTTTCCAGTCGCTGGCGCCCGGTTCCACGGCCGGGTAGAGGCAGATCACCGGGTAGGGAGCGTTGACGCCTACCCCCCAGAGAAAGTGGAAGAGCTGGTCCATCTGTTGCTCATTCAGTAGGCCCATCAACGCAGCCAGGAGATTGGCATAGACGTCGCAACGCCAGGAGAAGTCAAAGGGGCTGATCTGGGAGAGAAGGTATTGGGCATTGCCCAGGGTAAACTGTCGCTCAGAAAAGGAGAGCTGCGACTCGCGCAGCGAGCGGGCCGTGGGCCAGAAGCGACGCAGAATCTGCTCGCGGATCGTTTCGGTCAGCACCGGGTAATCTTCCGGATCTTTGGCCAGAGCCATCGAGACATCGCTGAAGTCACGAGCGGCGAGGTACCAGAGCACCTCGTCGTAGAGGACGTTATAGGTTCGGGGGAACAGGTCCATCCAGTCGGAAGACTCAGGTAATTCCAGCAGGCCACAGTTATTCGAATCGTGGGCACGCAGCCAGCGCATCGCCCTGGCCATATGCGGATAGATCTCCTGCAGAAAGGCGCGATCGCCGGTATACGCTCCGTAACGGGCAGCACCGATGACAAACCAGATCACTGAATCGATGGAGGCGATGTTGCCGATGCCACCATAGTCGGGCACGCCGGTCTGGATCTGGACGTTGGCCGGAATTTGCCCGGCCGGGGTCTGGTGCTCGGCCACCAGAAGCAGGGTACGGCGAAATGCTTCGGTAATCTCCGGCTCATTGAGGGCCAGGCTCCACAATCCGGTCTTAATCCCATCCCGGCTCCAGACGGCAAAATAGTTCGATTCGACATCGGTGAGGGGGTTTTCTTCCAGCCCGGCTGCCGAAAACCCCAGCGGCGTCAAATTCCGCCGCAGCGATTCGATCGCCCGTTCATAACCCTCGCGGGCCAGATCCGGCCGGGCCGCCGGCTGGACGATATCGAAGAAGTTGTAATGACGCAATCCTTCCAGGAGTCCGGCCGCATAGCTCTCGTGGCTGAAGTAGGCGCGCAACTCCACCGCCCGCTTCAATTCATGGCTGGCGTTGGCCACGACGATCCCGCGAAACCCATACTGGAAGAGCTCGATATCGTTACCACTGTCCCCACAGACGTAGACCTGGTTGGGAAAGAGAACGAGAGAGTCCACCAGAAACTTGACCGCCGTCCCCAGGCCGGCCCGCTCGGGGACGATGTCGAGATAGAGGTCGCGAGAGTAGACGACCTTCGCATGGAAATCAGCCGCTACCAGGGCCTGTTGCAGGGCATCCAGTTGCCCACCTGTTGCCTCCTCGGCAATGTAACTGACCTTCAAGGGCGTCTGCTGTTCCTCGGCCTGCAACTCCAGCGCAGGAAACTGCTCCTCGATGAAGGCGACGGTAGCCTCCCGGTCGAAGCCATCGCGGATGTAACGATACCACTCGTCCAGACGGTGCTCGCCGGGCAGGCGGTGGATCTCCGTTCCTACCGAAGAGACGATGTAGTCGGGTAGGAGAAAATTATGTTCGCCGATCGCTTCGATTTGTTCGGACAGGGTACTACCTGATACATACGCCAGGATTAAGGATTCGCGCACCGTTTGCAACGCCTTTTTTAACGCGCGCTGCCCCTGCCGGCTGCCGCCAATCAGTACGCCGTCGAGGTCGATGACCAGTAAACGCCGCTCGTCAAAGTTGGAAAGAAATGTCATGGGATCCTCTTGCAAATTGGAGATTAGAGATTAGAGATTGCCGTACTGCCAGGAGATAATGGGCGCACTGAAAATGACAAGCTGATTGGTGGAGACCGGTTGCCGTTCTCACGGGAGGACGTCGAAGTAGCGCAGGCCCTCGGCGACACCGGCTGCATAGCTGGCCCGGGCAAAGTAGATGCCTTCGCGTCCCTGCTCGGCTAACGCTTTCAGCTCCGGCTGGGCATTAGCAACGACAATACCTCGCTCAAAAGCGGCAAACATAGCCAGATCGTTGCCACTATCGCCGGCGACAATGACCTGCTCGGGAGAAAGTTCTAGATTCCGGTCAGATTGTCCGGACAGATAGTCGAGCAAGAAGTGGAGGGCGTTTCCTTTACCGGCTGCCTCTGGCAGAATATCCAGGTGCATCCCGCTGGACCAGATTACCCGGTACTGACCGGCTTCTCCGGCAGCCGCAATGCGTTCACCGATACGCGCGGCTGCGGCATCCGGATCCGGTGCCTGGTGCAGAAATGCGCTTACTTTCAGCGACGTATTGTATTGCTCGGGCTGCATCTCCAAACCTGCTATTCCGTCGAGGAAGGAGAGGGCCCGTTCCCGCGAATAATGCCGGTGCAGGTAGGCGTCCCACGCAGCCAGGGGCACCATCTCTGCGCGGAAAGGGGGCAGATAAATCTCCGTCCCTACCTGCGAAATGATAGCATCCGCCTCTGGCAGGCTTTCGCCCACAAACCCGGCAATCACCTGAGCCAATCGCCGGCCGGTGGCCAGGACCAGGAGTAATTCACCGGCTTCCTGCTTCTGCCAGAGCGCCGCGCTCAACTCTTTCAGTGCCGGCAGATCGCCGGTAAGGGTATTGTCTATGTCAGAGGCAAGAAGAGTGGTCATAGAGATTGGAGCTTCGATTTGCCGGCGAAAAGAGAGCGCCGGATACGGACGGAAATGAATACGGCTCAGAGATGAGCGTGCCCGGAACGCCGCTACCACGTTGCGGGCGGCGTTCCCAGACACATGGCTCTCACCTGGATGGCGATCTGGTCCCCGGCAGCCGCTTACTTGTCGTCGAGAATGGCGATGCCGGGCAATGTTTCACCCTGCAGCATCTCCAGGCTCGCACCACCACCGGTGCTGACGTGAGTCATCTTTTCCTTCAGGCCCGCTTTCTGGACTGCCGCTGCCGAGTCGCCACCTCCGATGACCACCTCTGTCCCTTCCTCGGCCAGGTCGGCCAGGATCTTGGCCAGATAGTCGGTTCCATGGGCGAACTTGTCTATCTCGAAAATTCCCATTGGCCCGTTCCAGACAACAAGCTTTGCATTTTGCACTTCCCGGCCGAAATTCTCTACTGTCTCCGGGCCAATATCCACGGCGATCTTGCTCGCGGGTATATTCTCCACGCCCACCACGCTCGTTTCGGCATCAGCCGAAATCTCGTCCACGACCACAACATCTACGGGCAACACCAGACGGGCACCGGCCGTCCGCAGCAACCGCTCTGCCTCGGCCACCGCTTCTTCTTCCACCAGCGATCCTCCCATTTCATACTTCTTGGCCGCCAGAAAGGTATTGGCCATGCCACCCCCGATGAGGATCTTGTCCGCTTTCTGCAGTAGATTGTCAATCAACTTGATTTTGTCGGAGATCTTGGCGCCCCCCATAATGGCCACGTAAGGATGCGGCGGATCCTGGGCTGCCTTGCCCAACGCCTGAATCTCCTTCTCCATCAGGTAGCCGGCCACGGCCGGGCCACCTTTCTCGCGCATGGCGCGCGCTGCCCCTTCGGTGCTGGCATGGGCGCGGTGGGCCGAGCCAAATGCATCGTCGACGTAGACGTCGGCCATCGCGGCCAGCTTCTGCGCCAGCTCCGGATCATTCTTCTTTTCTCCATCGTGGAAACGGGTGTTTTCAAGTAACAGAACTTGGCCGGGCTCCAGGGCTTCGGCCGCAGCCTGCGCTTCCGGACCGACGACCTCGTCCACCTTCTTCACCGGCGCATCGACCAGCTCGCCCAGCCGCTCCGCTACCGGATCCATCGTCAGGTGTTTGTCTTCCGGCGATTTGGGGCGTCCCAGGTGCGAAGCCAGAATCACTGCCGCTCCCTTGTCCAGCAAATAGTTGATGGTGGGCAGGGCTGCCCGAATGCGGGTGTCGTCAGTCACCTCAATCTGTTCGGCCGGATCTTTGCTGCTCAGGGGCACATTGAAGTCCACCCGCACCAGCACTTTCTTGTCCTTTACGTCAATATCTTCAACTGATTTCTTGTTCATTGTTCTCCTCGTAAGGTCTAAGCTTCGTTGCAATTGGGAAACAGCAGCCAACACTGGAAGTAGCTACCGGCAACCGGTAGATAGTGGCACCCAGGCACCCGTTGGCGCTAACCGCAAGCGGGCGCACCATAGCCTATTATATGCAACAATTGACCGGTTGTGAAGCGCCGGTCCAGAGGCGGGAGACGGATGGACGGTAGGAGGTCAACACCTCTACCGGCCTCTGTCGGGCCCTGCAGAGGAGAGAATTTCGCGAGCAGCTTCAGTCTAAGTCACTCTCCTGAGTCACTCTCCTGAGTCACTCTCTTCGCGCAATACAATCTGTTTGCTACCAAGGGCGCTGTAGCGTTCATCCAGCCCTTGAACGGATAATGCTTCTTTGATGCGGCGAATGCGTGGCAGCATCCGCGTCAGGGGTACCCCGTAATATTTGCCGACCGCGCCCTGGGTCATCTCCCGGAGCGACTGTTCGCTGAGGATAAATTCGGTTGCCGCAGCCCAGGCAGCCGGGTCATCCAGCGGCGGGGTTGCAACCTCTCGAAAATCGTGCCAGAGGCGCCGGCCGGCAATCTGGGAGAGTGCCCCATAATGGCGTGCCTGGAGACCGGGTAGCAACAATCGTTCTACGTCGTCGGCCAGGGCTTCTTCCCGCAGGGTTAACTGCAGATTACCGGCCAAAAAAGCTACGGGTAGAATCCACGGCTCACGAGGGAGTTTGCCGCCTTCACTGCGGGCCTCCCCTGTGACCAGGACACCGCGAGCACGCGCTTCAGTCAGGGGAAAGTCGGCAGCGGCCGGGTTTACCGCCAGAACCTGCCAACGATCGCCCTTTCGTTGGAGCTGCACCGTCACCAGGTCGGCAGCGGTGTAAGCGCCCTCCTCTGTCTCTGGATCGGGCCACACATATTCAATGTGGACGTAGCGGCCATCCTCTGTCTGAATCGCCCGGGTGATGGCCAGCCGGGTGCGGCCCAGCACACTCTTCAAAAGAATATCAAACACTGCGACGCCAAACAGATCATACAGCCGGGCGGCCTCTCCCCCGGGTGCCAGCAACGACGTCACACGCACCTCGTCTTCTGCCAGGGTAGCGTCCAATAACGATTCTACAACTGGCCAGATCTCCTCCCAGACTGTCTCCTGTGAAATCATGCTTTCTCCTGCTTCCAGAGTCATCTCTACTGCCGCAGAATCGTAAGCCCGTGGTCCGGCCTTGTCAAACAAATCTCATAAGCAAAATCTATGGTAGCGCATTGTATGCATAAGTAATGTTTAACGTGTGACTTTCGTCACTTGCCGCAACAGGGGCAGTGGGACGAAAATTGGGATGATCAATATTCTTTCCAAAGGAGCCTCAGGTGTTAGATGCTCACCAGTTAAATGTCTTTCTGACGGCAGCCGAAACCCTCAATTTCACCGAAGCAGCCCGCCTGCTCAATATGACGCAACCCAGCGTCAGCCAGCATATCCAGACCCTGGAACAGCACTTCCAGTCCCCCCTGTTTATTCGCTCAGGGCGCCAGTTGACACTCAGTGACGCTGGCCTGGCGCTGATGCCCATGGCCCGGCAGATGGTGCGGCTGTCGGTCCGCATCGACGAAACCATGGAGTCTCTCCACGGGGAAGTACATGGACATCTGCGGGTAGGATGTAGCACCACGTCAGGCAAGTACATTTTACCCTTTCTACTGGCCCATTTCTTGCGCCGGCACCCGAAGGTCCAGGCGACCTGCGAGGTGGCGCCTCGAGCACAGGCTGTAGAAGACCTGTGTGACGGCAAAGTACACATTGCTTTGGCCAGCCCTCAGGAATTCTCCCGGCGCGATGTCGAGTTCCGGCTCTTCTTCACCGATCCGATTCTCCTGATTGTGCCCAACGACCACCCCTGGGCCGTTCGTGACGAGGTTGATCCGGAAGAGTTGCTGGAGGCTGATTTTATCTTGCGGGAGGAAGGATCTGGCACCCGGGAAGTCGCCGAAAATGCTCTGCGCGATATCGGCCTGGAACTGGATGAGCTGAATGTCATATTGACGCTGGGCAACTCGGAAGCGATCGCCCTTGCCGTCCAGGAGAGGTTGGGGATAGGTTTTGTCTCTCGCTTCGTCAGCAAACGGCTGGTGCCCGGAGGCGTGACGGCGGTCAGGGTGCGCGGGCTTTCGTTACAGCAGGATGTATATATCGCCCAGAATACACGCCAGCAGGCAACAAAGGCGCAGAACGCTTTCTGGCAGTTTGTGACCGATCCCGAGAACCCGATCTTGCAGCAAATGGCGGAAAACGGGCTGCAAGATATGATGCTGGCCGAGCTATACACCTAGCGAGCGCCAACCGGCGCCGCGCAAGTTTAGCATGCGAACCGGTGCCATTCCCGCCGCAGCATGGCATTCCTGAATCAAGAAGGGTCGCCTAGCACTCAGGGAGCAACGCAGAGGACGGTGGCAATATCGATACGGTAATCGGCTCCCAAATTATTGAGTTGCGCCAGCCTATCTGTGGTGGTGTTGAAGCGATTGGCGATGCTGAAGACGGTATCGCCCGGCCGGATGACATATGGGGTAGAAGCGGCACAGTAATTCGGGTTGGCCACCGGCAAGTTGAGGGTGTTGCCGGGAACCAGATCGGCAGCATCGATCCCGTGTACGGACATCAACTCAATTGATGTTTTTTGCTTTTCAGTGATCCGGTAGAGGGTATCATCTGCCTGGACTACGTACTGGACAAAAGTAATTGCCTCGACGCCCGCCACGCGACCGGCGGGAGCAGAGACCGCCGGGGGAGGCGTATTGGTGGCAAGAGGTAACGTCGCCGCTACCTGAGGTTGGGGGGTTGCCGTCGGTTGGGCGAGGGACAGGGTCGCCGTTGGCTGCTGGGGCAACGACGGTTGTTCCTGCAGGCGCACGGCATCGGCCGGATCTACCTGTAGATAAACAACCACGCCGTCAATCTCATGCGGGACCCCCAATGGCGCCTCACTCTCCTGCCCGGTGGGGAAGGTAGATGTAGGCAAGTCACCGGCCGGGAGTTCAGGCGAACGAATCCACAATGAGATAGCGATAAACGCAGCAATGGCCATGATGGCCGCGATGACGATAACCAACAATGCGTATTTGCTTTTCATGCCGGTACCCTTTCTCTCCCATACCTCTTATGTTAAGATTTGGATAGACCGTTCTTAGCACGTCCTGTCAACCGTGTCAACAAGAAAGCAGCGCACAGGGTGCCTCAAATACAAATTCAACCTATCTCTATTATACTGGATCACGTCAAGCAATCGGACTGCGCCTACAAAGGAGTATACTGATGTTTTATCTTCGCGAGAAGCTGGAAGAAATCGAAGAACAGACCCTTGCCCCATACGCATTAAAAAGCGAGCATTCGCGCGGCCGGGCACACCCAGAATCAGAATCAAAGACGCGCACGGCGTTTCGGCGGGATCGGGACCGCATTATCCACACAACCGCCTTCCGCCGTCTGGCGTACAAAACCCAGGTCTTCGTTTTTTATGAGGGCGATCATTACCGTACCCGCCTGACCCATACCATCGAAGTGGCCCAGTTGGGACGCTCCCTGGCCCGTGGACTGGGGGGCAACGAAGATTTGACGGAGGCAATCTCCCTCGCCCACGATCTGGGGCACCCGCCTTTTGGCCACGCCGGCGAACATGCCCTGAATGCAATGATGCAGGGACATGGCGGCTTCAACCACAATACCCAGAGTTACCGGGTCGTTACCGAGCTGGAAAAACGCTATCCTGATTTTCGAGGGCTGAACCTGACCTACGAAACGCGAGAGGGAATGATCAAGCACGAGACAGAGTATGATAAGAGCGATGCAAGCGACTTCGAGCCGGATAAACGGGCCTCGCTGGAAGCGCAGATTGCCAACCTGGCGGATGAGATCGCCTACAATGCTCATGATCTGGACGATGGCCTGCGCGCCGGGTTGTTTACTCCGGCAGAACTAAACGAACTGGAGATCTGGCGCCAGTTGCACGAAGAGCTTGGCTGGGAGAACGGGAACTTCACGACCCTGAACCGGCGGGAAATGGTCCGTGAACTGATCGGGACCTTTGTCACCGACGTTATCTTCCATACCTCCGCGATCCTGGAGGAAAACAACATTGATACGCCAGAGGGAATCCAGACATTTGAACACAATGTCGTCAGCTATTCTCCCGCGATGGCAGGTAAAGTGCGCCAGCTAAAGGATTTCCTCTACGAGAATATGTATCGCCATTACCGGCTGATCCGCATGCAGGTCAAGGCCGAGCGCTTTGTGTCAGAGTTGTTCCAGGCGTATGCCCACGAACCGATGATGCTGCCGGAAGAAACGCAACTACGATTGAACAATGCCCCGACGGAGCGGGTCGTGTGTGATTACATTGCCGGAATGACAGACCGCTATGCTCTGATAGAGTGGGAGAAGCTGTTTGATCCCTACCGCAAGGCGTAGACGCAATATCGGCACGGCTAACGCACCCCGCCGAACCATTGCTGTAAACAAAGAACCCCCGGCCAATGGCCGGGGGTTCTTTGTTGATTGTCAGGGCGTGATGGAAGCTACCTGGTTTAGAAATCCATCATTTCGTCGATGTGGCCCTGGATGTCTGGCTCTTCGAAATCCCCTTCTTTGGCCCAGGCTGAGAGTTCAACGGTGAAGCGCTCGAAGAAACTCTTCGGGGGCAGGTTTCCTTCACCGTATTCCATGTCGGTGATCTCGGCGTTAATAATCAATGTCTCCGTCTCGAGCACAATCGTCTCGCCTTCCCGGGCGAGGACCGGTTCGCCCTTGGGAGCCAGCTTCGCCTTCAACGCTTCGTCAAAGAAAGCGTGATCACTCATAATCACTTTGGTGACGGTCCGAATATCATTCTTGTCAAAGAGCCACACCTCAAAGGCAGTTACGTTCTTCGGCGTGTCCATGCCAATCGACTCAGAGATGCCCACGCCGCACTCGCCCAGAAAATCCCCCTGGGCGTTTTCGATGCTGAACGAATCATCGTAAGTATCATGCCCACGGGTGTAGGTTGTTTCAAAGCGGGCGATTGGCGTCGCTTCAAATCCCTCATCCGGTTCCACCACTGTCGCCGGTCCGGCCGTGGCCATATCATCCAGATAAGCAGGTGGCTCTTCGGCAACATCCGTTGGCCGGCGCAAGAAGTAAACGAAGGCACCGGCGATGGCCAGCAGGAGCACCAGCAGGATCAAAACGGTCAGCAGACCGCCGAGCCCGCTGCCTTCCTCTGCTTCCGCCGGGGCCGCGCCCACGGCCGCACAACCCTGAGGATTAAAGACGCGCACCAACGATTCTAACTGGTCGGCATCCACCGGGTTGGTCGTTCTCATTTCGTCGGCCAGCACACAGATCTCTGTCGGGGCCTCTTCCCAGCCGTCCAATGCTGCCGCTACCCGATTTTGATCGTTCGTTTGGGCATAGTAGCCAGAGAGGGTGAGCAGATAGAGATCCTGGTCTACGTCGGCAAGGTGCTGCGGGCCACCCCCTTCCCATTCCACCGGTGTCAACCACCACCCAAAGATGAACAGGCCTATACTAAAGCCAATGATGAAAGCCGCGACACCGATCAATACCGGCTGTCTTTCCACTGTTTCCATTTTGGTCACCTGCCTTTGTATTACCCCTGTATGGACACCACGCTACTCTATTCGGTAACATCCCCCTCAATGGGCGCTATCTTACCATAAGTAAGGATACAAGCAAATGAAATTCTAATGTTCAGAAGGTCAAAAGGAGAGAAGATAATTTCTGTTTGTTTTAACCTGTGGTATACTCAGCCTGGATTTTCGATTTCTTGTTAACTGCTACACGTAATGGATGCCTCAAAGTAAAATGAAACATTTTCTCAGTCTCGCCGATCTGACCCCCGAAGAATTAGACGATTTATTAAAACTGGGCCTGACCTTGAAGGACGAATGGCGGAAGGGTGGCAATAAGCCGGTCTTGCAGGGCAAAAGCCTTGCCCTGGTCTTCATGAAACCTTCGCTCCGGACGCGCGTGTCATTTGAGATGGGCATGGTCCACCTCGGCGGATACGCCTTCTACCTGTCTCCAGATGAAATAAAACTGGGCAGCAGGGAGAGCGTGCCTGATGTGGCCCGGGTACTTTCCGGCTACGTGGACGCGGTTATGGCCCGCGTTTTTTCCCATGAACACATTCTTCAGTTGGCCGAACATAGCTCTGTTCCAATCATCAACGGTTTATCCGATTACAATCACCCGGCTCAAGGCTTGACCGACCTCTTCACTATCCTGGAGGCCAAAGGAAAACTGGCCGGGTTGAAGGTAGCGTACGTGGGCGATGGGAACAACGTGGCCCGCTCCCTGCTCTTCGGTGCCATGAAGACGGGGATGGATTTTGCTATTGCTTCGCCCCCCGGGTACACTCTGAATGAAGCAGATCTGGAGCTGGCCCGGGAAATGCGCCTGTCTGCTTCCCAGACCATTACGATGGTCGAAGAACCGGCAGTGGCCGTGGCAGAGGCCGACGCAATTTACACCGATGTCTGGACCAGTATGGGACAAGAAGCAGAGCAGGCAAGACGGCTCCAGGTGTTCCCACCGTACCAGGTCAACCAGGATCTGGTGGCACTGGCCAAGGATGATGTCGTTGTGCTACATTGTCTGCCGGCGCATCGCGGTGAAGAAATCACCGATGCCGTTGCCGATGGCCCCCACTCTCTTCTCTTCCAACAAGCGGAAAACCGGATGCACGCACAGAAAGCGATTCTCGTCAAATTGTTGTCTTGATCGAGAAACGGTGATTGATCCGTTTCTCCTGGAGGGTTAGGTGGCAGGAGACCGCGCTCGTTACGAACAAGCCCTGAGTAAGGGCCATTCCTACAGCTGGGATCAGCACTGGGAAGAGGCAATTGATCAATTCCAGATCGCATTGCAGGAGTTCGTCGATGAACCGGCGCCTTATGCTGGTCTGGGAATGGCTTACTTCGAGTTAGAAGAGCTGGATAAGGCCCTGCAAAATTACAAGCAGGCTGCCCGTTTCTCGCGGGGAGATGTCATCTATCTGCGCCAGGTCGCGGATGTGCAGGAGCGGCTCGGACAATTGGCTCAAGCCGGTCAGACCTATATGGCCATCGGCGAAATCCAGCTACAGCGGAGAGCGATTGACGAAGCGGTGGCTAACTGGCACCGTGCCGTGCGCCTGGCACCAAACCTCTTGGGCGCCCACCAACGGCTGGCGAAGTTCTATACCCGGCAGGGACAGGTCCGGGCAGCAATCCGGGAATATCTGGCCATTGCCCGCCTTTTCCAGGCTCGTGGGGAGGCAGACCGGGCCCTGAAAACGTGCCGCGCCGCGTTGAATCTCGATCCGCGCAACCGGGACGTGCTCACGGCAATTGAGTTGATCCAGCACGGCGAGGAGATATATGACAAGGAAGAGGCGAAGCCGGTCCCAGGACTCGACGGCGACCTGAGCCAGGCAGTCGAGGAAATAACGCGGGGGCGGACAGCACCGGTAGAAGAGGAAGCGAGTCCGGTGCAAAATGCGCGACGGATGGCACTGGAGCAACTGGCCGAAGAGCTGTTCGAAGAGGAAGCGGAACCGGTGGTTGGCGCGACCGCTTTGCCCAAAACAGAACGAAACGCGCTCATCAGCCAGGCACTGGATTTCCAGAGAAGGAACCAGATTAACGAAGCGATCAGTTGCTACGAACAGGCAATTGACGGCGGCGTCAATGGGGCAGCCGCCCACTTCAATCTGGGCATGCTCTATCAGGACAAACTCCGTTTTGGGGATGCAATCCGGGAGTTCAAAATCGCGATCGAGGAGCACGAGTATCGTCTCGCCAGCCACTTTGCCCTGGGCGAATCGTACCGGGCGCGGGGGCAGATCGATAAGTCAGTAGAACATTTTATCACCGTGCTGAAGATCGTTGATCTGGGCACCGTTCAGCATGAGCAAGCCGACCGGCTGATCGAATTATATGAGAACCTGGCCGACACCCTCCTGACGCGGGGCGAGCCGGAACGAGCCACAGAGTTTGCCAATGCGCTTGTGGAGTTTCTCAGCCACAAAGGATGGGAAGATAAGGTCAAGGAAGCGCGGGAGCGCCTTGACGCTCTCTCCGGGGATCGGATGATGATTCTGGGAGACATTCTCACGGCCGGTTCGGCCCAGGTGTTGGAGGCGCTCTATCTCAGCCAGGAGTATGCCCGGCGTAACATGATCGATACGGCGATTGGGGAAGTGTACCGGGCTATCGCCATGTCCCCCGATTACCTGCCCGCCCATATTCAGTTGGGAGAGTTGCTGGCTAGACAAGAGCGGACCGACGCGGCCGTTAACAAGTTCGTGACCATCGGCGATACGTTCCGCGTGCGCGGAGATATGAATGGCGCCATCAATATGTACGAACGGGTCGTGGAAGTGTCACCGCTCGATCTCTCCATCCGCGCTCGTCTGGTGGATTTGCTGAAACGACGCGGGCAAATCGATCGCTCGCTTTCTCACTATCTGGCAATGGGCGAGGCCTACTACCAGTTGGCCCAGGTAGATAAGGCCCGGGAAACGTACAACGAGGCGCTGAAGCTGGCACCACGCGGTTCAGTCGAAGAGCAGTGGCGGGTCAGGCTTCTACGGCGCATCGCGGACATTGACATGCAACGCTTCGACTGGAAGCACGCGCTCACCGCCTACCGGGAATTGCGACAGGAAGATCCGTCTGACGAACGCGCAGCAATGGTCCTAATTGACCTCTATTACAAAGTAGGACACCCGGCTTACGCGCTCCGTGAATTAGATCAATATTTGAAGCAACTCGTCGCCTCCGGCCGGGGCGGGAAAGTGGTAGGTATTCTGGAGGATATGGTCAAGCGCCACCCGACCCAGCCGGGCCTGGTGCAGCGTCTGGTACGCCTCTATCTGGCCCAGGGCAAGCGCCAGGAAGCGATTGACCAGTTAGACGCCCTGGGCGAAGCACAACTGGACGCAGGCGAAAACGAGAAAGCGAAGGCGACCATTGCCAAGATCGTGGAGCTCAATCCGCCTAATGTGGCAAGCTACCAGCAGTTGCTGAAACAACTCTAGGAGACTTGACCAGAAAGAGCCAGGGAAGATTTCTCCCCGAAAGCTAATCTTTCCGGGCATCGGGGCAGCGCATTCGCCGGACGCCGGGCGTTTTGGTTCGGGCCTGTCATATATTCCCACAGGTGAGCGCAGCAATTGTGCGCGTCTGTGGGAATTAGTGTTATAAATGGGTTGTAAATTAACTCTCCGGTATCATTATGGATATTACGCTCGATTATTTTCTGACACGGTTGTCGCTGGATGATGTTGTAGACATCCTGCTCGTCACCCTGATGATCTACAGTCTGCTGACCTTGATTCGGGGCACACGGGCGGTCTCACTATTGCGCGGTTTGCTCGTACTGGCACTAATCCTGCTCGGCCTATCCATCTTTATTGACCTGGTGGCCTTTAGCTGGCTCGTGCGCAACGTTTTCCCGGCGCTGCTGATTGCTTTTCCCGTCATTTTCCAGCCTGAGTTACGCCGCGCTTTGGAACAGTTAGGGCGCACCGGGCGTTTGATCCGTTTTTTTCGACGGAATCGGGAGAACCAGGCCGTCAAAGCGGTGGCCCGCGCCTGCCTGCACCTCTCCCAACGTCGCCACGGAGCGCTTATCGTCTTCGAACAAGATACCGGCTTACAGGAGTATGTGGATACCGGCATTCTGCTAAATGCCCAGCCTTCACCAGAGCTGTTGCTAACAATTTTTAACAAAACCACTGAATTGCACGATGGCGCGGTAATCATCCGCAACGAACAACTGGTCGTAGCATCGGCCGTAATGCCTCTTTCCACCAGCAGTCTCTCCGACCGGCAGATGGGCTTGCGCCACCGGGCCGCTCTGGGTATTAGTGAAGTCAGCGACGCGGTGGCCGTCGTCGTTTCAGAAGAAACAGGGCAGATTGCCATCGCCCATAACGGCCGGATCTTGCGCCGGCAGGACCCCTCCCGGCTGGATGCCATTCTGTACGCTTTCCTGCAAAATCCGGGGAATCTTTCAGTTTCCAGAGGAGGCGCGTAAGCGAATATGATTCGCCTGATCAAATCACTGGCAGCCAACGTAGCTACCCTGGGCCTCGCCCTGATCCTGGCCGTGCTGATCTGGGGCGTGGCCGTCCGTGAAAGCGATCCGCCGGACCTGGTGCAATTCGAAGTTCCGGTGCAGGAGTTGGGGCGACCCGAGGATCGGATGATCAGCGGCATTCCCTCCACTGTCGTTATCGGCGTAGAAGGGCCTTCGTCCACCCTGAGCCAGCTGGCCCAGGACGACTTCTCGGCCATTATCGATCTGGCGGAAGCCCCCCCCGGCGAAAGCATCGTTCCGATTCAGGTCCAGTATGATCAACGAATCGCCAATCTCTCCTGGCAGGTGCCGGAACAGGTGACAATCAATGTCGAGCGCATCGTCACCCGCGACATCCCGGTGGAAATAGAAGTACGGGGTGATGTCGCCCGCGGATATGCGATGGGGACACCCGTTGCCGATCCGGAGATGATCACCGTTTCCGGTCTTGGATCCCGGGTAGAGTCATTGGCGGAGGCGCGGGTGACCATCATCCTCGAGCAGCCGCAGCAGGATGTGATTCGGACCAGACGGCCCACCTTCTACGATCGCCAGGGAAATGTGGTCAGCACGGCCAACCTGAACCCAGAAACCGAAGAGGTGGTCATTACAATTCCTGTTGAACAGCTCGCAGGGTATGCGGCCAAGCCGATTATCGTCGAATGGGAAGGGGAACCGGCGCAGGGTTACCGGCTGCTGGATGTGAACGTAGAGCCGGATAGTGTCCTGGTCACCGGCAATCCCACCCAGCTCGATCAGCTCAGCCGGCTGCGCACAGAATTGATCGACATTACCGGGCTCAGGGAATCCCAATCTTTCCCCGTGACCTTGAATTTACCGGATGGGATCGAGTTAAACGAGGTCCAGCCCATTGTGGTCGAAATTGAAATCGAACCGATCCTCACCACCTCTATCCTGCGGAAAGTGCCAGAAATTCGCGCGATGGGCGAAGGATTGACGATGACGACGGAGCTGGAAGAAGTACGCGTCTTCCTCTATGGGCCGCTGGACAAACTGGATTCCCTGGTGGAAGAAGATATACGGGTAACCCTGGATCTGTTCGGCCTCGATGCCGGCACGCATTCCCTGGAACCGGATGCCGACGTCTTCGTCAACGACATCGAGGTGCGCTCGATGCAGCCGCCGGAGTTGACGGTGACCCTGACCCGCACGCTAACTACAACGGAGGAGATCACCGCATCCGAGACGGCGACGCCCCTCTCCCACGTTCCTCTCCCCCTGCAGACGACAACTTCCCGCGCAGCACCGCTTACCTCTGCCGCCCTGGCTTTCATCCCGGCCGTTGCCTTCCCGGCCGGCCTCGTTCTGAGCAAGCGCAAGGATCTATTATGAGTCGCAAAGCATTAGTTGCCCTCGTCGGCCGGCCCAACGTCGGCAAATCCACGCTATTCAACAGACTTGTCGGCCGGCGCATGGCTGTGGTCTCCGAGGTGCCCGGCACAACCCGCGATCGCCTTTACAGCGAAGCAGAGTGGGCGGGTGTGGTCTTCAACCTGGTGGACACAGGCGGAATTGAACTCGAGACCGGCTGGCACACGGAACCTCTTTCTGAAGACTCCCAGCAATTCATGGACGAGATCGTCGCCCAGGCGCAGATCGCCATCCAGGACGCCGACGTAGTCGTCCTGGTCGTAGATGGCCAGGCCGGCGTGACCGCGGCCGACCGCACCGTAGCCGACATTTTGCGCCGCTCTCGCAAACCAACGGTGATCGCCGCCAACAAACTCGAATCGGTCAAGATGTGGGAAACAGCGTATGAGTTCTATGAACTGGGCCTCGGTCCGGTAATGCCCGTGTCTGCCCTCCATGGCACCGGCGTTGGCGATTTCCTGGACGAAGTTGTGGAGGCCATCCCCGAACATCTGGAGACTGAAGAAGAGGAGGAGGATGGAAGAATAAAGATCGCCTTGCTGGGGAAGCCGAATGTGGGCAAATCCACCCTTCTTAACAAGCTCCTGGGGCAAGAACGGGCGATCGTCAGCCCACTACCCGGCACCACCCGCGATGCCATCGACACCAGGTTGAAGTGGCATGGAGAGGAATTCACCTTGATCGACACGGCCGGCATCCGCCGGCGCGGCAAGATCGAACCGGGAGTGGAGAAATACAGTGTCTTGCGGGCGATAAAGGCGCTGGACCGGGCGGACATAGCCCTGCTGCTCCTGGATGCGACGATGGGAATTACGGCCCAGGATCTGCACATCGCCGGTATGATTCAGAACGAAGCCGCCGGCGTTATTGTGTTGGTCAACAAGTGGGATGCCGTGGAAAAGGATACCCATAGCATGCCCGAGTACGTGACCCACGTCCGGCAAAAGCTGGACTTTCTGCCCTATGCCCCCCTGCTTTTCATCTCTGCGCGGACGGGGCAACGGGTCAGCAAAATTCTGCCCCTGACGCTGGAAGTAAACGAAGCCCGGCACAGACGGATTCCCACCGGCGAGCTAAACCGCCTGATCCGTGATGCCACCGCCCAACATCCACCACCCCAGAAAGCGGGCACCCGCCTCAAATTTTATTACACAACGCAGGCGGATACCGTCCCGCCAACCTTTATCTTTTTTACAAACAAGCCAGAGGCGGTGCATTTCAGCTACCAACGCTATCTGGAAAACCAGATTCGGGCAGTAGAACCATTCACCGGCACGCCAATCCGTCTCCGCTTCCGTGCTCGCAGCGAGGATCGGTTCGGCAAGTAGACAGAGCGATGACGCCTATCTATCGTCCCCCTTTCGGAAGGCAGTAATATGACCCAAGAGCAAACACCCATTCCCTGTTATCTAGAAACCGCACCCGGCCTGGCAGAAGTTGCCTGGCTGGAGATTCGGCGCCGCTTTCCCCAGGCAAAATTCGGCGAATTCCTTTTCGCCAAAGACGAAAATGGCATTGTCCTCTTCACCCACCAGGGCGATCCGGCCGATCTCTTTGCGCTGCGGACGTCTGAAGCACTTTTTCTCAACGCTTCATATATGGAAGACGTGGCTCGAGGCTACCGGGATCTGCGCCGCCTGCGCGAGCGGCTGATCCAATCCGGCGATCTGGGGCGGGCGGTCAACGCCTTTACCCGCCATCGTCGCTCGCAGCCCACCTCGTACCAGGTGATAGTGCGCAAATATGGGCAGCACGAGTATGGGCGCAGAGATGTGCGGGAAACGATAATGGGAGCAGTAGAAACCCTTTATCCGGAGTGGCAGGGAAAACAGGATAATGCCGACATGGAGATCTGGGCCAACGTCATCGGTTCCAACCTGCTGGTCGGAGTGCGCCTGCCGGAACAGGCACGCCACCGGCAACGACCGGCGGACGTAGCCGGAGTGCGTCCCTCTATCGCGGCCGCTGCCATCCTGCTGACCGAGCCGGAAGCGGCCGATCGCTTCCTGGATCCCCTTTGTGACGTCGGCGCCCTGCTGGCCGAACGAGTTGACGCCGGCCCGGTTTCCCTCGCGCTGGGCGGCGATGCGGCGCCGGTCGCCGTAACCACGGCCCGGCGTCAGGCAGGGCCAACAACCGCTATCTATCGCTGGCAACCGGATGCTCTGCCCCTGGCGGCCGCCTCGGTTAATAAGATCGCCACCCTCTTTCCTGCGGCGCCGGGCGGCGCCTACGCGCGCTGGTTGGGAGAAGTGCAGCGGGTATTGCAGCCCGGCGGCCGGGCAGTGATCCTCACCCCGGGTTTCGAGGCGTTCAAAGATGCCATTCGCGAGCACCCGTCCCTGACCATTCTGGGTGGATATTCGACGACGATCCGGGAGCGATGGGGGCGCATTTACATCGTCCGGCGCGACTAGAGATTAGAAACTGGCGATGAAGGGTTGCTCATTTGCCCCCACTCCCCTCTAATTGAAGGTATGAAAGTTTTCCTGGACAGTATCGGCTGTCGCCTGAATCAGAGCGAAATAGAGACGATGGCCCGCCAGCTATTGGCCGCCGGGCACGACCTCGTGGGCCGGCCGGAGGATGCAGATAAGGTCATCCTCAACACGTGCGCCGTCACCAGACAGGCCGCGCGCGATGCCCGGAGTAAGACACGTCGTTTCCATCGCAGCAACGCCGCGGCTGAAGTTGTTTTGACCGGCTGCTACGCGACGGTCGCTCCTGACAAACTGGCTCGAGTCAAGGGCGCCGGCCGAATTGTGCCTAACAGCCAGAAAGAACAGCTGGTGCAGATATTGGATCCCGGCGCCACGGACGCCTTGCCACTATTTGACCAGGAACCGATCCTGCGCGAATTTCTGGCGGGCCAAATGAGCAACACCCGGGCCTTTGTCAAAGTGCAGGATGGGTGTGACAATCGTTGCACATTTTGCATTACGACGGTGGCCCGCGGGGCGGGTCAGAGCCGCCACCTGGGCGACGTGGTCGCCGAGATCCAGGCGTTGGCCACGGCCGGGTACCAGGAAGCGGTCCTGACCGGCGTGCACCTGGGCAGCTACGGTCAGGATCTCGGCAATGGCACGAACCTGCGCCATCTGGTGGAGGCAATCCTGGCCCACACCGGCATCCCCCGGCTGCGTCTCTCCTCTCTGGAACCGTGGGATCTTTCCCCTGACTTTTTCACGCTCTGGCAAGATGCACGGCTGTTACCGCACTTGCACCTGCCGCTGCAATCGGGCAGTGACCGGATTCTGCGCTTGATGGCCCGGCGCACTCGCCGCCAGCCATTTCGCGAACTGGTGATCGCAGCCCGCGCCCGGATTCCCGACCTGAACCTGAGCAGCGACATCATTACCGGTTTTCCCGGCGAGACGGAAGATGATTTCCAGCAGAGCCTGGATTTTGTGGAAGAGATCGGCTTTTCTCGCCTGCATACATTTACCTTCAGCGCCCGGCCGGGCACCGCCGCTGCCACGATGAAGGGCCAGTTGCCAAAGCAAATCCGCAAAGAACGGACACGGCGCATGATCGCCCTGGGAGACGAACTTAGCCTGGCCTTCCACCGGCGCTTTGAAGAGCGTACACTGGACGTGCTCTGGGAGGCAGCCACCGGTGCCAACGGCGATGGGTTACGCTGGAGCGGTTACACCGACAATTACATCCGGGTTACCGCAACCGGGCCGGCGGATCTGTTCAACCGGGTCACCCCTACTCGCCTGGGCAATGCCCGGCCGGATGGATTGGAAGGCACCATTGCCGGAGACGAAGGGGAGTCAGGTTCGCCGTCATAGCTTCGAGCGCAAACCGTCAGGCGGCAACCATTGCGGACCGCTGAAGCGGTTACGACAAACCCATTAACTCCTCAGCCATTCCCCGTAATTTCTGCTGCAATCTCGCCCATCGGTCCGACATCGTAACCGGGCAGCGCGGCAACTGCCTCGCGGAATGATGCGTCGTGGAGGAGAGCCAGCAGCGGTTGCAGCAACTCACTCTCGTAATGGCGCCGGGGAATAACCAGATCGTACCGTTCGTGGGAGAGAGGCACAAAGCCCAGGTCCAGGGCACGCGCAGCTGCCCGGATGCCCGGACCGGCATCCGCTGTACCAGAGGCGACCGCCGCGGCCACCGCCAGGTGCGTGTATTCTTCCCGCGTATAGCCCGGCACGGCGTCCGGCTCGATCCCGGCCTGCTGTAATTCATAGTCGAGCAACACGCGCGTGCCGGCACCCCGCTGCCGGTTGACGATATGCACGTCAGGATTGGCGGCGTCCGCCCACGTGGCCAACCCTTTCGGGTTTCCCGGCGGCACGATCCACCCCTGTTCCCGGCCGACCAGGGTCACCAGCACTACATCCTCATCCGGCAGATAGCGGCGTACGTAGCTGACATTGTACTCGCCGCTCTCCGGATCGAGGAGGTGCGAACCACCCAGGTGGGCCTCCCCGCGCCGCAGAGCGACCAACCCGCCCAGGCTGCCCACATTGGCCGACGCCAGGCGCCAGCCCTCACCCCGGGCTGCCAGAAATTGCGATAGCAGATCAATCGTGAGGTCATGGCTGCCGATGGCCACGATGGTGCGCGCAATCTCGGCCGGCGTGCGATAAAGATGGACCGTTACCGGCGTGCCGGCCTCCGCCCCCTCGCTGAAGCGTGGGATACGAACCAGGCCGTCGGCCCGCACCAGCGAGGTAATCACCCCGGCCCCCCGGCTGATGGGCGTGGCCATCACTTTTTCCCCGACCTGTCCCACGGCCACGCGCACGAAGTCGTCGTCCCCGGTATGGGAAAGGATCTTGCGCGTCAGCGACGCCTGGAGCGTGGGTGCTTCAAAGGGGCGCTGGCCCAGCCAATGTGCCAGCACAGGTTCGATGAAGATCTCGCCGGTAAGGGCAGCGCTGACCGGGTAGCCGGGCACGCCGATCACGGGCGTGAGCGGTTCGGCGTGCTCTTCCCCCCGGCCAATCATGCCCATGATCACCGGATGGCCCGGGCGCACGGCCACACCGTGAACGAGCAACTCTCCCAGTTCCTGGACCACGTGCGCGGTGTAATCCTTGCTCCCGGCCGAGGAGCCGGCATTGACCAGGACCAGATCATGTTCCCGGGCGGCCTCGGCCACGGCCTCTTTAATCGCTTCAGACTCGTCGGGAATGATCGGCCAGCGGGTGGCGCTGCCGCCCCACGCTTCTACCTGGGTGGCGAGGACGATGCTGTTGTACTCGATAATTTCCCCGGCACTGATGCCGCCCTCTTCCACCTGTTCCAGCGTGACCAGTTCAGAACCGGTGGGGATAATCGCCACCCGGGGGCGGCGGTAGACGCTGACCGTGGCGTGACCCGAACCGGCCAGCGCGCCCAGGTCCACCGGTCGCAGGCGATGGTTGGCAGGCAGCACGAGTTCGGTAGCAACCATGTCCTCTCCCATGGGGCGCACGTGATGCCACGGGGCCAGAGAAGCCCGAATTTCGATCCCCACCTGCTCGCCATCCTCGCCGTTCACCGGCTGCGTATGTTCGATCATGACCACGGCGTTTGCCCAGGGCGGCAGCGGCTGGCCGGTGTTAACCGGCAGCGCCGGTCGCTCCTCTTTCGGCTCAACCTCGTCCTTCCCCACCAGCGTCAGCCGAAGGGGAGTAGTTTCCGTCGCGCCGGCCGTGTCCTGAGCGCGCAGGGCGTAGCCATCCATCGCGCTGGCGTGGTAATGGGGAGCCGAAAGCTTCGCCCAGACCGCTTCAGCCGTAATCCGGCCCGCAGCCTGCGCCACCGGGATTGTTTCAGCCGCGAGCGGTCCCCACCGGCCGGCTTTCTGCAGCGCCTTGGCCAACGCCTCCTGCGCGGTTTCCATGGGAATATCTTCCAGGTAAATGTTACGTTTCATGTGCGCTCCGTCTCACTTGCTTGATTCGCTCCTGCCCATTTTACCAGAAAGCCAAAAACCCGATAGGCAGACGCCTACCGGGTTTTTTCTGTGGGCCATGAGGGACTCGAACCCCCGACCAAGTGATTAAAAGTCACCTGCTCTGCCATCTGAGCTAATGGCCCAACAGCAGGTAATAATTATACTCCCTATCATGCCCCCGGGCAAAAGTTCTGTTGCAGATTTAATATGGGATCTGAATTTTAGGTACAGGGTAACAGAGCTACCATCATGAGACATTCATTGCGACAACTTTGCACCTGCGCCTGTTCCGTTCCCTATCGTTTCAGACGTCCCATCGGACGCCCTTGTCGTCCTGATGGGTAGCCGCCACCAACTGCTCCGGCCTGATCGGCCGTCATCACCCTGCTCATCTGGATGGTAGGATTGGTAGTAATAGGCACCAGACTTGTGCGAGACGCGATTTAATACTGCACCAAGTAAATTTGCGCCGGCCTGCTGCAAAATAGTGACGGTACGTCCCAGCGCCTGCCACTCGGTCCGGCCGGATTCGACAACCACGACGACCCCGTCTACCAGACTGGCAAGGAGGGCCGCATCGGTTGCGCTGAGTACCGGGGGACCATCGAGAATTACCGTGTCCGCGTCCTCTGCCAGTGCAGATAGCAGTAATTCGGTATAGTCAGAACTCAACAGCTCCGACGGGTTCGCGGTTGACGCCCCGCTGGTCAATAACGAAAGCGACTCGGTGCCTGTTTCCTGGATTTGCTCCTCGAAATCAAACGCCTGGGTGCGCAGTAATTCAGTCAGCCCCCCCTCATTTGTTACGCCAAAAATTCTGTGTTGAACCGGTCGCCGCAGGTCAGCGTCGACAATTATTGTTTTGTGACCGGCCTGCGCCATGACCAGACCCAGGTTGGCTACGGTGAGACTCTTGCCCTCGCCGAACGTCCCGCTGGTGACCAGGATAGTACGGCACGGGCTTTCTTCACAAATGAACCGGATACTGCTCCGAATCATCCGGTAGGCTTCGGAAGCAGGAGAAAAGGGAGCAAGCGAAGTGATCAACTTGTCATGGTAATGTCTGCCTTTTATCTTGCTGACAGTGCCGAGAGGGGGTAGCCCGAGATCGTGACCGAGATCGTCGACGGAGCGCAGCGATTCATCCCAGTAATCTCGCCAGACGATGATCCCCGTTGCCAGCAATACCCCCAGAACGGTCCCCAGAAGAATGTTCAAATTGATCCTCGGCCAGACGGGGGAGAGCTCCACATGGGCAGGTTCGATCACCTCCAACAAGCTGGCACTTTGCTCTCCATCGACCAGAGCAAGGAGCTGGGCATAGCTGCTTTCCCAATCGGTGATCAGTCTCTCCAAATCGTCTAATTCATCCTGGATTCTGCCCATCTCGTCGACCGCGGTCTCGCTGGCCAACGCCGCCTCCAATTCAGAGACGCGCGCTTGGCCCGTCGCGATCCGCTCCCGCAGGCTCTCCAGCCGCTGCCGGATGAACTGACTGGTTTCATCCGAGGCTTCGTCTTGCTCGGACACGGAACTCAGAAGAATCAACTGGCGGGCAAGTTCATCGGCCGTTCTCCGCGCCTCTTCACGTGACCCGGCCTCCACAATAACGTCAAGGAGTTGCGTCCCTTCCACGGGCCTGAACCTAACACGCTCTTGTAACTGCCGCCACGTGATATCGAGGTCCAGCGCTTCTACAGCTCGCTGCAGGACCGACTGTCGACGTCCTATCTCGGCGTAGGTAAAGGCGAGTTGTTCACTCGTTTGAATGTCCCGGCTGTCGACGTTGGGTGCCTGGATCGGTTGGCCCACGAGCAGAGTCGCCGTTGCCTCGTAGACAGGCGACATTTGCTGGCTGATCCCTAAGCTAAGCCCGGCGCCCAATAGCGCTCCCAGCAGGATTACCGGCCAGCGTTTCAAGAGCAGGGTGAGCAGGTAACGTAGTTCGACGAATTCGTTCATAGCCGTGTCTCCTTATCTGATCTCGGACAGTCAAGGCCATCACGTTCCTTTGAAGCGGGCGACGACGCCCACCGTGCGGTACAGAACGTAGAGATCCAGCCATAAAGACCAGTGATGGATGTAATAGAAATCGTATTGGAGCTTGATGGCGGCGTCTTCCTGGCTGTTACCATAATTGTAATGAACCTGGGCCCAGCCGGTCAGGCCCGGTTTTACCATCAGCCGCGTGCGATAGAAAGGAACGGATTCCTGCAGCATCTCTACAAACTCGGGACGTTCCGGCCGGGGGCCAACAAGACTCATCTCCCCGCAAAGAACGTTGATTACCTGCGGAAGTTCGTCCAGACGGGACTTGCGTAGGAAGCGCCCTACCCGTGTAATTCGCGGGTCGTTTTCTGTCGCCCAGCGCGCTTTTCCATCTTTCTCCGCATCCACGTGCATGGTTCGGAACTTGAAGATGCAGAATAGTTTGTTTCCGCGTCCGGAACGGATCTGGCGATAGAAGACGGGACCCGACGAATCGAGGCGAATGGCCACTGCAACGGGCAAGAAGAAAAACAGCAAGAACGGCAGAGCAAGCACCACCAGGACCAGATCCATCAGGCGCTTGCTCAACTGTTGCAACCTGCTGAATATCCGCCTGCCCTGCACCGCGTGCAGCGCCCAGGCAGGGTCAACGTACTGCATGGGAATCTGGCGATAGTACTTCCCGTATAGATCCGGCATCCAACACACGCGTACCCCGCGCGCCTGACAATCCACCAGCACCTGAAAAAGCGAGCGGTCGAGTTCGTGTTCCTTGGCGATGACAATCTCGTTGACCCTCAGCTCTTCGGCGAGCTGAGCCAGGTCGGCCTCCCGGCCCACGCGTGGCACGCCCTCCGGCAGAATTCCCTCTCCGGTAGCGCTGTCATCCACGTAGCCCATCACTCTACAGGTAACACCTGGCCTCTGGCACAGGATATCAGCGAGTACGCGGCCTCGATCGCCACCGCCGACGATTAGTACCCGGTGGAGAAAAGGCGGCCGGTCGAAGACAATTGCATATCCCCACCTCCATAGCGCAATGGCCGGCATGACCAGGCCCAGATAATAGGCAAACAGAAGAGGATTGGGCGTGTTGGGCCTAAGAACGTGGATGAGCGCATATGCGACAAAGCTTGCGCCACCGGCGATAACCACGCGGATGGCGCTGAGCGTGGTGTTGTCTGACGAGGGAACATCATAGAGATCGTTGAGCCAGGCTAGAAACCACCAGCCGCCAAGCAAGAGTGGAAACCAGTACCAGTATTGCAGTAAGACGGGTCCGGTAAGCGACCAGTCAACCGGTTGCAGCCAGAGAACGCCCGCTCCCCAGGCGGCCAGGGCGACCATCAGCGAATCGACGAGAATCAACAGAACCCGGCGCTCTGAAAACCGGAACTGGAAGCCCCGGCCTGGTTGGACTGGATGACTTACCGGAACATTTACCAAAGGATCGTTCTGATCGACATACATGATGCAGTCCCTTCTCTTGCTTTCCACCCGAGCTGGGAACAGCAAGAGGTTTTGAATCGGCGTAAGTGGATAGGGTTAAAGTAGCTACTCGACGGCACCCCTCCTCGAAAAGACCGACAAGCCGAATGACATGCTGCGTTGAAACATTTTCTGTAACAGTTTCATGTCTGCTTCCCGCCCCCGGATCGCTGCTTCCGGAATCGATGATATTTCTTCTATTTGAAACCGATGCCAGGCACGGAACAGGAAAGAATAACCGAACTGATTGGTGTGGTTTTCCGTTTGATCGGCCAGCAAGTGAATCAAGTACGACAGGACGGCGACACGCATCATCCGGTTGTCTTGGACCAGCGCAAGCCCCCCTCCTGCCAGGGCATATTCATAACCATGCAAGGGGAGAATGAGCCTATGTTTGCCACGCCAAAGATAGTAAGCGTAGTCGGCAACATGGTCTGCGTCAGGCAAGATCCCTGCTATCAGAGCAGCAGCGCAGGTCCTGGGATCTCGCGTCTTCCACCACGCCAGCCCACCAATGGCTACCGAAATGATTGCGTGCTTATGGGTCAACATGAGAAACCTCTAATTTGCGAGCTGGTATTGTTTTTGCTGTGTCTTCAATAGTGGCGCGAAAACGTCGCGAATGGGGCCGAACTCAAACTCCTGGAGCAATAAGCGGAGCCGGTCTTCAGTTTTGTCGATATTGACATAATGGCGGAAGCGCGACAGCCACGAGGCTTCCGCTATGCGCGGTTGGTGTGGGTCGAACTCCCATGGGTGCAGGTAGATGACCGCCGGTTGGCCTTGGCCATTGATGTAATGCATCGCCTGACGTGTCACCCATAGCGGGTACAGACGGAAATAGCCCCCGCCGGCGATCGGCCAATTCCTTTTACCCAGGCGTATCGTACTGACCGGAATTTCCCACAATCCCCGACGCGTTTTACTGGCAAAGCGATTTGCTTCTTTAATGCCATACCGGTCGTGTATTGACAGCGGGAAAATACTGGAATCGTACACCAGACCCAGATGATCCAGGACGTCCAGGGCCCATAGCGATTGGGCGGTAATGGAAAATGAAGGAGCCCGGTAGCCTGCGATTGGCACGCCGGGTAACGCTGCGCTGATCGCATCCAGAGAAAGGCGAAGGTCGGCGGCGAAATCCTCGGGCGTCTGCCGGTAGACGAGCTCGTGCCAATAACCATGGGAGGCGATTTCGTGACCATCCTCCGCAATCATCTGTACGAGCTCAGGATAACGATCGGCGACCCAACCGAGGATAAAGAACGTAGCCTGTACGTCATAGTGCGCGAGCAGTTCCAGAATCCGCACTGTATTGCCCATGACTCGGTTTGGAAATAGATCCCAGTTTGAGCGCCTGATAACCGACTCGAAGGCATGAACCTGGAAATATTCCTCGACGTCGATAGTTAAGACGTTGCGCATTGCTATCACCTCCCTGCTATTGAACCTGATTGTGGCTCTCATCCCGTTATGAGGACGTGGAGACAAAATCCAACACCCCTCCACGGAGGCTGCAATTGCTACAGCAAAAATTGGGCCGTCTTCGGGCGAGGCAGGGAACGTCGGTTTCCAGGCGAGCAGGCCGTCGCTGAGTTGGCGCTGATCTGAGTGTCAGAGACGGCAACCTGAACCTGTGGTGGCAAAAGTGTGGGGAGGTCCCGTCCGGCCGTGTCCCGCTAAGGACCAGCAGCAAGAACGAGAGAGGGGGATGCGTGACCGCCGGCTACGAGGCGAAGGAGCTTTGACGGTGCGGGGTTTCTTTCATGGGGCGTGGTCCGTGGCTATTGGCGGCGGGTTCTGCAGGCCGCTCGCCGATGATCTTTGCGGGAATTCCGGCAACAATCACGTCTTCCTGGGTGACACTGCGGGTCACGACCGCTCCGGCAGCGACGACAACACCATTGGCGATATGCGTTCCGGCAGTGATGATGCTGTGCGCGCCTAACCACACGTCATCCCCGATTACGATCGACGCCTCGTTCCGTGACTGGAAGGTCATCGGCTGGCCTTTGAGCATGCTGTGGTTACTCGAAAACAGGCAGACACCTGGGCCCATCAGCAAGTTGTCACCCAACACTATCTGCGAGTTCTCACCTGCCCAGACGCAACACAGGTGATTAATGTGGGAGTTCTCGCCCACATAAACATTCTGCGCATTTCTGATCGAAGCCGTCGCGTGAATCCGGACATCCTTCTCGGCATGGATGTTGGCCCGCCAGGCAACGTGCTCGTGGACATAATAGGCAAAGCTGTAGATCAACGAAACCAGGAACCGTGGGGAGAATGCGTGGCGAATGACTTCCCAAATGTAATGGCCCATCTTATTCCTCCGGCCTACACCAGCTTTCGAACGCTACTTCTTTTTTCGGGCAATGACAAAGATCGAGGGACCGGCAACGATCCGGCTGCCGCTCAACCTATGGATACCCTCGGCAGCACCGTAGGTGGCAACCTTGAGTGCAACTATCGACAGGCGCTTAAGATTCGAACCAAGGGCGAGACCAGACAGCCCTGGCCCGTCTGGCTTCTCCAGGTATGGTCTGGAATTCACAAATGTCACTTTACCATAGTGCAACCGCCGGAAAAGCAAAGAAAAGGTTTTGGGGTGGAATGTGTACAGGGCCGGCCCGCAGAAAAACGCTTCTTTGCGACCGAGCAGGCGTTGCAGGAACAGGCTCCATTCGAGCGGTATCAGGTTTGGCGTTCGCAGAATTAAAACACCGTCATCTGCCAGGACGCGGTCGACATCCGTGATGAAGGCCACCGGGTCCGGCAGGTGATGCAAAACCTGCGCAGCAAAGACTGCGTCAAACTTCCTGCCCTGGAACTTGGCACTCGAGAATTGTTGGTTGATCAACTCAAGTCCGTATTCTTGTCTGGCAACATCACAGGCAACAGACGAAGGCTCGACCCCGGTCACTTCCCACCCTCCTTCGCGACAGACTGCCAGAAAAGTGCCAATGCCACAGCCGATATCCAGGATCGATCCACCTTCCGGACGCTGCTCATGCAAGAGCTCGTAGGCGTCTCGAAACACACGCTCGCGATCCTTGCGCTTCTCGATCTCTTCGTCTGTCCAAAATTCTTTCTGCCAATATTCACCCAACTCGGCGATGGTTTCGCGCTGCTTCCGGAAGGCCACCTTACAGACGGGACACTTAACATAATAGCCCCTTCCCTGATAGCGGCCGTCAGCACAAGCACAGATTGGGCAGCGTGTCGCGTTTAGCGGGCTGTTGATTATCGTTGAACTCAACGTTGCTACCTCCTGCAAACCACCGACTGGTACACCTCAGTGGTTCTCTCGACCAGGCGATCAAATGTAAACTTCTCTTCGTAGCGGGCGCGCCCGGCTTCGCCCATCGTGGTGCGCAACTCGGCGTCTGTAAGGAGTTGGCGCAGGCATTCGCGTAGCTGGAGCACGTCTCCAGCGGGAATGACAAAGCCTGTCTCGCCGTTCACCACCGATTCCTTAACACCACCTACATCTGACGCGACGACCGGCAGGCCGGCGCGCATTGCCTCAAGTATGGAACGCGGGAATCCTTCCCACTTACTGATTAGCAGAAACAGTTGCGCTTCGGCCATCCGTTCGGGAACGTCAGGACGATAGCCAAGGAAGGTCACGCGCGATGCGATGCCCAGGCTTCCGGTTAGTTCTTTAAGTTGATCGAAAAGGGGCCCGTCTCCGACAAACTCTAGCTGCCACGCCAGATCTGTCAGGCCGGAGAGGGCACGCAATAGCGCCGGCTGATCTTTCCAGTGCGAAAGTCTGGCGACCATCAGTAACCGGGGGGGTGAATTGCCCGGCCTGGCCCGTAGCGCGCTGTCGATATCGGGCATAGCGTTGTAAATGGTCGTCAGCCGTTCCCTCGGGGCCACACGGGCACGAACGGCAGCCTTCCGATCCGACTCACAGACAGTGATAATCTGCGCGGCCCAGGCCGCAGCTGCTCGTTCGATGGCCCAAAAGGCGAGCGCCTGGAGCCGGGGGCGTCCCTCGGTGAACCCCCAGCCGTGGGCGGTGAACAGCGTAGGGATGCCGAGCGTCTTGCCGGCAATGCGACCAAGAAAGCCCGCCTTTGTCGAGTGCGTGGAAATAATGTCGGGTTCAATTTCCCGCAATGTCTGGCGCAGCTCTAAAACGCAGCGGGCATCCTGGAGCGGTCGTACCGCTCGCGCAAGATGCCGCAGGGAGTGAAAGGGAATGCCCTTCGCTCTCAGCTCACCTGCAAGAACACCATCGCTACCGCCAAGGACCATTGCATCCTCTCCAGCGGCTCTGAGGGCTGCCGACAAATCCCTGACGTGAATTTGTGCCCCGCCGATGTCGTCCACCCGGGTGATTATGAAAGCAATTCTCACGGTGCCCGTCCCTCCTTTCGGATCTAGAGCGATTCCCAAATAGCCTTCTTGACACAGAGAATAGTCTCTGGCAGGGATTGCTCCGTATCAATTTCGTAAATGCTCTTCGTCCCCGATTTGCGCCACTGGCGAAACTGGCGATGACGAGATGCCACATAGGCTTCACTTTCCTTGCCTGGTTTGAACCGCTCCCGATTCCGCTCCTGTGCGGTCTCAATTGAAACATTCAGGCGGAGGACGATGTCAGGTGGAGGGATTTGGCGGTAGAGCCGTTGCTCAAGACGTGCCAGCCAGTTGAAGATGAGTGGGTCAAAACCCCGTCTCGAGTGACGCTCCCGCAGGCGCGGGCTATCCATCATACCCACTATCTCAGATGGATAACGGTCGCAAATGACGATTTCGCCGTTAGCTGCAGCCCGGCCGGCACGAACCAGTAACTGCCGGCGCTCCCAGGCCAGGATCACGGCTCTCAAGGCATACGCTAAAGAAGCCAGCCTCTCGCTCTTACCAGGCGATGAATTGGCCTGGGCAGGCCGAACATGACCCTCGAGGCGGCTGCTTCGTAACGAAGACAGGCCTCGGCGGAGCAGCGGTAACAGCAGGCTGAACGGCGCTGTCAGCCACGTCGGAGGCGGTTTTCCGGCATGGACACTTCTTACGGCAAAGGCGCTACCTAACCAGCGCCCCGACTCGGTAACTAGCGTCGATTTCCCTGTTGCCTCAGCACCGACAAAAGCGATGACCGCCCCACCGGCCTGCAAAACCTTGTTCTTCCGTTTTCCTCCCAGACGCCGCTGTCCTTCGGCCCACAGCATCCGGCCGTAAGCCACCAGGCGCTGAAAAGCGCTGTACCGGGCGTAGCCGCCTAGCCGCCGCCGGACACGTTTGGCCAGAAGGATTCTTCTGAGCAGGGAGGTGTCACTACCGAGGGTGTCAACGCACTCAACAAACAATCGTTCGTCGACGACCGGGCAATATGTCTCGACGAAGGACAGCGTCTTGGACAGATCACCGCCATCTTGAAGCCACTGCAACTCTCGCCGCAGAGCTGCCTGCTTCTTCCACAGATTCAGCAGATCGAGCAATGAACCGTACTTGATGAACGTCCTCATCGTAAACAGCAGCAATTCGGCGGGCTTTGATGCTACCCTGATCTGGTCTGAGTAGTAGACGTTTTCCAACAACATCTCCTCAAACGGAAGACGATGGCTCTTCACGTAGCTTTCCCCGGTGAGCACCGTGCTGAACAGGTGTACGTGAATCAGCCGGCCGTGGTCCGGATCATGCCCGTAATAGTGACGGATACCCGGGGGGTTGTCACCCCATCTGACCGTCGCTGCTTTGAAGCCAAGAGCTGAAAGAATCGCCACTGCTTGTGGCAAAGCTTTGCGGTCGACGAGCAGATCGAGATCAGTTTCGCCGGAGGTAGCCTGAGCCAGGGCGATGTTGCTTTTCCAATGGCTGTAAAGGATCTCCTCTCGCGCGAAGGCTTCCGCGAGTCGGGTTACCAACGGCGCGGTCGTCGGCGTTGCCAAACGGGCAGGCAGGTTATCTGTTATCATAGTGAATTTGTGCCTGGTGAGGGCCAACTAAGCAGGACATCATGCCGCTATCGATTGCCGCTCGAGCATATGGTGGGCGTGCCAGGCAGCAAGCAAACCACCGCCGGCACGAACGGTGCTACCAACGATGAGTGCCAGAGCGGCCCCCATCAATCCGAGCCAGGGAATAAGCCAGAAACAGGCGAGGGCCACGGATCCGGTTGTAAGGAGCTGCAAGGGTAGTTGGACGCTGAAGTAACGGGCCGATGTAATCACAAAAAGGACCATCGTCGCCAGGTAATCAATTCCGGCCGCCAGCATAAGCAATGCGAAAAGGCCCGGCAAAGCATATTCCGGCCGGTAAAACAAAGTCAGTATCTGCCGGCCGGCGATAAGGGCCACCAGTACGCCCCCGCCCCCCAGCATGGCGCCGATTCCCAGCAGTTTGAGACCAAGCCTGCGAAACGCTGCGGGTCGATTTCCGGCATAGTACTTGGCCAGCCGCGGGCTGGCCGAACGCCCGAGAGCCTGAACCACCGTCGGCGCTGCTTTCTGGAAAGCGGCTACAGCAGCAAAGATTCCCAACTGATATGAACCCAGATTTCCTTCGATGAAATAACGGGGGATGTTGGCATTGAATGAGATCAACATGGTCATAAACCCGAGGGGCAGGGTCAGCCGGGTCAATCTGACAAGCGTTGTCGAATCCCACCGCGGGCGTGGATATACTCGCGGAACGAGGCGACTAAATGGCTTTGCCGATGGATTCAGGCTGGCAATCACGTTCCGCAGATCGAAGCTCAACAGAATCAGGATGCGAACCGCTGCCACAGCCATTACACCCCAGAAAACGCTGCCCGTAAGATAGAAGGCTAAACTAAGCCCGGCGAGTGCCAGCGGTCCCTTCAGCATCATCGACTTGGCAATTCGGTCCAACCGTTCCTGCTGCATGAATAGGCCGTAAAAAGCGTCACTGATCGCTTCACTCGCTTTGGAGATTCCGGCAGCCAGGATGACCAGCCCTGTCTCCCTGGGAAAATCCAGGAAAGCGACGATCCCGGCAACAACCAGCAGGGCCAGAGCAGTCGTGAGCAGGCGCAAGGCGAAATAGTCCTCAAACAGATATTCCTGTCTGGTGTCCGTCGCCTGGACATCGCGCAACCGCAGGGTGGCAAACATGAAAACTGGCGCCGTCGTCGCCAAGCCCAGGGCGAATTGGCCGACATGTTCCGGCGAGCCAAGCTTGGCCAGCACGATGGTCATTAGAAACCAGGAGCCGGCTCGGACGGCGTTGCCGATGAATGTCCACGAGAAATTAGCTCGCAAACTCAGGCCTCGCGAAAGATTACCAACACTTGTGTTCAATCTCTGCGCATCCTCTCTTGCATCAAGGTTGTGCATTCTGGCGTGGTGTCCCGTTCGCCTGCGCAATCTCTGGGGGAACCTCATATCCGTGCCGTTGCATCTCTTCCTGGATTTCGGGGAGCAGGCGAGCCAGGTCCCGCGGATCAAATCGGCGCCACTTAAAACGCCGGTCAGAATACACCTGTTCGTGCGCAGCCTCTACCATCTCGGGCAACATCTCCAGGGCGCAGTGAGCACAAACACGCTTCAGATCGGCAACTGGATCCTGGACAAAATCTTCGTAGCGCAACCGCAAGACCTGTCCCTCGTCGAAGCAGGCCAGATCTCTCGCCGCCTTTTTCGAACCTACCGACCACTGCCGGGCAATGACCGTCATTAAATCGTGCGTTTGCAGGTCCTCCTCGATGCCTTTGTAACGAGGCCCCCAGATCGCCTGGTACTTGCGCCCCAATACCCGCTTGTCGAAGTATTGCCTGATAAAGCGGCCCGCATAATAAGGCAATTGCGTGATAGGGGTAGATTTCAGCCGGCGGCGGATGCCCTTACCCGAGAGTGTACGCTGCCACTTCAGTTCGACCGAACTGATAAAGGAAAAGGGATTCCTGACGATGAAAAGGAAGGTTGCCTCTGGCAAGATGGCACGGACGTACGGTATTTTCAGGATGTTGGCCGGCGTTTTCTCCATTACGATCCGATTGCCGTGCCGCCGCTGATATTTGAGAAAACGTTTTCGAATATGCCGTTTGACTTTCTCCGTTGCGTCAATTTCCTCAAACTCGTCGTGCTCCCTTCCGGGATCGGCGCAGAGCCAGAGGGTGCGCGGCTCATACCATGACACTACATCCGGATGCGTAGCCAGCAGGTTCTGAACCATCGACGTTCCCGAACGCGTGTTCCCAAACAGAATAATGGGAGGGATCAGTTCATCTGACATCTGAATGACCTCGCCTATCCTGACACGCTGGGTACATGACTGCTTCCTGACTACCGTTGAGAACTATTACCCTGTCTTCAACGGCCGGCTGTTCCACCAGCTCGTCAAACATAGAAACGGCCTTTTTGACGAAGTGGGCAACCCTCGCCTGGGATAACTCTGGAATACGTCTGTGCCCTCGTGCCAGGGTCCTGTCGACCAACACCTCCTCAGCCTGTTTCAGGTAAATCACAGCATCGGGCAACGGCACCAGTCCGGCGAAGGCTGCAAGTTGCCCCGGTTCCATATCGACGGCGAGATGCACAAAGAGATTGTGGGCGGTCTGCAAAGCCCCCTCGTCGACCAGAATCACCTCTTGGCCGGTTCCCCGAACTCGGATGATTTCGGCAACACCCGTCCTTTTAAGAACATTTCTGAGTAAATTCAATCGTTCAAACCAGGGGCTTGGCAACTGAAAGAGGATCTTCGTCGCAAAAAAGTAGAATTTGCGATTATTTCTCCACGTCATCAGGCTGGCAAAGAGGCCGGCGAGATTGATCAGGAGCTTGCGAACCGGGCGGTGCCTAACCCAGTTTGCGCGGCATTGATCAAGCACAAACTCCTCGCCAAGCATAATGTCAAGCCCTTGCCTACGACAGCCCTGCACAACAGCGTGAGCCAGGGTTGATTTTCCGGCACCGGTACAACCTATTAACTCGATTTGCATGGGCTTACCCACGTGCCGGCCGTGCGGGAGCGGAGAGAAAGCGAACCGGCCCACGGCGCAGCGCTTTCATCCCGGCGCTGGGCAGTTCCAAACTATTGCCGGCGTTTAGCAATCTAAAGTACATCGCCTCCTGGAATGCGAGAACGATCCACAATTGGCGGTTGTGAAAAATCTGATGGGTAAGCGAATAGATGAAAGCCGCAATCATGGCAGCCAGCAGAACGACAACTGCGAGGTGGGTCCCCGCTGGCGGCTGCTGGTGAGTAATCACAAACAGCTTGATGGCGCGGGTCATCGCCAGACCGGCGAACAAACCCAGGCCCAGGATGCTGATGAGGCCACGTTCAACCAGGAAGGCCAAAAAATCATTATGAAGCTGATTGTCCCTGCCATCCACGACGCGGAAATTCTCGGGGCCGACGCCCAAGAGGAAGACATTCTGATCGAGAAAGACATTTATTCCTCGCTCCCAGAGGTCAAAACGACTCTCGGAGGAGCGCCCGGCACGTCCGACCAGGATTTCATGCAGGTGGTTTTGATAACGTTCGTTCTGACCGATGATCGGGAAGAGCAACGTCCCCAATAAGAATGCGGCGATGAGCACCTTCGCCAGATTCCCGGTAACAACAAGGAGATGCCCTCTCATGATGAGTACGGCGAGGGCAACCAGCGCGCCGGCCAACAAGGCCAGGGTCGCTCCCATCGAGCCGGTTGCCAAAATCGTGCTTAATAAAAGCAGTGCGAGTATTGCTCCCATTTTTCGTGAGGGCTGAGCCAGGAGGAGTGGAACAAAGCCCAGTAGCTGGAAAAAAGCGGCCCCATTGGCGTTCGGGACCAGGCCGGAGGGCCGGTAGATCTCATACTCTATCCCTCTTCCCAAATGTTCGGCGGTGAACCGCCAGAACTCCGGCGACAGGAACTGGGCAATGATTACAAACCCGTGCAGAAAGACGACCGCACTCCAGACCAGCAGAATACGACGGAAGTCCCGGCCGTCTAATCTCGCGACCGCGAACGTGATGGTGACAAACCAGACATAGACAAATATCTCCTTCATCACAACAATCAGTCCGTTTCCAGGAGACGGGGCTACAAACGTGCTGGCGAAACTGCCCACAAGGATGAGCCACATCGGCAACAGGTATGTCAGGCTGATGATGTGCTCGCCGCGGGGAACGAGCAACCAGAGCAAGGGTAATCCCACAATTACCCAGACGTCCACCAAGGTTACGTTGAAGGGCAATTTCAGCATTTCGACAGGCAGCAGGACGAACATACCAGCCAGCCAGATGGTCGTGACACGGCCTGACCACGACGAATGCCGCTTTTGCCAGGGCTCAACGGCATTCGCAGGGGAGGCATTATCCTTCTGCCAACTCCAATGGATCGTCACAGTTTTAGCAATCTCCGGAATAGGAGGAGGGGATAGATTGACCTGGACGCCGCGCGGCGTCCAGGTCAATTAGCTCAAACCATCATTTTATTGAGCGTAGCCACAGCATACTACCGTGGCAGCCGTGACTCTGTAACTGTCGCGGTTGTACCCGTCGTGACCGTGAAGCCGGCGAGCAGCACGTCCGCTTGGCCATCTGGATTGGTCACCCGTACGTCCCACGGCCGGTCGCGCGGCGGCCCGCCTTGTTTGAAGCTCAGGGTAGCAGTGAGCGTAGAATCATCTACCACGACCACATCAGTAATATCTGGCGCCGGCCCCTGGCCATTTTCCAGCGAGAGCGTGGCCCCCGGCTGGAATCCGGTACCATTTACGGTGACGAACACCGTTGCGCCAGCAACCGCGGAATCAGGATTAATGCTGATCAGAGAGAGGGATGCCGCATTAACTGTGATGCTAACAGTGACCACGTTGGAGTCAGCCGTGCCATCGCTGGCATGGTAGGCAAAAGTGTCGCTGCCGGCAAAGCCGAGCGTCGGTGTGTAAGTGAAGGACCCATCCACATTAAGGATCAACGTGCCATTGGCTGGGCCCGCATCCAGCACTGCTACCAGCGGATCGTTCTCGGCATCTGTATCGTTAGCCAATACGCCTGGAGCGGTCACGCTTAACGTCGTGTCCACGTCCGTGGTGTAACTATCGTCGACGGCCTGTGGCGCATCGTTGACGGCATTAACCGTGAGCATGACCGTAGCAATATTCGAGTCCGCGTTGCCGTCATTCGCCCGGTAGGTGAAGCTATCCGTGCCGTTGAAATCAGCGTTCGACGTGTAAGAGAAGGAGCCATCCTCGTTAAGTATCAGGCTGCCGTTGATCGGCAGGGTCTCGATGACCGCCGTCAGCCCGTCACCATCTGCGTCGCTATCGTTGCCCAACACACCCGGCGCCGTCACGTCAAGCGTGGTATCCTCGTCGGTGCTGAAAGCATCATCAACCGCTACCGGTACATCATTAGCCGGGTTGACTGTGATGCTGACCGTGGCTCCGCTGGAATCCGCCGTGCCATCGTTAGCGTGGTAGGTGAAACTGTCACTGCCGTTAAAATCGGGGGCCGGGGTGTAGGTGAAGGCCCCGTCTCCACTAAGTGCCAGATTGCCGTTAGCTGGCGGCGTGTCGAGAACCGCCGTCAGCGGATCGCCATCCGTATCGCTGTCATTGCCCAGCACACCCGGCGCTGCCACGTTGAGCGTCGCATCCTCACTGGTTGCGTAAGCGTCGTCAACGGCTGCCGGTGCATCGTTAACCGGGTTGACTGTGATGCTGACCGTCGCCACAGTTGAATCGTCTATCCCGTCGCTGGCGTAATAGCTGAAACTATCGCTGCCGTTGAAGTCGGGGGCAGGCGTGTAGCTGAAGGAGCCATTTCCGTTAAGTGTCAGGCTACCGCTACCTGGCGGTGTATCGAGAACCGCAGTCAGGGGATCGCCGTCCCCATCGCTATCGTTGCCCAACACGCCCGGTGCTGCCACCGTGAGGGTCGTGTCTTCGTCGGTAAGATACGCATCGTCGTTAGCCACTGGCGCTTCATTCACTTCGTTGACCGTTATCGTAACAGCAGCCACATTAGAACCGGTCACGCCATCAGTAGCATGGTAGGTAAAGCTGTCGCTGCCAATGAAGGCGGGGGCTGGCGTATAACTGAAGGAACCGTCTGCGTTGAGGGTCAGCGCACCATTGGCCGGGCTTGTATCCAACACCACCGCGAGCGGGTCATTCTCTGCGTCCGTATCGTTAGCCAACACCCCCGGCGCCGCCACGGTTAGGGTTGTCCCTTCACTGGTATTGTAGGCATCGTCGTTGGCCACAGGCGCGTCATTGATCGGATTGACCGTTATCAAGACCGTGGCTACGTTCGAGCCGGCGGTGCCGTCGCTGGCGTGGTAGCTGAACCCGTCCTCACCGCTGAAATCGGCGTTCGGTGTGTAGGTAAACGAGCCGTCACCATCGAGGACGAGGCTACCGTTACCAGGCGGTGTATCCAGCACCGCCACCAGTGCATCACCTTCCACGTCGCTATCGTTATCCAGTATACCGGGCGCCGCCACATTCAACGCCGTGTCCTCATCGGTGCTGTAAGCGTCATCATTGGCTACGGGTGCGTCGTTCACTGCGTCTACCGTGATGGTGACCGTGGCCAAACTAGAATCCGCCGTCCCGTCGTTGGCGTGGTAGCTGAAGCTATCCGTGCCAGTAAAATTGGCGTCCGGCGTGTAGGTGAAGGAACCGTCGGTGTTCAGGGTCAGCGTGCCGTTACCCGGCGCCGTGTCGAGAGCGCCCGTTAGCGTATCGCCGTCTACATCGCCATCGTTGCCCAACACACCCGGCGCCGCAACGGTCAGTGCCGTGTCTTCGCCGGTGGTATAGGTGTCGTCGTTGGCTACGGGCGTATCGTTGACCGCATTGACGGTGATGGTTACCGTAGCGACGTTCGAGTCGCTCGTGCCGTCGTTGGCCCGGTAGGTGAAGCTATCCGAACCGTTGAAATCGGCGTCCGGTGTGTAGCTGAACGAGCCATCACTGTTGAGCAACAGGCTGCCGTTAACCGGCGCAATGTCGAGAACGCCTGTCAGTGGGTCGCTGTCCGCATCGGTGTCGTTTGCCAGCACGCCTGGCGCCGCCACACTCAGGGTCGTGTCCTCATCTGTGGGATAGGCATCGTCATTGGCTACAGGCGAGTTATTAGACGTGGGTGGAGAAACACAAGACCCGCTCCCTAGATCGGTGAAGCTGTCGCCGGCAACGGGAATGAATTCCCAATCGTAGCCGGCCGGGTGCAGTGTCAACTTCAGAACACCATGGCTACTGTTGTCTTGCACCTCACTGTTCGCTGCACTCTGCGCAGGGGGCGAGCTAAGATCAGAGCCACCTGTGCCCACCACAAATTCTCGTATGCCATGGTCTGGATCCGCGACGCCAGAAGGATCCTGCAAGGCAAAGCGCTCGTAGCTGTGGATATGGCCGTTGAGAACGACATCTGCGCCGGCCTCATAGAGCAGCGACCAGAAATCCTGGACATCCAGATCATCTCCGGCAGAACTGAATCGTGGATGGTGCCAGTAGGCCAGCGTGCACGCCGCCGGGTTTGCCGCCAGATCGGCCTGCAGCCACTGTCCCTGCGGATCGGTGCGCCCACAGCCCCCGACCTCCGCGCATTCGCTGTTCAGGACGACAATGTGCCAATCTCCTACATCATAACTGTAATAACCTTCAAGGGGATCACCGGCGCTCGTCCCGAAGTAGTTATAATAACCTGCAGCCCCAAGCGTAAGGTAATCATGATTCCCGACTGAGGGCCGCGTGCGGCTCTTGTGCCGCCCCCAGGTGGGGTCGTAGTAGTCGTTAAACTGTTCCTCCGAGCCTTCTGGATAAGCGTTGTCGCCCAACGTGAACACCGTTCCGGGGATCGTTTCGAGAAGCAAAGCCGTGGCTTCATCCCACGGGCCACTATCGGCGATATCGCCTGCTCCGGCCAGTACATTCGCCGGTGCGAAGACGGTGAGCGTGGTGCTGCGCTCGCCGGTTTGCCCGGCCGTATCCGAAACCGTCGCCCTGATCGTGTGCACACCCACAGAGAGGTCCGACCGGGAGAAAGATCCGCCACTGCCCAGTGGCCCGTCGAGATCGGACTCCCAGGTCAGAGTTGCTGTCAGATCACCATCTTCGACGTCATCGGCCGTGCCGCTGAAAGTGATGGTATCGGCCTGGTTAAAAGTCGAGCCACCGGCTGGGTCATTGATTGTGACCATTGGGTTCTGGTCATCCCCAGACGTGTATTCCACGTGCAGCAAGGGTGCCGCATCCGGAATTCCGTCGAAGGACTCTGCCACCCGCTTGCCGCTACCGGTGATGATGAGCACCAGCGAGTTCCCACTCGTCCAGCCCGGCCGGGCCACAACCTCCTGGATGACCTGGGCGATGTCGGGCGTCCGCTGGTCAGGCCCCGCTTCACCCCTATTCGCCCACGCTACGGGCGTCCAGGAAACCGCGTTCGCCGTCCTGACCCGGCTGGAGATGTTACCATCGGTGTCGGTAAAGGTAACGGCGTTGTCAGTTGCCTCCCCCTGGATTAGCAGCGAGGTCGCTTCTGAGTTCGTCTCGTCGGCCTGGAATTGGACGTATGCGCCCGTGATCGTTGCTCCCTGCGGGACATTGATGCCGTTGAAGCGGATGCCGACCGTCTGATTGCTGTCCTCGAGGACCAGCTCGAGATCAGAACTGCCGAGCCCCACAGAACCACTCTCTTGCTCTTCGGCATCGTCCGCAGTCGCATTCACCCGTACCTCGACGATATTTTCGACCGTAATCGAGACTGTGGCTGTGTCACAGGCACCCGCCGTATCGCAGATCTGATAGACGAAGCTGTCAAAGCCACTGAATCCCGGATTGGGCAGGTAATCGAAAGTACCATCTCCGTTATTGGCCAGCGTCCCAGATGCAGGTCCGGCACAGGCGCCGCAACTCGTGTTGGTCGATGTGGGATCCAGATTGCCATTCGGGTCAAAATCGTTAGCCGCGACGTCGATGGTTACGATTGTATCCACCCCAGTACCGGCGCTGTCATCGTCAGCCACTGGGGGATCATTGATCGTGACGGAAATGTTTACCGTCGCCGTATCACACAGGTTGTCGGTGTCACAGATTTCGTAAATGAAGCTGTCTGAACCGGTGAAGCCCGGGTCCGGCATATAAGTAAAGGTGCCGTCGCTGTTATTGTTCAGTGCTCCGCTGGTCGGATCGGAGCAATTGGAGCAAGTTGTCGTAGCCGAAGCGGGAACCAGATTGCCGTTCAGATCGCTGTCGTTGGCAGCCACGTCGATAGTCACCGCGGTGTTTTCAGTCGTGCTGGCAATGTCGTCGTTGGCTACCGGAGGCGCCGGCGCACTATTTGGCAGCGTCAATTCGTAGATCCTGCCATCATTTTCGTTCGGATCACTGCCGTTATCTACGCCGCGATCGGCAATGTAGAGCACCCGCGCGAAAGGATCCACACTGCTTGGACCATACCCCACCCCGGAGAGCCTGCGGGCGTTGGCCGCCGAGACGTCGATTGACTGAACCAACACGCCATCAGGTGTAACCTCCAGCACTGTCGTGCTGGGTCTGCCTGCAATATAGAGGTTTCCGGTGTCGGCATTATAGGCAACCCCTTCAGGATCCTCGACTCCCAGATTAAACGTGTCGAAACTGGTAACCTGATCATCGCCCGCCGGCGGAACCCCGTCGAAATTTCCGTTGGCGCCAGGATCGATCCGGTAGATTTCGTTGTTGACACCATCGGCCAGAAAGATGACGTCCAATCCCGGAGCATAGGTCACACCTTCAGGATCGTTGCTGCCAAAATCAGCAGCAACAAGTGAGGTGACGACATCGTCCGCTGTTCCATAATTGCCATCTGGCCCAGGGTCTACTTCGTGAACCAACCTGTCGCCGGTGTCCTGGCTGATAAACAAGTGTTCATTGCTGGGATTGACGGCGACGCCGGTCGGTTCATTACTGAAATCAAGAGTCGTCCAGGTGTCAAGCAACTCTCCCGGCAGGCTGGCCTGAAAGACGTTTGCACCCTGATAGATGGGCATTTCGTTGACCTCGCCGTCGACAACCATCAGCGTGTCGGACGCAGGCAGATAAACGACCCCTGACGAGTCGGGACTCGGCGGGTTCCATTCGAAGGCGTTGATGGTCTGCACCAGGGATGAGGAAAAGGTCGACGCGGTAACCGCTACCGGTTCGACAAACGTAAACTCCAGAATGTCGCCACCGTCCGCCCTGCCACTACTATCTCCAACAGCACTTCCGGTTTCGCCAATCTCAGCTTCCTGTGAGCTTAATGGCCCGCGCGTCCCACCTACACCTTTTTCAGCCAGATACAGGCTCATTTGCGCGGGATCGTCGGTGAGATCGCCACTAGGAGCGAAGACGATCCCACGCGGTTCGGCCAGCCCAAATTCGGTCAAATCACGGATAGTCACGAGCTGTCCGGTCTGGGTTAGCTCGTACAATGCCTGACCGGTAGCGTTCAAGATATGGAGGTGGCCGGTGGTCGGATCGAGGGCCAGGCCCCGTGGATCGACCAGACCGGTTGATCCCACATTCCCCTCGGAAATCAGGGCATTCTGAAAACTTCCATCAGCCTCCGGCTCAATGCGCACGATCCTGAGATCGGCCCCATCCAGAATGAACAGATGCCCACTCTCCTGGTCGATGGTCATGCCCTGCGCGTTCTCCAGCCCAAAGTGTTTTGCATCATGACGCACTAGCGTCGCCGGATCCAGATTGCCGCCCACATCTTCCCGTACCTCAATTAACTGCTTGGACTCGGCCTGGTAGATGAGCAGGCGCTGGAACCGGCCGTCGAAGGCCATATTGACCGGATCCATAATGGTCGCGCCTATACGGGCCATGCCCGACAACCTGGCAGTCGGTGTAACTTTTACAATGTTCGTAAAAGCGCCTGGTACCTGCCCACCAGCTTCGATGATGTGGAAGGCATTGGCACTAGGCGAGAAAGCCAGGCCGGCCGGATTCAAGATACCGAGGTCTGACACTTCCAGCCTACGCTTCTGTCGGATGTAAGAATTGCTGTCTTGGGCTGTATAAGCCGAGCCGGTTGGCGATGAGAATAGCAGGATAAGGCTCACAAGCAGGATAACATAGATGAAGGTTCTGCTCAGTACGACTTCCTGATAGCATGCTGTCAAGGCTGGGAAACGAGTAGACGGTATCCTGAAGTTCAAGAGTAACCTCCGCTACTGGTACTGATTTCGAAACGATTTGTTTGGAACAGACTAGACTTGATCTGTCGCTGTTCGCCCTCCTCTTGCAGGCTCCGCCCTTCCAGCAGTAAGTGCCGGAATTAACCGAAATGCCGAACACTCTCCGGAGCACTAGCTACGACGGAGAGTGGTTGTGGACTGCTGTGTCGGATGATGCTGTAATGCTGGCCCGTATAATGCGACGACTTCGTTAGCCTGCCCTTTCCACTTGCCTTTTCCTCACTCGAGGTCAATTGAGGTAATCGAAGCTGCAAAGTTATACTCGTCATTGACTGACAGAATACCTTTACACGTACGTCTAATTCAGTGAGAATTACAGAGATCGCTCACATACGCTTCGAAAACAGGAGACGGTCTGTTCCCTAGACCGTCTCAGATTACCGCCGCATCTCTTCCCTCGGCTGGCTAGTACCGAAGTCCTGCCCTGCATTATAACAAGGAACACGCCGAATTAAATTGCAATCTCATTTCAGAAACTGCAAATAAAATTCAAAAGCTAGTGGGTAACTGCCTCATTGGGCTCAGTTGGTCTCATAGACGTAGCCGGCACCCCGCACCGTACGGATGATTTTGGGCAAAGCAGGATCATCTTCCAACTTCTGGCGAAGGCGGAATATCAGCGGGCGGATTATGTTTGCCGCATGTGGGGGTTCAAGTTCATCCCTCCAGGCTCTGTAAACGAGATCCTGAGGAGAGAGCACTTTCCCGGCATTGTCGATGAAGACGGCCATTACCGCAGCTTCACTTCTTGTGAGAGGGACGATTTCTTCTCTCTCTCCGATTATCTCAACTTCCTGTCGGGCCCGATGAAAACGTAGCCCAGCTGCTGTGGAATCACCGCCGTCAATCGCCTCTTGGTGATGGAATGTTGGCTCATCAGGGTCACCGCCAATCTGCTCTTTCGCCATCATGCTCAACTGCAAGAGCCTCAGATTTTGTTGAGCCCGCTCGGCCAGGTTGCTCGCGATGACGGTAAGTACTTCTCCCGTACTCACCGGTTTGCATAAGTAGTCGGCAGCGCCAGCCTTAACGGCGGCAATGGCCGAGGCTTGTGACGGGTCACCAGTAATGACGATCGTGATTAAGTCCGGGTAGCGGGAACGGACGTTCTCAAGAATATCGACGCCGTCAATGTCGGGTAAATGGAGGTCCAGGAGCATCACATCGAAATGTTCGGCTTCCAATTTGTCCAGGGCGCTTCGCCCAAGCGACACTTGGTCAACCGAGTGTCCCGCCATCTGACACGCTCGCGACAGTAACCAGCCACTATCGTTACTGTCCTCGACAATTAGAACATGTCCCAGCCCGCGTGTTATAGGATAGCCGTGCATTACCCGGATCTCTTCCCAATTCGTGCTCACTCAACTCTGCAACAATGGGTTAATCCCAGGAGATAGCAATGCAACCATGTAAACGGGAATTGCGAAGTAGAATCAGTGTAAACGCAAGATGACGGTAGATCAAGTTTGTTCAATTCTGCACAAACGCGCTTTCGGCTGCGACGGTCCGAAAAACCAAAAAAGGCCGCAGAGAAGGCGATTCGTGACGCCCTCTGCGACCTTTTGTATTAGGCAGCACCCTAGGTAGGAATCAATCCCCGACCAAGTCATAGAAGTCACCTGCTTGGCCATCGGCTTGGATGGCCAAGCGTAAGCGGCAATTATGCTCCTGATCAGGTCCCAGGGCAATTATTCTTTTGCGAGTTTTGCATAGGTATGGCCGGAAACACCGGCGACACCAACTCAAGACGATCTCGCCTGACATTCAGCGAGACAGGTAACCTCAAGCTAGAAACCGACCGTGACCAGATTGGAGCAAGCATCCCCGACCGGCTCGCAAATCTGGTAACTGTAACTGCCACTCCCTCTGGCATCAATGTGATCCGTATAGAAACCGTCATTCGGCATTGTCGCTATTAATTGGCCGTCGCGGTAGATTTCGACATTTGCCGTGCTACCGCCGGTCCAGGTCAGATCGACCTTCTGCAGACCCTGGACTTTGTAACCGACTGCCGTCAGGCTGAGCGCCCCACCGGCCGAGACAGTCACTTCCGCCGTCGTCGTGTCTTTTGCTCCCAGATCGTCCGTCACTGTCAGCGTCACGCTATAGGTGCCACTGTCCAGATATTGATGCGACGGATTCTGCACTGTGGAGGTATTCCCATCGCCGAAGTCCCATTCCCAACTGGCGATTTGACCATCGGGATCAACACTTGCATCGCTAAAAGCGACCTCGAGGCCTAGCACCTCAAACGTAAAATCGGCAGATGGTGAGGCATTTCCGGCAGTGTGCGTGGTGAAGTGCATCTCGTCGATGTTGATCGTATCCAGCGTGTAGTTTCCGGGGATCTGGGCAACATCTCTCACCTGGACATAGACAGTCCCACAACCAGGCCCAACTTCCACCTGCCGATTAGCCGGATCGGTGCTGCTGACGGTAAACCAGGGCGTATACGTCACGTCGTCGGTCGAGTATAAGAAGGCAAAGGCGCCGTCATCACCGGATTCCGAGACCCAGGCATTAATGCTGAAACTAACCGGGCCCCCACAGGGAACATCGAATACCCACCGGGCCTCGAGAGAATCAGTTCGAGTAGCCTGTGGGCCGCCAGAATGCTGTTCGGTGATTGCTTCGACGACGCCGTCATCGGCCTGGGTATCCAGGTAACTGCCGGACGCGCTACCCACAAGCAGGGTTTCATTGTACGTCCAGGTAATGATCCCCGATGACGAGCTAATGGTAACGGTCACGGTAGCCGTGTCGGTGCCGCCGTTGCCGTCGCCAATGTCGTAGGTGAATGAATCTATCCCACTGAAATCGGCGTCCGGCGTGTAGGTAATCGTCCCGTCAGCCTCCACGACGACCACCCCATTCGCCGGCTGCGTCGCCGCTGTCACCGAAAGGGAATCGCCTTCGACGTCGCTGTCGTTAGCCAGAACATCAATGTTCACCGCTGTATTCTCATTGGTCGTGGCACTGTCGTCAGTAGCCACCGGGGCATCGTTGGCCGGGTTGACTGTGATATTGACCGTTGCCACGTTAGAGTCCGCCTGGCCGTCGCTGGCGTGATAGGTGAAGCTGTCACTCCCGTTGAAGTCGGCATTCGGCATGTAGTCGAACGAACCATCGGCGTTGAGGGCCAGGGTGCCGGCACCAGGCGCTGTATTGAGTACAGCAGTCAACACGTCACCCTCCGCGTCACTGTCGTTGAACAGCACGCCCGGCGCCGAAATGGTCAGCGTGGCATCTTCGCCCACCACGTACGTGTCGTCGATGGCCACCGGCGCGTCGTTCACCGCGCCGACCTCGATTGTGACCGTAGCCACGTTGGAGGCAGCCAGCCCATCACTGGACGTGTAGCTGAAACTGTCGCTGCCCGTGAAGCCCGGGCCTGGGGTGTAGGTGAAGGAACCATCGCCAGCCAGGCTGAGCGTACCGTTACTTGCATCCGTGACCAGCTCGGCCGTCAGCGATTCGTTCTCCGCATCGGTGTCATTGGCCAGCACGCCCGGCGCGGGCACGTTCAGCGTCGTATCCTCCTCGGCGGTGTAACTGTCGCCTGTCGCCACCGGCGCGTCATTCACTGCGTTGACCGTTACGCTCACTGTGGCCGTGTCGCTCGCCCCGTTGCCGTCAGAGATGTCATAGGTGAAACTATCCCCACCGTTGAAGTTGGCGGCCGGCGTGTAGGTAATCGTCCCATCAATCTCCACCACCACCGAACCATTCGCCGGCTGCGTTGCCGCCACCACCGCCAGAACGTCACCGTCAATGTCCGTATCATTCGCCAGGACGGCGACGGTCACCGCCACGTCTTCATCTGTCGTGGCACTGTCGGCAAAAGCCACCGGCGCATCATTTACCGGACTGACCGTAATGCTCACCGTCGCGATATTCGAGTCCAGCACGCCGTCATTCGCGTGATAGGTGAAGCTGTCGCTGCCGTTGAAATCGGCGTCCGGCGTGTAGCTGAAAGAACCGTCCGCGTTGAGGGACAGAGTGCCGTTACCCGGTGCCGTGTCGAGGACGGCCGTTAGCGAATCACCATCGCCATCGCTGTCGTTGCCCAGCACGGCCGGCGCCGCCACCGTCAGTCCGCTGTCTTCATCTGTGGTATACGTGTCGTCGGCGGCTACCGGCGCATCGTCGACCGCAATGACTGTGATGTTAACAGTGGCCAGATTGGAGTCCGACAGACCGTCACTAACATGGTAGGTGAAACTATCGCTGCCGTTGAAATCAGCGTCCGGCGTGTAGTTGAAGGAACCGTCGGCGTTGAAGTTTAGGGTACCGTTGCCCGGACCTGCGTCCAACGCGGCTGTCAGTGGGTCACTCTCTGCATCCGCGTCATTGGCGAGCACGCCCGGTGCAACAATGGTCAGCGTTGTGTCTTCATCCGCGACGTAGTCGTCGTCCACGGCTACCGGCGCATCATTTACCGGGTGGACGGTGATCGTTACGGTGGCCAGGTTTGAGCCCGCCACGCCATCGTTTGCTCTGTAGGTGAAGGTGTCTTCGCCGACGTAGCCGGCCGCGGGTGTGTAGGTGAAAGAGCCGTCTCCGTTGAGGGTCAAGGTACCATTGCCCGGCCCCGCGTCCAGCACCGCCGTCAGCGAGTCACCGTCCACATCGCTGTCATTGTCCAGCACGCCCGGAGCGGCAACTGCTAAGGGCTGGCCTTCCTGTGTGAGGTAGGCATCATCGCCGGCCACCGGTGCGTCGTTGACGGCATTGACTGTGATGTTGACCGTCGCCAGGGTGGATTCTACCGCGCCATCGTGGGCTCTGTAGGAGAAACTGTCTATGCCGTTGAAGTCGGCGTTCGGCGTGTAACTGAAAGAGCCGTCAGGAGTGAAAGTCACAGTGCCATTCAGTGCACCCGCGCTCAGGACCGCCGTCAGCGGATCATTTTCGGCATCTGTATCGTTGCCCAGCACGCCTGGCGCCACCACCGTTAGCACAGTGTCCTCGTCGGTCATGTAAGCGTCGTCCGCGGCCACCGGCGCATCGTTGATTGGGCTGACGGTGATGCTGACCGTGGCCACGTTGGAGTCCGCCAGCCCGTCGTTCGCCTTGTAGGTGAAACTCTCTGTGCCGGCGAAGTTGGTATCTGGCGTGTACGTAAACGTACCGTCGGCGTTGAGAGTCAGAGCACCGTTGCCGGGGGCCGTGTCGAGGACCGCAGTCAGCGAATCGCCGTCCGCGTCGCTATCGTTGGACAGCAGCCCCGGCAGATTCACGGTCAGCGTCGAGTCCTCCATAATCGTGTAAGCGTCGTCCCCGGCCCTGGGCACGTCGTTGACTGCGTTGACGGTGATGCTGACCGTCGCTAGACTGGATTCGGCCGCGCCATCGTGGGCTCTATAGGAGAAGCTGTCTGTACCGTTGAAGTCGGCGTTCGGCGTGTAGCTGAAGGAGCCGTCGCCGATAAAGGTCACAGTGCCGTTCAGCGCACCTGCGGACAGTACCGCCGACAGCGAGTCACTCTCTGCGTCCGTGTCATTCGCCAGCACGCCGGGAGCGGCCACCGTCAGGACCGTATCTTCATCGGTCACGTACGCGTCGTCCGCGGCCGCCGGCGGATCATTGATCGCAATCACCGTTATGTTGACTGTAGCTACGTTAGAGACCGTCGTGCCGTCGTTGGCATTGTAACTGAAGGTGTCGGTGCCGCTGAATTCGGCGTTCGGTATATAGGTAAAGGAACCGTCCGCATTAAGTGTTAGGCTGCCGTTATCCGGCGCCGCATCAAGGACCGCCGTCAGCGCATCGCCCTCCACGTCGCCGTCGTTAGCCAGCACACCCTGGGCCGCAACGCTCAGGGTCGTATCTTCATTCGTAGTATACGTGTCGTCGGCAGCCACCGGCGCATCATTGACCGCCTCGACGGTGATAGTTGCCGTCACCGGATCTGAATCGGCGGTTCCGTCGTTAGCGTGGTAAGTGAAGCTGTCCGTGCCGCTGAAGTCGGCGTCCGGTGTGTAGGTGAAGGAGCCATCGGCGTTAAGGGTCAGCGTACCGTTAACCGGCGCCGTATTGATAACAGCCGTCAACGAACTGTCTTCGACATCGCTGTCATTGACCAGCACACCGGGCGCCGCCACGTTCAGCGTAACGTCTTCGTCGGTGCTGTAGATGTCGGCCCCGGCAACCGGGACATCGTTGACGGAATTGACGTTGATCGTAACCGTAGCGACGTTCGAGTCGAGTGCGCCGTCGTTGGCGTGATAGCTGAAGCTGTCCGTGCCGTTGAAGTCGGCGTCTGGTATGTAGGTGAAGGAGCCATCGGCGTTCAGGCCAAGTGAGCCATTGCTTTCCGCCGTATCGACGGTCACCGTCAAGGGATCGCCGTCTACATCACTGTCGTTGCCCAACAAGCCTGGCGCCGCGATGGTCAGCACCGTGTCTTCGTCGGTGGCGTATGTGTCATCAGCAGCCACCGGCGCAGTGTTGGGAACGACCGGCGAAACACAGGTTCCACTCCCGAAATCGGTAAACGTGTCACCGGCAACGGGGATGAACTCCCAGTCGTAGCCGGTTGGATTCAGAGTCAGCTTCAGAACGCCATGTGAATCGCTGTTTGCGACCTCGCTGTTCGGAGCACTTGAGACAAGGGGGCTGAGGCTTCTCCCGCCTGTGCCTACGACAAACTGCCGAATACCATATTCAGGATCTGCGAATCCGACTGGATCCTGCAGGGCGAAGCGTTCATAGCTGTGTTCGTGACCGTTCAGGACCACATCTGCACCTGCATCGTAAAGGAGGGACCAGAAATCCTGCACCTCCAGGTTATTACCGTCCGAACTGAACCTCGGGTGGTGCCAATAAGCCAGCGTGCACGCCGCAGGATTGGCTGACAGATCGGCCTGGAGCCATAGTCCCTGAGGATCGGTGCTGGCACAGCCGCCCACTTCTGAGCATTGGCTATTAAGAACGATGATGTGCCAATCCCCCACATCGTAGCTATAGTACCCCTTATCAGGATCGCCTGCAGCAGCTCCAAAGTAATCGAAATAGGGGGCAGCCCCGGGCGTCAGATAATCGTGATTGCCGGCTGACGGACGCGTCCGGGACTTATGTCTACCCCAGGTCGGGTCATAGTACGTGTTGAAATCCGCTTCCGTACCAGTTTCGTACGCATTGTCCCCCAACGTGAACACAGTTCCGGGAATGGTTTCAAGCAATCTCGCCGTCCCTTCGTCATCCTGTCCATCGTCGGCAATATCGCCCGCCCCGACCAAGACATTCGCCGGCGCAAAGATGGTGATTGTCACCGTATCGAAAGCGCTCTGTCCGTCGGTGTCCGCTGCTGTTGCCGTAACCGTGTGTACGCCTGCTGAAAGATCGGACCGCGAGAAGGAGCTCCCGCTGCCAATGGGTCCGTCGAGATCAGACTCCCAAACGAGGCTGGCGGTCAGGTCTCCATCCTCGCTATCGACGGCCGTCCCGCTAAACGTAATGCTATCGCCCGTATTATAGGTAGAACCAAGGGCTGGCCCGTCAATGGTCACCTCGGGAAGGAAATTGCCTGATTCCGTATATTCCACGTGTAGCAGCGGCGCGCCGGCCGGATCGCCATCGTAGGAATCTGCCACACGTTTGCCGGTACCGGTGATGATTAGTGCCAACGAATTGCCGCTTCTCCAACCCGGCCGGTCCACAATCTCCTGGATCACCGGAGCGACGTCCGGCGTCCGCTGTTCGGGTCCGGCATCCAGCTTCGACAACCAGGGAGCTGGCTCCCAGGTCACTGCGGCTGTTGTCCTGGCTCTGCCAGAGATGTTGCCTGCGCTGCTGATAAAAGTAAGCGCGTTGTCCGTTGCCTCTCCCTGGATAATCAGCGAGGTCACTTCTGAGTTGGTCTCATCGGCCTGGAACTGGACATAGGCACTGGCGATGGTCGCTCCCTGGGGGATTTCCAGTCCGGTAAAGCGCATGCCCACCGTCTGGTTGCTATCTTCCAGGATTAACTCCAGGTCCGAGCTTGTAAGACCTACAGAAAGGGATTGCTGTTCTTCGGCGTCATCCGCACTCGTACTCACGCGTGCTTCGACAATATTGTCGACAGTGATCGTCACCGTAGCCGTATCGCAGGCACCACTGGCATCACAAATCTGATAGACAAAACTGTCGGAACCGCTGAAGCCCGCGTTGGGCGTGTAGTTAAAGGTCCCATCCTCGTTGTTGGCCAGCGTCCCGTCGAGCGGCAAAGCACAGGTGCCACAGGTGGTGTTGGCCGAGGAGGGATCGAGGTTGCCGTTTGGGTCGGTGTCATTGGCTGCCACGTCGATAGTCGCGGTTGTGCCCACCCCTGTGCTGGCGCTGTCATCATTGGCCACCGGAGGATCGTTGACGCTGACGGTGATGGACACGGTAGCCGTGTCACATAGGCTGTCGGTGTCGCAAATCTCATAAATGAAGCTGTCTACACCGGTGAAGCCTGTATTCGGCGTGTAGGTAAACGTACCGTCTCCGTTGTTGGCCAGCGCGCCATTGCCAGGACCGGAAGTTACCCGGGCCGATGCTGGGTCAAGATTGCCATTCAGATCGGTGTCGTTGAGGACCACGTCAATGGTAACGGCCGTATTCTCAGCCGTGGTTGCACTGTCGTCGTTGGCCACCGGCGGAGCAGGCGCATAAACTGGCAACGTCAACTCATATATTTTGCCATCATTTTCGTTCGGGTCATTGTTGTTATCCACGCCACGGTCGGCGATATACAACACGCGTGCATAGGGATCAACACTGCTCGGACCATATCCCAGGCCCGAAAGCTGGGTGGCGTTCGCGGCCGAGACGTCGATGGTCTGAACGAGAACGCCGTCGACCGTTACCTCGAGCAGGTCTGTGTCAGAATTGCCCGAAATATAGAGGTTTCCGTTGTCGGGATTGTATGCAACACCTTCAGGATCTTGAAGGCCCAGGCTAGAGGTATCGAAGCTGGTGACCTGGTCATCGCCGGCTGGCGAGACGCCGTCAAAAATACCATTGCTACCCGGCTCGATCCGGTAAATTTCGTTATTAACCCCGTCTGCAACAAAAAGGACATTTAGATCGGGAGCATAGGTCACACCCTCCGGATCGTTGCTGCCGAAATCTGCAGTAATCAGCGAGGTGACGACATCATCCGCTGTCCCATATTCGCCATCCGATCCAGGATCGATTTCATGCACCAGTCTCTCTCGAGTGTCTTGACTGATAAACAGATGGCCATTAGCCGGGTTCACACTGACCCCGGTCGGTTCATTACTGAAGTCCAGGGTAGTCCAGCCGTTGATCAGGTTGCCTGTCAGGCTGGACTCAAAAACATTGGCCCCGTCATAGATGGGCATCTCATTGACTTCGCCGTCGACGACCATCAGCGTGTCGGAAGCAGGCAGATAAACAACGCCTGACGCGTCGGGACTGGGTGGAGACCACTGGTAGGTGTTGATAGTTTGGACGAGGGACGACTGGAAGGTAGCGGCAGCTGGTTCCACAGCCTGGACAAACGTGAATTCGAGGATATCCCCCGTATCTGACCCGGCACTCGCTTCCGTGATTGAACTTCCCCCGCTGGTAGTCTCAGCGTCTTGTGTATTTTCCGGCCCCCGCAGCACATCCCCACCGCTTTCGGCGAGATAAAGACTCATCTGCGAGGGATCGTCAGTCAGATCACTGCTGGGTGCAAACACTATCGCCCGGGGATTGGCCAGCCCGAATTCGGTCAGGTCTCGTTTCGCCACTACCTGGCCGGTGAGCGTCAACTCGTACAATGCTTGCTCGGCCGGGCTCAGGATGTGGAGATGCCCCGTGGCCGGATCGTAAGCCAGCCCACGCGGGTCAACTAAACCGGTTGTACGTAGATCGACCTCAGAAATCCTGGCATTGCCAAAACCCCCGTCAGATTCGGGCTCGACCCGCAGGATGCGTGGCCCGGCACTATCGAGTATGAACAGATCACCGCTCACCGGATCGACGGTCATCCCCTGCGGATCTTCCAGCGCGAAGTGGCGTGCATCGTGACGCGCCAGCGTCGCCGGATCAAGATTGCCGTCAGCAACCTCCAACACCTGAACCAACTGATTGGACTCCGGTTGGAATATCAGCAGGCGATTGTACCGGCCGTCAAACGCCACATTAATCGGGTCGTTAATGGTAGCGCCAATACGCGCTGTGCCCGCTCGACTGGCAGCAGACGTCAGCTTCACAATATCCGTGGAAGATGTTGGCATCTGTTGCCGGGCTTCGACGACGTGAAAGGCGTTGGCTGCCGGCGAAAACGCCAGTCCGGCCG
>Ga0207752_1000004_pt1 | contig 101804 bp, 99 predicted proteins | sample Pon2CUnioCityCA_6_FD_187272 | JGI IMG/M metagenome (GOLD analysis project Ga0207752, IMG submission 187272) | Marine sediment microbial community from Union City, CA, USA - Pond 2C Sediment 2 (SPAdes) | ecosystem: Environmental > Aquatic > Marine > Intertidal zone > Salt pond sediment ... | reverse complement strand
TGCCCCCTCTAGCGACGACGATACCAGGAGCAGGCTTACAAATGCAAGGACATAAACGAACGCCCTCCTGGAGCTTATTATCTGATAGTTTCGCATGCTCGCAGCTGAGCGAGCGAAGATATGTTTCAAGTCCACGACAATCCTCCACTACTCAAGAAAATGGCTTGTTTGATGCAAAGATTTTGGCAAGGCAAACGATGATTTCGCCGCAACGAATGGAATGCAAAAGCTCCCCTGTGCTGATCTGGCAGGCGCTGCCCCCCGGCAGCAAGAGACCGGAATTAACCTGATTGTCAACGCCCTCTGGAGCTAAGGCTACGACAGAGAGCACCTAGTATTGCTGATTCTGTGGCGCTATCGCATAGGTGGCCGAACGCCGTGCGTGCCAGTTAAGGCTGGCGGCTTTCCAACCATGGCTAAAGCATCACGCGTGGCGCAGAATCGGGGATGCGCCCAGCTCACCGCTAACGAACTCTTTCCCTTAAGGCATAATCGTAAAAGTCTCCCAATATGGGAGCTTCTACCTCCAATAGTGTATACGTTATTATCCGGCAACTCAAGATTGTGCAATAATGCACAATGTCACATAGGCGGTGCGTGAATTGGGATAAGGGGGAAAGGCCCACGTTCTCTGTTTTCGGGTTGACGTCCGGCGAGTGTAAGGGTAACAATTGCCATGGGACAAAACTCGTAGCGGAGGACGACGATGAAGCTAACTTTTCTGGGCACGGCGGCAGCCGAGCGATTCCCCGCCCTCTGGTGCCGCTGCCCCTCCTGCGAGACGGCGCGAGAACGGGGCGGGCGCGATCTACGAAGAACCTCAGCGCTCCTGATCAACGACGACCTGTTAATCGATGCCGGCCCAGACGTGGTGAACGCCGGAGCAGCGTTAGGGTTGAGCCTCGCAGGCGTGCAGGCGGTATTAATTTCCCATGCTCATTACGATCACCTTGAACCCCTCACCTTCCTGGCGCGGGATGCGTGGAGTAGCGGCACTCCCCTGCCCCTGCTCCACCTCTATGCAACGCGCCTTTCGCTGGCGAAACTCGAGCAGGCACTGGCGCAGGCAGGGAAAGATGAGACAGCGCTGCGGTTGGTCTCGCACCCGGTCGCCGCGTTACAGGAGTGGGAAATCACCACCGGCCGGGACCTGGCATCCGATCCGCGCTTTCCGTCAAAGGCCGCGCCAATCTCCGGGAGCGAGCTGCCGCCGGTCGTGCCCCGCCGTTACCGGATCAGCTCATTTGCCGCCCGGCATGGCCCGCCGGAAATGGACGCTCTCTTCTTTGTGGTCCAGCAGGTGGAAGGACCTGAAGTGCAAGGGAGGGAGCACGTCCCGGCCGTGCTCTATGCCAGTGATACTGGCCCGTTTTTTGCCGAAACGTGGGCGGCTCTGGAAGGCGCTGCGGCGGCAGGGCTAAGCCTGGATGCCGTTGTCCTCGACGCCACCCTGGGCACCGGACATAAGGGAGAAAGCCATCTGAACCTGGCGCAGATGGCCGCGCACCTGGATGAACTGGCGAAACGGGGACTGGTAACCGGGGAAACGGAGCGGCTGGCGCACCACTTCAGCCACTATTTTACGCCGCCCTACACGGAGCTTGAACGATTGCTTGAACCGCAGGGGATTCGGCCGGCCTATGACGGGCTGGTCATTAACCTTTGAACAATAGTCCGGGAGGGGCCTCTGCCTTATTGATACGTCAGGAGCTTGTCGATTGCAGTCGAAAGCTGGGCCAGATTGCGCACCGGGTAGACCGCGTCACAGAAAGGGCGGTAGTCAGGCATGTCGCTGTCCCCGGTGCCCCACTGCCGCTCATGCTCCGGGTTGAGCCAGATAAGACGGCGGGCGCGCCGCTGTAACATCTTGATCAGATCTACCCGAGGAGAGTTGTAGTTGTTGCGTCCGTCACCCAGCACGATGAGGGTGGTCCGGCCGTTTACCGTTCCCAGGTGGTTGTCGCAGAACATCTCCAGACAAAAACCAAGATCTGTACCATAGGGCCGGTAGGGCAGAAGGTAGCGGAGCCGGTCAAAAGCTTCGTCGGCCTGATCATGGCTCATCAGGCGCAACACCTCATCCGGGATCTTCAGCAGTTGATCGTAAAAAGCGAAACTCTGCATCTTAGAAACCTGGTCGTGTAACTCCTGGGTCAGGTAGAGCATGAACTCGACCACGTTCTCGGTGGAGCGGGAAACATCACAGAGGAGGACCAGGCTGGGTTTCAGCTTTTTCTTCTTCAGCTTCATCTCAAAGGGGACCCCGCCATAGCGCTGGTTGGCCCGGATGGTACCCTTGGCGTCGAATTTACCCTGTTTGCCGCGCTTGCGGCGCAGGGCGGCCCGGCTACGCATCTGGGTCACAAGGCGGCTCACTTCACGGCGGAGGCGCGCGGTCTCTTCCTCGGAGAGGGCCTGGAACGGTTTGTGCATCAGGTCGGACGTGTGCAGTTGATCCGGCCGGTTCGTCTGATCCTGGGCAATCTGGAGCCCAATTTGCTGGGCTACCTGCTCGGCCAGCGCCTCCCGGTTTGCCTGGACCACGCCCATCAGTTGCTCAATTGCCTGCTGGCTCATGCCCATCTCTTGCAGCTTCTGCATCAATTGCTGCATCATCTCTTCCAGATGTTCAAAGCCCATCTGGCGCAACATCCGGCGCGTCACCCACTTTCCTTCCTGCGGGTTTTCGGCCCATTGCGCGCCGGCACGGCGGGCCATCTCCTCCAACTCTTCTTTGGTCGGCCCCTCCCCGCTGGTCAGCCATTCAATTAGCTGTTGCAACCGTCCGCTGAGGGCCTGGAGGGCAGCCTTGAGCATCTCTTGCTCATCTTCGCTCATTTCTTCCATAGCGTTCTGCAGGGGTGGGCCACCGCTACCGAAATAAAGGGGGAAAAGCTGGTCGAAGGCAGGGAAATCGTCGGATTCCTTGACCAGCGTGGTGCGCAGGGACTCGCGAAAGACCCGCCTATCCTGGATCCCAAGCGACTCAACCGCTTTTAAAGCATCAATTGATTCTGCCAGGGAGATGCGAACCCCGGCGGCGCGCAGGCCGCGGACAAACTCAATAATTCGGGCGTCCATAACTTCCTCCCGGGCGATGGCTGCCGCCATCCCCCAACAACCGCCGCGCCTTGGCCACATCACTCTCGTACTTCAGAAGCACGGTCAGCGTATTGCGCAACGTCTCTTCATCGATTGCGTCGGCATTGAGCGCCACCAGCGCCCGCGCCCAGTCAAGCGTTTCGCTAATGCTGGGCACCTTGCGCAAATCCATGTTGCGTAACTGCTGCACCACTTCCACCGCCTGCCGGGCGAGATCCTCGTCCAGGGCGGGAACCTTAAGCCGGACGATGTCCAGTTCATCCTCACGGGTGGGGTAATTTACGAAGAGATAAAGACAGCGCCGCTTGAGCGCCTCGCTCAGCTCCCGGGTGTTGTTGCTGGTGAGGAGGACCATTGGCTGGTGCCTGGCGACAATGGTGCCCAGTTCGGGGATGCTCACCTGGAAATCGCTGAGCACCTCCAGCAGGAAAGCTTCAAATTCCACGTCAGCCCGGTCAATCTCGTCAATGAGGAGGACGACGGGCTCGTCTGAAGTGAGGGCAGTAAGGAGGGGGCGAGGAAGCAGGAAGTTTTCGGAAAAGAATACGTCTTCTTCCTGGGAGAGGCGACTGGCAGCTTCAGAAAGGCTCTCTGAATCACCCAGGAAATCGTGGAGGGTGTCCCGCAGCAATTGCGTGTACAGCATCTGCTTGGCATACTCCCACTCGTAAAGGGCTTTGCTTTCGTCCAGCCCTTCATAGCATTGAAGCCGTACCAGCCGCTGTCCGAGAGCGCCGGCCCACGCTTTCGCCAGCTCGGTCTTGCCGACACCGGCCGGGCCTTCCGCTAAAATAGGCTTACACAATGACTGTGCCAGGTAAACGACGGTGCCGATCTCTTCTGATGCAATATACTGTTGCTCGCCAAGCCGTTCACGAACGTCGCTGATATCTCGGAACATTCAATTGCCTCCACTATTCAGTTGTGAATCAGGGTGACTGCCTTTCACCATTACAGGCTCTGATTGTAAAACAGATGTAACTAAATGTAAACTGGAAGAAAGGGTAGGTTTAAGGAAAGGTTAAAGGTCAGGGCAGGGTACGGCTTACCAGACAAGGAAGGAGACAGTCGTGGAAATTTCGGGAACAACAAGGCTGATCGGCCTCATCGGCTGGCCGGTCGCGCACAGTTTCAGCCCCCGTATGCACAATGCAGCGGCGCGGGCGCTGGGTCTGGATCTGGCCTATGTGCCGCTGCCGGTCCGGCCGGGTGCAGTAGCAGCGGCCTTGCGCGGGCTGAGTGCCCTGAATTTCCTGGGAGCGAATGTGACGATCCCGCACAAGGAGGCGGTAATCGCCTACCTCGATGAAGTCACGCCGGCCGCCCAGGCGATTGGTGCAGTGAATACGATTACCATAGGTGCGAGTGCGTTTGCCCAAGGAGAAGAATCACCGCAGACAATTGCAAATGATGGAGACACCCGGCCACAAATCACGAGCCCAACCCTCCAATCTCCAATCTCCAATCTCCAACCTCTAAAAGGAGATAACACCGACTGGCAGGGCTTCCTGGCAGACCTGGCCGGCAGAGGAGTGCCCGTCACCGGCCGGACCTGTGTCATCCTCGGCGCCGGCGGGGGGGCGCGGGCAGTGGCTTACGCGCTGGCGCAAGAAGGGGGTCAGGTGGAGATCAGCGCCCGCCGGCCGGCACAGGCGCAGGCGTTGATTTCCTCCATGGCTCCGCATCTACCCGAGGGAGCGCTGTCCGCCCGGCCCTGGACGGCACGAGCGCAGGTGGAAAGCAGGGCGCTGATCGTGAATACGACACCGGTCGGGATGCACCCCGACGAAGATGAATCTCCCTGGCCGGAAGGAGCGCCCTTTCCAAAGGATGGGTTTGTCTACGACCTCATCTATAACCCGGCCGAGACACGATTGTTGGCCCAGGCCGCGGCCGCCGGCTGCCGGACGGCCAATGGGCTGGGCATGTTGCTTCACCAGGGAGCGCTGGCGTTTGAAGTGTGGACGGGGATCCGGCCGGAGATCGAGATCATGAAGTCGACCATGATTGGCTGGGAGAGATAAAAAAAAGCCCGCTCCACAACGGAACGGGCTTCTAACAGGACAGGACTTCTCCGTCTTTAGCCGGCGGAGATCTCTTCCTCCACCCGCTGGGGCGGCTCGGCCGGTTCCAGCCGTTCAAAGGTCAACTCGCCCTCCTTTTCGTCAATCAAGATATGATCTCCCTTCTCGAAACGACCCTTGAGCAGTTGCACTGAGAGAGGGCTTTCCACATGACGCTGGAGGGCACGCTTAAGCGGCCGGGCGCCGAAATCTTCATCGTAACCCTGCTCCGCCAGCCACTCCTTGGCCGGCTGCGTAAGCTGGATGCGGAGACCGTGTTCGCCCAGCCGGGCGCTGATCTCTTTCATCTGCAGGTCCACAATCTGAACAACATGCTCTCTGGTCAGCGACTCAAAGATGATGATTTCGTCAATCCGGTTGATGAACTCCGGCCGGAAGGTCTTCTTCAGCTCATCCTCGATGCGCCGGTGGCTTTCCGCTTCGTCGTCACGCACGCCGGCGAAGCCCAGGGCACCGGAGCGGTTGACAAAAGTCGTGCCGACGTTACTGGTCATCACGATCACGGTGTTGCGGAAGTTGACCGTCCGTCCCTGACCGTCTGTCAGCCGGCCGTCGTCCAGAATCTGCAGGAGCGCGTTCCAGACATCGGCGTGCGCCTTTTCAATCTCGTCGAAGAGCACCAGACTGTACGGCCGGCGCCGGACCTGCTCGGTGAGCTGGCCACCCTGGTCATAGCCGACGTACCCCGGAGGGGCACCAAAGAGACGGCTGACGGTGTGCTGTTCGCGGTACTCGCTCATGTCGACGCGGATAATGGCATCCTCGTCGTCAAAGAGGAACTCGGCCAGGGCCTTGGCCAGTTCGGTCTTGCCGACACCGGAGCTGCCGAGGAAGATAAAGGAGCCAATCGGCCGGTGGGGATCGCTGAGGCCGGAACGGCTACGGCGGATGGCATCAGACAGAGCCACAATCGCTTTGTTCTGGCCCACGATCCGCTCGTGCAGACGAGACTCCATGTGCAGCAGCTTCTCTGCTTCCGTTTCCATCATCTGGGTCACAGGGATGCCGGTCCAGGAAGCGACAACCTCGGCGATATCTTCTTCCTCTACCAGTTCGTCCAGCTTCTGCTCGGCCTGCCATGCCTCGCGCTTGGCAGAGAATTCGCCTTCCAAACGCAGGCGCTCGGCGCGCATGTTGGCCGCTCGCTCATAATCACGGACCGTATGGGCTTCTTCCTCCCCATCTGTAATCTCGTCGAGACGGATTTTCATCTCTTTCAGATCGGCCGGTAACATGTGCAAGGCGACCCGCAATTTGGCGGCCGCTTCGTCCATAAGGTCAATCGCCTTGTCGGGGAGCTGGCGGTCGGTCACATAGCGGGCGGAGAGTTTCGCCGCGGCTTCCAGGGCAGCGGCGGTGAACCTGACTTTATGGTGCGCCTCATAGCGGTCGCGCAGCCCCTGCAGCATCTCGATCGTCTCTTCCACCGAAGGTTCGTCGACAAATACCGGAGCAAAGCGGCGCTCCAGGGCGCTGTCGCGCTCGATATGCTGGCGATATTCGTCAAGCGTCGTCGCGCCCACACACTGTAATTCGCCGCGGGCCAGGGCCGGTTTCAGCATATTGCTGGCATCCATCGCCCCCTGCGCAGCACCGGCGCCGACGACGGTATGCAGCTCGTCGATGAAGAGGATAATTTCACCCTGGGCATTCTGGATCTCTTCCATGGCCGCCTTCAGCCGTTCCTCGAATTCGCCCCGGAAGCGGCTACCGGCAATCATCGCCCCCAGGTCGAGCGACACAACCCGCCTGTTAAGCAGGTTTTCCGGCACATCATTCTCCATAATCTTCTGAGCCAGGCCTTCGACAATGGCCGTTTTTCCTACACCCGCCTCGCCGATGAGCACCGGATTATTCTTGGTACGGCGGCTCAATACCTGGATCACGCGCAGAATCTCGCTATCCCGGCCGATGACCGGATCGAGTTTCTTCTCGCGGGCCAGTTGGGTCAGATCCCGGCTAAATTTGTCCAGAGTCCGGTAGCGGCTTTCCGCCTGGCGGTCGGTAACACGCTTACCCCCGCGCAATTCCTCGATGCTTTCCAGCACCCGCTCACGCGTAATGTTAAACTCTTGCAGAATGCGCGCCGAAGGCGTGTTGCGCTCGCTCAGAATCGCCAGGAAGATATGTTCGGTTGAGATGAACTCGTCCTTCAACCGGTTGGCTTCACCCTGCGCCAGTTCGAGAACCGTACGAATGCGGGGCGTGTAGAAGATCTGTCCCCCACCCCCACCGTAAACGGACACCTTGGGCGTGCTCTTCAATTCTTCGTCAATACGGCTTTGCATACGCCCTACATCTGCGCCTAGATGGTCGAGAAGCTCGGGGACGACGCCGTCTTTTTGTTCTAGCAAGGCCAGGAAGAGATGCTCCGTGTCCACCTGAGTATGGCTGTAGCGCTGTACGATCTCGTAAGCGCGGGCAGCTGCATCCTGGGCCCGTTCTGTAAATCGATCAAATCGCATCTTGATATCCTCAATAGTCAACGGAGAACACCGGCGGTCCGGTTTCTGCCGTCGCTATTTTAACCTCTAATCCCTTGCCCGGCTTGACATTTGAGCATGAACAAGCGTTGCAATCAATTTGAAGTATAGCGAACAATAGTAGGATTCCTGTAAGAAGCAGCGCTGGAACTGCGTTAGAAAGCGGGTACCGTTACAGTACACGGATGCCATCACCATCATGCTGATCTCCCCACGCTAGAATCTTGAGCGGCGTCACCTCGACGAGACGCCAATCCATGCTCTCGTCGTAGCGGAAGTCCCACTCGTACTTATTGTAGAAATATTCGGCCACCGCTTCAGTGGTGGCCCGATCTGAAGCGTGCGCCTCTCCTTCGAGAATAATGACGCTGGCTGTATCCGGCAGGGCGAGCGCCACCGCCTGGTTGTGGTGTAGATTGCTGAATTTTTGGGTTTCGCTACCCGTGGCAAAATAAAGTTTGCCGTCAAGCCAGACAAACCAGACAGGCACCAGATGGGGTCGACCATCAGCGCGGACGGTGGTGAGCCAGATAGTCATCTCCCGGCTGAGACGGGCCTTCAGGGTCCGCCAGCGTTCGGCATTACGTCGCTTCACCGCTCTCTCCATCAAACAGGCCCTCGCACGCACCAGACGTGGGAATGGGCTGGTTTCCAGAACGATTATACTTGATCCCCCCAGGCGCGTGTAGGATTACGGAGGTGCTATCTTCGAGACAGAGCGTAGCAGGCACCTTCAAAGCGGCTGTAAGGTGCCCGCCTGCCACCGCAGACCGGTTACCCGCAAGGGTGAAGCCAGCAACTGCCCGGCCAGCGCCCTGAAGCGTGCCGGATCTCCGCTGGTGTAGGCCCGTATCTGCCCGGAAGTACGGTTGGTTGTCTCCAGAGCGGCCCGTTGCAGCACGCGTTGGGTCTGCCGGGCCACGGCCGGCGCAGGATCGATGACGCTGACTTCCGGGCCTACCAGCTTCTCAATCACAGGCAGGACAAATGGATAGTGGGTACAACCCAGGACGACCGTATCTACCCCGGCAGCCAGCATCGGTGCCAGACAGCCCTGAAGCAGTTGCTCTGTCTGCGGATCGTCGAGCCGCCCTTCCTCGATGAGGGGCACCAGACCGGTGCAAGGGTCTTCGTACAGAGTAATGTCGCGGGCGAAGCGGGCCATCAACTGCGCGTAACGCTGGCTCTTAAAGGTACCGGCCGTGGCCAGCACGCCGACCCGGCCCGTTTTCGTCCGGGTCGCCCCTGGCTTGACGGCCGGTTCCATCCCGACAAAAGGGATGTCGGGGAATTGGTCTCGCAGGTAGGTAAGGGCGGCGGCGGTAGCGGTATTACAGGCGAGAACCACTACTTTTGCCGGCTGCTCCAGAAAAAACTCCGCAATGGCCAGAGAAAGCGCGCGAATCTGGGTGGCCGGCCGGGGACCGTAAGGCACGTGGGCCTGGTCGGCCAGGTAGATGAGATCTTCGTGGGGGAGCAGCGCGCGGATGTGGCGCAACACCGACAGGCCGCCCACGCCAGAGTCAAAAACGGCGACGGCACCGGCCGGAGAAGGAGGAACAGGTGACACAGGCAAGGCAGGTCTAGGCAAGATCCAGGCGAGCCGGCCTGTTGCCGATCGTTGTACCGGCCGCAGTCACAAAATGACGGAAGAGAGCGTCCATCCGAGGCGCGACGTGGACCAGATTTTCCGGGTGCCACTGGACGCCCAGGGCAAAGGGGTGATCGCCGACCTCGATGGCCTCAATCAGGCCGTCTGGCGCGGTGGCCACCGCCTGTAACCCAGGCGCCAATTCGCGAATCCCCTGGTGGTGGAGGCTGTTCACCGGCAGGCGCTCTGCCTGTAAAATGCGGGCGAGTAAAGAACCCGGAACTATTTCCACTTCGTGAGCCAGATATTGGCGGTTGTGCTTATAGAAATAATCGTGGATGATGGCATCGGGCATTGCGCTGTGTACGTCTTCCCAGAGGGTTCCGCCAAGGGCAACATTGAATACCTGATGGCCACGACAGATGGCCAGCAACGGCTTCTGCTGGCGCAGAGCGTATCGGACCAGCAAGAATTCGGAGCGATCGCGTTCTTCGTCGATGTCGCGGACGGTGGGATTCGCCTCATTGCCCCCATAGTGCCCAGGGCCGATATCGCCACCGCCGGGCAGGAGCAGCCCGTCGACGCGCTCCAGCAAGGCAAGCAAAGTCTCCTCGTCCAGGCCCAGCGGGATCAGGACGGGTAACCCGCCGGCCAGGAGCACGGCTTCTGTGTAGGACGGCATCAACCCATAGACTTCAATCGGCGGATCCTGGTTGACACTTTTGCGGTAGGTGGCGCAACCGATCAGGGGACGGACGGTCGACATCGAGCAGCTACTCCGGATATGGTAAACGGAAAAAGGGCGAAAGCACCGGGCCGCACCCGGCTAGCTTTCACCCTCCACAATCAAAACAGAGAAGTGGTCAGAAATCAATAACGATCAGCACTCCAACTAGCAAATGCTGCGGAGTACCAATGAAAATTAACGCCGCTTTTCCCGCAGGCGGGCCGATTTACCCGTGCGTTCACGCAGATAGTATAGCTTGGCGCGCCGGATATGCGCGTGGCGGTGTACTTCGATTTTGTCAATCAGAGGAGACCGGAGCAGGAAGCTGCGCTCCACCCCAATCCCGTTCGAGGCGATCCGGCGCACGGTAAAGCTCTTCTGGTCGCCGCTGCCCTGCATCCGAATAATCGTGCCACGTACAAGCTGGATCCGCTCGCGGTCGCCTTCGACAATGCGCAGATGAGCGGTAATGCTGTCGCCCACGCGCAGATCGTCGGGAATATTAGTGTTTTCAGGCGCCTCAAACGCCTTCAGTAACAGATCAGACATGAGGAATTCCTCCGCATCGTTCAAATTCAAGACGTACAAAAATAGAGCCCGCACGGCGGCGGGCCAACGATAAAATATAGCACGTTCTCCTGTAGGGAGCAAATTAGAGTTTCGACTTGATGCCACACTCTAAGGTAAAATAAAGGTATGGACGATCAGATCAGCGGCTCGGTGGAGCGCATCACCTATTATAACCCAGAAAATGGGTATTCGGTTGTCCGCGTGAAGCCCGATTCGCGGGAGATGCTGCAGTACCGCTATGCCACGGGCCGCGACGGCCTGATCACGGTCGTGGGCAACCTGCCCGAGCTAAATCCGGGCGAGTGGGTGCGTATCAGGGGCCGCTGGACCAACCATGCCGAGTACGGGCGCCAGTTTGAGGCGATGCAGTGCGAGCAGGCCCTGCCGGCCTCCACCGAAGGCATCAAGCGCTACCTGGGATCCGGGATGATCCGCGGCGTGGGCAAGGTGATGGCGGAGCGGATAGTAAACAAATTTGGCGAAGAGACGTTGGAAGTGATTGACGAGGAACCTGAACGGTTACGGAAGGTCCTGGGAATCGGGGCCAAGCGGGTTAAGAGCATTACCAAGGCATGGGAAGAACAACGGGCGATCAAAGACGTGATGATCTTCCTCCAATCCCATGGCGTCTCCACTGCCCTGGCAATCAAGATCTACAAGAAGTATGGAGACGATGCCCTGCAGGTTGTCCAACAGACGCCTTACCGGCTGGTGCAGGACGTTTACGGCATCGGCTTCAAGACGGCGGACAAGATCGCGCAGGCGCTGGGGCTGGCCCACGACGATCCCGGCCGGATCGAGGCCGGAATTGCGTATACCCTCAACCGGATGGCTGAGGAGGGACACGTCTACGTTCCACAGCAAGAGTTGGAGCCGGAAGCGTCGGAGATCCTGGGAGTCGGCGCCGAGTCAATTTCGGCCGTCATCGAAGCGCTGGAGACAGAGGCATTTATTAAGCGAGAAACGATCGCCCGGAACGGGAGCGGCACCACGGTGTCCTATGAGATCGGGCAAGGGACCGCCGAGAAGAGAACGCTGCAGGAGGAGCAGGCGGTCTACCTCACTCCGCTCTACTATTCAGAGATTGGGGTGACCAACCGGGTACGGCGAATGGTGGAGCACCCAACCACGCGCTTGCTGACGGCACAGCAACGGTTGCAGGGCTATGACCTGGCTACCGTTGTCGCCAAAATCTCCCGCGGGATCGAACTGGCCCCCCAACAGGTGGAGGCGATTGAGGCAGCTCTCTATCACAAGGTGACCATTCTCACCGGTGGCCCCGGCACGGGCAAGACGACAACCCTGCGGGCCCTGCTGGACTTGCTCGATCGGGCCAACCACTCCTGCGTACTGGCGGCGCCTACCGGCCGGGCAGCGAAGCGGCTGACGGAGACCACCGGCCGGGAGGCGAAGACGATCCACCGTTTGCTGGAGTACAAGCCTGGAGAAGGGTTCGGTCGCCACGAACAAAATCCCCTGGACGCCGACATGGTGGTGATCGACGAGAGTTCGATGCTGGACCTGGTCCTGGCCAACACGCTGTTTAAAGCGATTGGCCCGGACAGCCACATCTTGTTGGTGGGAGACGTGGACCAGCTTCCCTCAGTAGGCGCCGGAGACGTTCTGCGCGACCTGATTGCGTCCGGGGTGGCTACCGTGGTTCGCCTGCAAACCATCTTTCGCCAGGCGGCGAACAGCCTGATCGTGCAGAATGCCCACCGGATTAACCAGGGACAGATGCCGCTTACGCCAAAGGAGGCCGGCGATTTCTTCCTGTTTGTCAAGCCGGATCCGGACGAACTGGCAGAGCTGATGGTGGATATCGTGCAGCGGCGAATTCCCCACAAGTTCGGCCTGGATCCGATGGACCAGATCCAGGTACTGAGCCCGATGTACAATGGGAGTGTGGGCGTGAACAACCTGAATGAGAAGTTACAGGCAGCGCTTAACCCGCCGCGGAAAGGCAAAGCTGAGCGGCGGCTGGGTGGGCGCGTTTTCCGGGTTGGCGATAAAGTGATGCAAACGGTCAACAATTATGATAAGAACGTATACAATGGCGATATCGGGCGGATCACAGCGCTAGATCCGGTGCAGCAGACGATGACGCTGAATGTGGATGGGGCCCCGGTAATGTATGACTTTCTGGAGGTGGACGAGCTGGTCCATGCCTATGCCATCAGCGTCCACAAAAGCCAGGGGGCCGAATATCCATGCGTGGTGATGCCTGTGGTCACCCAGCATTACATGATGTTGCAGCGCAACCTGCTCTATACGGCCGTGACCCGCGCCCGGCGCCTGGTGGTATTGGCCGGAACCCGCCGGGCCATCGGTATCGCCATCAGCAACAACCGCGTCTCCCGGCGCCATACCGCGTTGGATTGGCGCCTGCAACAGTAACGTGGACACGATTCTGCGGGCAGGGCAACCTCCCAGGCAACCTTTCCGGAGGTCGGTAATCAGAAGGAAATATTTTTCGTGGAAGTAAAATTCGCCGTCGCCAAAATTAGTAAATATGCTACTCGTGAAAGTGGAGACACCGTCGAATTGATCGAGCGACCGCACGGGGGTCTCTCACTGGTGCTGGTGGACGGCCAGCGGAGCGGTCGCTCGGCAAAGAAGATCAGCAACATTGTGGCCCGCAAGGCGATCCAGTTGCTGGGCGAGGGCGTGCGTGACGGGGCTGCAGCCCGCGCCGCCCACGACTACCTCTATACTTACCGGGGAGGGAAAGTCAGTGCAACCCTCAATATCATTTCCGTGGATGCGGTGACCCAGACCCTCGTTCTCTCGCGAAACAACGATGCACCCATCATCGTCCACACGCCCCAGCGAGGATTATTTCTCCTGGATGAACCCTCGGAGTCAATCGGCACCCGGCGCAATACCAAACCGGTCATTACCGAAATTCCGACGGAAGTGGGGCCTCTAATCATCGCCTTCACCGACGGGCTGCGCCATGCAGGAAGCTGGCACAGCAGCGCGAGCGGATTCGATCCGGCAGAGGCCACGAAACAGCTTCTGGTCGAAGGTGTATCGGATCCCCAGGAGATCGCCGACCGCCTGCTCCAGGGAGCCGTGGAGATGGATGACGGGCGGCCGCGCGATGACGTTAGCGTGGTTGTAGTTTCTGTGGGCAATGGACCCGGACAAGATGGCGTACGGCGCCTGAGCGGGCGCCTGCCTTTATAGCGTGGCGTGATTATCTGAGCCGGACATGGCCGGCCAGGTTGTGCAAACGAGTGCCCTATGGCCGAAAAGAAGCACAAAGACGAAGTGCGGGTCGCCGTCGTCGGGCCCTGTGTTTCCGGGAAAAGCGAGCTGGTCCGTGCCCTGAGGACAGCCGGCTACGAAGCGCGGCATGTGGCTCAGGAGCATTCTTACGCGCCTGCCATGTGGCAAAAGATCTCGCGCCCGGATTTGCTGATTTACCTGGACGTGGATTACCCGACGGCCAGAGCCCGCCGCCCGCGCATCACCTGGGGACCAGAACGGCTGGCAGAACAAGGGAAACGGCTGGCGCATGCGCGCCAGCATTGCGATCTTTATCTCGATACCAGCTCGTTGACACTGGAAGAGATTAGGGAAGAGGCGTTGGCCCTGCTGGCCAGTTGGGAAGCGAGGCAGGACAGCTAAACGGCCGGCGCGGCGCGGGGATCAGCCTAAAAACCGGCCGAAAAGGCCACCGGACGAGTTCTCTTCCTCGCGTTCAGTTATCGCCTGGCGTAATTGTCGTGCCGGTGGCAGTTCCGGATCCAGATCCAGCGCCTTGCGATTAAGGCGGTCCGCTTCCTGGTAATTCTCCAGCTGCCACTCGACCAGGCTGGCCCGGTGCCACAACCAGGCATTGTCGGGATCGAAGTGGAGGGCCTCTTTATAGGTTTCCAGAGCTTTGTCTAGCTGGCCCAGCTCCATGTACATATCGCCGACATTGCTCGTTAGACGAAGCCGTTGCGGCACCGTCTCGGCGGCCGTCATCGCCTCCTGGCTCCACTCCAGTGCCTGTTCAATATCACCCATCTGCTCCCAGTAAGCCATTTCGGCCCGGCAAAGATAGTAATGGTCTCTTTCCTGCTGGTGCAGATAGTCGAGCACCAGCCGCGCATCATCGAGGCGTCCGCCGTAGATATAGATAAAGGGCTCGATGGCATTGATGTCGGTGACATCGGGAGCCAGTTTCTGGGCTTTCTCCAGCCAGATAAGCGCCTCGTCCAGTCCCGGTTGGTAATAATCCCCATCCTGTTCGCGCGAGGCCACAACCAGCGTGTAGGCGATACCCGCACACTCATACGGCAATGAGTTGGCCGTCTGAAAGATGCGCAAGGCATTGCCCAGGGTCTTGGGATCGCCGCGGTAGGCGTCGACCTGATCACGGCCCACCTCAAAAGCCTTGTAGCCGGCCGTGGTGAGCGCTTCTGTGTCGGACAGCTTTAGCTTGCGTAATGTCGGTACCATCTGCGATACAAGTCTTTTTCCCATGTTCCTCTGCTTCCTGCTTTGCGCGCTGTCTGCGCACTTCCTGGCCTGATTGTTGCCGATTTCTTGCTGCCAAGTTTACAGAAAGAGACGAAAAAAGAAAAGGCCCCTCGCTCGAGGGGCCTTCTCAGAAACCAAATCACTAGCGGGGGCTGTTTAGAAGCCCATCCCGCCAGGCATACCGCCACCCGGAGGCATGCCCGCACCGGCCGGCTGTTCCTCGGGCAGGTCGGTGATCAGCACATCGGTGGTCAGGATCATGGAAGCGATGCTGGCCGCATTCTCCAGCGCGCCGCGCGTCACCTTTGCCGGGTCGATGATGCCGGCTACGATCATGTCGACATACTCTTCCGTCAACACGTTGTAGCCAATACGCTCATTGTCCAGTTCGTCCTGCTTGGCCCGGACATTCTGGATAATAACGTCGCCATTCTTGCCGGCGTTCTCGGCAATCTTGCGCATGGGTGCTTCCAGCGCCTGGCGCAGAATCCGCACCCCGGTCGCCTGGTCGCCAGTCTGCACGTCGACGTCATCCAGGGCGCTGATGGCGTTCAGGAGGGCCACGCCACCGCCGGGCACGATCCCTTCTTCCACAGCCGCCCGGGTCGCGCTCAGCGCATCCTCGACACGATGCTTCTTCTCTTTCAGCTCAACCTCGGTGGCCGCACCGACACGGATGATGGCCACGCCGCCGGCCAACTTGGCCAGCCGTTCCTGCAGCTTCTCGCGGTCGTAATCGGAGGTGCTGCGGTCAACTTCTGTCTTGATCTGCTCGACGCGGGCATTGATTTGCCCCTGATCGCCGGCACCGTCAACGACGGTTGTGTCGTCCTTAGTGGCCACAACCTTGGCCGCCCGCCCCAGGTCGCTAATCTGGACACTATCCAGCTTGCGGCCCATCTCTTCGGTGATGACCTGGCCACCGGTGAGGATGGCGATGTCTTGCAGCATGGCCTTGCGGCGGTCGCCGAAGCCCGGAGCCTTCACTGCCAGGGCGTTGATCGTCCCGCGCAGCTTGTTAAGGACCAGAGTAGCCAGCGCTTCGCCGTCAATGTCCTCGGCGACGACCATCAAATTACGCTTGCCGGTCTGGATTAGCTTCTCGAGAATGGGAACGATGTCCTGAGCGGAGCTGATCTTCTTGTCGTGGATGAGGATGTAAGGATCTTCAAGGACGGCTTCCATCGTGTCACTGTCGGTGACGAAGTAGGGGCTGATGTAGCCGCGGTCGAACTGCATACCCTCGACGTACTCGGTTTCAAACTCAAGGCCCTGGGATTCTTCGACGGTGATGACGCCATCTTTGCCAACTTTATCCATCACCTGGGCAATCAACGCACCGATCTGCTCGTCCTGGGCCGAAATAGCAGCCACAGAAGCAATTTCTTCGACGCTGTCGATGGAAACGGCCATGTCGCGAATGCGCTCGGAAAGCACAGAAACGCCTTTCTCAATCCCTTGCTTCAGGAGCATCGGATTGGCGCCTGCCGCCACGTTCTTGTAGCCCTCGTTTACAATATTCTGGGCCAGTACCGTCGCGGTCGTCGTGCCGTCACCGGCGATTTCGTTGGTCTTGGTGGCTGCCTCTTTCAGCAACTGCGCGCCCATATTCTCGTAGGGGTCTTCCAGCTCAATCTCTTTGGCGACGGTCACACCATCGTGGGTGATGGTGGGAGCACCAAAGGATTTATCCAGAGCCACGTTGCGGCCTTTGGGGCCAAGGGTGGTGGATACCGCTGAAGCCAGCGTATCAATGCCGACCTTCAGCTTCCGATGAGCATTGTCAGAAAACTTTAATTGCTTCGCCATGCTAAAGATTCTCCTTCACTACAACTATCTGTCGTTTTTCGGTCTAAAAATTGGGGGTTAGCTTTCGACAATTGCCAACACGTCCGATTCTTTCAGAATCAGGAGTTTTTCTCCCTCTACCTTGATCTCGGTGCCGGCATACTTGGCATAGAGGATAGTATCGCCGACTGAAACGTCCATCTCAACACGATCGCCGTCATCGTCGCGCCGGCCGGGACCGACTGCCAGAATTTCGCCCTCCTGTGGCTTTTCTTTGGCGGTCTCGGGCAATATGATACCAGAAGCGGTGGTCTCTTCTTGTTCCTTGGGCTTGACAACCAGCCGATCAGCCAGTGGCTTGAGTTTTATCTCCATAGAACCTACTCTCCTTTTGTACAAGTAATAGGGTTTGTATCACTTTAGCACTCGTAGATGCAGAGTGCTAAGACAATGTGAATTGTAACACAAATCTAACCGGTGTCAAGGAAAATCTGGCAGCTAGAGGGAAAGAGTGCTAAAGAGGTGTGGGGCAGACGGAGGAAAGGTCAGGAAGAGCCGTCAAGCTGTTGCTGCCGGCACAAATCCCGCCCCTCCTGCGCCTGGGAAGCGGCGTACTCGTCTGGCGCAGCCTCGAGCACCCGGTCGAAGAGAGGGAGGGCTTCGTTACAGCGGTTCTGGAAGTAATAAGCGCGCCCCAGCATATTAAGGTAAGTAGCATTGGCCGTATTGACTTCATTATAAGCGGCCACGGCAATCTCCAGCTCTTCAATCGCCGTGTCATATTTCGACTGCTGGAAGTAGGCGGCTCCCAGATGGGCGTGTGCCCGGGTCATATCTGGATCTAATTGAACGGCCTGGTAGGCGTTCTCCTCTGCATCGGGATACTGGCCCAAAACAAAATAGAAGTAACCCAATCCATCGTAGGCATCGGCATTGTTGGGGTCAATCTCCAATACCTCTTGCAGCGTGAGAATACCCTGCTGGCGCCGCTCCGTAAAGAAGTAGAGATAAGCAAGGTCAATGCGCAAATCAACCAGGTTGGGATTGGCGTCGAGGGCAATCAGGTACTCTTCGATGGCCTGATCGTAATATCCGCCCAGTTCATAGACCGTGGCCATCGCCCGGCGCGTAACGGGATTGTCCGACGCCAGTTCGACCCCCAGGGCCGCGTTTTCGATAGCTTCGTCGTACCGTTCCGGCCCCAATTGAGCCAGCGCCTGGGCCATGTAAGCATACGCTTCGGCATTGCTGGGATTGATGTCGGCTGCCTGTTGGGCAGCATTAATCGCTTCCTGGTATTGCAGTCCGGCACCCATCGGATCACCCGTTTCAGACAGGCGATTACCGTTGGTCAGGTGTGCGGCCGCCACCGCAGCCCAGACATTCGTATCGCCGGGTGCTTTCACCTTCACCTGATCCGCCCGGGCCAACGCTTCCTCTACATCATCAGTCTCTCCGCGGGCGGTGAGAAGGTCAATCAAGTCAAGGTAATAGTTGACGTTATCGGCATCGAGGTTGAGCGCATTCCGGTAAGCTTCAATCGCATTACCCACTTCGCCATCCCGCTCATAAAGGGCGGCGCTGGTGGCAAACTCGGCTGCAGATCGGGTAGGAGCAGGGGTTGGGGTGGGCGAGATCGCTTCCCGGACTTCTTCCGCATTGCTGACGACGAAAGCGCCTAAGACAAAGGTCACTGCCACGGCGAGGACCAACATACAGGATGGGCCGCGACGCGGGTGACGGGGAGGTCTACGATCAATGATCATACGATCATATGATGATAGCAGCCGGCAACTGCCGCGTCAAAGTTACTAACGTGTCGCTAACGGGAACGCTGCTGCCAGCGCCACCAGACACCGGCCGGGTACCCCAGCATTTTTGCAACGTCACCGACCGCTCGGATGACGGGAATCAGCGCGAAGGCGCGCAGGCGCGCAGGGGGACGCCAGCCATAAGTGCTATCCCACAGCCGCTGTGCCGGCCGGGCACAGTAGGCACCCACCCCGGCTAGCAGGCCGGCCCATCCTTGCCCCTTGCCGCGCCAGATGTGACGTAGGAGAACGGGCAACACCAGCAGGTAAGTGGCGTAGCGGATAGCATGGCGGCGGGGCCACAGGTTTGCCTTCCCATCTCCGCGTCCGTAACGATAATATTGGCGGAAGAAGGCGCGCAGGCTGCCCCGGGGGCGAAAGTAGGCGACTGCCTGCCAGGCCAGCGGGAAAGGGCCATAACGATCACGCAGAGCGAGATCATAAATCAGGTCTTCGCTATAATCGAGCCACTCTGGATAACCGCCGACGGCCTCCCACGCCTCTTTCAGGAAAGCGACCGAGCGGCTGGAGGGAAGAAAGGTCTCGGGATCTATATCGGCGGGGGAGGGCAACACGGTCGCACCCATTATTACCTCAAAGTCGGTATAGGGATCGGGCTCAAACCAACCGCTGACTGCGGCTACCCCTTCATTAGCGAACGGCCGTGTCAGGGCTTCTAACCATACCGGCGAGAGGACGACACCGGCATCGGTAGCGGCAATAATGGGCCCCGCGGCAGCGGCGATCGCCCGGTTGCGCCCTTCGCTGATATTGCTCCCTGGGGCCCGAACGATCGTTAGTGACAACCACTGTTGGTACTCGCGCAGAATTGCCAGGGTATTATCGGTCGATCCGCCATCGCAGACGACAACCTCATCCGGCTGCCGGGTCTGCTGGATCAAAGAATCAAGCAGCGGGCGCAATGATTCCCCTTCATTCTTGACAGTAACAATGACCGAGCACTTCAACACAGGTATTCCCTACAGGTATTTTCTCGTTTACTGTGACGCGATGTCCTGCCCTTGGCAGAGAAAAAGATATCCACCATCGCCCATACTATACAGGCAGTTGATCTCCCTGTAAAAATGTGCCGCCAACCCGGCTCCGGTTGACAACGACAACGCTTCTGTCTATAAGCAAGCGTAGAGAAGCGCTGACAATAGAGTCCTGAGCAGGTAGAATAGGCTATTGAGTCTGAGCGGAGATCGAATCGCTCTTAAAGATAGAGGATAATATGGCAAAAGAAACAGATAAACCACGCCGCGTCAGCGACCAGGAAGTACGAGAAACGATCCTTGCCTTCTGTCGCATGGCAGGACTCGACGGAAAAATCAAACCGGAAACGGTAGCGATGGAGATTTTGCCCCGGCACTGGCGCACCCTACTGAAACGCATTCGAATTATGAGCCGGCATCTGGCTCATGAAGGCAAGATCATCATCTTGCGTAAGGGCGAGCCGGCTGATCCAGATGATTTTAAGGGGTTGTATCGCCTGCGCATCACGGAGAAGGGTTTGCACGAAGAAGAGGAAACGGAAACCCTCTAGGGTGGACAGTGCCCACCGTCCTAATTTAAACCAGAGGTACAACCAGCGCTTATGAAGCAGCCATCAAGTGGACACGCGCCAGCACGCGATCTGAGTGTGGTCATACCCGTCTACAACGAGGTCGACAATGTGCGCCGGCTATTTGAGGAGATTCAGGGTGCCTTGGCCGGCCAGGATCTCGATTATGAGGTGATCTTTGTCGACGACGGAAGCGAGGACGGCAGCTTCGCCGTCCTGCAAGAACTGGCCGCCACAGATTCCCGCATCGTCGTCATCCGCTTTCGTCGTAATTTCGGACAGACGGCGGCCTTTGCTGCCGGGTTCGGACAGGCTACCGGTCAAATCATCGTCACCATGGACGCCGACGGCCAGAACGATCCGGCCGACATTCCCGCGCTGCTGGAAAAACTGGACGAAGGATATGATGTGGTTAACGGCTGGCGCCAGGACCGGCAAGATCATTTCTTGTTTCGGCGGCTGCCATCGAAGATTGCCAACACGCTCATTACCCGTTCCAGTGGGGTCCGCCTCAACGATCGCGGCTGTTCCCTGCGTGCTTTCCGGTCAGCCGTGGTCGAGGAGTTGCACCTTTACGGGGAAATGCATCGCTTCATCCCCGAAATGATCCACTTTGCCGGATTCAGTATGGCGGAAGTGCCTGTCAGCCACCGCCCGCGGGTTGCCGGCAACTCCAAATATGGGCTTTCGCGCACTTTTCGGGTAATTCTCGACCTGATCACCGTTCTCTTTTTGCGCCACTATAGCGACCGGCCGATGCACCTCCTGGGCAGCATCGGGATCATCTCCGGCGCCCTGGGCAGCCTGATGGGCGGCTACCTGGCCTTTATCAAAATCTGGGGAGGGCTCACCGGTGGCATGGAAGGATTCCGGGCAGTGAGAATTGGTAACCGGCCATTGTTGATGCTGGCAATCCTGCTTATCTTCATCGGCATCCAGTTCGTGGTAATGGGGTTATTGGCCGAACTGGTGGTCCGCACCTACTATGAAAGCCAGGACAAGCCAGTCTATCACGTACGCGAACTGGTTGAGCAACGATCGGCTGCCGGGAAGCGCGCAGAAAAGCACAGACGAAGTGAGGATTATGAAATTATTGATCATCGGCATTGACGGGGCCACATTTGATCTGATCCGGCCGTGGGCGGAAGCCGGTCATTTGCCCAATCTGGCCCGCCTGATGCGGAGTGGTGTCCAGGCTGACCTGGCATCCACGCTGCCCCCGGTCACCAGCCCGGCCTGGCCAACCTTTATGACCGGCTGCAATCCGGGCAAACACGGCGTCTTTGATTTCATCCAACCGACCGGCGCGGATTTTAGCCTGGTCAACGCCAGTAAAATCAAGCGCCCCACCCTCTGGCAACGACTCTCCGCAGCCGGCTACCGGGTGGGCGTTTTGAACGTGCCGGTAACCTATCCTCCCCGCGAGCTAAATGGCTTTATGGTAACGGGGATCCTCAGCCCAAAAAACGCACAGATCTCTTATCCGGCCGATCTAATCAGCCGGTACGAGGCAGAAGCCGGCCCTTACCGGTTTGCTCCCCAGGTTCAATATAAGGCAGGCAGGGAAGACGCTTACATCGCCGACATTTACGACCTGATTCGCGCGCAGGGAGAGTGGGCCCTGACCCTGATGAAGAGAGAGAGTGTAGATGTGATGATGGTTCATTTCATCGCCCTGGACATTATGATGCACGCTCTCTGGCGCTTCATGGATGAAAGCCACCCGTTGCACGAGCCAGGCCCTTACCAGCACGCTATCCGGGATGGCTACAGAATGGTGGACGAGTATGTCGGGCGGATGGTGGCGCGCCTGCCAGAAGGCGCCTCGACGATTGTCATGTCCGATCACGGGTTCGGCCCGCTGCGCAAGATCGTCAATCTTAACGTCTACCTGATGGAACGGGGGCTGCTGAAGCTGAAACAGGACACCATCACCCGGCTAAAGGCGGCAGCTTTTCGGATGGGACTCTCCCCGGCCGGTATCTACCGCATGATCGAGACGATAGGCCTTCAAAATCTGGCGACACGCGTCTCAAAAAACACGCGCAACCAGGTGGTGGGCAAGTTCCTCAGCTTCGACAGCGTCGATTGGAGCCAGACCGTGGCCTACAGCATGGGTCATGTTGGCCAGATCTATCTGAATGTCGCCGGGCGGGAACCAGAGGGAATCGTTACAGCGGAGCGTTACAAGGAGGCACGGGCCAAGGTCATTGCGGCCTTGCATGGTTTACGGGATGAAGACGGTCGGTCCCTGGTCAGCAAGATTATCGTGCGCGAGGAAACCTATCACGGCCCGTACAGCAAGTGGGGGCCTGATATTCATGTAGTCCTCGACGACTATAATATGATTGCCTTCCCTCTCTTCGCGACCAACAACCAGGTAATCACAGATCAGATCCGCGGCGATTCCGGCTGCCATCGCCGGGAAGGGATTTTTATCGCCTGGGGGCCGGCGATCCGTCGGGGAGAAATATTAGCAGAAGCGGATATCCTTGACCTTGCACCGACGATCCTGGGGCTACTTGGAGAACAGATTCCGGCCGAAATGGATGGGCAGGTTTTGCAGGAAGCATTCTCGAGCCCGCTGGATGTAACCTATGATGAAAGCGAAGACGACGCGCTCGAAACCCCGGAAAACGTGGCATTAGGGGTTGAAGAAGAAGCGCAAATCGAGGAGCGCTTGCGCGGCCTTGGCTACCTGTAATTGGCCGGCCCCTCGCCCGCAATTGGCACCGGAATGTAACATACCTTACTTGACACTGCCGATCCCTTTGCTATACTGATGAAAGTGAAGTTTTTATCATAATAATGAGGTTTATGGTGCAACTCTTCTCTTGCAGGTGTATGAGGCGAGGGCGCTGACACCACTTCTAACCTGAAGTCCCAATGCTATAGGCGCAGGCAGAAGCGGTAGCAGCCACCCTCGCGATTCCAGTGAAAATCGCGGGGCAACCTCCTGGTTGCTGCCGTTTTCCCTGAGAGCTTCCCACGCCATCGCAAAAACGGATTCAGGATAGAAGCATATGTTACAAACCATTGACCGGACGGTCTCTGCATTTCAAACCGATAGTTCCCCCGATAGCCTGGCAGCCCAGGTGGGGAATACCCCCCTACTCCAGCTCAAAAAAGTAGCAGAAGGCGCTTCCCTGCCGGCGGCGGTCAACATCTACGCCAAGGCAGAGTGGTTCAATCCCAGCGGCTCGGTAAAAGATCGGGCGGCGCTTAACATTATTCGCACGGCGGAATGGACCGGGCGGTTGGAGCCGGGCATGACTCTGCTCGACTCGACGTCGGGTAATATGGGGATCGCCTATGCAATGTTCGGCGCGGCGCGGGGTTATCATGTTACCCTGGCGCTCCCGGCCAACGCTAGCCGGGAGCGGATCGCCACTCTGGAAGCGTATGGCGCCGAATTGATCAAGACTGACCCGCTGGAAGGGTCAGACGGAGCAATGCGCGTTGCCCAGGAGCTGGCCGCCGAAAACCCCGACTACTTTTACGCCGACCAGTATAATAATCCGGCAAACTGGCAGGCCCATTACCATACCACCGCCAACGAAATCTGGGCCCAGACCAATGGCGCCGTCACCGACTTCGTCGCCGGCCTCGGGACCAGTGGCACCTTCATGGGCACGACCCGCCGCCTAAAAACCTTAAACCCGGAGCTGGTGGCCACGGCCATGCAGCCGGATAGTCCCTTCAATGGGTTGGAGGGCTTGAAGCACATGGCGACGGCAATCAAGCCTGGCATCTACGACGAAACGCTGGCCGACGCTATCCGCACGGTGCGCACCGAAGAGGCGTACCAAATGGCCCAGACTCTGGCCCGCCGGGAAGGGCTGTTTGTGGGCATCTCGGCAGCGGCAGCGGTAGTGGCAGCGGTGGCCGTCGCCCGCACCCTGGAAACGGGTACCGTGGTGACGGTGCTGCCAGACAATGGATTGAAATATCTGAGCGAACGCTTCTGGAAGGAATAGTATGTTGCGTTTGAGCGAAGCTTTGCAGGCACAGATCAACGCTCAGGGAGCAGCCGCCTATCCCTATGAAGGATGCGGGCTGTTGCTGGGGCACACAAACGGCGAAGAGAATGTGGTAACCGGCCTTTTTCCGGTAGAGAACCAGTGGGAAGTGGAAGAAGAGAAGCGGGAACGTTTTCAGATCACACCGGAAGATATGTTCGCGGCAGAAGTAGCCGCGATGAATCAGGGAGTGGACATCATTGGCATATATCACAGCCACCCGGATCACGATCCGGTTGCTTCCCCGCGAGACCTGGCCTGGGCAACCTGGCCGGGCTACTCTTACCTGATCACAGAAGTTCGCGACGGACAGCCCGGAGAGAGTCGCTCGTGGCAGCTACAGCGCGATCGTTCCGGGTTTGAAGAAGAAAAGATTGAGATTAGAGATTAGGGATTGATACTATGGGCCAATCTCCGATCTCTGATCTCCAATAATCTAGAAGGAGAGACAGATGGCAACGATTCGGATCCCTACGCCGCTACGACCTTATGCGGGCAACAAGAGTAGCGTCAATGTTAAAGGCAACACGGCCGGAGCGGCCCTGGAGGCTCTCGCCCAGGATTACCCCGACCTCCGGCAGCACCTGTTCGATGGCAAGCAACTCCGGAGCTTTGTAAACGTTTACCTGAACGAGGAAGATATTCGTTATCTCAACGGCGCCGAGACGGCCATCGGGGAACAGGACACGTTGATGATCATACCTTCTATCGCCGGTGGCCGGGGGGCCCGGGAGGTGGTTTCGTGACCGGGAAGGTCCCACCACGGCAGGTAGACCAGAGTGCACTGAAGAGCAATCAGGCATTCATTATCGGTTTTCTCCTGGTCGCCTTTGTTTTCGACTTCTGGCCCCTGGTGCTGTTTGTGGCGCTGGTGATGCTTGCTGGCACAGTCGTGCCCGCGCTTGCCCTGTTCAAACAGGTTTACCGGCAGATATTGCGGCCCCTGAGCATTGTGCAGGCGCAGGTAATTGCCGACAATCCCGAGCCACACCGTTTTGCCCAGGGTTTGGGTGGGATCGTTTTGGGTGCTGCCACCGTCGCCTTTCTGGCCGGCTCGGCAGTCGCCGGCTGGGCGCTCGCCTGGGTGGTAATCGCTCTGGCCGCGATGAACCTCTTCCTGGGATTCTGCGCCGGTTGTTTCCTCTACTATCAGTTAAACCGGCTGGGCGTGCCGGGTTTTGACCGGAGGAGAATATCAGCAGATGGTTGAAAGATTGCTGCTCTCGCTGCTGTTGATCCTTCTGGGTGTATCCGCTTATTATCTCTTCAAGCAAAAGCATCTGCACCGGGTGCCGGTGTGGTCGGCGGCCGGGGAACGGCCGGTGCTCCTGTACTTCCGCAGTGACCATTGCCCGCCCTGCGTCACCCAGGCCCGTTTCCTGGAGCAACTGCCCGAAACCCTCACCAGCCGGATCGCCATTGAAAAAGTAGACGTAGAAAAAGACAAGAAGAAAGCAAATGATTATGGCGTTTTCACCCTGCCCACCACCCTGCTGCTGGATCCCGGCGGCGCTGTCAGGCACATCAACTACGGTCTGACAGATGTGGGCAAGCTGGCGCGCCAGGTAGAGAGTGTATTATGAACCTGACGATTTCTCCCGAGGCAATCGAATTATCCCGAGAAGAAGTAAAGCGTTACAGCCGTCACCTGATTATGCCGGAGGTGGGGATGGCGGGACAGAAGAAGTTGAAGGCAGCAAGCGTCCTGCTGATCGGCGCTGGCGGTCTCGGTTCCCCACTGGCCATGTACCTGGCAGCAGCCGGGATTGGCCGGCTGGGCCTGGTCGATTACGACGTGGTTGACTACAGCAACCTGCAGCGGCAGGTCATCCACGGCACCGGCGATGTGGGCCGGCCGAAGCTGGATAGTGCGCGGGAGCGGATCGAGGCGATTAACCCGCACGTTCAGGTGGACAGCTATCCGGTGCCCCTGACCTCAGAGAACGCGATGGAGATAATCGAACCCTACGACATCGTGATCGACGGCACCGACAACTTCCCCACCCGCTACCTCACCAACGACGCCTGTGTCTTGCTCGGTAAACCGAACGTGTATGGCAGCATCTTCCGCTTTGAGGGGCAGGTGTCCGTCTTTTATGCGGAAGAAGGCCCCTGTTACCGTTGTCTCTTTCCCGAACCGCCACCGCCGGGGCTGGTGCCCAGTTGTGCCGAGGGCGGCGTCCTGGGGGTATTGCCCGGTACCATCGGCGCCCTGCAGGCAACAGAAGCGATCAAGCTAATCCTGGGTGTGGGCGAGAGCTTAGTCGGCCGGCTCTTACTTTACGATGCGCTGGACATGAGCTTCAACGAAGTTAAGTTGCGCAAGAACCCCAACTGCCCGGTCTGTGGAGAAAACCCAACGGTGACGGAACTGATCGACTATGAGCAGTTCTGTGGGATGCCTGCCCACGATCATAGTCTTTACGTGACCGCCGAAAATGGGGATCAGGCAGCCGTACCGGCGATCACGCCGCGCGAGTTGAAGGAAGAGCTGGATGCAGGAGAATCGCCCCTATTGCTGGACGTGCGCGAACCCCACGAGTGGGAAATTTCGAACCTGGCGGCGCATGGTGCAGTTCTTATTCCCCAGGATCAGGTTGAGGAAAGGATGGGCGAACTGGATACCGCCCAGGACATTGTCGTCTACTGCCGCACCGGCGCCCGGAGCGCCACTGTCATTCGCCAGCTCCAGGAGCACGGGTATACTCGCCTGAAGAATCTGGCGGGCGGAATCAACCGCTGGGCAGAAGAAATCGACCAGGAGTTACCCACCTATTAGCGATACTGGACCAATCTTGCGCCATTTTCTCAGCTAATTGTTATAAAACCCTTGCCAAATTGCCAAACTTTGTTTACTATCCAGGCGGTCTTAAGGCTCAGTCACCAGAGAAGTTCTCTGGGAAATTACCAAAGGAAGGAAAATCATGGCTTACGCTTTTACAAATTCGAAGGACCGCACCTATTATCTGCACAAGAAAGACACGACGCTCAAGAACGGGCGCACTCAGACCATCTACTTCTTTGCTAAAGAAGTGAAAGATGGCGCGCTGGATGCGGTTCCGGAAGGCTACCAGGTTTCTGAAAGCCGTAATGGCCTGCCTGTTCTGAAGAAACAGAAGTAACCGTCTGCCGGCCCCAGGCCGGAACTGACCTGATAGCCAAGACCTCGTCCGGACCAGATTGTTCGGCCGGGGTCTTTTTTTACAGGAGTCTGCCCTTATGGACCTACTGGGCCTGATCGTCACCATTATTTTCATCCTGCTCCTTCTCGCCGCCCTTTTTCTGCCCCGGCTGGAGCGACGACAGAACGAAGAAGAATTGTAGAGCCGTTAGCGGGCACGTGCGGGCAACAACGTCGCCAGAGCTGTCTCCAGGGCGCTGATATCCTCCGCCCGGTTGTAGCCCTGGATCGAAATTCGAATGAACTGCCGATCCTGCCATTCGATGCAGGGAATCTCAACCCTGAATTGATCATAGAGGCAGGCCTGGAATGTTGCCAGATCGGATATAGGGGGCAGCGGTGCGACCGCCATCTGCCGGTAGAGGCTGTCGGCCGGGTAGGGCGAGGAGAGTCCCGTGAGCTCAGAGACCTGAGCCAGGGCCACCTGTAACAGAGTGTGGCAGTGGTCACGCACGGCCGGCCAGTCGTGATCTTCCTGGAAGGCGATAGCAGCGGGCACGCTTAGATAGGCAGCCAGATCGTTGGTTCCCAGCCACTGCAAATAGTCGAGATAATCAGAACCAAAGGAGATGGCGCGCTCCTCTCCCCACCCCCACCCCACCACCAGCGGCTCTATCACTTTCTGGCTCTCCGGCCGGGTATAGAGAAAAGCACTTCCCTTAGGTGCGCACAGCCATTTGTGGGCATTTCCCGTGTAGAAGTCGGCGCCGACGGCTTCCAGATCCAGGGGGATCTGCCCCGGCGCGTGGGCGCCGTCGATCACGGTCAGAATCCCTTCCGCACGCGCCCGGGCGCAGATGCGGGCAACCGGCAGGCGCAGAGCGGTGGAGGAGGTGATGTGGCTGAGAAAGATGACACGCGTGCGCGGCGTAACACCCTGCCAGAAGGTATCTACCAGGAAATCATCCAGGTCCGGTTCCGGCGGCAGGGGAAAAGGCAGAGGCTGGCGCATGTAAGCGAATCCGCGCTTGCGGCTGAGAAAGCGCCAGATATTTTCACAGGCGCCATATTCATGATTAGTGGTCAGCAATTCATCTCCGGGCCCGAGAGACAGGGAGCGGGCGACCACGTTGACGGCAAAGGTGGCGTTGGGCACATAAACCAGGTCATCACGGGCCACACCCAGGTAAGCGCCCAGGGCGGCCCGCGCTTCGGCCAACAGGTCGGGCAGCTCCCGGGCCAGGAAGCGCACCGGCTGGGCTTCCAGGCGACGCTGCCACGACTGGTATTCGGCAAAGACCGGCCGGGGTGTGGCCCCGAAGGAGCCATGGTTGAGAAAGACGACGTCCGGGTCGAGCAGGAAGAAGGAGCGCAGGTCGTTCATCGTTCGATGGCCACCCGGTGCCATTGGGGGACGCCGATGGCCGTCAATTCATATCCTTTTACGTGAGGGGCGACCAGGGCCGCGTTAAGAGAGTGGCTGACGAACACGGCCGGTGCCAGGTCAATCAGGGCCGCTTCAATCTCGGCGTAGAGGGCAAGGCGCGCTGCCACGTCGGGTTCACTGCGAGCTGCTTCCAGAAGGGCGTCTATCTCCGGTACGTCGAGATTACCCAGATTTTGGGGTGATTCGCTGTGGAAGAGCACGTCCAGGAAGTTCTGGGGGTCTGGATAGTCGGCGCACCACCCATAAGAGAAGAAGTGGCCGGCGTTCCCCGCATAGAGCTGATCGTTGTAGGTAAAGGGATCGAGAACCACTGGCTCGATGTCGACGCCGAGGGTGTCTTGCCACATCGTGATTACAGCGCTCACATACGCATTTACATCCCCATAACCGGCCGTTGTATAGCTCAGCGGAGGCAACTCGCCGGGAGCATAGCCCGCCTCCGCCAGGAGGGAGCGCGCCCGCTCCGGATCGAAGGGATAAAGGGCCGGCCGTACCTGGTAGCCGGGCATGCCTGGGGGCAGAATCCCGGTCGCGGGTAAGGCGTGGCCATCCAGCACGCCGGTAATCAACCGCTCTGTGTCTAGCGCATAAGCGAAAGCACGACGAACCAGCGGCTCGTCAAACGGAGGCCGGGCTGCGTTGAAGGTAACGTAGCTGGTACACATCGCAACCCCCGTGCGTAACTGGTCAAAGAGCGGGCTGTTGGGATCCTGGACCCGTTCCAGGGTGCTACCCCCAATGCCCACCAGATCGATCGCGCCGGTCTCATAGCGGGCCAGAGGTAGACCGGCGTCGAGGAGGTGGATGACATGGGGAAGTGGCGGCGGATCCCGGTAATAATCGTCATTGCGGGCCAGCACCATGATCTCGTCATCTTCCCAGGCGGCCAGGGTGAAGGGGCCGGTACCGTTCGGCTCGCGCTCCCAGCCGGTCTCCGTTACCTCGTCCCGATCTACGACAAAGGCGACAGGATAGGTAAGTTTTCCCAGAAAGTAAGCCTTAGGCGAATCCAGGCGCACCTGCAAGGTATACTCATCCAGCGCCTGCACGCCCCGAAGTTGCCCGGCTTCGCCGGCATGCAATTCGGCAGCGCCCACAATGTCCCCCAGGTAGGTGAGGGCCGTATCAGACCCCAGGGCAGGATCCAGCGCACGTTCCCAGGAAAAGATCACGTCCTGGGCGGTAACCGGGCGACCGTCGTGAAAACGGGCATTGGGACGCAGGAAAAAGGTGTAGACGCGCCCCTCCTCGCTTATATCCCAGCCGGCTGCCAGGTCGGGTTCAATCTGCAATTCGGTGTCGAAATTGACCAGACCGCTGAAAATGTGGCCAAGCGGCCCGTCGGGGCCGCCGTATGTCAGGGCCGGGTCCAGGGTACGGGGCTGGCTACCAACCAGGTAAAGAGACTCCTCACGCTCGACCCCGTAAGCGGCAGCCGGATTGGAGCGGGCGGAGGGGGCGAGAAGGTTACAGGCGAAGGAAAATAGGGCCAGGGTGGCCAGTAACAGGAACGTTTTCTTATGCAAGACAATCTCTTTCATGTTATTCTACACTGCAATTCCATTTTACCCGGTTCCTGCTGAGAAACCCGAATCTTTTTAAGTTATTACGCATTATCGGTGGATGAGATAGAGATATGAGCCTTAAGCGTAACGAGCGCCGCAGCCGCAGCACGGATGTCCGCTACCTGCTCATGCGGGGTGAAATAGCGGCAAAAGAAGGAGATAGAGAGGAAGCCGAACACTACCTGGAATGGGTGTTGCGGACGGAATCCAACGAGGCTGAAAAGATCGAGGCGTGGTATTGGCTGGCAGTGGCCAGCGAAGATCCCGGGCAAAAGCGAAGCTACCTGGAGGAAGTCCTGGTGCGCAAACCTCTACACGCCCGGGCACGGCGACAACTGGCTATTCTGGATGGGCGCTTGAAAGAGGAAGAAATCGTTAACCCGGACGCCCTGTCTCCGGCGACCGGAGGTGGACCCCAGGCAACAGAAGGCCATCGATTCCTCTGTCCCCACTGTGCCGCCCGGATGGTGTTCACCCCGGACGGCGAGTCCCTTTACTGCGAGCACTGTGGTTACGGGCAGGCCCCTCAGAGCGGAAACGATGCGGTCAACGAGCAAGACTTCGTCGTCACGATGGCCACCGCCCGGGGACACCGCCGGCCGGAGGCGATGCAGGCGTTCCACTGTGAGGGATGCGCCGCCTCCTTCCTCCTGGCACCGGAGACCCTCTCAGTCACCTGTCCCTACTGTGATGCTACCTATTCGGTCCAGACAAGAGAATTGCGAGAGTTGATCCCGCCTCACGGCATTATCCCCTTCACGATAGACGAAGCGGACGCCCAGCGCCGGGTAGACCGGTGGCTGGATCGGCAAAATATAGCCGGACGGGCGCCGGTCCATGGACTCTACCTGCCGGTATGGACATTTGACATCGGCGGGGCAATAGGATGGCAAGGACACGAGTGGCAACATAAGCAATCTACGAAGAGGTGGCGGCCCATTTCCGGCAGTTACAGCGTATTTTACGATGATTACCTGGTACCGGGCTGCGAGACCCTTCCGGCAGGACTGGCCCGGGCGGCAATCGAACGCTTTGACCTGGCGCAGGTGGTCAGTTTCGAGCGAGCGTACCTGGCCGCGTGGCCGGCGCAGACGTACGAGATCAATGTGGGCGACGCCTCCCTGGCAGCGCGGCGAGGGGTGATGGAACGCAAGCGGCGTGATGTACTGGCCCGGCTGGACGGTAAAGTCAGCAAGATCCGGTTGAGCACAGCGGAAATGGCGGTGGATTCGTACAAATTGCTGTTACTGCCCCTCTGGATCGGGCGCTATACGCTGGCGGGGCAGACATACACGGTCGTGGCCAACGGCCAGACCGGGGCTGTGGGAGGAAAAAGACCGCGCCGCCCGGCAGGCGAGTCGCTGGCCGAGACGGCGGCGCGCTTCCTGGGCAAGTGGTTGAAGTAACCGTCCGAAAAGTCGTCTTCTAGGCGGGCGCTCACTCTCGGGTCGGAGAACGCCGGCGCCAACCAATCAGGCCCAGCAGCAAGAGAGGGAGCAGGCCAGAGGCACAGAGGCCGGGTCCCGTTTCCCCGGCCGGGGCAGGTGGCGTCTGTTCCATACCGGTTGGCGTCGGTAAATCCTCGGCAGCCGTCATGGGGGCGACGGTGGGCACGGCATTAGCACGGAGCGGGGTCGCGGTGGGCGGAATCGGGCGAGGTGGCGCACCAATCGCCGTCCGCCATTCCGTTTCCAGTTGATCGACATTAAAGCCATAGACTGTTCCCAGCGCCTCGTCATAGCCTTGCCCGCCGGCCAGGGTTAAGAGCAATTGCTGCAGGCGCTCCTGCCCATAGGTATCCAGGAGAAAGGCGACGACACTGTAACTCTGGCTGTAAGCCATGCTCGCCTCGCTGCTGTGCGTGGGGAAAGCGCCGTTGAGGCTCCGCAAAGGCAGGAAGGCACCCTCTTCCTTCCCCCGTTGAATGTCGGCCAGGGTCTCCTCATTGGCCGGCCCTTCGGCGTAGACGGCCAACCCTTCTTCCAACCAGGTCGGCCGGCTTCCGCCGAGACAACTCCAGGCGAAACCGCCCAGCAGGAGGTGGGCCAGCTCGTGGCGCACCGTCTCCCTTCCCCACCCTTCAGCCTCAGCAGGGGGCACGCCGATAAGAATTGTATTGTACTCGCTGAAGGCCAGACCGCCGGCCCATTCCTGGGAATAGAGAACGGCTTCGCGCATATCGGCCGCGTCTTCGTAAATATAGAAGGTCACATCATCCTCAAGGGTAATCCCCATCTCCTCCTCCAGACGGCGGCGCCCGGCCAGCGCAGCGTCGAGTAATAGGGGTCCAATCTCCTCGCCCTCGTACCAATGCAGGGCAATCTCCTCTGCGCTTACCGTCTGCCAGGAAAAGCGGTCATCCTCCAGGATCAGCGACTGCCGGGGTGTGGTAGTGCTGCCACCGGCCGCGTCAACCAGCGTCCACTCCCACCAGATTTCGGCACCGGGGGGAGGATTGCCGGAACGGCTCATCACCCAGGTCCATTCGACAACATCGCCCTCGGGCATCAAGGGGACCTGGCTGCTGACATCCACACAGCTACGGTGGACGACATCGTAGGTGAGGATAATTTCCTCAATGTCGCTGGCCGGCGCCGTTTCGAGGGTGAAGGTGACGCTGTCGGGGAAGGAGACGGTTGCCTGATTCGCTTCAACCGGGGCGGGTTGGACCAGACGCTTCGCGCTATCGGCGACCGGCGAGGATGGCGCAACAGCATCGGCAACAGGCGAAGTAGACGGCGAAACCGTGGGCGAGTGGCGAGGCGCCGGCAACCGCTCGGGCAGTTTACCTCCGGGAGCAGCCTGCACCAGGTAGTAGGTTGTGCCGCCAATCATGCAGTAATCGCCGACAGAGTGTGCGCAGGCCGAACCTGGTAGCTCCACCGTGAAGGAGCCGCCCTCTGCCTGCAGCGTCCGTTGCTCTCCCCACATATCTACCAACACCGCCTCAGTGCCCGTCGCCTCCACGGTCACCGTCTGGGGTCCGGGCAGCCGGGCAAAGAGGACGTCGGTGGTAAAGGGTCCCTGATCCAGGCGAACCTGGCCCACCTCATCCCAGCGAAGCCGTACGGCAGCGCGGGCACCGGCCAGGTAGCGCGCGGCAACACGGTAGGTGTCATAAGCAGGACGGCGGCTACCATCTCGTCGCAACAGGCCAAAAGGTTCTGGATTGGCAACCAGGTCGGTTTCCAGGTCATGAAGCTTGTATATGGCTACTCGCTCCGCCCCGGCTGCCAGCGCCAGGGAGAGCGCCTGGGGGATAAAGGCCGCCTGTTCATAGAGCTCGACCTGAAACAAATAATCCGACGCCGGCCAGGTGGGATCGTCGCTGGGCGGAGCGTTGGTTTCCATCAACCAGATCGGCTTCTCCAACCCATGCCCGGCCATGATTTCCTGGAAGAGCAGCAACAGATCGTAGATCAGTGCCGGTTGAAAATAGAGGTGGGCGGTGGCCACGTCGAAGTAATAATTGTGAGCAGGCGCCTGCGGGTCGGCCGCAAAGTGATCGAGGAGACGGGCGAAATATTGCTCTCGCCCATAGTTGGCATCCCAGAAGTAGGTAAAGGCTGCCAGGTGAATGACCACGTCGGGGTTGGTCTCTTTCGCCACCAGGTAGGCAACCTGCTGCAGGCGGGCAAAATCCTCAAGCTCTCCAGGCCAGGTGTGCCCCAGGGCATCCTCATCCCAGATGTCGGGCTCGTTCCAGATAACCCAATGATCAATCCGGCCACGGTAGTGGTCGACGATCTGGCGCACGTATGTGGCCCAGAGGTTGGCCGGATCGGAGGGATCCTGCCGCAGGCCTTGAGGCAGACCATCCTCATCTCTGGCCCAGTCGGGGATGCCGACCAGCAGCCCCACCACCAACCGGTCGTCCTCCAGCTCGCGCCCCAATTGCCGGTCGCTGATGGGCGGGTTCCAGCTATCCGGACCCTCCGCCCAGACCTCATGCCAGAGGAAACGCACCCGCGTCCAGGCTGCGCCGGCCTCCGTTGCCTTATCAGGATCTTCGTACGTCTCGACGATGCCGAAGCGCCAGTCGGGAGCCGGCTGCTCCGGCTGCCAGAGCGCGGAGAGCGGGGAAAAGAGAGCCAGCGAGGCCAGCGCAGCTAGGAGAAGGAGAAGTAAGACGAAACGAAACCTGGTCATCGATCGCCGCTCACCGGGCAGCGCTTAGCCGGCCCGGCCGGGCTCATAATTGAGAATCAATAGTTCCTTTACCGGCCCGCGTTTGTTAGCTTTGCTGTTGATGTTGCGCCGGGCCTTGATCGGGAGCAACCGGTAGCCGTGGCCTTCATACAGCTCGTAGACCAGGGGTGCGCTGGAATTGCTGAGCATCACCCGGCAACCGCGCTCGCCCAGGGCGTGAAACGTCTCGGCCAGGCGGCGGTGATCGCTTTCGTCGAAACCGAACCGGCTATAGCTGGTAAAGCTGCTGGTGGCGTTCAAGGGTACGTAAGGTGGGTCAAAGTAGACATAATCACCGGCCCCCGCCCCCGCAACGGCTTCCGCGAAGTCACCGGCACACAACTCAACGCCCCGCAAGGCGGCCGAGGCAGCATGTAGCCGCTCTTCATCGCAAATCGTCGGGTTCTTGTAGCGGCCAAAAGGAACGTTAAATTCTCCCTTCTGATTTTCACGGTAGAGGCCATTATAACAGGTACGGTTCATGTAGATAATGCGCGCGGCGCGCTCGACCTTGCTCAGGTCGGCCGGCTCCTGGGCGCGAACACGATAGTAGTACGCTTTCTCATTCTTGTGTGGTTGTAACGCCTCAATCAGGGCATCGACGTCATCCCGCACTACCTCAAACACCTCAATCAGCTTGTGATTACAGTCGGCAAGCCGGGCGCGCGCCGGCTGGAGGTGGAAAAAAAGAGCCGCGCTGCCGATAAAAGGCTCAAAATAGTGCGTGATCTCGTCCCGCGGGGGGAGGTAGGGTTGATACTTGGCAATCAGCCGGCTTTTGCCACCGGCCCACTTGAGAAATGGTTTCGCGTCAGGAACGTATTGTCGAGTAGAATGGGACATGGTCCCCATTATAACGGCGCTGGATGAAAAAAAAAGCTACAGAAATTCGGCACGGCCCGTCAGCCGTCTGTTTCCTGAAGTTGCTGCCGCACGCGCCACAGCAGGCGTAGATAATTGTATACGTGCTGGACATGGTTGATGTGGCTGCGCTCGCCGTTATAGATCGTCTGAATTGGCACCCAGCCCAGCGTGTACCCCCTTTGCAGACAGATGACGATCATATCCACTTCAAACTCATACCCATCCTCTTCACTTTCCAGGGAAGCGGCGGCAAGGCGTCTGCTGAGCAGGCGGTAACCAGACTGGTTATCCAGCATCGGTTCACCCATCACCCAGGTGAACGTCCAACGCCCCAGCATGTTCATCGTGTAGCGGGTCCAGGGCATATCGTCAAAGTTGCGCGCGCCGATCAGCAAATCATGATCGTTTTCCATGTAAGCCTTCAGGAAAAGGGGAATCTCGGCCGGGTCGTGCTGCCCGTCAGCATCGAGGGTGAGCAGGCCATCATACCCCTGGGCCAATGCCCAGCGAAATCCGGCGGCGAGGGCCGTTCCCTTGCCATGATTATCGCCCTGGTGCAGAATCTCCGCCCCGGCGGCCACGGCTCTGGCTACCGTTTCGTCGGTAGATCCATCATCGACAACAAGAACCGGCAGGTTATGTGCTCGCACCTGCCGGACTACCTGTCCTACTTGGTTTTGTTCATTATAGGCCGGAATAATGGCCACAATCCGGGGGTCATATCCGGTCTGCATCGGAGTCGTCATTGTCCTTATAAGATTGTGCTTCAAACGTTAATACAGTGATGAGCGGTGGCATCGCGCGCAATATCCATCTGGGGATCTGCGCCTTGTGACAGAGGGCTTTTAAGAATTCTTCCGGCTCCGGAATGCGCGCCCACACCTGAGGTAGGAGCAAAGCCCGCTGTTTTTCCCAGGTAATAATCACACCATCTATTCCCGGGCGCAACTTTCCCAGCAAATCTTTATAATTATCATATGCCAGCAGGCGCGGAGGCTGTAAAACAGTCACTTCCAGCCTGATGTGGGGCAATTCCCGAGATAGCACCGGTGGGAAGCGAGGATCACGGGCGGCTGCCGCAGCATTGCGCGCTACGTCGAGGGCCAGGGGAAAGTGCCCCTCTGTACTACCGATACAACCGCGCAACTGCCCGCGATGGTAAACGGTCACAAAACTGGAGGCCGGCTCGCCCAGAGCGCGGTCAAGTTTTTCGAGCTGGGGCCGGTAGAATTGCTGGTGCAGAACAAAAGCACGCAGGCTCTCACGCGCAATCTGGAGCAACTGGCAGCTCAGCGTACCCGCCTGAATCTCTTCGTTCAACGCCGCCTATCCTTCTGGTTGTAAGGTCAAATGGCCCCTGGCCATCGTCTCGACTGCCTCACGGCTGAATAACATAGGATGATACCGTCCCTGGTGCCAATCATCAATACGGTCCTGGTAGTGGCGGCTGGCCAGTTGTCCCGATTGGCCGCCGGGCAGGCTACTGACGCTGTTGTCCCAGGCACCTACGTCGAGAATCATCCGGCAACTGGCAATGACATGCACCGGTTCCGGCGGGAAGCCGGGCGCAGTTTCAGCCTGATTGACAGTGTAACCATCACCGCCCAGCGGTAAGGTCAGCGGCCGCCAGAGACGGCCCAGAGCGGGAATCCGGGACAGGTGGTTATGGAGCGCCACCACATGCAACCGGCCCCACTGCCACCCGGCCGGATCCGGGCCGTATTCGGTACGCAGGATGGCCAGCGCCTCCTCCAGCGCCGGTTTCAGGAGCGGCACAACCTCACCTACCCAGGAAGGCGCACCATCGGCCAGCCAGCGCAAGCCCAGTTCATAGGCAATTTCGTGAAAGGGATTATCAGAGACGTGTTCCAGCCGTCCCCCGCCCAGTAATTGTCCCGCCAGTTGCTCCCCGACAGCCTGGACAAGGGCCGCTCGGGTAAAGCAAACGAGCCAACCATGGACAATGCTGGGCGCCACCTGCCCCCGCGCCATCTCGCCACCCCACCCCAACAATTGCTCCGCAACGGAAGCGGGAAGCTCTTTTTCGACAAAGGGCAACGCCAGCGAGAGAAAACGGAGGGCCAGGAGGGAGACAACATCCTGTTGAATCTCTCCGCACGCTTCAACAGTCAGGGGGGCCAGTTCGCCGATCAGCGTAGTGATGCGCCGGGCCCGGTACGGTGGCAGCCACTCACCGGTGAGCATATGTTTGTAATCATCAGGCGTAATCCTGTTGTTGGCAGTAACCACGTATCCGGAATGGGGATTGAAGCGCACCGGCAGCTCCGAAAAAGGAATCCACCCTTCCCACTCATATTCATTGCTCCATCCGGGCACCGGCACCAACCCCTCCCCTCTGCGCCGCAGCGGGACCCGGCCGGGCATAAGATAGCCGATATTGCCCTCGACATCGGCGTAAACCACATTCTGTGATGGAAAGGCCCAGTCGTGAAGGGCAGATCGGAACTCGTCCCAGTCATGAGCCATGCAAACACCGAGCAAGGCCCGCATATGGTTGTTCTCTTCGTGGCACATCCAGCGCAGCGCCAGGTCCCGGTGTTCACCCGGAATCAGGCCGGAAACCACCGGCCCGTGACGAGTGTAGCGCACCCTCTCCACCACCGGCTGGCGCCGGCCGCGCACGTCAATGGTTTCTACCACTTCTTCAGCAAGGACCCATCGCCCGTCGACCTCGTATTGCAGCGGCTGATCTGGGTGGAAACGCTCGACGTAAAGATCCTGTACGTCAGGAAAGGCATTGGTGATGCCCCAGGCGACACGCTCGTTATGCCCGATAATCACCCCCGGCACGCCGGGTGAAGTAAAGCCCGTTACCCGAAAGCGACCGCCGACCAGATGGTTCTCATACCAGATAGGAGGGAACAGCGGAGGCAGGTGCGGATCGTTAGCCAGAATCGGTCGCCCGCTTGCCGTCCACTGCCCGTTCACCACCCAGTTGTTACTACCCGTCCCGGCGCCGGTTGGCACCTGACCCAGCGGCAACGTTTCCAGGGCCTGATAATAAGCGTCGAGGAGGGCGCTCGCGAGCCGCTCGCCGACGTTCGCTCCGGGCACGATCGTGGGGTAATCATTCCGGTAGCGGGGCGTGAGGTCGCCCGCCCGTTCCGGTCCCAGGCGTTCGATCAGGCGGGCACGTAGAAGTTCGGTAGCCCAATTTACCGAGAGCCCCCAGGCCAGCACGCTGCCCCAGGCAGCGCTATCGTAAGGGCTCCAGGGTTCCGGCCGGTAGGCGAGCAGGATGAATTCCGCCGGCAGTGGTCCGCGTTCGATCCGGGCGTTGACGCCGGCCGCATAGGCCTCGGCTAACGCCCAGGTGTCCGGATCTTTCTTCATCCCCTCTACCTGGGCTGCGGCAGCCCTGTGCCAGCCAAACACGCGGGCGAAACGGTCACTGAGAATCCCGGCCGGCCCGACGATCTCGCTCAACCGGCCGGTGCCTACACGCCGGCTGGTGTCCATTTGGAAGAGGCGATCCTGAGCGTGTACAAACCCTTGGGCAAACATCAGATCGACCTCTGTCTCCGCATAAATATGCGGCGTGCCCCAACGGTCGCGGATGATCTCTACTTGTCCATCGATCCCGGCGACGGCCAGGGTGCCTTCCTCCGGCGGTAACGAACGCCGGAGTAGATGCCTGCCCAGCAGGCCAAGAGAGGATAGGCCACCACCTACACCCAACGAGAAGAGGGCAACCCGGCGCCAATACGGTGTAGCAGTTAACATAACGTTGACCTAAACGGACCCCTCTCGATCTGCTGCCGGTTTCCAGTGGAACAGTTCGGCCTCATGGAGATCCACCTCAATAACGGTATGAGACCCTTCTTGCCTGCGCTTTAGGGGAACGTCCAGTTTGTGCAGGCTATGCCACAGCGCCTGATTCGTGCTTTGGACCAGGCCCAGCAGCCGGCTGAAACCCTCCGCATAGGCCTTGCGTCCGGCAAACTTCAATAACTCGCTGCCAATGCCCAGATTGTGGAGGTCATCGCGCACGACGAGAGCTACTTCGGCGGCTTCTAGGGAAGCGCGAATATAGCGGATTCCGGCAACGGGTGCCTGAGGCTCGCCGGGCAAATCGGCGAAAGCTAACCAGGCGCGACCGTGTGCGGGACGAACGTAGGCCAATTTTTCGGCCTGCTTGAGGACCCAATCGGGATCGGGGTCGGGGAGAGGGATGTTGAAGCGCTGGTAGCGACTGTCAGCGCTCATATGCTCGAAGAGATCAATGAGGTAGGGCGCATCGGTAGGCTTCAGCGGCCTTAGCCAGACCGCCAGACCATCTTCTGCATGGAAATGATAAATCGCCTGTTCGCGCATGGCCAAACCTTTACATGACGCACTGTGTCATCAAACAGAATAGCACATCCGTGGGTTTCTGACAAGGGTTTCGGGCCAGGGTAATCGCCTTCTCCAGGAACCGCGTTCCTTCCGCATCATTTTTGCCCGAGAGCGGGTTCGCCTTCACCAGCCCGTACGCGGACGACGCGCCGCCAGAGGAACGCGGTTCCTCAACTCGCGACGTTGCGACGGTCCTGGGTTTCGGGCACGGCAGCGCTGTGCATCGTTACAGGGGCTCTTTGAAGTCGTAAAGGCCACCGGTCACGCCCCACTTTTCGCCGCACTGGGGGCAGGAGAGGATACCACCTTCCCCGGCCGGGCGAGGGGCCACCTGGCTGAGGGGCGTCTTGCAACGAGGACAGGCGAAGAAGGTGCCGGGTCTGGCCGTTCGGCCGTAAGGAGCATGGGCGCTGCGCACAAAAACGCTGGGGGAGAGTTGCCACCGGGACCCGGTGCGTTGCGCGACACTATCCAGCGCCACCAGCAGTTGTGTCGGCACGAGCCGTTTGAGGGCGCCCAAACGGAAGTGTGAAACAGTCAGGGTCTCTCCCGGTGTGAAGCCGGCTGTGGCCAACTGGTTGCGGATCCAGATCGGATGGAAGTCGAAATTCAGCTCGACGAATTCTACCGGCTCTGGGGAAAAAGGGGACCAGACCTGGCGTTTCAGGAGGTAACGGATTATTGCCTTGAGATTGCGTTTGTTGGCGAATTCCAGGACGTAGCTGCCCTCCGGCCGGGCAATGCGTTGTAGTTCGCGGAAGAGAGCGGGCACGTCGGCAGCGTGGTGGAGGGTGCGGACCTGCACCATGGACTGGAAGAGGCCGTCCACGAAAGGCATCTCGTACCAGTTTCCGGCGACGTAGACGAAGCGCGAATCATCGCCGAGGTGCGCCTGGGCCTCACGCAGGAGAGAGCGAGAATAATCAAAAAGAACGACCTGGCGGTATCCATGATACTCGTCCGCCAGGCGGCCAAAACCGGCACCGATCTCGATTAGCGTATCGCCGGTCGAGGGCAGTAGCCGCCGCAGGGCGATGCGCTCCACCTGGTCTTCATATGCGCGCCCCTGTCCTTCCCAGAAGCGGGTGCGATAGTCAGAGCCTTCGTAATCACAGACCGGGGCTGGGTCCGGCTGGCTCATCGCCGCTTGCCTGTGGCTCCCACGGGCGCGTCTTCAGGTGTCTCCGCCTGTGTGCCGCCGGTGACCCGCCGGATTAGTTCGTCGTTGCTGTCAGGCAACCCGTCAAGCATCTCGTCTAGGGGCGTGAACAGGCCTTCCAGCGTGGTGAAAGGCACGCCCAGTTCGGTTTCATCGAGGGGGATATTCACGTCCACGGCCAGGTTAATGGGGACGGTTTGGCTTACAGGTACTGAAACATCCAGGTTCACTGGCAGTTGTAAGCCGGCCGGTAGCTCGATCTCGACACTCCCGCGGATCGTGCCGCCGCCTCCCGGCAGATTGAATGTCGCTGGTACGGTCAGGGGTACGGGTTCTATCACGACGACGTTGGTTTCTGTGGCCACGGGTAGCGTAAATACCACCGGGATTTCATCCTCTACCTGGATTGTCTGCTCGATGGTGGCTTCCTTCATCTCCACAAAACTGCCGGCCAGCCCTCCCACCAGAGGATCCACAATTATGTCAACCAGAGGAATGAGCAGGGGCGCCGCCAGTAATAATACTAGCAGGAGGACGACATTGATGACAAAGGAGAATATGATGGCGAAGTTTTTGAATGCTTGCCATGGTTTTTGTTGCCAGATGAAATCACGCATCGGGATCCTCCAGATTTGTTCAAGGGTCACGGCCGGCTATGCCAGAATCTGGCCGTGATCGGTGCCAGACATCGGCAACCGTTTTCGTTTGTTCTACTTCTTGAAAGTGGCACAGGTACCGCCCGTATCCTAGCATGGATCCTGGGGTTGGTAAAGGGAGATTGGGGCTATTTCCACTCTTACTATCCTGTTAACGTTTCACGTGAAACATTGTCCTGTGTCTACAAATCCATAGAATAGGTTTATGATGGATCATAATGATGTAGCTATATTTCTGGATTTAGACAACCTGGTGATCGGCTCCCGCCAGGCAGGCCTCCACTTTGACATTCGGCGAATCCTGAATTACCTGAAAGAAATGACGCAGGGGCGCATTGTCTTACGGCGGGCTTATGGGGATTGGCGCCAGAACCACACCATTCCCGAGGAGCTGGCCACCGTTGGTTTCGAATTGCAGTCAACTGTGCGCCTGAGCGAGGTTAGCAAGAACCTGGCGGACATGCAGATGGTAGTGGATGCCATGGACACGCTGGTTGATGGCCACAATTTCAAGACCTACGTCATTATGACCGGCGATCGAGATTTTACCCCCCTGGTCCAGGGATTGCGCCGGCGAGGCAAAGAAGTGATTGGCCTGGGAGTAAAGCACACAGCCAGCCAGAGCCTGATGGACCTTTGCGACCACTATCTCTTCTACGAAGACATCATCCGGGCCCAAGAGGTAGCCACTACTGCCGAGGTCACCTCGGCCGGTGACCACGACGCGTCGCTGGGATCAGATGCCGGTTCAGAACTGGACCTCTTCCAGCGCTACCGTACCGGGCTGCAGAAGCGGGGCATCCCGGTACCCCCGGCCACCGTTCGCCTGACCATTGTCCGCGATTTACTCGCCTTCCTGGAAGGAAAGGACGAGGTCTTGTGGGGAGATATCATCAAGTTCGTGCATGAGCGACATCGAGTCGACCAGGTTTATGATTACTCCAAGAATGTCATCAACTCCACCCTGATCGCCATTAAGCGCTCCCGAACAATTTATGTGTCCAGGGGCGAAACGCTCTCCACAGCCCCCGTGCGCCTCGATCTGATTGCGGAGAAGGTATTCCAGGAAAGCGTGATGCGGCTGGACGCCACATACCTCTATGAGTTACAGCAACTCGATCTGCCGTTTGACCTGGAAACCGCTACCCAGGTCCTCTATGAAAGCAAGGAGCGGATCAGTTACCTGCGCTACATCAACGCACGCTTCAACGAAGAGAGTGAATAGCCGCTCAGGCATACGGTTTGCGCGCTACCAGCCCGGCATTTTCCGGCCCTTCACTGTAAAAAATTATCTGCCAACCAGAGAACTCCTGCCGAAGCTCGTCACGCCGCAGCAGATAAGCGGGATTGGCGTCAGGGAGCCGTTCAAGAATTCCCTCATGTCGGGTCTCGTAGAAGAGCAGTCCACCGGGCCGGACACATCTTCTCAGCGGCCCATATAGCTCCCGCTCCAGGAATCGGAACACAGCAACCAGGTCAAAGGTTTCCGCTGGCGCCCGCCAGCGGTCCAGATCCGCTTGCACGAAGAGCGTGTGGCGCCACACCCCTTCGCGTGCCGCCCCGGCTCGGGCTGCGCGCAAAGCTACCCCGCTGACATCGATGCCCAGGGTCATGTACCCCTGACGGGCCAGCCAGATGCTGTTCTGCCCCCGCCCACAGGCGAGATCGAGGGCCCGACCACTGCCCAGAAGACCCCGGTGCTCCAGCAGTAGCCGGTTCACCCTGCGGGATCGCGTTCGTTCCGACCACTTCTCGTTCCAACGTTGGCGATCTGCTTCGCTCAATACGCCTCCTCTGCGGTGGCTAAAGGTTGCCTTAACATATCGTCTTCCGCTCAGTCAGGCCGGCCATCCCCTTCCTCAGCGTCTACCCCTCCAACCCGACCCCTGGCTTCAGCTACAGAACTTGATCCCGGTGACCGAAGCCCCGGCTGTTGTCGATGAAGTACACGTGCTCCGGTACCAGACAGTACCAGTTTACGCCGGCCAGCGCTGCTTTAATACCCTCACCCGAATCCGCCAGGAAGGGATATTTCTTCCAGTAGAGGGTTATGGCTCTCTTCCGCTTCATACCAGCCAACAGCGAGACCGTACCTTCTAGCTGGATTCCCTTAATCTCCTGCCAGCCGGCATAGTCTTCCTGGATGGTGCCAGCGACCCTGGGGTTGTCGGCGATATGGCTGGCATGGCGCGTGTGCCCGGCCGATAGGAAGTAAAGGTCGAAGCCATCGTTGACATAGAACACGGCTGCGGCCCAGACACCATCTGGCCCGCCGGTGGCCAGCGTCAGTACCTGATGTTCCTGCAAGTAAGCCAGGGCCCGCTCACGACTCATTGCTGGCTTTCGCCCCTTGCCACCGCTGGAAGAGATCCTGTGGCAGCGTAATATCAAACAGATCCAGCACCCGATTGACTGTCTGGTTCACTATCTCGTCAACGGTCTGCGGCCGGTGGTAAAAAGCGGGCATTGGCGGGGCAACAATCGCATTCATTTCCACCACCTGGGTCAACAAACGCAGGTGTCCCAGATGCAACGGTGTTTCACGTGGAACAAGTACCAGTCGCCGCCGATCCTTGAGAACAACATCCGCAGCCCGCAGCATCAAGTTATCACTGTAAGAATGGGCAATCCCTGCAAGCGTCTTAATCGAACAGGGAATCACTACCATCCCGGCCGTGCGAAAAGAACCAGAAGCAATTGCCGCCGCAATATCACGAAAGCGGTAAACAGTATTCGCCAGGGCTTCCACATCGGCCACCTTGAAGTCCGTTTCCAGACCGATCGTCTGCGCCGCAGCCGTACTGACCACCAGGTGCGTCTCCACATCGGGCACTCCCTGCAAAACCTCAAGCAACCGAATGCCATAGATCACACCACTGGCCCCAGAAATCCCGACAATCAAACGTCTCATGAGCCGATCTCTTCCTTATGTTAATACGTAAACTCCCAATATGAGGTTATAATGGGATTGTAAGCGATCAACTCAGAAAACCAAAGGAACCTGCGTGAAAACAAAGTACATCAACGAGCTCGAAACAAAAGACGAATTGGAGAATGAACCTTTCCTGGTCCAGGATGTCGTCCGGCGCACCACGCGCGATGGTCGCCCCTATCTCCTCTGCACCTACCGGGACAAAAGCGGCGAAGCGAAGGGCATCTTCTGGGACGTGCCGGAAGAGATCAACGGTTGGGTGCGTGCTGGCCTCCCCGTATTGGTAACCGGTCAGGTCACCTACTACCGGGACGCCATCCAAATCAACACCACCGACCTCAACCGCTGGACGACCCCGGATATGGCTCAATTTCTCCCCTCCAGCAACCGGGCCCGCGCAGAAATGGAGGAGGAGCTACAAACCTTCATCGACCAGCTCGCCTCTCCCTGGCAGGAGCTGGTACGCGAGGTTCTGCTAGATCCGGAGTTCTATCCTCGCTTTCGCGATGCGCCCGCCGCACGGACCATGCACCATGCCTACATTGGGGGCCTGCTGGAACACACATTGAGCATGGCCAGGCTAAGCCTGACATTGGCCGACCATTATCCTTATGTCAACAAGGATCGGCTTGTGGCCGGGACACTTCTGCACGATGTGGGCAAGGCCTGGGAGTACGACACCAGTAGTGACTTCACCTTTACCGACGACGGCAAACTCGTAGGCCATATCGTTCGGGCGATTACAATGGTCGAAAAGGCCGCCACCCGGCTCGCGTCTTTTCCGCCAGACGAGCTCCGCCATCTGGTTCACCTGCTGGCCTCCCATCACGGCACGCGGGAATGGGGCTCGCCGGTTGTTCCCAAGACGATTGAAGCCGTTCTCCTCCACCAGCTTGACCTGCTGGACAGCCGCGCCCAAGGCTTCTTCGATCACCTGAACAAGGACAACGGAGAAGACGAATGGAGCACCAGGAGCAGCCACATGTTCAATACCGAGCTGCGCCGGCCGGCGGGATTTGGGGTAGAGGACGAGTAACTGCCGTTCGTGGTAACGGCCCGGGCAATACCACCCGTCTGGCCGACCAGAGCCATATTTTCGGCCTCTGCTCGCTTGCATAGGCGTGTAGAGGGATAAACTACCCATCGCCGCCGCTTGCGACGCAGACGCGGCAAATCTACCGGGGAGTAGGATGACGACAATGACCCCTAAAACCAGAGCCAACAGGATGCCGACTCTCCGTCTAGGTGACATCACCTGATCTTCCTTTCTCTACTTCATGGGGCCACCTTATAAGCGACAAACAACGGCCGGACGCCGTCTCGGCCCGCGGCCGGGACGGTGTAAGTGCGCCCGCCGGGATACGCCGTCTGCACCAGCTCCAGCTCTGCGACCCGTTCAGGTAGAAAGACGAAAATGGTCGGGCCATCCAGGGACCATCCTGGCGGAATCTGCAGGGGAGCAGCCACATCCTCACCCTTCATCTCTGGCGCAAGAAAAGGAATGGTGGAGTGGCTGGCATACCCCATCCGCGGCGGGCCGAAGAAGTAAACCTTCTGGCTGGCGGGCTTTTGCCTTTGTAGGTAATGGGCGACGGCGGTCGCCGTTTCCGTATTGTACCCTCCCAGGACATACTCATCATAAACCTCGAAGAAGTAGTAACGGAGATCATTGGCGCTCGCAAGGACCAGAATCATTAGCGCCATGACCGCCAGCGACCGCCGCCGTTCCTGCCAGAAAGAGCCCAGCCAGGCAACGCCCTTTGCCAGCGGGAGGACAACCAGGATCGCCACCGAGGGCAGGGCGAGCACGTAGCGCTGGGAGGCAGGCGCATCCTGGCTGAAACCGCCAAGCAGGACCAGGGCCAATAGCGGTAAGAGCAAGAGAAAGGTACCCAGGTGCAGCTCCGCAAAGATCCAAAGAAAACCGGCAAGGAAGAGAGCGGCAGGAACGGCCAGCAGCAACGGCGAGCCGGGATTATACCAGTGGCGCAGCGGCAGGTGGGTGAAACCAAGGGCAGTGTCTCGCATCTGCTTCAGAATGACCATCGCCTCACTTTCCCCGGTACGGGCGACCTGCCCTTCCATCCAGCCATCGTTAAAGACACTGACTCGTTGCAGGGGCGCCCGAAATTCAGCCGGGTGAGCCGCGAAGAGGAGGGCCAACGGTAACACGATCACCAGCGCCGTCCATGCGGCCAGCAAGAGGTCTGGCAACCGCCGGCGAAAACCATCCCTATCTCGCCACAAAGCAACGCCGGCCCACAAGAGCAACAACAACGGTACCACCCGCATACTGACATAGAAATAGTGGCCCACGCCCAATGCCAGCCCGGCGATGAGCAAAGGGCTACGCCGCTCCCGGTCCCAGCCGACCCAGACTCCCCACAAGACAAGGCTCACAAAGAAACCATCCCAGATATTCTGCAGCCCAATTCGGCTGAAGTGGATGTGGAAGTGAGAAGCGAGGAGAAAAACGGCTGCGAGCAACGCCGTGAAGCGATCAAACAGGCCGCGGGCCAGCCAGTAAACGACCATGACGGTCAGCGCACCGGCCACCGCCGACGTCACGCGTAGCGCAGCCGCCGTCTGGCCAAATAACCATAGACCGCTACTCTGCACGGCAAAGTAGAAGCTGGGAAAGGAAAACCAGCCCAGGCCCAGTAGATTCGTCGCCGCTCCCTGCCGGAAGCGGACGGCGATCAGCCCGGCCGATGCCTCGTCGCCGGAAAGGGTAGGGGGCAGGGTATCCAGTTGCACCAACCGCAACACCAGGGCCAGTAGGAAGATAGCGCCCACCAGCAACAGCTCACGTCTGGCGGCGTTCACGGCCGGGGGCTCGCGCCGGTAGGCGCCGGTGACAACTGCGATCAGCGCCAGCAACCAGGCCAAAAGGGCCGCTGGCGCGACCGTTGCCTCCAGGCCGTCGCCGGCCGCCAGCCGGGCCAGCAAAGCGTAACAGGGAGCAAGGAAGAGCAATAGCAACTGGGCTGGCCTGATCTCGAGATAACCGGCAAGCCTGTTGAGTAATTCACCGTCAAGCCAACTCGCTCGCTGCTGCACGGCTATCCGCCCAGCACTGACAAAAAGCAGGAGGCCCAACAGGGACAGCAGAATCAGGGGCAACGCCGGGACAAGGGGTGCTGCCACGTAGACAACCTGGGTCAGCAAAAGGAGTGACAGGCCGCCCAGAAGAAGGACCGCTACCAGCTCACCCAGACTGGTTGCGCCAGACCCGCCCATCTCCTTGCTAGAGACCAGAAGCGGCGTGCGACCGGCACCTCGCCGGAAGTAAATGACCGTTCCGGAAAGGAGGAAGACGACCAGCAACAGCAACCACGGCGGGATGGGAGAGAACATGGTCAGCATAATCCTTTAACCAATATGCCGTATCATGATAAAATGCCCACTATGCAAACGCAAGTAAGAGAACTGGTGCAGAAAATCCATGACACACCGGGGCGCCTTGTCCTCGTCACGGCCGGGGCCGGCAGCCAGGCATTATTCTGGTTGCTGGGCGTCGCCGGGGCCAGCCGCACCCTCCTGGAGGCGCTGGTACCGTATGATTGGGCCTCCTTTAACGACTTCCTGGGCCAGGCACCTGAGCAGTATGTCGCTGCAGAGACAGCGCGGCTGATGGCCGGGCGCGCCCTGACCCGTGCCCGCTGGCTGCACCGCGAAGAAAAGCTGATTGGGCTGGCCTGTACGGCGACCATCGCCACCGACCGGCCCAAGCGCGGGCCGCACCGGGCGCATATTGCCGTCTGGCAGGAAACGCGCATCGCCAGCTACAGCTTCTTTCTCGACAAAGGGGCGCGCGACCGGCCGGGCGAGGAAGAGATAGTCAGCCGCCTGCTTCTGAACGTGTTGGCGAATGCCTATCAACTGGCGGAGGCGTTGCCCCTATCCTTGCGGGAACGGGATAGCCTGGAACAGACGATCGTTGACCTCGAAGCCAGCGCCCGCCGATTGCACCGGGACGAAATCGATTATTTCGGTGTCGATCAGGATGGCACGCTGCTGGAAGAGAACGCTCTGCCCGTTCTGCTTCTTCCCGGGTCCTTCAACCCCCTCCACGAAGGACATCTGGAAATGGCCCGCGCGGCTCAGAAACAGAGCGGTAAACCGGCTGCCTTTGAGTTGTCGGCCCGCAATGTGGACAAACCGCGGCTGCCACCGGCAACCGTGCTCAGTCGCATCGCCCAATTCGCCGGCTGCTGGCCGGTGTATGCCAGCAACGCGCCGACCTTCCTGGAAAAATCCCGCCTCTTCGCCGGAACCACTTTCCTGGTGGGCCATGACACGGCAACGCGCATTCTGCACCCCCGCTACTATGAGGATAGCAGGGCCCAGATGCAGGCCGCCCTGGCCGAGATCCGGGCCCATGGTTGTGATTTTCTTGTGGCCGGCCGGGTCGACGAGCAGGGCCATTTCCACACCGTCGCCGATCTTGATATTCCGGCGGGATTCCACAAAATGTTCCGGCCTCTACCCGGCTTCCGGCGAGACGTCTCTTCGACGGAACTGCGCGAGACGGGACGCCGTGGCAGCCGCTAGGCGCCGGCGTCCGGAACCGGCAATGCCTCCAATTGCTCCAACGAATCGCGCAAGACGTCAAACCCGCCCTGCCAGAAGGCAGGATCTCCTACCTTGATTCCTGCCCGTTCGAGAATGCGGGCCGGCGCATCCGAGCCGCCGGCTGCCAGAATCTCCAGGTAACGCGGCTTGAAGCTCTCTCCTTCCTGCCGGTACTGGCGGTACAGGGAAAGCACGAGCAACTGGCCGAAGGCATAAGCGTACACGTAGAACGGCGCATGGTAGAAGTGGGGAATGGCCACCCACTCGTTCCGGAACTCGTCGCTGAGGCTCAGGGCCTCACCAAATTGCTCTTGCAGCGTTTGCAGGTAGAAGTCGGAGACATCTTCTACCGAGGCGCCTTCATGGATCTGGCGATGGGCAGAGCGCTCAAAGAGGGCAAAGTAAGCCTGGCGCATGATGGTAGCATAGGCGTCGTCCATCTGCTCGAAGAGGAGCGTGTGTTGCACGGCCGGATCGGGATCCTCGTCCAGGAGCCGGTCCACCAGCAGCATCTCGCCAAAGGTCGACGCAGTTTCCGCCAGCGGTAACGACGCATGTTGGGCCAACAACGGGTGATGGGAGGCCAGCAGGGAGTGCACGGCGTGTCCCAATTCATGGGCCATGGTGGCCACGTTTTCAGGCCGCCCCTGGAAAGTCTGTAGCACCCAGGGCGTGAGATCGGGGGTGATTGTTGAGCAGAAGGCGCCCCCTCGTTTCCCTTTGCGCACCTCACTATCGATGTGCTGCTCGTCAAAGACCCGCCGGGCCAACTGGCCGACCTCTGGTTCAAACTGGGTGTAACTATCCAGCACCAGTTCAACCGCTTCTGCGTATTCGTACGTTTTCTCCGTCGTGGCCACCGGCGCGTAAATGTCGTAGCGGCGAAGCTTGTCAACCTCTAACCAGCGCGCCTTCAGCCGGAAGTAACGCTGGAAGAGGTCCCGGTTCTCCTGGCAGACGTCCAGCAGGGTATCCACGATCTCAGGCGGGATATGATTGGCCAGATTGCGCACGGCAATGGGTTTGTCATAGTGGCGCAACTGGACGAACTCACTCCGCCAGTCACGGACCCGGGCCTGATAGATTTGTCCAAGAATCGGCGCATCCTCCCTATATACCCGAAATAGCTCCTGGAACGCGGCCGCCCGCAGGTCAGGGTCTGGATCGCGATAGTAAACGCTCAGCTCTTCCCGGTTTAACCTCTTTTCTTTTCCGTCTATCGTCAGAACGAAGGTGTAACGGGAAGTAAGGGAGTCATAGAGGGTATTCAGCGCCTGCACCCCGTTGACATTCTTAAGATTGATGATCCGTTCTTCTGGCTCGGAAAGCGTATGGGGCCGCTGCAGACGCAGACTCTCCAGCCAATAACGAAAGGGTCCGGCGGCCTCTAATAACCGGGCAGCCGGCTCTTCATCCAGCGCCTTCCACCACAGGCTGAAGAACATGGTACGGTTGTCGACTTCCGCTGCCAGTTGTTGCATGCGCGCCATGAAAGTCTGGATCTGCTGATCCTGGGTGTCCGCGGCAAAAGAGAGATAGGCATAGCCTCGTAGGCGAGAAACCTGCTGCACCAGCTCTTCATACGCGTCCAGAATCGAGCGGAACTGCTCGGCGCCCATATCGGTTGTTCCACCCTCTCCTAACTGGTCACGGAACCTTTCGAACTCCTTAACTTCCGCATCCAGCGTCGCCAGGGCCGTTTCTACTTCGGCGGAATCGCGTGACGGAAAGAGTTCGTCCAATCGCCACGCTTCCCGCTGGTATCCATTTTCACTCACGCTGTCTCTCCTTTTGGACTGCTCAGGGGTGTGTCCACTTATATTCGTTTATCTGCCGGGCAATCGATCTTCACTGACGCGGCGCCTGCACTACTTCCTGCCTCAATTTAATAATCGAATCCGGTTCGTAATAGCCCTTGCGCAGACTGACGTTCGCGTAAACCAATGTCCGCGGCCCGACAAGACAACCGGGATTGAGGACCGAATTGCAGCCGGTCTGGGCATCGTCCCCCACAATCGCACCAAATTTCGCCAACCCGGTATCATAGTGCTTGCCCCTGATCTCGAGAACGATAGAAGGGCGGGCCCCCGTCTGCCGGTCCTTTTCACTGACCACGGTCAGATTGCTGAGCTTGGTGCCTGCCCCCAGGTTTACCCGGTGACCCAGAATGCTGTCACCCACGTAGTTAAAATGAGGGGCGTGGGCCCGGGGCAATAGAATACTATTTTTTGCCTCACTGGCATGACCCAGGACACTGCCGGGGAACATGATAACGTTCTCGCGCACAAAGGCCCCCTGTCGAACAACACAGCCGGCACCGATATACGCCGGGCCCAGCACATACGCCCCCGGCTCGATTCGGGCACTCTCCGAAAGATAGATCGCCCGCTGGCTGACAAAAGCGCCAGGCATTACCTCCCCGCGTACCTGCCGCTGCTCCCTGGTCAACCGCTCCGTGTGCCAATGGATCTTGCTGATCGCCTCCCACACGTACTCCACCCCTTCAAAGAGGGCGGCGACAAAGGTGTCATTCAGATCAAAGAAGTCAGACGGTTGCAACATCGTTTCATCCTGTGCTTTCTGCGTCAGGTGTCACTATCCTGTCGTCCGCAAGGCCGCCTCGATGGCCGGCGTCAATCGAACCAAAAAATCGTGGACTGGCTCAAGGGCCAGGCCAACCAGCGCCCACACGGGGAAATAATCCCAGCGAATGTACGGGTTGATCGCCCACCGTCTCTCCGAATAATCCCAGGGACAACGGCCGGTCAACCGGGCGATAAGCCAGCCACTGGCCAATTCTATCAGGGTAAAGCCCAATGACCAGACCAGGGCGCGCCCCAGGAGTGGCCCCTCCCGGATCAGGTTGTGGATCGGTTCGTAAAGAGGGGCTATCAGTCCATAGATGGGAAACATCCAGAGATAGGAATGCCCTTTCAGGCGCCAGTCACCCTGCAGCAAACTACCCGTCAGCGCAGTGTAGACGACTTCACCACACCACCCACCCAGCCCATAGAGCACAAATCGAATCCACATCTACGCCAGTTTAGTCGTAATTGCCGTTCCCCACAAGAAATGAGGGCCTTCATCAACCCGGCCCGCCTGCATCACTTGCCGGCTCCGGCTGCCGCGTAGCAACCAGAGCCGCTTGCCTGTTTACAGGCAAGAAGGGAGCATGCAACAACTGCTCCCGCACTCCCTCTCCCAATCCGGACCTTACTGCAACTCCCCCGGGGAATCACCTGGCTCAGGGTGTCCAGCCCGCCTGCGACTCGTCAAACTCGGCCAAATCCTTGCGGGATTCTACCAGAAAGCGGACGGCGGTACGCTCCTGATTATCGATCATTACCTCCACAAAAGAAGGAACACAACCAATGTAGGTCTCTTCTTCTGCCAGATAGCCACTGGCAATGATAATCGCCTTCACCGCCTGATTAACGGCGCCGGCGCCGATAGCTTGGACCTCTGCTCGTCCAGCTTCCCGCATGACACCGGCGATAGCGCCGGCGACAGACGCCGTACGGGAGCGGGCAGATACTTTGATAATGCTCATGATGATGCCTCCGGTGCTGTGTGATCGTAGTTAACTGAGCCAAAGGTCTTCCCTCAATTGATCGCATTCTAGCCAATAATTGCCATTGTTGTCAAGATAACTGTGGATAACCCTCACAAAATTGTGGAAAACCACCCCTTTCGGTGGATAAAACCAGTTTCGCAACAGCGCGCGATCGGCTAAATACAGGGTTACCAATTCGACTCACAACCATATATGCGGGTGAGAAAAAGAATCGCCAATTTTATGACAACTAGACCGCAAAGAACGCTTTCCCACAGTCATCCTTCCTTTGTCCACAACCACCTCTCAACGCCAGGTCGAATATGTAGGGGGCAATATCCGGCTACCCGCAACATACAGGTATTTCCCGCCACCATCAGCGAGTTATGCACATATCAACAGCCCTACTACCACAACTATATAAAAGATATCTTTGATGACCCACCCTGGGATAATAAGTGGATAAACAGATCTAGCCCGCTGAGAGGCAGGAATTACGTTCTGAGTTTTGCTGGTACAATAGGGCAAAGGGGTGTTGTTAATCTGGCCCGGTGGCCCTTCAAGAACCCTGGGCAATCTTTAATACGATGAGTGTTGCTGCTGTTCTTTCGCATCTGCGTTTGCACAAGGATTTTGTTTCCCAGGTCGTCGCCTGGGAAAAGATTCCTGCCCGGCCGGCACGAACAGCGGAACTGGTGCATTCATTGGATCCGCGCCTTCGTCAGGCTTTACACGCCCGGGGAATAGAGGAATTTTATACTCACCAGGCCAGCGCGATCGACGCTGTCCGCTCCGGCGAGCATGTCGTGGTGGCGACGGCGACCGCTTCGGGCAAATCCCAGGCTTATACAGTTCCGGTGTTGCAGACGCTACTGGCAGATGCCCGGGCGCAGGCGCTTTATCTGTTTCCTACCAAGGCGCTGGCCCATGACCAGCTTGCGGAAACTGCGGCGATCGTTGGGGCCGGAGAGCTACCGGTTGCCGTTAACGGGTACGATGGCGACACGCCCCGCGGGCAGCGGCGCCAGATTCGCGAGGCCGGCGGCATCATCATGACCAATCCCGATATGCTCCATAGCGGTATCCTTCCCTATCATACCGGCTGGCGCCAGCTCTTCAGCCAATTGCGCTACGTCGTCATCGACGAAATCCACACTTACCGGGGGGTGTTCGGTAGCCACGTGGCCAACGTCCTCCGCCGTCTGGCCCGGCTCTGCGCGTTTTATGGCAGCGAACCGCAATTCATCTGTTGTTCGGCGACCATTGCCAACCCGCGCGAACACGCCGAGCGGTTGGTTGAACGTCCCTTTACCCTGGTAGACGAAAGCCAGAATGGGGCCCCGGCCGGCGAAAAGCAATTTATTCTCTACAACCCGCCCGTTATTGACGAAGAATTGGGATTGCGCCGCAGCAGCGTGCTGATGGCCAAGGATGCTGCAGCCACCTTCCTGGCTCAGGACATCCAGACTGTCGTTTTTGCCCGTGCCCGGCAGACGGTCGAATTGCTCCTTGCCTATCTACAGGACGAAATGGCGGCCTTGGGCCGGGAGGATGGCATCATCGCCGGCTACCGGGGCGGATACCTGCCCTTGGAGCGGCGCCAGATTGAGCAGGGGCTGCGCCAGGGGGACGTGCGTGGGGTGGTGGCGACCAACGCCCTGGAGTTGGGGATAGATATCGGCCAGTTAAGCGCGGCGGTGCTCACCGGGTATCCGGGATCGATTGCCTCCACCTGGCAGCAGGCGGGCCGGGCCGGCCGGGGGAATGACCTGTCCGCCGTAATTATGGTCGCCAGCAGCAATGCTATCGACCAGTATATCTGCAACCATCCCCGCTACCTGTTCGGCCGTTCACCAGAGCACGCGTTGCTCAACCCGGACAACCTGCGCATCATGGTCAAACACCTGTTGTGTGCGGCTTTTGAATTGCCCTTCCGGGAAGGGGAAGTATATGGTGGGTATGGGCCGGTAGACGAATTGCTGGCTTTGCTGGCTCAGGAAGGCGCGATGCATGAAACGCGCAACCAGTATCACTGGTTGGGTGAAGAAGCGCCGGCGACCGCCGTTTCCCTGCGCACCAGCGGCAATGACACCGTCGTTATCCAGGACGGCGCCGGCCCCCGTCCAGAAGTAATAGGCGAAGTGGACCTGGAAAGCGTACCCCTGCTGGTCTATGAAGGAGCCGTTTACATGCACCAGGCACGCACTTACGTGGTCGAGGCGTTGGATTGGGAAAACCGGCTGGCGTCGGTGCGCCCGATAGACGTTGACTACTATACGCGGGCAAGCCTGAGCAGCACCATCCGTCACCTCGCCCCGGCCGAGGAGGCGGTGGATGGCGATCTCCTGCGGGCGTACGGGGACACGCTGGTGGTCACGAAGGCAACCGGCTACCGCAAGATCAAACGCTATTCGCACGAAACGTTGGGTTTTGGCGAGATCTCCCTGCCGGAGATCGAACTGGACACCAACGGGTACTGGCTGATCTTCGGCGAGACGCTGACCGAGCAGCTGGTGGAAGCGGGCATCCTGCTGCGGCCGAACGAGTATGGTCCGAACTGGCAGGAACAGCGGCAAAGGGTGCTTGAACGCGACGGCCATCGCTGCCGCACCTGCGGTGCCACCGCCCGGCCCGGACAGGGTCTACATGTCCATCATATCCGCCCCTTCCGCGAATTTGGGTACGTGCCCGGCCGCAATCGTGCTTACCTGGAAGCGAACCGGCCGGAGAATCTGGTGACCCTCTGCCCCAGTTGCCACCGGCGGGCGGAAGAGGGTCAGCGCACGCGCTCCGCCTTGGGAGGGCTGGCTTACGCCCTGGGCAATCTGGCACCCCTTTTCTTGATGTGTGATCCTGGCGACATCCAGGTTAGCGCCGAGACCCGCAATCCGTTGACGAACGCGCCGACCGTGGTCGTTTACGAGCGGGTGCCGGCCGGAGTTGGGTTCAGCCAGCGCCTCTTTGAGTTGCATGATCAATTGCTGGCCTCGGCCCTGGAACTGGTAGAGGATTGCCGTTGTCGCGAGGGGTGCCCGGCCTGCGTCGGGCCTCCCGGAGAAATTGGCCCGGAGACGAAGACAGTGACGAGACAACTTCTCAATATTCTGGTCGAAGAGGCCGGGGACTAGCACAGGGCCAATCAATCTCCAGGCCCCGCGCTCCCGAGTTTATCCACAGGTGAGGATAACCTGTGGATAACTGCAGCCCTAATGGACCATGATTCGTTGGAAGCGACGGGCCAGCCACCAGAGGAGTCCTCCCTGATAAAGGAGTCCTCCGACAAGATAGAACCAGGCGCCGGTGCCGTCGGACTGGAGTTCCCAGAGGAGGTAGGCGGGCCAGGTGGTGGGAACCAGCAGGAAAAGTTGTTGCCACGCGGCCGGGAGGAAGTAGGCGACCAGCGGTGGTAGCAGGACAACGTTGGCCACCTTCATCAGGGCAAGCCCCTGCACTTTGTTTTGGGCTAACGCTGCCAGGGCCAGCGCGGCCAGCGGTGCCTGGGGCGCGACGGCCAGGGCCAGCAACAGATGGGCACCGGGATCCAGGCTGGCCAGCCCGGTCAGGGCCAGGGCGAGGGGCGCGGAGAAGACAGTCAGAAGTGTGGGCAATAGCAAGCGGTAACGCAGGTAGCCGGCTAACGACAGCGGGGTTACCTGGAGCGCGGACAGGGTGCGGTCGTCCCGTTGATCCAGCAGGAGGAAGCCGACGATCACGCCCCACAGGTACGGGACCAGCAGGAGCACCATGTAGGCCATCAGCGGTGGGTAGAGCGCGGCCAATTCCCAGGGAAACCAGGGGTCGATCCGGGCCACGATCAGGGGAAGCGCCAGGCGCATCGCCAGGGCGATGACCAGGGGCAGGAAGACCATCCAGCGCAGCATTGGATCGCGACGTATGCTGGCGAAATCGATGGGGCCAAGCGCCTGGATTATGGTGGTGGTTTTCATTGGTGTCTCCTGAAGAGACGGATGCCGGAGTCCGGCAATAGAACATATTTTCCACAGATGGGGATAAGATGTGGATAACTCAGACAGCCTCAACGACGAAGCGCCGGTAAGCCCGACCAGCCAGCGACGCAGCCACACCAGCCCAGAGGCTCCCTGCGACCAGACCATAGGCGATTTGCGCGGAAGGGGCTGAGCGGAAGGCGGCCTGGAGCAGGACGAGCACCGGCTGCAGGGGGTGCAAGTAAGCCACAGCCCGGACCCAGGAAAGGTCTGCCACGCCGAAGTAAGGGAGTAGGGGCAGGGCCAGTAGCGTAATCAATAACAGGGAGGGTAGCAGATACTCGTTCATTCCGGCGTAACGGATGACGAGGGCGAAACCAGTCAGCGTATAAAAGCCGGCAGCCAACGCGATTCCGGCTACCAGCAGCGGCATTGAAAATACCCCTCTGGCAACCAACCAGGCCAGCGCCACGTTTTCCAGGAGGGAGAGGAGTAACAACGTGCCCACCTTTGCCCCCAGATACTCGCCCGCCCGCAGTGGGGTCACGACCTGGGCCTCCAGCGTGCCTTCTCCTTTCTCCAGCAGGACCAGACCGCCGACGAAGTAAAAGGTGTTGATCAGCAGGTTGTTGACGATGATGGCCGGCAGCAGTCTGGCAAGCCAGAGGCCCTGTGACCCGGCCGGGAAACGGTAGAGGAGCACGGCAGCCAGCGCGGTTACCACCAGCGCCGCGTAATAAAAGCCGTTACGGTACTGGACCTGAACGTCACAGATGAAGGTAGCGAAGAAGCGTTTCATTGCAACTCCCGGCCGGTCACTCGGACAAAGACCTCTTCCAGGGTGGCTTCCTGCGTATGGATCGTTTCTACCGGGTGCCGGCGTAGCAGTTCCAGAAAACGGCCATTTTCGCCGAGCCCCGCCAGGGGGAATTCGCGGCTGGCACTACCTTGACCATTTTGCCTGTACCTGACCTGGACTGTAGCCCGGCCGTGGGCCAGCTTAAGCTGCTCGGGCGCGCCGATGGCCTGAATCTCCCCGGCCACGATAAAGGCCACCCGGTCGCAGAGAGCGTCGGCTACAGCCATGTCGTGCGTGGTGAGAAAGATCGTCTTGCCGGCCAGTTGCTGTTCCCGGATGAGGGCGCGGATGCGGCGGGCGTTAACTGGGTCCAGCCCGGCCGTGGGCTCGTCCAGGAAAAGGAGGTCGGGATTGTGGAGCAGGGCCCGGGCTACCGTCAGCCGGTTCTTCATCCCCTTGGAGAATTGGCCGACGGGCATATCGCCGTCCTCTGCTAACCCTACCTGGGCCAGCAGGTCCTGGGGCGAACGGGTAACCTCCTGGTAAAGGCGGGCGAAATAACGGAGGTTTTCCTGAGCAGTCAATTTCAGAAAATGATTGGGCAATTCGAAGGAAACGCCAATCCTTTCGTAGTAATCGTTTCCCCACGCCTGCAAAGAGCGACCGAAAACGGTAACCTGGCCGGAATACTCCGGCAGGAGCCCGGTCAGGATGCGCTGGGTGGTGGACTTGCCGGCGCCACTTGGCCCGAGGAAGCCGAAGATCTCACCGGGGGCAACGTGGAATGAAAGGGTTCGCACGGCCGCGTGACTGCCACCGGGATAAGTATAGGTTACGGTGTTTACGTCAATCATCATCATTCTCTACTGGAGAAGGTGCCAGCAGGCGGCTCATCCCGCCTACGACGCGACGCACGATCTGCTGGATCTCTTCCGGTTCCAATTCTTGCCAATGTTCCAGGAGCCAATGGTCGCTGGCATCGTCTACGGCCAACAGCAGCCGCCGCAGCAGGCTCTGAGGCAGGTCGGTGCGGATGGCGCCGACCGCCTGTCCCCGCACCAATAACGCGTCGACGAAGGGTTCCAGCTCTTCCATGAATTGGCTCAGGCTCGGGTTGGCGCGGATAGTTTCGGGAGAGAGACGGGCGGCAGCTTTGGCCACGCCGATGGCCCAGGGTTGCTCGTAGCTGTAGGCAAACTGCCGCCCGTAATAGCTGGCGACGGTCGACCAGAAGCTCTCCTCGTCCAACGAGGCCAGAACCAGCGGCAAATCGGCCAGCATCTCCTCGGTGTAGTGGGCCACGGCCGTGGCGAAGAGGTCGGCCTTATCGTCGAAGTAGTAGTAGGCGGCGCCCTTACTGATCTGGGCCGTCTCCAGGATCTGGTTGAGAGAGGCATCTTCAAAGCCATGCGCAGCGAACTCGCGCGCTGCTGCTTCTAAAATGCGCTTTTGTTTGGCAGGATCCAGCCGCCGGAAACGGGGACGGGGCATGGTTTGTTCCTTACAGCAGACGGTGATTGGTGGGCAGTGGTCAGCTTCTCTGCAATCGCCGTCTGGTTCCTTTTGCGTTGATTATTGTGGTTAGACCGCATGGTTAGACCATGTAGTCTAAATACTAATTGATCCAACCTCTTTTGTCAAGCGGGCTCTTGTTTGTTGCCGGTGTCTGCTTAAAGGTATACTTGTCTCAGCTATCGTTGCCCTAGGATAAGGAGATGTGGCTTGCCTGAGCAGATACCGTTTCTTGATTTTGGCGGAGAGGGGCCTGTGCTCCACTTCGCTCATGCCAACGCCTACACGCCCGGCTGCTACCGGCGTTTTCTGGCCCCCATCACCACAGAATTCCACGTCCTGGCTATGAGACAGCGGCCGTTGTGGACGGGACAGGAGCCGGAACAACTGGCTCGTTGGGAACTCTTTGCCGAGGATCTCATCACTTTTTTCGACGAGCATGCGTTGCACGATATCGTCGGGGTAGGACACTCCCTTGGGGCGGTGACCAGCATGATGGCCGCCGTACGCCGCCCCGAGTTGTTCCGGGCGCTGATCCTGATCGAACCGGTATTCCTGGCCCCGGCCGTGCTGGAGATGGCCCGCGAACAGCCTGAACAGGCATTTAAGATTCCCCTGGTCCAGATAGCCCGCAAGCGGAGGGATCGTTGGCCCACGCGGGCGGAGGCCTTCGCCCATTTTCGCCGGAAGGACGTCTACGACCGTCTCTCCGATGAGGCACTGTGGGATTATGTCAATTATGCTCTTTGTGACGAAGACGGTGAGGGGGTAACCCTTTGTTTTCCCGCGGCGTGGGAAGCGCAAATATACGGCACGCCCCCAACAGATGTGTGGCAATCATTGCCCCAGGTACAGCAACCGACGCTGGCCCTGCGCGGTACGGAAACCAACACCCTCTTGCCCCCGGCCTGGCAACTTTGGCAGGAAGTGCAGCCGGGCGCCACCTTCGTAGACGTGGAGAATTCCGGACACCTGTTGCCATTGGAGTATCCAGAATTGGCGGCGAACGAGGTTCTGTCCTTTTTGCACACGCTGTGAAAACGAGTAGAGTATAGGCGTTCGTCAATGCACGCTTAGCCAACAGGAGAAGAAAGATGCAGCTTCGAGGAACCAACTTCCGTTTACACAACAAACGCTTGCTCACGTTATTGACCCTCCTTATTATTTTCGCCCTCGCCCTGGCAGGGTGCGGTGGCGAAGAAGAAGTGCCTGCTGCAGAAGATACGCCAACCGAAACCCCCGCTGAATTAGCAGAGCCACCTGAAGAAGAAACCGCTGAAGAAGCAACCCCCGCAGAAAGCGACGCGTCAGATGAAGAGCCCGCTGCCGAGGGTGCGCGCCTGCGGGTGGCGATGCAGCCAATTGTGCAGACGGACCCTGCCTTCATTTCGTCTGACAGCGAGGTTCTGGTAGCCAACCACGTCTACGATTACCTGGTAGACATCGACGCACAATCGAATCCGATTCCGCGACTGGCCGTTGATTGGCAGATTAGCGAGGACGGCCGGGAATACGCATTCACTCTGGCCGAGGGCGTTACCTGGCACGATGGCGATCCCTTCACTGCTGCCGACGTGGTCTGGACCTTCAATCGCCTGCGCGAGGGGGATCTACCGACTGTCGATCTCTACAGCAATATCGAATCGGTCGAGGCGACCGGCGACCTGGAAGTGACCTTCACCATGGCAGAGCCCAATCCCTTCTTCCTCTATGATCTCAGTGACAACCATGCGCTGATCATCAAGGAGGGGACAGAAGACGCCGCCGACTTTAATGGCACCGGCCCCTTTGTGGTCACCAACTATAGCCCCGAAGACCGGATCGAGATGGCGGCGAATGAGGCGTATTTCGTCGACGGCCAGCCCCGGCTCGACGGTCTGGACATTCTCTTCTTCAACGACGAAACCGCTGCAGTAGACGCGTTGCGCAGTGGCCAGATCGATCTCTCCATGCGCATGTCCACCTCGCTCTTTGAGAGCCTGCAGGACGAAGAGGGGATCAGCACGGTAGCCATTCCCACCAACGGCTTCGATCTGGTGCGCCTGCGCGCGGATCGCGCGCCGGGCGATGACCCGCGCGTATTGCAGGCCCTGAAGCTGGCTACTAACCGCGATGCTGTTTTCCAGCTTGTGCAGCAGGGATACGGGGCCATTGGCAACGATTCCCCGATCGGCCCGCTTTACGAAGCATACCATGCAGAGGATGTCTTGCCTCCTGCGCAGGATCTGGAGCAGGCTCGCCAGCTTCTGACCGATGCCGGCTATGAAGACGGTCTGGAATTGACCTTGCACGTGCCTGATACCGGCAACCGGCCGGACCTGGCGACGGTGCTCCAGTCCCAATGGCAGGAAGCGGGTATCGACCTGGAAATCAGCGTCGAGCCTGAAAGCGTTTACTATGGCGACGACGGCTGGTTGGAGGTAGACCTGGGCATCACTGGCTGGGGTTCCCGCCCCTATCCCCAATTCTACTTGAACACCATGGTAGCCTGCGATGCCGAGTGGAACGAGGCCCATTACTGTAGCGAGGAAATGGACCAGTTGATCGAAACGGCCGGTACCACCCTGGACGAAGAAGAGCGGGTCGAGGCGTACCGGCAGATCCAGGAGATCCTGTCAGCCGAAGGTCCCTTCATTATCCCTTACTACTTCGCCCAGTTTGCCGCCATCAACGACAACTTTGAGAACTTCGAGTTGAAGGCTTTCGCCGGTCGCACCGACTTCCGTGAGGTGAGCCTGGCAGAGTAAGCGCGAACTCGGCGCGCACCATCAGCGCGAAAGGGGGCGTGCGGGGTCCTTCCCGGAGGATCCCGCACCATCTTTATGACCACACCTTTGCCCGCAGCCAGCAGGCGGTCCGCCCGGATGGGACGCTGGTGGCGTGCCTTCCGTCGCTTATATTCCCGGCCGGTCTCCGCCCTGGGGACGTCGTTGGTCCTACTCTTCCTGCTGGTGGCCCTGACCGGACCCTGGCTGGCGCCCTATGGCCAGAACGAGCAGATCTTTACCGAAGCCCGCCAATCCCCTTCGGCCACCCACCTTTTTGGCACGGACCGCTTGGGGCGGGACGTTTTCAGCCGGGTGGTGCTGGGCGCACGGGACATCTTCGCCCTGGCAGGGTTGGGTACCCTGCTGGCAGTGATTACTGGCACGCTCTTTGGCCTCATTAGCGGGTACGTCGGCGGGTGGACAGACGAGATCATCATGCGCTTCTTCGACAGCCTGCTGGCGATGCCGGCCTTGTTGCTGGCTCTGTTGCTACTGGGCACGATTGGCCCTTCGCGAAATAGCGTTCTGATCGTAATCGTAATCGTCTACACGCCCATCGTCGCGCGGGTGGTGCGCAGCGTCGTGCTGGGCGTGAAAAGCAAGGGGTTCGTCGAGGCCGCGCGGACGCAGGGTGAATCGGTGCTGACCATCCTGTTCCGCGAGATTCTACCCTCCGTTTTACCTGCCCTGGCCGTAGAAGCTGCCCTGCGCTTCTCATACGCCATCTTTCTTGTCGCTTCTCTCGGTTTCCTGGGCGTAGGCGTGCAACCGCCCAGTCCGGATTGGGGGCTGATGGTGAAAGAGGCGCGGCAGAATGTGACCCAGACCCCATGGGCCCTTTACTTTCCTGCTGGTGCCATTGCCCTGCTGGTTATCGGCGTCAATCTGATGGCCGATGGGTTAAAGCGGGTGCTGCAAGAAGGAGAGCGCTGAGCATGGCCGGGCCACATCCCATCCTCTCCATTACCGATCTGACCGTTGCCTACCGCCAGGGGCAGCAGTGGTTACCGGCCGTGCGTGATTTTTCGCTGCAGGTAGAACGTGGCCAGACGTACGGGCTGGTGGGCGAGAGCGGTTCAGGGAAATCTACCGTGGCCCTCGCCTTGATGCGTTACCTGAGCGAGGCCGGCCGCGTCCTCTCGGGGGAGATCACCTTTGACGGTAGAGACTTGCTGGGCCTGTCCCCGGCCGAGATGCGCCAGATCTGGGGGGCCGAACTGGCCCTGGTTCCTCAGGATCCGCTTTCGTCTCTCAATCCCTCCCTCCGCGTGGGGGAGCAACTGGCCGAGGTGTTGCGCCTGCACCTGGACCTGAGCAACGCGGTGGCGGAGGCCCGGGCGGTGGAATTACTGGAACTGGTGCGCATTCCCGATCCGGGCCGGGTAGCCGGTAACTATCCTCACCAGATCAGCGGGGGAATGCAGCAACGAGTCTTGATTGCCCTGGCATTAAGCACCGAGCCGGCTTTTCTCGTCTTGGACGAGCCGACGACAGCCCTGGATGTGACTACCCAGGCCGCCATCCTTGACCTGTTTCGGGATTTGATCCGGACCCGGGATACGGCCGCGCTTTACGTGACCCATAACCTGGGGGTGGTATCGCAGATCTGCGACCGGGTTGCCGTGCTTTACGCCGGCGAACTGGTGGAGGATGCGTCGACGCGGGCCCTTTTCCGGCAGCCCTTGCATCCTTACACCCTGGGTCTGATCGAGAGCGTGCCCCAGCTAGGCCAGGACAAACAGGTGGCGCGGCTGCAGGCGATTCCCGGCCAGATTCCGGCCTTGGGGGAGCGGCCGCCGGCCTGCATCTATGCCGACCGTTGCCCGCTGGCCATCGAGATTTGCCACGACGAACGGCCGGCGCTGGAGACGGCGGCTGAAGGCCACCGGGTGCGCTGCCACCGTTGGCCGGAGATTATGGCCGGCGAAATCAGCGCAGCCAGCGAGGAAGGGGCCATTCTGCCCCCGCGCACGGCTGAGGAGGGGGAAGCGCTTCTGGCGCTGGCTGACGTGGCCGTCTATTTTGAGACGAATCGCTCCCTTGCCGACATCGTGCGCCGGCGTCCGGCCGGCCGGGTAAGCGCCGTCGATGGCGTGAGTCTGGAGATCGGGCGCCGGCGCACGCTGGGTCTCGTGGGGGAAAGTGGCAGCGGTAAGACAACGCTGGCCCGGGCAGTAATTGGCCTGGAGGAGATCAGCACCGGGGAGATGGCCTTGCTGGGTGTCTCTTTACCGTCCGGGCTCTCGGAGCGGTCGCTGGCCATGATGCGCCGGCTCCAGATTGTATTCCAGAATCCAGAGGATGCGCTGAATCCTTATCTGACGGTGGGGCAGACGTTGCGCCGGCCCCTGCTCCGGATGCGGGGTGTTGATCCGGCGGAGGTGGACGATATGGTCGCCCGGCTTTTGGAGGACGTGCGTCTGCCGTCCACTTACGCCCGGCGGTTGCCCGGCCAGCTCAGTGGCGGGGAAAAACAGCGGGTGGCACTGGCTCGGGCCTTTGCCGCCAACCCGGATCTGTTGATCTGTGACGAGCCGGTCTCTTCCCTGGACGTATCGGTACAGGCTTCCGTCTTGAACCTGATTGACACTCTGCAGCAAGAGCATGAAAGCGCCGTCCTCTTCATCTCCCATGATCTGGCCGTTGTGGCCTACCTGGCAGACGAGATTGCCGTGATTTACGCCGGTAACCTGATGGAGGTGGCCGGCACAGGCACGTTGCTGGCGCCACCGTACCATCCCTACACGGAAGCGCTCTTGTCTGCCATCCCCCTGGCCGACCCGGAGGCGGAGCAACAGCAGATCCGGCTGGAGGGAGACGTGCCCAGCCCGACGGCCATACCCAGTGGCTGTCCCTTCCATCCCCGCTGTCCCCGTTTCATTGGCGACATCTGCGTGGAAGAGATACCCCCCTGGCGAGTGACAGAAACAGGGGACCGCATTTTCTGCCACATTCCATTGGCCGAGTTGCAGGAGAAACAGAGGAGGGTAATCGAGACGTAGGTGAGAAACGCCTGCGCGAGAGGCTCATGGGACGTTACCTGCTGCGACGTTTTGGTTTTTTGCTCCTGACCTTGCTGGTTACCTCGCTGGTCGTTTTTGCGGTGACCCAGTTTCTGCCGGGGGATCCCTGCCAGATTATTCTAGGGAGAGAGGCGGGACCGGAAGCCTTGGCGAACTGCGCGGAACGGCTGGGCTTGAACGAACCGGTACCGGTACAATACTTCTCCTGGCTGGGGAAGTTCATCCAGGGCGACTGGGGAGAATCGTTTAGCACGCGTTCGGAAATCCGGCCGGTGGTGCTGCAGCGGGTGCGCAATTCGCTGCGGCTGGCGCTGGTCACGATGGTCTTTGCGGTGCCGGTGGCCGTGGCCTTGGGCGTAATCGCCGGCCTCAACGCGGAACGCCCGCTGGACAATGCCATCAGCATCGCCTCGCTGGCAGTGGTCGGCCTGCCAGAGTTTGTCACAGGGCTGGTGCTCATCCAGCTCTTTGCCTTCACGCTAAACGACGTCCTCGAACGTTGGTGGGGCGTGCGCCCTTTCCCGGCTAATTCTTCCGTAGCACCGGACGCTGGCTTCGGGGAGGCGTTGCCGATGCTCATTCTCCCGGCTCTGACCGCCACCCTCGTGCTCCTTGCTTACATCGCCCGGCTGACCCGGGCCGGGGTGGTCGAAGAGCTGCAGCGTCCCTACGTGCGCACCGCCACCCTCAAAGGATTGCCCCGGCGAACCGTCGTCTTCAAGCATGTCTTGCGCAACGCGTTACTGCCCACGATTACGGTGGTGGCCATCAGCTTTGGCTGGTTGATCAGCGGCCTGATCGTAATCGAGAATGTCTACAATTATCCTGGATTGGGACGTCTGCTTCTCTTTGCCATTGACCGCCGCGATCTACCGCTGCTGCAAGCGGTGACGATGATTACCGTCCTGGGTTTCGCCCTGGCCAACCTGGCGGCCGATCTCCTTTACGCCTGGCTAAATCCTCGCATCCGCCTGGGCGAGTGAGGGTGTGAAACGCGCGGCGCAGTGGTTACCAGCCGCTGCTGCCCGGTTCACCTTTGAAGGGGCCGGTGATGTCATCCGTGATCCATCCCCCGTAGAAGCGGCCCGGCTGCGGCCGCGCCTCTTCCCCGTCTACCAGGCAGCGATCCATCGGGCCCGCATAAAACGCCAGGTGATCCTGGATCTGAGCGAATGAGGCTGTAGGCCGGGGATAGGACCAGGCAGCTTTCGTGGCGCGCCTCTCCCCGACGACCACGTCGAAATAGCGGGCCTTTCCTTTCCACTCGCACCAGGAACTCCCGGCGACGGGTTCGATATATTCCATCCGAATATCTTCCGGCGGGATATAATATACAGGTGGATGGCTCGTTTCCAGGACGCGCTTTGCGTTTCGGGTATCGGCAACCAATTCGCCGTTAAAGTACACCTGGACCGATTTTTCAACCGGTTCCAGCCGGGGAGGGCGCGGGTAATCCCACACTGATTCCTGGCCCGGCCCCGGTTCGATCTGTTTTGCTTTCATGGTTCGGTTCACTCGAGGAATTTGGCTACTCGCTCTCTTCGTTGTCGTCAAAGTCAAGGGAGGCAGAGTTGATGCAGTAGCGGAGACCGGTCGGTTGGGGCCCGTCAGGGAAAACGTGACCCAGGTGGGCGCCACATTGATCGCAGACCACTTCGGTGCGGCGCATCATGAAACTCAGATCTTCCTTTTCCCCGACCTGCGCTTCCGGCAGCGGTTTGTAAAAGCTGGGCCAGCCGCAGCCGGAATCGTACTTTGTCTCGGAGGTGAAGAGGGGAGCGCCGCAACAGACACATTTATAGACGCCTTCTTCTTTGTGGTCCCAATACTTGCCGGTAAAGGCCCGTTCGGTCCCTTTTTGCCGGGTCACCCGGTATTGCTCCGGCGTCAACTCCTCGCGCCACTCCGCATCGCTTTTCTGTACTTTCTCGTCAGCCATAGATCTCTCCTTTCGTGGTCACTGTGGGTCGGGCTGAACACCCTCGTTGTCACTGGATAATGTGGTCGCTATCTCCCGGAAATACAGCTACTATTTTTGGGAAAATTACATATTCGAGTATAAAGAGACAGCGTTAGATTTCCGTTGAAGAAACCTTACACAATTGTGAAGGATGACGCTAACGCGAGTGCGGGCGCAGCCGCCGGCAGCGCCGGTCTGACAGTGGTCGCAGCGCCGCCCTCTGGAGATCCGGCGACCCTGTCCCCGGGTGACCAGATCACGAATTGCTGATTGGCGGGTGCTCCTGCATCTGGTTGGCTTCCGCTTCTACGGCCGGAGGCTCTTCTCCGCGAACGATGGCCAGCAACGCTTCGCCATATTTTGCTACGGTAGCCGGGCCGATACCCTTGATTTTCAGCAGGGCAGACTCAGTCGCCGGTTTCTCCCGCGCAACGGCACGAAGGGGTTGGTTTTGGGCAACCACGTAGGCGGGCACACCATCTTCTCGGGACCGCTGCAGGCGCCAGGCGACCAGGCGTTCGTAGAGTTGGACGGCCTCGGCATCCAGCGCTTCCTCTTCGCTGTCCCCGGCCGGGCGCTGCCTGCTCTCTTTGCGGCCCGTCGTGGCTTTTACCAATTCCTGTAGCCCTGTCTTGTCCTGGAGTGCTTCCCGGCCGGTAGCCGTTAAGGCCAGCATCACCCCGCCGTGAGAAAGCTCTACCTCCTGGACATACTTGTGGGCCAGCAGGTGGCGGAACATCCTCTGCAGACCCGCCTTGCCGCGGAAGGAAAGGCGCCCGAAAGTCTCGGCGGCGATTGAACGGCCAGATAGGGTGGGATCCCCGCGCAGTAAGCGGGCCAACGTATGATGGCCCCAGCTCTGCTCGGCCAGGGTCGCCAGGATCAGGTGGTATTGCTCGACCTCCGGCATAATCCGCTCATTTGACTCCGGCAGCAGCGGATCGTCGAGACAGTTGTCACAGCTCTCGCAATCGGCGCGCGGCGCGCCGCCCAGGTAATTGCCGAGGTAACCGTGGCGGCAGCGCCGGTTGCGGGCGTAGGCCACGATCTCGGCTACCCGCTGTTGCTGGATCGCCTCGTACTGGCTGAGGAGACTGTCGATGCGCGTAGAGGCATCGGCCGGGGGTGGGAGTAACGTCAGCAGGACATCCCGACCGTTAGCATCATAGCGTAGCTTCCCGGCCGTCTGCCATACAAGCAATTGCCGCTCCATCTCGGGGGCCGGGATCCCATTTTGCTCGACGAGGTCGATGAAGTTCCGCGTCACCGGTTGGTTCGGGCGCAGGCGGGCAGCTTCGACAAAGGCAGCAAGCGTAGGGTCACCCGTCTGCCCCTGCCAGGTCAGGGTTACCGTCCGCGGGACGTCCTGGTGGCGCCGGAGCAGGCCGGCTTGCTCCAGCGTACTCAGAGCGACGCGGATGGCCGTTTCGTCGCTGCGCAGGATGCGCTCCAGATCGTCCATGGCCACCGGCGCCGTCTTCCGGCCGTTGAGACGATTGCGCACCACGCTGTATACCTGGCGCAGGAATTCGACGGGGATGGCATCCAGATTGGCATGCCGGGTCAATACGGCCTTATCGCTGCTGCTGTAGAAGAGGATGCAATGCGCGGGTTCACCATCCCGGCCGGCGCGCCCTGCCTCCTGGTAGTACGCTTCCACCGAGTCCGGTGGGGCATAATGGATGATAAAGCGGATGTCGGGTTTATCCACCCCCATGCCAAAGGCCACGGTCGCCACGATAATCCGTGTTTCCCCCCGCATGAACTGGTCCTGGACCAGGGAGCGGTTGGGAATGCCGGCGTGGTAATGGGTGGCGTCCACCCCCTGGCCCCGAAGCAACGTCGATATCTCCTCGCAGCGGCGACGGGTGCCGGCGTAGACGACGCCGCTGCCCTCCATTTGCTGGCAGAGGTTGAGTAGCCGCCGTAACTTTTCATCTTTGTTCTTGGTGCGAATGACGCTCAACGTCAGGTTTTGGCGATAAGTGTCGGTGGCGATGACTCTCAGCGTTTCTCCCTCGCCGAAGAGCCGGCGCTCAATATCCTTGCGTACCCTGGGCGGCGCCGTTGCCGTCACCGCCAGTAATGGGGGGTGGCCCAGCTCCCGGTGAATGTCGGCAATCTTCAGATAATCGGGCCGGAAATCGTGTCCCCAGGCAGAGACACAGTGCGCTTCGTCAATCACCAGCCGGGCGACGCCGGCCTGTTGCACGGCGTGGAGAAAAGGAGGCTGGCGCAGCCGCTCCGGTGCGGCGTAGAGCAGACGGTAGCGCCCACGGGCCGCATCGGCCACCGCCTGGCGCAAAGCGGTGCCGTCCAGGCTGCTGTTGATGGCGAAGGCGTGGCGACGCACGGCCGGGGGCAGGCCGTCTACCTGGTCTTTCATCAGGGCGATCAGGGGCGAAATGACCAGGGTCAGGCCCTCGTCCAGCAAGGCAGGAAGCTGGTAGCAGAGGGATTTGCCACCGCCGGTGGGCAGCACCGCCAGCACGTTTTCCCCGCGGCGGGCGGCAGCCATGATTTCTGCCTGGGCCGGCAGCAGCCGTTCGAAGCCGAAGTATTCTCGCGCCGCCGCCGTCAGCGCTTCTCGTTCGGCAATGCTGGTGGGTATGGTAGCGAGGTCGGTGACCAGCGAGCGCAGTTCGACGTTCCCTTTTGCTGCGCTTTCTCTACGATCTTTCTTCGCCGCGGTTAGCCCTGCCGGATCCGTTTCCTCCTGGATTTTTGTTCGTATCTCCTGCAGATCATCCTGTAGCCGTTTCTGTAACTCGCTCTCTGCTTCTAGCAAACGATTCTGATCCCCGCTCTCAGAGAAGAAGTCCCGTAGTTGGCGCAATCGGGAGGTAGACACCGGCCGGTCACCCTCATCGGTCGTGTATGCCTGTACGGCGTAGGCGGCCGATGTTACCGGGTCTCCGCGCCGGTGGTAGACTTCCATCAGCCCAAATGCCGGGATTCGGCTAGTAGGTACGTGCTGCTGGTAGTGGAGGTAGGCAGCTTCGGCTTCGTCCAGATTATCCAATTGCAGGTAGGCTTCACCCAATAACGACCAGGCCCCCATGAACTCCTTTTCCTGGGCTAGTGTGCGGGCCAGAGCCAGGGATCGCTCTGGTTCTTCTCGGCGCAGGTAGCAGCGGGCCAGAGCCAGTCGGGCAGATCGGGATTCGCGCTCCTCCAGCCGCGCCTGGCGTATGGCCAGTGCTTCGTCCATCCGGCCCACTCCTTCCAGGGCATCCGCTTGCATATCCAACATGGTGACCAGGTCTGGCCGGTTGATGACTTCTACACAACGCAACAGCTCGCCATACGCTTCCCAACGGCGCAGAAAACGTAATACCTGGGTGCGCGTCTTGCTGGAGAGGGACGCGACATCTTCCGTTTCGATGCGTAGTTCGTCCAACAATGATTTCATGGGGAAGCTCCCTTGTTGATGGTAGTGTCTACCTTATCCAGGCAACGGTAACGGTAACCAGACAAGGCTCCTACAGGTTATCATAATCTATGCTCGCCGCGTAATCGGGCACCGGGTGAACGCCGACGACCAGCGCCCACATCTGCTGCCGGTAGGGGCGGCTGAGGCCAATGCTCAGGTAAAGGGTCTCGGCGCCAAGCCGTTCATGGAGGGCGTCGTGATCGAGGGTAACGCGGATGGTATCTCGGCTGGCTACCCCTTCTTGCAGCCAACAACGACCCAGGGCCCGCCATTTCAGATCGGTGACGGGGATCCCCTCAGCCCGGCTGCTGCGGGCGTGGGGCACGCCGGTCAGGCGAAAGCCAATGCGCGCCTCGTACTTGCCCGAGTACGTATCCAGGGAGAACCTGGCCCAGACCTGTTCTGGGCGGAGCAGGCAGAGAGAACGCGTCTGCCGGATGAGCACCGCTGCCGGATCCCTGTCCACGTGCTTTTCCAGAAAAGCCGCACGCTGTTCCCCTTCCAGCCGGCGCAGGAGTCGCGGCCGGAAGTGGACGAAATCGGTGAGCCAGTCTTCGGCGTGGGTCAGATCCGGCCGGGGACAGATCAGGTTGAGCGCGACGACCTCACCCACCTGCACCGGCTGCCCGCTGGCAAAAGACATGTCGCCCAGTAACAACGAGTTGAATTCTTTGACCGGCCGTACCCACTGGAGGACGCTGGCCTGGTGTGGCTCGTTCACATACCCGGCCGTGCAAATTCCACTCAACATCCGGGTCATGGCCATGATTAACACTTCTTTTTCAGGCATCTTCCCAAGGAGATTAGAGCGTGAAGATTAGAGATTGGGCGGCGTCGCGAAGCAATCTCCGATCTCCAATCGCTAGCAAAGGTGTACGATCTCGAGATCTGGGATTTCTTCGGCCCAATATTCGGCCACCAGCCGGCGGTGGCAATGGTCGGCCGTGTGTTCGCTGCACAGGAGGCAGGGGGCGCGGTAGCGTGCGAGCAGTTCGTGCCCGGTGGCTACGATCTCTCGTGCCTCAATCAACGGCCGGAATACACCCACGTACTCCTCCCAAGTGCCGCCGCCGCGGTAACTATCCAGGACATCCTTTGTGGGAGCCAACTCCGGCCGGTGTTCATAGTCAATTCCCAGGAGGTCCAGAATAAAGGGCAGATCGCGCTGGTTGGCGTAGCCGGCGAGCTGCGACCTGGGGCGCAGCCGGGTGTCGATCACCGCGTCGACGCCGGCCTCTCGCAGCAGCGCGGCGAACTCCTCCAGGGACTTTTTGGTGAAGCCAATGGTATATAGGGTGGTCATCGTCAACTCCTCGATTACGTGATCGGTGGCCAAGGGCTAAGGAGACCGTTGCTGCAACAGGCGCTGGGGCTGCGGCTCCACGCTCCTGTAAAATCTAGAAATTGAATCCCAACTGGCGCGCTTCCGGTTCGCCGCGGCGGAGGGTGCCGTCCGGCAGGATATGCTGCACGTCGTCACCGTCCTGCAACAGTGTCTCTGTTATCAGCAGTTTGCGGTGGCAGGTGTCGGGGTCTCCCTCGCTACACATCATGGCAGTTTTCCGTTCGCCGGCCAGCCGGCGCAAGCGGGCCACCCCTTCCTGGTAGAGGGGCGTCTCAGCCTGCATGTCGTAATTCGGACGCGCGCTGCCCGGTTCGTATAGGTCTGCCTGCCGCGGCCGGCCGCCGAGGCTATCCCCCATAAAGACGTAATCGATGCCCGCTTCCTGCAGATTCACAGCCAGGTTTTCCCGGTTGAACTGGGGATTCCAGCGACTGTAAGGCTGGCTACGTACATCCACCAGGGTCTCGATGCCGTGCCGGCGCAGCAGGCCGATAAAGGCAGCGGTGACGTGGTTACTGTGACCGATGGAGTAAATGGTTCGTGTTTCCGGCATAAAAGCCCCTGCTTATCCCCTATGCAAACTGGCTATGGTCAAGTATAACACAGGTGAGGAGGGAGGTGAAGGGAATCGGAAAGTGGAGATTAGAGGTTGGGGCGTGCTGGCCTGCTGGATGATGGCCCAGGCTGCTGTCCACCGAGCACAGAGCGCTGGAGGAGGAAGTATGGCTGAATTGGTGATTGTAGAGGAACGAGACGAGATCCTGGAAATTGTGCTGAACCGGCCGGAGAAGCGCAACGCGATCAACTTCGCCCTGTACGACGACCTGGCTGAGGCGATCCGCCAGGCAGAGCGGGCGCAGGGCGTGCGGACGGTCCTTCTCCGGGGTGAAGGCAAGTCCTTTTCGGCCGGGATAGATGTGACCAATTTCCTGCTGCTGGCCGAGCGATATGGGGAAGGATGGCAGCAACGAATGCGATCGATCACCCGCGACACCCAGGAAGTGTTGACCGCGCTGGAACGGCTGGAACTGCCGACCATTGCTCTGCTCCACGGCCATTGCCTGGGGCTGGCGCTGGAGCTGGCGCTGGCCTGCGATATCCGGATTGCGGCGGAGGGAACACAATTGGGATTGCCGGAGACCCGGCTTGGCATGATTCCGGACGTGGGCGGCACCACCCGGCTCACGCGCCTCATTGGCCCCGGCCGGGCGAAGGAGCTGATCTTCACCGGCCGGCAGATCGACGCTGGTCAGGCGGCAGCGTGGGGGCTGGTCAATCAGGTGGTCGCCTTAGAGCACCTGCAGGCGAAAGGGGAAACCCTCGCGGCAGAGATTGCCCAGGCGGCTCCGCTGGCCGTCGGGATGGCCAAGCGCGTGATCGACGGCATGCACGATCTGGATCGTGGCCTGCAATTGGAAGGATGGGCGCAGAGCCAGCTTTTCCAGAGCGAGGATTTCATGGAGGCCGTAAAGGCGTTTATGCAGAAGCGACCGCCGGAGTTCAAGGGCAAATAGGATTGGCAGCGGCCATGAACGCTTACCATCTTGACGGGCAGATAGCCCTGGTCACCGGCGCCAGCCGCCGCCAGGGGATTGGCGCGGCCGTTGCCCGCGAACTGGCCGGCGCGGGTGCCGGCATCTTCATCACCTACTACCGGCCCTACGATGCCTCCATGCCCTGGGGCAGCGATGCCGAGGAGCCGGCCACACTGCTGGCCGAAATGCGCGCTGCAGGGGTGCGGGCTGCAGGCCTGGAGGCAGATCTCTCCCGGCCGGAGGCGGCTGCCGCGCTCTTCGATAGGGTGGAAGCCGAACTGGGACCGGTGTCCATCCTGGTCAACAACGCGGCTTACTCTACGCGCGGGGGAATTGAGGAATTGACCGCTGCCGAGCTTGACCGTCATTATGCCGTGAACGTGCGCGCGATGGCCCTGCTCTGCCGGGAGTTTGCCCTGCGCTTCGACAAACCACCCGGCCGGATCGTCAACCTGACCTCCGGCCAGGGTCTGGGGCCGATGGCGGACGAGCTCGCTTATGCCGCCAGCAAAGGGGCGGTGGAGGCCTTTACAGTTAGCCTCAGCGCTGCCCTGGCGCCGCGGGGAATTACGGTTAACGCTGTCGATCCCGGTGCCACCGACACCGGCTGGATGACGCCCGCACTAAAGCAGGAACTGGCCGGCCGGGCGCCTATGGGACGGATCGGGGAGCCGGCCGATGCCGCTCGCCTGATCCGCTTTCTCGTTTCCCCGGCCGGGGGCTGGATCACCGGCCAGATCCTGCATTCCCGCGGTGGGTTCTAAAAAAGGGCAAAGTTGGATAGAATTCTGCTTCCCATGTTACAATGACGATAACCATAACGGATACTATTTTGCCAACCGCTCACTGCCCACTCGCCCCTGACCCCTATCTACAAAGGAGGAAGTAATGCCAGAATTCGCAACCGGCCGGGATCAGCTTAGTGCCGACATTCACCTGTTAGGGGATACCCTGGGCAGAGTGATCCGGGAGCAGGCCGGGATTGAAATCTACGACCTGGAGGAGCGGATCCGGGCTTTGAGCAAAACGCGACGCAGCGCTGCCGACCCGGCCGTGGACGCTTACCTGGCACGGCTGGTGGACGAGATGGCTCTGGGCGAGGCGGAGGACGTGGCCCGGGCTTTCACCAGCTACTTTGAGCTGATTAACCTGGCCGAAGAGAATCACCGGGTGCGCGTGCTGCGCGAACGAGAGCGGCGGGCGCATCCCCAACCATTGCGCGAAAGCGTGGCCGATGCCGTCGCCACCCTCTGGGAGCAAAATGTAGACGAGGGGACGATGGCCGAACTGCTGGCACGATTGCATGTCGAACCGGTCTTTACCGCCCATCCTACCGAGGCGAAGCGGCGGACGGTGCTCAGCAAGCTGCGGCTGATCGCCGACCTGCTCTATGAGCGCGAAGTTCAGGATTTGCTCCCATCAGAGGAGAAAGGGGTGCAGGACCGGCTGCTGGCGGAGGTGACTACCCTTTGGCTGACGGAGCGCAATCGCACGCGCAAACCAGAGGTCACCGACGAGGTACGCACCGGCCTCCACTTTTTCGAAACAACCATCTGGGACGTTATCCCCGGCATCTATGCCACCCTGGCCAAAGCGCTGGACCGGTACTACCCCAATCTGGCACTGCCGGAGCGCTTCCTGACCTTCGGATCCTGGATGGGTGGAGACCGGGACGGCAATCCGAACGTCACCACTGACGTCACGGCCGAGACGTTGCGTCTGCACCGGGGATTGGCGGTAGAACACCACCGGGCTGTGGCCCAGCAACTGGCCCGTTCGCTGAGCATCAGCAACCGGCTGGCACCGCCCAACGAGAAGTTGCAGGAAGATCTGGCCGAGCATGAACCGTCGCCACACGTTGCCTACTTGCAGGAACGCTATCCTCACGAACCGTACCGCCTGCGAGCGGCAATGCTGGCAGCTGACCTCGCCGAAACGTCAGCCGGGGATATGGTGGCCCGCCTCCATGGTAAACCGGCCGGACCGTTGCCTCCCCTGCAGACGCGAGAGGATTTGCTGGCGCCGCTGGACATGATGGCCAACAGTCTGCGAGCAAGTAATGCACAGGCTGCCGCCGCCACGGGTCTGGACGCCTTCCGCACCCAGGCCAGCGTTTTCGGTTTGCACACTGCCCGCCTCGATTTGCGCCAGTACAGCGAGGTCCACGACCAGGTGCTGGCCGAGCTACTGCAACGACTGGACCTGCACGAGGATTACCTTGGACTGGATGATGCCCAGCGTGTAGATCTTCTCTCCGGTTTGCTCGCCGAACCGGGACCAGACCTGGACCTGTTGGCCGATCTCTCGTCGCAGGCGCGCGAGTTACTCGACCTATATCAGATGCTGGCGCGCGTCGTGACCATTTACGGCCCGGAGAGCGTGGGGCCCTATGTTATCAGTATGACGCGTGGCCCGGCAGACGTCTTGGTTGTGCTCTTGCTGGCCCGCTGGGCCGGGCTCAACCTGAATCCCGAGCGGCAGCGGGAAGGGCTGGCCATCGCCCCCCTCTTCGAAACGCGCGAAGATCTGGCGAATGCCACGGAGACAATGGCTACGCTTTTCACCCACCCCGCTTACCGGCACCATCTGGAGCACCTGGACCGGCGCCAGGTGATTATGATCGGGTACTCCGACAGCAACAAGGACGCCGGTTATCTGGCGGCTAAGTGGGAGTTGTTCCAGGCGCAGGAGCGGCTGGCCGATGTCTGCCGCGAGCACGACGTCATCCTGACCCTGTTCCACGGCCGGGGTGGTACCATCGCCCGGGGTGGGGGACCGGCGAACCGGGCAATCCTGGCCCAGCCGCCGGGCACCGTCGGGGGCTCAATTCGCTTTACGGAGCAGGGCGAGGTCATTAACGATCGCTACGGGCACGCGGCGATTACCCGTCGCCACCTGGAGCAAGTGGTGCACGCAGTCCTGGTCTCGAGTGCCCCTACCTACATGGCGGAAAATGCGCCTTTGCCCGCGTGGCGCGAGGGTATGGATGAGCTGGCTACCACCTCTTATCGCGTCTACCGGGCCTTCATCTATGAAACGCCGGCGCTGCTCCAATACTGGCAGCAGGCGACGCCGCTACGCGAGATCAGCCAGTTGCGCATCGGTTCCCGGCCGGCGCGCCGCCAGAGCGACGACGTCTTTGCCAGCCTCCGCGCGATCCCCTGGGGGTTTAGCTGGATGCAGAGCCGGCACGTGCTGCCCGGTTGGTATGGTGTGGGCGCTGCCCTGGAGGCCTATGCCACCGGCGACGGCGAGGGTGGGCAGCGATTACACCGGTTACAGCAGATGTACCGGGAATGGCCGTTCTTCCGGATCGTGATCGATAATGCTCAGGTCTCGTTGGGAAAGGCGGACATGGGGATCGCCCGTCTCTATGCCAGTCTGGTTACAGAGCGCGCGGTACGGGATCAGGTCTACGGCGAAGTAGTGGAGGCCTACCAGCGGACCCACCGCTGGATTCTCCAGGTGACGGGGCAACAGGAGCTCCTGGAAAATGACCCCACGCTCCAGCGGGCGATCCGGCGCCGGGATCCGTATGTGGACCCGCTGAACTTCATCCAGGTGAGCCTGTTACGGCGTTTGCGGCGTCTGGACGACCCGGAAAGCGAAGAGGCCCAGGCGCTGTTGCGGGCGATATTCCTGACCATTAACGGCATCGCCGCCGGTTTGAAGAATACCGGTTAGATGACAAAATCCCTCCCTGGAGTCGCCGTTCACCCGAGCGAAGGAAACAACGGTCGATGAGACAACGGAAATTTATTCTACTGAGAATCTTCCTCGGAGCCCTTGCTTTTTTGCTGGTTATGCTGGCCGGTTTTGCCCACGCGGGAAAGGATTCCCAAGCAGAAGAGGGGCCCAGACCGAATATTGTCTTTATCGTCGTCGATGCCTTGCGGGCTGATCACGTATCTGCCTACGGCTATAAGCGGCAGACCACACCCAATTTGGATACCCTCTTCGCGGGCGGCGTCCGTTTTGCCGATGCCACGGTTTCTGCTCCCTGGACTTATCCTTCCGGCGCTTCTTTGCTCACCGGCCGTCGCCCGTCCAGTATCGGCGTGCACTGGGCCGACACGGACAGCGAACTGCCCGCTTCGGAGGTCCTACTGGCCGAGAGGTTAAGCGAGGCCGGTTACTATACGGCCGGCTTTTACAGCGCCTACTGGGTTGGGGGCCGCTTTGGGTTCGATCAGGGATTTGATCACTACGTGGGCGTACCCTCCGCCGATCCAGGCGGGGGGCCCAATGCCGTAGACGTAAACCAGCGGGCAATTTCCTGGCTAAATGACGTATGGGCGCCGACAAACCAGGGAACCCGGCCGCTCTTCTTGTTCCTTTATTACTACGATCCGCATACCTGGTACAATCCGCCGGCGCCCTATGATCTCCGCTATGATCCTGATTATACCGGTACGATAACGCCCGAGCGCTACGGACATGCGGAAGAGGTGATCGCCGGTGAATTGGAACTCAGCGAGCGAGATCTGGAGCATGTGATTTCCCTTTATGACGGCGAGATTGCCTATTGGGATTATTACCTGGGCGAGCTGGTGGACGACCTTGATGTGCTGGGGCTCATCGAGGATAGCATTATTGTCGCCACCAGTGATCATGGGCAGATGTTTGGCGAGCACGGGCACTGGTTACATCGCAACGCGCTCTATGAAGAGGCGCTGCGGGTTCCCCTGCTCCTGCGCTATCCTGAGATGATCACGACAGGCCTGACAATCACGGCGCCGGTCCAGACCCTGGACGTGATGCCGACCCTCCTGGAGTGGCTGGAATTGCCGCCCCCTCCCGTTATTGACGGGCACGATCTGACTTCCCTGATCAGGGGTACCGGTACGCCCAGCCGCACGGTTTACGCCGAGCTGGATCCGGTTACCGACCGCAACGACCCGGTGTATCCGCTTACCGCCCACTATCCCTGGTACTCGCTGCGGCGGGACGGCTGGAAATATATTCACCACTCCCAGACGACCCGGCCGGACGAGCTCTACTACCTGGCCCCTAATTCACTGTATGAGACGGATAATTTGCTGGAGAGCGAGCCGCAGCGGGCAGCAGCTATGTTCGCCGATCTGCTGGAGACGTTTGCTTTGCCTTCAGAATTTTACTATCTGCCCCTGGTCGGGCAGTGGTAGGCCAGAGATGAAGTGTGCCGGCGAACGGTGGTGGAAACACGGGGCGAGGAAGGTATCCGCTTGCAGGATTACCGCTATCCTCGCCGCCCAGCACCCGGAAGGTGGTGGTCGCCGTGGCGGTGAGGTTGTTGGTAGCCGTGATCGTCGCCGTTACCGTGTATAGGCCGGGGGCCAACGGTGAGGGGAGGGTATAGGTGAAGACCCGTAGCGGCTCCCCGGCAGCAGCGAACCGTTCCTGCTGCCCATCCAGCGTAATCCGGAGGGTGCTGATACCCTGTGGATGGCTGGCGGCTACTACCACCTGCTCATCATTACTTGCCGCCTCTTCCAGCAGAACGGTGTCCGGCCGGGGCGAAACAATGGCGACGGATGGAGGTTGTAACAGCACTTCTTCCAGGGAAGCCGTCCGTGTCCCCATCAGCGCCTGCTCGGCCAGTAGTCCCTCCCGCGTCCCTTCCAATGCCTGGTTGTTGGCCTCAGCCTGGGCCAGGTCGAGCGCCGTTGCCGTCCCCTCAGCTTGGGCCGTCGCCAGGCCCTCTTCCCGCGCGCTCAGGTAGGAGCGGACGACGGTGGCCGTCGCTTCCAGATCCACTTTTTCCGTATGCAGGCGAGTGGTTACGATTGCTGTTTCCTGCCGGTCTTGCCAGAGAAAAGTAATGGCACCGGCCAGCACCAGCAGCAGCATAAGGAAAGTGAGCAAGATGGCAACAAAGGTCGTACTTTTCATGAACGGTCGAAAAGAAATAAAAGCGAAGGTAAAATCTTTCAGGTATGCTACCCGACGAATATAGGTCGGTCAAACGAGACCAATTGAGGAGATATTAACCATGAAGCTAAAAACGAAGTGGATGCTTCTTTTCTTTTTTGCTATGTTGGTGGTGCCCGTCCTGGCTTGTGGGACAGGCGGAATAGATCTGCCGGAAGTGAACGTGCCGGAGGGCGCTGCGGCCACTGCCGAAGGAATGGCCAGGGACGCCGCCACGGCCGTGGCCCGGGTAACGGTCCCGCCGGGCGCGCAGGAGACGGCGGCCGCCATCGGCCAATCGGCCGCCACGGCCGTGGCTGAGGCCGGAGAAGGAGGCGGAGAGGCTGTCTCTACCCTCCAGGCCTCCAATTTCACGATCAATGTCACCGTCAACACCGAGCAGTTGCGGCAGAAGATCGCAGCTGCCCGGCCCGATGAAAACGGCAATATCAGCATTACCATCACCGACGAGGAGATTAACCAGGCGATCGAACTGAAGGATGAGGCGGAGGGTAGCGAACCTGCTACCTTCCAGAATCCGTCGGTGGCTTTTACCGGGGGCAACGTGCTCCTGACCGGTGACGTAACGAAACCCATCCCGGCGGAACTGATCGCTTCCTTCGGACCCGTTATCGTGGACGGACAGGCGCAGGTCGACCTGCAGAGCGTGACCCTCCGTGGTTTGCCCATTCCGCCCCAGTTGTTAGGCTCCGTAGAGCAGAGTTTGAACAATGCCCTGCGTGAGATGATGTCTTCATTGCCTGAGGGGTACGTGGTGCAGGCGATTAACGTGGGTGAGGGGACGATGACGATTATGGCCGGCCGTGCCTGAGGACAACTTCGCTCCTTCGCATAGCTGGCGCCCAAATCGTTTCCGGTGCTTAAACTGTGGATAACTCTGTGGATAAGGTGTGAATTTTGTGCCCGAATTGTGGATAAGTGTCCGTCCGTGTGGACAAAGTGTTAACATCTTGCGCCGGCGACCGGCAGAAGAAGGGACTTCCAGCGCCGGTCATGTAAGTGCCTCCACCAATTGAGAGCCGGCCCGGCCTATACGCGCTATCGAACGACAGTTCAAAGTTTAATTCGATCCAGCCCAAAAAGAAAACCGCCACACCTGTCAACCAGGTGTGGCGGTGACTTTTTACGGTGGACAACCCGCGTTTATTTGGCTGCCAGCGCTTCCTTGGCAGTGTCAACAATTGCCGTAAACGCCTGCGGATCGCGGACGGCGATATCAGCCATCACCTTGCGGTCCAGCTTGACGTCGGCCAGTTTCAGCCCGTGGATCAGCCGGCTGTAACTGAGATCGTTCTGGCGGGAGGCGGCATTAATCCGCGCAATCCAGAGTCGCCGCATTTCCCGCCGGCGGACACGCCGGTCGCGATAAGCGTACCAGTACGACTTCATCATGGCCTCGTTGGCACGCTTGAACAGCTTGCTGCGCGTGCCCCACTGGCCCTTGGTCATCTCGATTATTTTCTTGTGACGACGGCGTGTAACCGTTCCGCCTTTAACTCGCATGATTCATACCTCGCATTTTACGTGGCCTGGACGCTCCGCAGAGGCCAGGCAGCGAATAAGGATTAACCGGCCGGCAGCAACGCCGGCAGGACTTTAACCGTATTTCTTCAGATAAGGTGCCAGCCGCTTGATCCGCCGCTTTTCGCCGGGGGTTGTCACTTCGATCATCTGGCCGAACTGCCGCTTCACGCGTTTCGATTTCTTGCGCCGGAGATGGCTCTTGCCACCCTTTGTGCGCAGGATCTTGCCGTTCTTGGTGATCTTGAAGCGTTTGGCCGCTGCCTTATATGTCTTCAATTTATACTTCTTCTTCTTTTTCTTACCCATCTTACCTTCACCTCACAGACAAAAGCCCCGAAAGGGCTTCGTTTACAACATGATTCAATTGTTCAAGGGCTGTGACCCCCGGAATCAATCGCTGTCCGGCATCAGCATCATTACCATGGTCCAGCCTTCCAAATTCGGCTTCTGTTCCACTTCAGAGATGTCGGCGAGATCTTCGATAATCCCATCCATAATCTCCCGGCCAATCTCCGGGTAATGGATCTCACGCCCCTTAAAGCGGACCACGACCTTTACTTTCTTGCCCTCTTCAAGCCATCCTCGTGCGCGGCGCACGTTGATGTCCCGGTGAAAGTCGGCCGTTTTCGGGCTCAACTTGATCGTCTTAATCTCGATCTGTTTCTGATGTTTCCGGGCCTCGCGTTCCTTCTTGGTCTGTTCGTATTGGAACTTTCCGTAATCCATCACGCGTACCACCGGGGGGCGAGCGTGGGGGGCCACTTCCACTAGATCCAGGCCTGCGTCGCGGGCTATATCCTGCGCTTCCTGGATAGGAACGACACCCTTATTATTTCCATCTTGATCAATCAAACGAACTTCGCGAGCTCGTATCCTATTGTTCGTCCGGTAATTTGTAGTTATGGTTTACCTCGTTCTAGACTAGCCAACTCCACGCCTTTCGGCCATTGGCGGAAACAACAAAAACCCGGCAGCAAACCGGAGAGATATGATAGCACAACGCCTGGGGAGCGTCAAACATCACCAGCAGATTCTGACACTTCTAATTTTCCTCCGATGCTATCCGCAGGTATATCCGCCGCCGGCGCTGTTCGCCAAGAGGCTCCGCAGGATCTGCCGGGCATCCACTGCCCTCAGATGATCAGGTTTAGGGCGATGAGTAGCAGGAACATGGCGGCGGCCAGGATAAAGACCCGGCGCAAATCCTGGATCACGTAAGCATACTCTTCGCGCAACTCTTCCTCACTCGTAATGCGCCCGGACGATTGTCCGGAACTGCGGCGCACGCGCCGTACTTTTCTAGCCATGGGTTCTCCTTCTGTTTGCGGTAGACGGTCTCACCTATGTTTATGTTCCGTTACCACTTTTCACTATCTTGTCGTTGCCAGATCGGCAAAGACGATGATTCGTTTGTTATCTACCAGATACGGATAGCAGGAAATGAGGGTGGTGCTGGCATGCTCCGTTGGTTCCATCACCCAGGTGTCGGTAGGGGCGACGATTTCAGTTTCGCGGACCACATACACATGCTCCTGCCGTTCGGTGGAGATGATAATTTCGTCCCCGGCCGTTAGCTGGTCCAGCTCCCGAAAAATCTCGCCGTAAATGTCATTGTGGGCGGCCAGGACCACGTTTCCCTCTTGTCCGGGCGGAGCCGACCCCACGTATTGGCCTACTCCTTTCTTCAATTGTTCCCAGCCCTGGCCCTGGTAAATGCTGCTGTCCACGTCAATGGCCGGGATCTGGATCCGGCGCGCCTGTTCCGGGCCGGGGGTCGGCAGAGGGGGCGGTTCATAGGCGTTTACGGCCGGTAACAGGTGGGCCGGAATATAGCCGGCTTCTCCCGGTTCCGGCGGGCGCCCTTCGACCGGCGGTTTATGCCCGCCGGGCAACACCACCAGGTCGATGACGGGCGTTGCCGTGGGGGTGGGCAGCGCGACCGCAGCCGCTTCCGCTTCCTGCACCTGTGCCAGTTCCTGATTCAGATCCTGGCGCGTGTCCAACAGGCTAAAAACTGCCCAGAGGAAACCCACAATCGCCGCGATCTCCACCACCAGCAGCGCTTTGTCGGCCAGGGAACGCCAGCGAATCGTGCGGCCCGGCTTGCTCTCGGTCGCCGGGTTCTGCTCGCCGGCTTCCCCGTCATCGCGCAACTGGTAACGCTTTAAGGCACCGCCGGGCGTGGCCGGAGGCCGGGTCAGGGGCGGCGGGGCAACATCCGGCGGTGGCTTGCCCGCGATCTCGACCACGCGCCCTTCCTCTTTCAGCCGCCGGAGGCGCTGCCGGCGGGCTTCGTGCTTCTTAAGATAGAGGAGCCGTTCCAGTTCTTCGACCGTCAGTTCTCCGGTTTCTTTACGCACGCTCATCGGGCCCCTCTCTTCTCCGCAACGGCGAACACCTCGCGCTCAAAGAACCAGCGCAGCGGCGGCACGTTAAAGGCCAGCCAGCGCAGACTATCCACAACGGGGTTCTCGCTGCCTTCCTGGGGAGGGGAATCGAGCCACACGTTTGCCTGAAATCCGGCCGCGTTCAGCGTGCGCCGCAGGCTCAACATATCCTGTTCGTTGACGTGGACGTGCTGGTTCACGGGTGTGATGGCCCGCGGATCGGTTGGGTAACGGTCACCCTGGCCCAGCAGGGAGCGGAAACGGCGGACCCAGGGATAGGCGTACTGGTCGTACCAGCGATTGGGCGCAGTATGGACGATGAAGCGCCCCTCCGGCTTGAGAATTCGATGGACTTCGAGCAATGCCTGGTGTAACTCCCAGGGATAGAGGTGTTCGACGACGTCAAACATCAGGACCCGGTCAAAATACGCCGAGGGGTACGGAAGGAATTTTGCATCTGCCCGGCAGACGCCGGCCCTGGACTGGGCGCCGTTGCCCCTGCTGCGCTGCTCCGCCTGGACGACATCGCTCGACATCCGGGTAGCTACCTCGGCATAATCGATGCCGTGGGTCTCTACCCCCAGCCGCATGCAGTGGCGCAAAATCTCACCCCGGCCACAGCCCACGTCCAGCACGCGCATGCCCGGCCGGACCGCGGCCACGGCAAAGGCATCGCGCAGCCGCCGCGATAGCTGTTCCCCCTCTGAGGAGAGAAACTCATCGTACCCTTCGCAGGCGGTCAGGAAATATTCTTCCGTATACAGGCTAGAGGGGAGGGATTGTACCTCACGCTTCTTTGTTTTTTGTTCTTCTTTACCAGACATCATCCTGGCGGCATTATCACTTGGGAAGGGTCAGGTGTCAAGTTCTGCCGATCTACGTTGCTTGACACCGGGCACCCAACACCTGACACTATGAATGTGAAACCTTTTCTGGCTTTTCCCGTACAGGAAAGTGAGTAGTCAGGAGAACCTAAACGTGAACAATGAAGAACAAATCTGGCTCGAAGAAGCCAGGCGGGGGGATAAGGAAGCTTTCGGCCGGCTGGTCGAGGCGTACCAGATCCCCGTCTACAATTTGGCTTACCGGATGTTAAGTAACCGCGGTGAAGCAGAAGAGGCGGCGCAGGAAGTTTTTATCCGCGCCTATACCAAGTTGGACACCTATGATCCCAGCCGCAAGTTCAGCACGTGGATCCTGTCGATCACGTCCAACTACTGTATCGACCTGATCCGCAAACGCCGGGCGTTGCTCTTGTCGATTGACCATCCCCTGCCACCCCATCCGGCGCTGATGTCTGATCGAGCTGATGGGCCCGAGGCCCAGGCAGTAGCCGGTGAAACGGAAGCGTTGGTGCAAACATTGTTAGACGAGTTGCCCGACGATTACCGGCAGACCGTCGTCTTAAGGTATTGGTACGATCTATCTTACCAGGAGATAGCAGAAATAATGGATACAACGGTCAGCGCCATCAAGTCACGTCTGTTCCGGGCGCGGCGGCAGATGGCCGAGGTGGGCATCGCCCAGGGGATTGGCGGAGCGCTGCAACCTGAGACAAGTTGATACGTAAAGATGGTAGAGAGTGAGCGAAAGCAGGAATGGAGAGAAGATGTAATGGAAAGTGAAGATGTGTATACGCTGATGATGGACGCGCTCGACGGTGAGCTTGCAGAAGCAGGTTGGGCTGAGCTGGAATCTCACCTTCGCGCGCGTCCAGACCTCGCACAGGAGTGGGCGGCCATGCAGGCAGTTGATACGCTGCTCCACAGCGCACCCCTGGTGGCGCCGCCGGCAGCCTTCGTCGCGCGGACGGTGGCGCGCTTGCCCAACCGGCGCCGTCGCCTCTTGACGAGTGTGCTCCTGTACCTGATGTTACTCGGTAGCGGGATCATTCCCCTGGCAGCTATCGTCTGGATCGCCCTCCAATTTTTGCCCGGATTAGATGCGCCCATTCTTGCCCAGAGTCTGTGGCAAGGCGGCAGCCAATTGCTGCGCCTGGCCCAGGTGGTGCTGGCAGCCCTGGTGAGCGGCGCCGCTCAGTTTGTGACGGAACAACCAACCGTCATTGGCTGGCTATTGTTGATGACGGGAATTGTGGCCCTGTGGGGTGGTGTCTATAACCGGCTGGTCCTGCAACCGGGACAAAGCGCCTGATCCGTTGTGGAGAAAACGACTATGAAACGATTTAGCATATTCTTAATTATCGTCCTCGTATTGCTGCTGCCGGCCGGGTTCGCTCTGGCCGCTCCCTTCGACCGCATCATCGGTGCCGGGGAGACGGTAAACGAAGACATTACCGTCATGGGCAGCGAGCTGATTGTGGAGAAGGGTGGGGTGGTGGACGGTGACGTGACAGTCTTCGATGGCGATGTAGACGTCGCCGGCCGGATCGAGGGCGACGTCTCTATTTTCGACGGCCAGTTAGATCTGAGCGGCGAAATCGACGGCGACCTCGTCCTTTTTGGCGGCCGGTTAGATATCCGCGAAGACGCCGTCATCACGGGTGACTGCGTCAGTTTCGGCGGTGAAGTGGATGACCAGAGCGGGCAGGCGAGTTGTGCATCGCCCGGATCCGATATCCTGGGCAATATCGCCCCGATACGCCCGCCGCGCCTTCCGGAACAACCGGAATTTCCCCGGATAGAGGGTCGTGGTCCTTCGATGGCCTCCTCGGTCGGCCAGATCTTCCTGCGGGCCAGCGAAGTGGTGGGCCGTAGCCTGTTACTGGGCCTGCTCGCGCTGGTGGTTGCCGCCATCTTCCCGCGGCAGCTACGCCAGGTAAGCGACACAGTGCGCCAGCGACCGGCTGCCAGTGGTGCCGTCGGCTTGCTCACGGCCGTGGCCGCTCCCTCTCTGATTGTGCTCCTGCTGATTTTGCTGGCGCTAACGTGTTTAGGCATTCTCCTCTACCCGGCCGTCTTCTTGCTGGGGTTGGCCGTGATCGTGGCCGCAATTCTGGGCTGGATCGCCCTGGGCGAGCGCCTGGGTCGCTGGCTGGTGGGTAGCCTGAATTTGAAGCGCCGCAGCCTGACCGTAACCGCCGGTTTGGGCACCGCTTTGCTGACGCTGCTCCTGGGGGTGCTCAGCCTGATCCCGCCCTTCATGTTCGGCGAAGGGTTTGGCGCTTCGCTCCTGGCCGGTGTCCTGGCCTGTGTGGGGTTGGGCGCGGCCGCCCTGACCCGTTTTGGCACCAGGCCCTATCCGCCGGGCAGCGCCCCGCCGCTTGACGAAGAGAAGGTCAATTCCGTACTGGAGACGATGCCCGAAAAGGGTGACGTCGAGTAGAGACCATAAGCTGAAGATACAAAAAGAGGCGCCCGGTCACGGCCGGGCGCCTCTTTTTTGCTATGGGGTCGCTGTCAGGCGACGATGAGAAAGAATGCTTCAGATCAGGCCCAACCCTGCTGGCGCACAAAGTCGGTGATAAACGGAATCTCCACCATGTTGCCCTGGTACGCCTGCCAGCCCCAGTACACGCCAACCAGCCAGATGATCACGCTGGGCGCCCCAAAGCAGAAAAAGAGCACCGAGCTAAGAATTGTGCCTCCCACCGCATTGATTATGCCCCAGACCAGCGCCTGCGCGTTATGTGCCTTGATAAAGGGGCGATCTTTCTTGTCTTCGAGGAGCAGAATAATGATCGGAACCAGCGGTGTCAGGGCATATGCCAGAAACGCCCACAGTTTGTCGTCGTCGGTAACTGGCATTTCCTCTTCGACGTTTTCGATATTGATATCTTCGGCCATCAGAATCTCCTTTTCCTGGTAAGTCGGTGATTGTTACGTGAACATTGTAAGGCGTTCGTACGAGGTCGTCAACGGGACAAACGCCTTATTTCTCGGCGATGTAAACGTTCCACTCTCCCGCGTCGTAAAGGTCCAGCCCGGCCCAGGCCGGATACACCTGCACCTTGGCGAAGCCTGCCGACCGCATCATCCTCTCCATCTCGGCGATGGCATAACTCTGGTCGCAGAGCAGGATCTCGTCCAGTTCCCCCGTCTCCAGGTGGATTGTGTAGAACCGCTCGCACGATAGCCGCTCCTCTTCATACCAGAAGCGTTCGCCCAGGTTGAGAAAAGGCGCATCGCCCCAGAGGCCGCTATCATCGGTGAACCACCAGCGGCTGTCGCTCTTGTCCACCTTCTCCTGTTCGAGCAATTCGACAACCAGGCGACCGCCGGGCCGCAAAGCAGCGGCGACAGCCGCCAGCAGCCGTTGAGCCTCTTCCCGGGCGAAGACGGCCAGTTGTCCATAGATGAAAAGGGCGGCATCAAAGCGGTCGTGGCCAAAATCGAAAGCACGAACGTCTTCCTGGAAAAAGTGGCACAATCCGGCGACGCCTTCTTTCTCTGCCAGCGACCGGGCGTAGTCAATGGCCGCCGGGCCAAAATCCACGCCGGTTACCTCCACGCCCCGTTGGGCGAAGGCCACGGCATAGAGGCCGGGTCCGCAGGTAACGTCGAGCAGATCCTGGCCCGGAGCCAGTTCCAGTTGCTCCCACAACCAGGCGACCTGCCGGGCTCGCTCGCCGGCCACCCGCGAAGCCGCCCCGTGGGATTGGTCCAGGTGTTCGCGCAACATCCGCTCGGAAAAGGCCGGGTCGTCCCAGGGGAGATTACCACCGCCACGCCAGGGCTCCGGCCGTTCCGGTCGCCGGTAAATCTTCCACAACGCCTGCGCCAATCTTCTCTCTTCATCCATCGCCGCAATCTCTCCCAGAGCGTTTCATCGACACGCCGTCTATCGTGTCCCTTCTGCAATCTCCAATCTCCAATCTCCAATCTCCAACCCCCATTTTACCAGACTCATTGCTCGCCCACCCACCTGGGCTATACTGTCTGGAAAAGCACAGGATGGGATGGATGGACAGGAAACGCATTTTTGCACAGTTGTCCAAGTTGCCTCTGGAGCGCCGTTGGCGCCGGCAGCGAGGGCCGGTGCTCGTGGTGGTTACGCTGATCCAGCGGGCTCAGGAAGCGAGCGGCCCGCGTTATCTCCTTATCAGGCGCCGCCACGCCCCGTATGCGGGGAAGTGGGCGCTGGTCGGTGGTAAAGTGGATTTTGGCGAGACGCTGGCTGTGGCCACCGTGCGCGAAGTGGAGGAGGAAACCGGCCTGGACTGCGTGTTTGGCGGACTGCGGGGGATCGTCAACGAACGGCTGGCCCCGGCCGGACCGGGCGACGCGGGTGGCCACTTTCTGATCTTCGTCTGTGCCGTTTCCGCGCCAGATGGTATGGCCAGGGAGCAACAGGAGGGAGTCGTTGCCTGGTTCAGCCCGGAAGAGATTGACGTTCTCCACGCGCGCCAGGAAATAATCCCCAGCGACTACGCCATGTTCGAGCAATTTAGCCACGGCCGGGACAATTTGCCCTACTACGAGGCCGAGATGATCGCTGCCAACCGGGGGCAGGCCGCGGCTGCCACGCCGCCGCTCCTCAGCCGTTTCGAGTGTATTGGCCATTGATCTCGGCTAAAGATGAGAAAGAGTGATTGAGTAGTGCCCGGCTGTTATAATCAAACAGACCTGTTAGCTATTCGACCCAAGATATGCCGCTACTACCGGGAGAGATTGTCAACCGCCGTTACCGCATCGTCAGCCTGCTCGGGCAGGGCGAATACGGTGCTGTCTACCGGGCCTGGGATACGCAGGCCAAGGTGGACGTGGCCCTCAAAGAATATCTCGATGCCGGGGTGGAGACCCAAAAACGCTTTCGTGCGGAGGCCCGGCGCCTGAGTGGGTTGGACCATCCCCAACTGCCGGCCGTGCGTGACCACTTTGCTCTGGAAGATGTGGGCCAATATCTGGTTAGCGATTACGTAGACGGGATCGATCTGCGGAGTCTGGTCGAGCAGTATGGCCCTTTACCTTCGGCGTCGATTATCGATTGGTTGCAGGCGGTCTGTGAGCCCCTGGCATACCTTCACGACAAAGGGATGGTCCATCTGGACGTAAAACCGGCCAATATTCGCGTGACCCCGGCCGGTGAAGTGGCGCTCGTCGATAGTGGTCTCCCTGGGTTGGGGGTGGCTGCCGGCACCCGGGGCTATGCTTCGCCGGAACAGATGAAGCAAAATAGCGATGAGGTCGGCCCAGCAAGCGACATTTACAGCCTGGGGGCGACCCTTTACACGTTGCTGGCCGACGCAGAGCCGGTCGGCGCGCTCCAACGAGAAAGCGGGTTGGCCGAGTTGATCCCGGCGCGGGAGCTAAACCCCGATATAGAACCGTACCTGTCCATTGTGGCCACGCGGGCGATGTCCCTGCGGGCTGACGCGCGCTACGAAACGGTGGCAGACTTTGCGCGGGCGCTGGAACGTCCGGCCGGGCGAACCCAACCCTACGCAGCTGGCCCCCGGCGGACGGAAGCGGGACCGCAGGCATCTCCGCCCCGGGCCTTACCGTCCAGCAGCCGCCGCCAGATGCAGCAGCGGACGATCTGGGCTCTGGTCGGCCTCTTGCTGCTGATCGTCAGTGTGGGCGCAGGCATTCTCCTGCTGGGACCAGATCCGTTGCTGGGCCGCGAAGAGGCGGCTGCGGCGGCAACCGCCACGACGCAGGCGGAGGTTGTGGCTGCGCTTACGGCGGTGGCCCCAACGGTGACGCCTACCCCGGATCCCACCACTTTACCCACCGCCACACCGGCGCCCTTTACCACGGAGACCGGTTCCCAGATGTTATACATCCCCGGCGGGATCTTCCGCCTGGGGAACGAGGAGGGAGAGGCTGACGAGCAGCCTTCGCTTACGGTGCGCCTGGATCCCTATTACATCGACGAAACGGAGGTGACAAACCGGGCCTATGCCCAGTGCGTGGCGGCAGGGGCCTGTGATCCTCCGGCCAGTAATCGCTCGGCCTTCAATCCAGATTACTATGAGAGCGGCCAGTTCAGCGATTATCCGGTTCTTTATGTTAACTGGCACCAGGCGCGGGAGTTTTGCGAGTGGCGGGGCGCGCGCTTGCCTTCTGAAGCGGAGTGGGAGCGCGCTGCCGGATTCGACCCGGAACAGGGAATCAAACGCCAGTATCCCTGGGGCGATGAATTCGACGGAACTTTGCTCAACTACTGTGATGCCAACTGCTACAATGGAGAGAAGCAGGATCCCACTTACGATGATGAATATGGGGATACGGCTCCGGTAGGTACTTATCCAGAGGGGCGGTCACCGTTGGGTGCTTACGATATGTTGGGCAATGTCATGGAGTGGACCAACGACTGGTACGATCGCAACTATTACAGCTATGCTCCGGAAAGCAATCCGCTCGGCCCGGACGAAGGCTTTGCCAAGGCGGTGCGCGGCGGCTCCTGGCTTTCCAGCCGCGAAGAGCTAAGCGTCAGTGCCCGTACCTTCTACGATCCCAACGAAGTGCGGACGAACATTGGCTTCCGCTGTGCGATGCCGGTTCCTTAGAAGATGTAATCCTCGGGACGCGGGTCGCCACGCATGGCCAGAATCCCCTCGTAGCGTATAGTTTGCCCGTCACGAGTCACCCGGAAAATCTCGCCGGCGATGCCTTCGAGCGGCGTGTACCACTTGAGCACGTAAAGCGGGTGATCCCCGTGATTGGTCAGGGTAAAGGTTAATGGTACTGGATCCCCGGCAGGCAACGATTCCGCGATAGCCAGTCTCGCCTCCAGGCCGGTGGCAGACGGCTCTGTGGTCGGCCCGGCGCTCTCTTCGCTCCCGCCAACTACAGTCAGTTCCAGGTCCAGCTCCCGGCAGCGGGCTTCCACGGACGGGGATGGCCTTCAGTAGACGGGGAAAGTTACTGGGATGGGGACTCTGGCCATGAATCCGGAAACAATTGCCGGAGAAGGCCGCTACGGAGGCGCGGCAAGCCGGCTAAACGTTAAAACGGAAATAGATCACGTCTCCATCCTGGACGACGTAGTCGCGTCCCTCACTCTGCAGCTTGCCCGCCGCCCGCACGGCGGCAGTGCTGCCGTGCGCGACGAACGTCTCGTAAGGAATCACTTCGGCGCGGATGAACCCCCGCTCAAAATCGGTGTGAATGACGCCGGCGGCCTGGGGTGCCGTCCAACCTTCCTGGATGGTCCACGCCCGCACCTCGTTCTCGTTGTAGGAGAAGTAGCTGATCAGGCCCAACATCTCGTAGCCCAGGCGAATGAGCTGGTCGAGCCCGCTCTCGTCCACGCCGGCGAGCGCCAGGAATTCCTCCCGTTCTTCCTCGTCGAGGGTGGCCAGTTCCTCTTCAAGGAGGGCGCACAGCTTCAGTACAGGCGCGTTCTGCTCGGCAGCCACTTCCCGTACTTCTTCCACGTAGGCATTGTCCTCGGCGAGTCCGGCCTCGTCGACGTTAGCCACATAGATCACGGGCTTCGCCGTCAGGAAGCGCATCTCCTGGTTTAGCTCCTGAAAGGCATGTTCTCCCCGGCCCGGGAACGTGGCAATCGGCTCCCCCTGCTCCAGATGATCCTTCAACTCTTGGGCCACCGTCAGCAAGGGGCCGAATCTCTTCTGATCACCCTTGAGCTGCCGCTGGAGGCGTTCAATCTTCCGTTCCAGTTGTTGCAGATCGGCCAGGATTAGCTCGGTGTTGATGATTTCGATATCGGTCCGCGGCTCCGGCCGTTCGCTGACGTGGACGACGTTCGGGTCGTCAAAACAGCGGACGACGTGGATGATCGCATCCGCGTCGCGAATCGTGCCCAGGAACTGGTTGCCCAATCCTTCTCCCTGGCTCGCTCCTCTGACCAGGCCGGCGATATCCATGAATTCAATCGTGGCCTGAATCGCCTGAGGAACCTCCAGCAGCGCTGCCAGCCGTTCCACCCGCTCGTCGGGGACGGGAACCACCGCCTTGTTTGGTTCGATGGTGCAGAACGGATAGTTAGCCACGGCTGCACTCTGGGTGCGGGTGAGGGCATTGAAGGTCGTGCTCTTGCCGACGTTAGGCAGGCCGACGATCCCGATATTGAGAGACATCCGTTCCCCCTGGTTTAGTCGCTGTCCGGCTCATCGCGGGCGGCGAGGAGATCCCGGCCGGAGATAATGATGCCGTCTTTGTCCGCATACAGATATTGGCCCGCACGAAAGGTGATCCCGGCGAAGTGCACGGGCCGGTTGGTGGTGCCCCGGCCCTGTTTCTTGCTGCGGCGGGGGCAGGTATTGAGCGCCTTCACCCCGATTGGAATTTTGGCAACTTCCTCTGCATCGCGAATACAGCCGTGGATCACGACGCCGGCCCAGCCATTTTCTTGGGCCAGGGTGGCCAGCTGGTCCCCAAGGAGGGCAGTCAGCAATGACCCGCCGCCATCGACCACCAGTACACGCCCTTCGCCTGCCTGCTCCAACTGCTTGCGCACCAACGTATTATCTTCGAACACGTCTACCGTCACTACTTCCCCCCCAAACGTGGTTTTCCCGCCGAAATCCTGCAGGAGGGGTTCGGTCACCTGGACCTCATCGCTAAATTGATCGCACAGATCGGCTGTCTTGAAATTCATCCTCGTTCCTCAGGTGAATAGGGGTTCGTAGTTGGCGCCGGTGGCAATTAGGGCTTCCTGCTGGCTGGGACCAAGGGCCAAATAATTCTCACAGGCCCGCAATACCTCCGGCAGTAGGTGGGCATCACCTGGAGTGCAGATCCCGGTCACATCCTGGGAGAGCGCGAAGTTTACGCCTCCCTGGATTAGCTCCGGATCGGTAAATGGCTCGTACCAGGTATTGTGCGTGGGTTCTTTTTCTCCATAAGGGCCTTTGGCGACGGCCTTAATGATCATCGTCCCTACCTCTCGCTCCCTGCAAACGTCGAGCAGGGCATTGGCGCTGGCCCGGTACTCGGGGTTGGCGTAGAGGATGAAGTTGATGGGGAAGAGAACGGAATCGAAATCGAAGCGCTCCAACGCTTCCAGGAAAACGGTCGGTGCCTCAACGCCGTGACCGGTAATACCGATGTGGCGGGTCAGCCCTGCCTCCTGAGCCTCCCGGATCGCTTCCAGCGCGCCACCGGATCCGGTGGCGGCGTCCAGCTCATCCATATTTGTTATCGCGTGCAACTGGTAAAGGTCAAAATGGTCCACACGCAGCCGCTCCAGCGATTCACGCAATTCGGCTGCAGCCCCGGCTTTGGTGCGTTCCATTGTCTTGCACCCCAGGAAATAACGATCCCGTTCCTGTGCCAGCCATGGCCCTAGCCGGTCCTCGGCATGCCCGTAGCTTGGTGCCACGTCGATATGATTGACCCCCGCCTCAATCACTATCTCCATCACGTCGTCGGCCAAATCTTGCTCGTCGGCCTCAAAACTAGAAAGGGCAAAGGCACCGAAAATAGCCACGGTGCTCATATGCCCGGTACGTCCAAAACGGCGAGTATCCATTGTTGTTTCCTCCAGGATTGATGCGCGGGCATCCCGGCCCGCCCCGGCTGCGAACGAAATATTCGCGTTCTATGTCGTTGCCGTGATGATACGGCTTTGCATCTAAATTATCAAGCCGGCCGGTGCGCCTACGCCGGAAGGGGACGGGCTGAACGCCAGCGCAGCACGGCGAAGAGGGCGGTCGCGACCAGCAGATCCACCAGGAAGGCAACCATAATTATCTGGGGCCCTCTCCGGGCAAAGAGCTGGCCAATGAGCCAGGGGATGGTCATGGCCCCACTGCTGGCGCCGACGAAAAACCAGCTCGTGACCCGGCCGGTAATTGCCAGCCGCCGCTCGGCCACGGCCAGCGTCGTCGGGAAGATAGAGGCCAAAAACCAGCCGAGGCTGATGCTGGCAATCCAGGTTAGCGCCACCGAGTGCGGGCGTAACAGCAGCAGGCCGACACTGAGAAGTGCACCGGCCAGATCTATCAGGAGGATGGTGCTTGGCCGGATCCGGGCGGCGAGGGGAATAGAAAGCAGACGGCCGGCGGTAAAGGCACCCCAGAAAGCGGAGGTCAGGTAGGCGGCCGCGGCCTCTTCCGCCAATCCCATCGCCAGGGCGTACGAGGCAATCCAGCCGCTGAACCCCACTTCGGTACCGACGTAGAGGCCGAGGAAGACCGCGATTAGAAGGACGAGCAGATTATCTTTGTGCCGGAGCGCTCCAACACCGGCCGGCGTTCTACTCAGAGGCGGTGCGGGCAGGCGGAGAAACCAGAGCAGAAGGGGCAGAGGGAGCAGGGCCAGCAGCCAATAGCCCCAGGTGATTCCCCCACTGTGCAACAACGATTGCGCAAAAATCAGGGGGGAGAAGAAAGTGCCGACGCCAAAGAAAAAATGCAGGCCATTCATGTATGGTGCCACTTTTGCCCCATGGACCCACACCAGCAGCGTATTGGTGCCCACGTCCAGGGTGCCCTCACCCATCCCTAGCAGGAACAGGATCAAAGTCAGGAGCCAGAGGCGGGGAATAAGTGGCGTCAAGAGGAGCATCAGGGCCATCAGCAACAGCGTGGCAGCGATAATCGGGTGGCCCGGCCGGCGATCGTAAAGACCACCGCCTAACAGCGCCCCCATTACGGTTCCCAGAGAACGCCCCACAAAGAGAAAACTGATCTCTTCGATGGCCGTGCCCGTATTGGCGGCGAGGCGGGGGAGGGTGGGGCCCAGGGACGCCATGACCATCCCCAGGAGAATAAAGGCGGCGTAGTAAGCGCCGGTCTGCCGGAGCCGGAGCGAAACGCCGGCTGTAAGCGGGGTGTGCGTTGTCGGCTTCATTGTGTTGCCGATGATACGTGGTAGCCACCCGGCCGGCAACAGCAAACGCCCGGCAGACTCGCCCGTAGCCCTTCGTTATGCCAGCACCGGCCGGTAGGGCGCCACATCCCCCTTGTTAATCATGAGGGGAATCCGTGCTATCTCTCGATCTCTTCACCCGCCATGTCCGCGGGTTCCATCTGATAAGCGAGCGTGGCCTGCCGCTCCTCCATAATCTCGCGGGCCCTGTCTCCACGTTCCGCTTTCGTCTGCACCAGCAGGAGCAGGAGATCCTGGTGCAGACCGGCAACGAACTCATCTGCTTCTTTTTCCGGGACGCCTATTTCCCGCAAATCCTCCACTACCGGTTGGGCACTGGGGTCTTCGGTGGCAATGGGGCGAGGGCTGACGGAGATACCACCGACGGTCCCCTGAGCCGTGTGTCTGGGTGTTTCGACACTTTCTTCGACCTCATCGTCGGCACCGGGGCTCCGAAACAGTTCGCTGGGGCCAAAGACCTTGAAGGCCCGGAACCCTTCTTCATCTAGATCCGCCAAAGCCAGACTCAAATCTTGCTTGTCCTTGAATAGCCCACCTATCAGTTGCACTGTGATCCTCCTCAGGTTGTCGTTGGGTATCAGTTGCTTGGGTTGGGAAACAGCCCCGGCTCATAGCCAGGGCTACGTTCCCCAGTTAGTGTAGGAGAAGGGGATAGCTGCCGCTATGTATCAAAGCATAGGGGGCGGGTACAAAGCGGGATATATTTTGGCGGCTAACCTTGGCCGGTAACAGGTTCTCGCTGCTGTCCGTTCCCGTGGGGGACAACCGGCCGTTCCCCGGTCTGGACGCGCCAGAGGGCGGCGTAGATGCCGTCCAGGGCCAGAAGCTGCTCGTGGCGACCTTGTTCACGCAGCTTGCCCTGTTCCAAAACGAAAATGCGGTCGGCGTTGCGCACGGTGGAGAGCCGGTGAGCGATGACGATGGTCGTGCGATCGACCACAATTCGTTCCAACGAACGCTGAATCGCTGCTTCCGTCTCGTTATCCACCGCCGAGGTTGCTTCGTCCAGGACCAATACTGGTGGATCCTTGAGAACGGCGCGGGCGATAGAAATCCGCTGCCGTTGTCCCCCAGACAATTTCTGGCCGCGCTCCCCGACAATCGTCTCATATCCCTGGGGTAGCTCCATGATGAACTCGTGAGCTTCGGCAATCTTGGCGGCAGCCACGATTTCCTCCATCGAAGCGTCAAAGGAACCGTAGGAGACATTCTCTTTGACAGTTCCATGGAAGAGGAAAACATCCTGGCTGACAAAACCGATAGCATTTCGCAAATCGCCCATTTCCAGGGTGCGTAGATCATGGCCGTCCAGGCAGATTTTTCCTTGCTGGACATCATAGAAGCGGAGCAGCAGCTTAACCACCGTGCTCTTGCCGGCGCCGGTGGCGCCCACAATGGCCGCGGTTTCCCCGGCCGGGACGCGTAGCGAAAGATCTTTTAGAACCGGCCGGTCATCGCCCTTGTAACAGAAAGTTACATTGTCGAAAGCAACTTCGCCCCGGACCCGGTGCACGGGCAACGAAATCTCCCCATCTTCCATTTCCGGTTCGGTGTGCAGGAGGTCGAGCACCCGCGTCGTGGAAGCCATCGCCCGCTGGTAAAGGTCGAGGGTATTACCCAGGCGGGTCAGAGGCCACAGCAATCGCTGGGTCAGAAAAACGAGCACACTGTAGACGGCCACACTCATCTCGCCGGCCAGCGCCTGTTGCCCGCCAAAGACCATGATTACGATGAAACCGGCCATGATCACCATCCGAATGAGGGGCACAAAAGCAGAACTGAGGGCAATCGCTTCTTGATTGCTTTCCCGGTAATGGTTGCTCTCAATCCGCACCCGTTCGACTTCGTGGCTTTCCGCGGTGTAACTCTTGATCGTGGCAATGCCGCTGAGATTGTTCGAAAGCTGGCTGTTTAGTGCGCCGACCCGTTCCCGGACGGCTGCATACCGGGGCGCAATGCGCTGCTGGAAGCGAATCGAGCCCCAGACCACCAGCGGCATTGGCAGGAGTGCCAGCCAGCCGATGCTGGGCGCTGCACCGAGAAAGATAGTGCCAATGACGACGACCGTGGTCAGCACCTGCAAGATGTCGTTGGCCCCGGTGTCGAGGAAACGTTCAAGCTGGTTGATGTCATTATTGAGGATGGACATCAGGCCACCCGTGCTCCGGTCTTCAAAGTAGGACAACTCCAGCCCCTGGACGTGGCTGTAAGAATCTACGCGCAACTCATGCTGGATCGTTTGGGCCAGGTTGCGCCACATCAACTGGTAAGCGTACTGGAAGAGAGACTCCAGTCCCCAGGCGAGCACGGTTAACCCGGCGAGGACCCACAACTGGGTGGCTACGTTGGTTATCCCGATGTCGGCAATGAACGAAGCTTCCCTCTGGACCACCACGTCTACTGCGGCCCCGATCAGGATTGGCGGTGCCAGATCGAAGACTTTGTTGAGGATCGAGTAAAGCGTGGCCAGTGCGATCGGCTTTTGGTGGTGATCAGTGTAGCGCCAGAGGCGGCGTAGTGGATGTTTCTTTTGCGGTTCTGTCATTATCTATCCTTGTTGCCGGCACGGCAGTAGGGCTGTGCCGGGAAGCCGATTCTAACTTACAAGAGAGGGAAGGCAAACGTCAGGAGGTGAAACTTGGGTAGAAATCTCTCGTATTGTATAGTAGAAAATAGAGTGGACGCGGGCCTCTCCCGTCTATAGAAAAGGAGCAAACGATGAGCCTGATTGGAAATCTTATCTGGTTGGTCTTCGGGGGATTCATTACCGCTGCAGGCTACATTCTGGGGGGATTGGCAATGTGCCTCACGATTGTGGGCATTCCCTTCGGTCTGCAGTCGATCAAGCTGGGGGTTGCTACCCTGGCCCCCTTTGGCAAAGAGGTCGTGGTCGAAGAACATGAGGGTGGGCTCGCCATTCTCTTCGATCTGATTTGGATTATCTTGTTTGGCTGGGAAATTGCTGTGGCGCATCTGACGGCTGCCCTGATCCTGGCGATCACGATTGTCGGCATCCCCTTTGCCCGGCAACATATCAAGCTAATCCCCGTTGCCATCTTTCCCTTCCAGCGAGACCTTCGTTAATCGCCCTGGGCGCCTACGGCCAGAAGCAGAGACGGGCCAGGTAATCCTGGCCCGTTCCGTAAATGCGGCTCTGGGAGGTTGCGCTGTAGTTACTTCTTGGCAGGGTTCAGCATTAGGCCGATGAGCAGGCCGGCCACCAGGGCACCGACGATTACCAGCCATGGATACTCTTCCACCGGCGAGGCGAGCGTGCCGGGGGCAGCCTGGCGCACCTGTTGATTGTACGCTTCCGCCTTCGACCCCACGGTCTCCTTCGCACCGCTTACCTTTTCCTGCAACTTCGCCTGGGCTTCCTGAACGGTGCCTTCAACCTTACCGCGCAAATTGCCCATGTCGCCGTTCACTTTTGCCAGAAACTTATCTACCTCATCCCGGGCCTGCTGGCGCGTATAACCGTACCGTTCTTGCAGACGACCCTCCAATTTGTCGCGCTTACCTTTGATCCGCTCCAGGTCGTCATTGGTCAGTTTGCCCCATTGATCCCTGACTTCACCCTTAAGTTGGGTCCATTTGCCTTCGAGAATGTCCTTATTCATTTGAATTGCACTCCTTGTTTGCTTACCAGTCCACTTTTGTTGGTGCGTAAACCTGATTTTACTTTAGTCGATTACCCGGCCGGTAGCATGTATCCTGTTATACAGGCGGGGTATGTCTCGAGATATAAATCGAGCTGAAATCCAATTCTGGTCCAGTAGTGCCTATATTTATGTTTAGCTATTGAGTCTTCCTCCGAAATACGATATGATGTGTTAGGTGCAGTATCTTTATTGGCATCTTCTGCCAGGGGCTCTAGGAGCATGCCAGACACTTTAGGAGGTGTAGAATGTCTCTCGACGTTCGCAAAACTACGTTGACCCAGGCTCTGCCCGTGTCTTCGGTCGCAGCCATGGTCGTCCAATATAAGAAGCACTTGCTGGGATTGGGGGTGTCGCTGGTGTTACTGGCTGTTTCGGCAGGGATTGCCCTGATGGCGCCTGCCAGTACCACCATCCCCACTTTTTCCGTCGTCGATGTCGTCGAGGATCAGACGGTGACGATTCGCACGGCCAACTTCCCGGCGAATCAGGATTTTGTGGTGACCATGGGACCGATGGGAACGCGAGGGATCAATGGAACCGTCGTGGACACAACGAACTCGGGCGCGGGCGGCGCTTTTGACGTGACCTACAACATACCTGCGGGCCTGAGAGGCTCATATCAGATCGCCATTCGCCTCCAGAGTGCGCAAGGCTTTTATGCTTATAACTGGTTCTACAACAACACTACCGGCGCCGGTCCGGGCCCCGTGATTGGCGGCGGCAGCACCTACAGCGGTGTTCCCACGTTCTCCATTGAGAATGTGGTTGCGGATCAGACGGTGACGATTGAGACTAACAACTTCCCGCCAAACCGGGAGTTCATTGTGACGATGGGAGCGATGGGCACGCGCGGCATTGACGGGATCCCGGTAGCGACCACCGTTTCTAGCGGAACCGATGTCTTTACGGCCACGTATAACATCCCGGCCGAATTGCATGGCTCCGAACAGATCGCCATTCGCCTGGAGGCGACGACCGGCGGGTATAGCGCCCATAACTGGTTCTACAATGACACGGACGGCACGGGCACGGGTGTACCGGCGCCAACCCCCTCACCAACCCCATCGCCGCCGGCTGGCGGATATGCCGGCTATCCCTGGTTTGAAGTGACAACCGTCCAGCGTGATCAATCGGTGATTGTTGATGCTTACAATCTACCGCCTAACCAGCAGTTCATCGTGCGGATGGGGCCGATGGGCACGCGCGGGATTAATGGCATTGCGGTGGCCACCACCGACTCCGGCAATGGTGGGACCCTGGAAGATATTACCTACCGAATTCCCGATGAGTTGCAGGGTGCCTACCGGATTGCGATCCGCATGGAAAGCGTCCAGGGCAGTTACGCTTATAACTGGTTTTATAACAGCACCAGCGACTGATTGGCGCAAGCAAGGCGGCCGCCAGGACCGCGTATTCACAAATTAACCTGAAGGAATGAGGGTCATCCTGTCGCTAGAGGCAGGATGACCCTCATTCTCTATCATGGCTCTATGGGGACAGCGCATTTTCGATCACGTTGCTGAAGGTGCCAAACGATTGGGAGCCTTGGAAGAGCTGGCCGTTCACATCAAAGACCGGCTGGTTATAGATACCGCGTTCGCGCCGGATTCGGTCCAGTTCCATGACATGGGCCAGGGCATCGCCACCATCGTAGCAGGCGGTAAAGGCCGCTTCATCCACCCCGGCTTGTACGGCCGCATCGATGAAGTAATCGCGATCCGCCCGCCACAGATCAATCTGATTTTCGAAAAGGAATTGGTGAACCTCCCAAAAAGCGGCGCCATCCTGCCGGGCCACACACTCGGCCGTGAGGGTTGCGTAAACACTGGGGTCGCCGTGGTTAAGTACGGGCCAGAAAACAATCCGCGCCTGCCCGCTCTCGACAAAGGCTTCGATAACCTGGGGCTCGGTGCCTAACACGTAGGCACGGCAGTTGCCTCACATGAAATCGGAATAGTCGATGATCGTCACGGGGGCGGCGGGATCGCCCAGATAATAGGCGCCCTCGGCCGTATGGCCGGCCCTGGCCGGCGACGAGGTAGGGGAAGGGGAGGGGTTGGTTGTGGTTGCCGGGACCGTCGTCGGGGAAGGCGAGGCGGATGCGACGTCATCTGGCGCCTGGGTCTCGGCCGGCAGGCGGGTGGCGGTCGCGGTGACCACCGGAGCGGTAGGTGTGGTCGTGGCAGGGGCCTGCGTGGCCGGCAATGCGCCTGGCGATGCAGGCCCTTCCCCGGCCGGAGCGCAGGCTCCCAGGAACAAAATCAGAAACAACGGATACAGTCGTCTCATAGGCAGTTTCCCTCAATCTTATTTTCCGGGCTTAACTATACTGTTGTTGGCGGGGATGAATGTGGGCGTGCTTACATTTGCTGGGCACGTTCGTGCGCGGCAAGAGACAGTGAGGGCCGGCCCGTGGAGACGAAGCTACGCGCCATTTTCTCCCGGACTGTGCCCACCGGCCTTTCGGCCCACATGGACGGCAATCGTGCCGAACATGAAGAGACGGTAACCGACCTCGACAAAACCCGCGTCCCGCATGGTCACGGCAAGCGCGCCGGGTGTGCGGAAGCGGCGGGTGGTGCTGGGTAGGTAGCGGTAAGCGTCGGCCTCCCCGGTGATCAACCGGCCCAGGAGGGGAATGACGTAGGTGAGGTGAAAGCCGACGAAGGGCTTGAGCAGGTTGCTCTTGGGCGGACTCGATTCAAGGATAACGACGTGGCCCCCCGGCCGGGTGACCCGTAACTGCTCGCGCAGAGCGCCCGGCACGTCGATGACGTTCCGCATAAGGAAGCCACTGGTCACCGCGTCGAAGGTATCGTCGGGAAAGGGCAGGGTCAGGGTGTCGGCTCCTACCCATTGGAGGCTATGCCGTTCCGGTGAGCGCTTGCCCACCTGCATCATCTCCAGCGTAAAATCGCCACCCACAGCCTGGATCTGCGGATGTTGCCGTTTGCCTTCGCAGGCAATGTCGCCGGTGCCGGTGGCAATATCCAGCAGCCGGCCCCTGGGGGGCAACTTCGCCTGCTCAATTACGTAGCGCCGCCAGCGCATATCCTGGCCGAAAGTCATCAGCCGGTTCATCAGGTCGTACCGGCCGGCGATGCGTGCAAACATCTCCTGCACGTATTCGGCCCGTTCTCTGCCCTCTAACTCGGCCACCGGTTACGGTTCCTCTTCGCCGTTGTCTGTAGCGTCTGCGGGCGGGGAGCCGGCATCTTCCTCCCCTTGCTCCCCGAAATCCAGAACCTCCCGTGCCTTGCTGGTGCCCGTGGGCGGGCCGATGATCTCTTCCTCTTCCATCACGTCCATGATCCGGGCTGCCCGCGTATAACCGATACGGAAGCGGCGCTGGAGCAACGAAGTGGAGGCCTTGCCCAGCTCACGTACCAGGGCGATGGCCTCCGGTATCAGTTCATCTTCGTATTCCGGCTCTTGTTGCGCTTCCTCGATCAAATCTTCCCACAATGGTTGCTGGGTAGGCGGGGGTATCGAGGGCGTCTCTTGTTTCGCTTTCGCCTGCTGTTGTTTCTCTTCTTGCTTCTCTCGTCGCGCATCTTTTGCCGCAATCCGGTTCTGGCGGCGCAACTGCTGCCAGTAACGTATCAGCCGCGTCAGCTCCGTATCGCTGACGAAGCTGCCCTGGAGGCGAACGACGGCGCCGGCATCCGG
>Ga0207752_1000003_pt1 | contig 104340 bp, 79 predicted proteins | sample Pon2CUnioCityCA_6_FD_187272 | JGI IMG/M metagenome (GOLD analysis project Ga0207752, IMG submission 187272) | Marine sediment microbial community from Union City, CA, USA - Pond 2C Sediment 2 (SPAdes) | ecosystem: Environmental > Aquatic > Marine > Intertidal zone > Salt pond sediment ... | reverse complement strand
CGCATAATCGACGCCGTTGGTGAAGCGGACGAGGTTCAGGTTGACGGTCTGGCTGCCGGTGTTGGTCAGCTCGATGAACTCGGTGTTCGGGTCGTCGGGATTGCCGGTCTCGGCCGGATGGTACATGATCTCGCTGATGCGCAGACTCTCGGCCACCGGCCCGACGGCAAAGACCGCCTCATTCAACGCGCTCCACGTGTTGCCGCTGAGAGCCCTTGCCTTGACGTGGGAACTCTGCTGCAAGTGGACCGCACCGTCGTACCTGGCCGCCGTTGGTGAGATGCCGCTGGGGACGCCGCCTACTGTCGTGCTGCCGGCGACCAGTTCCACAGAGATCAGCATATCCGTACTGGTGGTGCCGGCGTTCAGTCCGTGAATCGCGAGGACATTCTCACCCTGCCGCAGCTTGTCGACATGGGCGCTGACGTTGAACGGCTGGAAGCGCATGGCGTCGGAATCGCTGTGCTGCGTGTCCGCCCCGGAGTTCCACACCGGTGCCCCCGCGAAATTGCTCCTGGCGATCTCGGTGCCATTCAGATAGGCGATAAATCCGTCGTCGTATCGGACCTTCAGCGTCATCTCGCTCGAAGTCTCGGGGAGCTTGCTCAGCGTGAATGGGATGCGGATATAGCACGTGGCATTGACGTTGTACATTTGCGCGCCCACGTCGGCGGTGATATACGCTTCGTATCCCGCGCTTCTCTCGTAGCCGACGCCTCCTGGAGCGCCGCTGAACAGCATCCATTGCGAATCGCTGAAGGGCTGGCTGCCTTTCCAGGCATCGCTGACGGGCCCGGTAGGAACGAGCAGCCTCTTGGGGGCGTTCTCAGGCACGAGGACGGTCTCGCTGTTGCTCGGCGCCGCACCGGCGCTGGAGACCCGCGGATCGGCGCCGTCAAGGGTGTACCAGACGGTCCCGCCGGCATCGGCCATCGAGAGCTGGCTGTTGGAGGCGACATAGCCGCCGTGCTGATCGCTTCCGTTGATGCGGAAGGTCGGGGCGCTAACGCCGGGATAAAGGCCGATATTGCGAATCTGGTCCAGCACGATCCTGGGACGCTGGACCATGTAGGTGTTCAGAATATAGTCCCGCTCGGCGCGCCACTGGTTGATGGTGTACGGGGAGCTGCTCTGGGTGTCTCCCCAACGGGCGGATTCGGCGACCATGGCCTTCTCGATATGGTTCGCCAGCTCGGCGTACAAGGCGGCGGCGCTGTTGCGCTCGGGGTGCATGGGGTCCCATTGGGGCTGGCTCGGGTCGGCGTACATCGGTCCACCGTTGAAGAACGCCCGGTGCGTGCGGTCCGCGAACAGCAGGCGGAATTCGGCATTGTTGCGGAGCCGGCCATACGGCTCGGCAATGCCATTGCCGACGCCGACAACGTTCTCGGAGAGATAGGAGTCCAGGCCGTGCCCGACGACGAGGTCGATGACCCACTCCGAGTCCCAGCAGAAGCACTTGAAGCCTGTGCTGTCGACGCGATTCATCGCTCCGTACCAGTTCTTGTGCGGCCAGTCCGTATTGCCGATGAAGAAGTTAACGATCATGTAGTCGACGTAGTTCTCGACATCGAGATAGTCTACGTAGTTGGGATTGGGCGTGCCGTCGGGATTGTTTCCCTGGAGGCGTTGATAGCCTTCATTCGTATGAACGCTCTGGCGGGCGGCACTGAGCAGGCCGCTCCATGATTGAGTGGTGCTCTCGCCGGTCGGACTGCCGGAGTTGTAGGCGTCCCAATCCTCCTTGTCGCCCCCGAAGTAGGAGGCATTGAACGACGCGTCCGGACGCTCCACGGGATTGTAAAGCCCCCAGTACAGGCCGTTGATGTACAGATGGACAAACAGACCGTGCGGGGTCGGCTGACCGAGAGCCAATTGCAGCCTGCGCGTGTACTCATCGCGGATGTACTGGGACTTGTGCCGGCCGAAGACGTAGCAGTCATTGAAGTTCGCGCGGAGGATCAGTTGGTCGAATTCCTCGGCGGCGTCCTCCCCGAACAGCGGGTAACGGAGCTTGCTTTGTCCGTAGATGCCTTTGAAGAACACGCGGAAGCTCTTCTTTCGATAGCTATCCTGGCGTCCGACGTCGCCGTACATGCGAATGCCGCAGTCGGCTTGGAACCCCTCCTGGCCATCCGGCCAGATCAATTCGAGCGAGGCCGCTCGCTCGTATCCCAGGCCGCGCCCGGTGGCGTGGGAGTAGATGCCGTCGCCGGCGCCGAAGATGTCGTCAACGTCCATCACGACCGACAGCGTCGGGAGCGATTCGAGGTTTTGCTTCATCGCTTCCGGGTCGGCATTGACGATGCTCGGGTCCATCGCGTAATCCGCGTTCGCTCCTCCCCAGCGGCTGGGAAAACCGGAGGGGGAAGGGGACTGGCGAATCACTCGGTCGAGGAAGAGGTAGGTCTGGGTGGCGATGCGGCTGGACATCCAGCCGGGCTTGATCGCCTTCGCGCGCAGGCACATCGTCTGCGTGATCCGGAGCGGGCCGGTGTACACCCTCCCGGTCGGCAAACGACCGCCCGTCCGGTAGGGTTCTTCGCCGTCCGTCGTATAGTAGATCGTTGCCCCCGGCGTGTCGCAGGTGAGGGTGACATCAAACGGCTCATCGTAGAAGCCTCTGGCGCGGCTGAACTCAACCTCGGCGACCACGCCGTCGTAGGTCTGGACGTTCGGCTGGCCGGGGGTCGGTTCGCCGAGGAACTGCCAGTCGCCCGTGGCGTCCGGGTGCCGGCCGTACGAGATGTTCGCGAACTGCTCGCCGAACTCGACGCTATCCAGCAGGGTCGTGCCGTCCGCGTCGTACAGATACACGGCGTCGCCGGTCGCGCTCAGCCGGAAGTTCGCGTGCAGCCCGCCATCGGCCGTATCGCCGTCGGCCCAGACCACCAGAAAGCCTCCGGGCGGGATATTGGTGAGGAGCCTGTCGTTGCTGGGAAACTGCCACTGCGTGGGCGCCTCCGGATCGTCGCTCAGATACAGGCCCCCGACGTTAACCGCCACGTCAGAGCCGTTGTGGATCTCGATCCAGTCGTCATACTGGCCCTGCGGGTCCGGCACGGCCGTACTGTTCGACGCCATGACCTCGTTGATGAACACTGAGACGTCCGATTCGTCCTCACCGACGGGGTTTTGGGCCGATGCCGTGCCATCGAGACCGCCCAGACAGGCAGCGCAAAGAACAACGAACGAAGTGAAGACGAGATTCTTGCCGGAATTGCTCATTTCTTCATCCTTCCTCACTGCGGTTTCCGCCGGCCGATAACCCGTTCCGCTCGGCCGCGTTACCTCGCATAGAAATAAATCAACTCGACCTGTCCTATTGTAGTATATTTTCGGCCCTCGCGTCAATGCAATCTGGTCGTGAGAGTCGGTGCTGGGCAGGGGCCAATCGGGGTGCTATAATCACGTTTCCCGAGCACGTACGTATCCGGACAGAAGCCTGTACGCGGCAGGATGGTGCCAGCCGCATCAATTCAGTTCTTGGAGGTACTGCCATGAAGCGTTCTTTCTCTCGTCGTACGTTTCTGAAGAGCGGTGTGGGTGGGAGCGCCGCGATAGTGTTCTCGGCAGCCAGCTACGGCCGGATCAAGGGGGCGAACGACCGCATTTCCATTGGGGTCATCGGGTGCGGCGGCCGAGGTGTCGGCGCGCATATGGCGGGGGTGGCTCCCTACGCCAAGGAGCAGAATATCGAGATCACGGCGGTTTGTGATCCCTGGCGGCTGCGGCGGGAAGAGGCGTCGGCCAAGGCGAACGAGACGTATGGCCGGCCGGCGCGGCAGTTTGCCTCTTATCGCGAGCTTCTGGCTCTGGAGGACGTGGACGCCGTGATGATCGCCTCGCCCGACCACGCGCACACGACGCACCTCAAGGCGGCGGCCGAGGCGGGCAAGGATGCCTATTGCGAGAAGCCGCTGGCGATGGATTTCGACAAGCTCAAGGCGGCTTGTGACGCCGTCAAGAAAGCGAATATCGTCGTGCAGATCGGCACGCAGTTGCGGAGCCTGCCCAGCTTCACGGGTTGCCGGGAGCTGTACAAGACGGGGATTCTCGGCACGGTGGGGCGGATCGAGCAGTGCCGCAACGGCGAGAAGCCGTACTGGTATGGGTACGTGAAGGACGTCAAGAAAGAGGACGTGGACTGGCAGGAGTTCCTGATGGACCGGCCGTCGCAGCCGTTCGATCCGGTGAAGTATTCCGGCTGGTACGGCTACCGCGAATTCTCCGACGGCCCCGTCCCCGGCCTCGGCAGTCACTTCATCGATCTGGTCCACTACATCACCGGCGCGAAGTTCCCGAGCCATTGCGTCTGCTTGGGCGGGACCTTCACCTATAAGGACGAGCACAACTTCACGTGCCCGGACCACGTGCAGGCCCTGTGGATTTATCCGGAAGGCTTCATGGTGAGCTACTCGACGAACTTCGGCAACGGCAGCGGCAACAGCTTCAAGATCTTCGGCGACCAGGGCGTGCTCGATATGGTCCAGTGGACCAAGCCGGTCCTGACGGCCGAGGGCGGCGCCAAGCGCATGGGCCAGATTCGCGGCCGCAATCCGGTTGAGGATGTGCCGCACGACGACCATTTCCTCGACTGGCTCAAATGCCTGCGTTCGCGCGGGACACCGAATGCGTCCATCGAAGCCGGATACCAGCACGCCGTCGCCTGTCTCATGGCGGTGCGTTCGTTCGATACGGGCAAGCGGACGATCTACGACGCGGCCAAGCGTGAGATTCGCGAGGGATGAGAAGAATATCGAAGATCATACAAATCGCACAATTGCGGAATCGCCGCCGGGTGGCGGTGGCTGGTTTGATGAGAGGATGACGATGAATCCATCTGGGCAACTGACGCGGCGTCGATTTCTCAATCAGTCGGTAAGAGCTGGGGCTGTATCCGCGCTTGCGTGGACTTGCGCGAATCCGTGGACGAAACATGCTTACGCGAGCGTAAGCATGGCGCCCGGGGCCTGGCAGATCGGCTGCTATACGCGGCCCTGGGCCAAGTACGATTATCGTGTGGCTCTCGATGCCATCGCCGAGGCGGGGTACAAGTACTGCGGCCTGATGACCACGAAATCGGAGAGCGGGCTCGTGATCTCCGTTACTACGTCACTTGAAGAAGCCGCCCGGGTTGGTGAGGAGATCAAGAAACGCGGCCTGAAAGTCGCATCCGTGTACGGCGGCGGGATTCCCGTCGACAAATCGCTCGAAGCCGGCATCGAGGGGCTGAGAAGGCTCATCGATAACTGCGCCGCCTGCGGGGCGATGAATCTCCTGATGGGCGGCATCGGGAGCAAGCAGCTTTACGAGCCCTACTACAAGGCGATCGCGGAGTGCTGTGACTACGCGGCCGGAAAGAAGCTCGGGATCAGCGTCAAGCCGCACGGCGGGTTGAATGCGACCGGGCCGCAGTGTCGAAAGACCGTCGAATTCGTCGGTCACGACAACTTCCGCATCTGGTACGATCCCGGCAACATCTTCTATTACTCGGATGCCAAGCTCGATCCGGTCGACGATGCGCCGACGGTGGCCGGACTCGTCTCGGGGATGTGCGTCAAGGACTACAAGCATCCGAAGAACGTGGCTCTCACGCCGGGCACGGGACAGGTCGATTTCCCGGCGGTGTTCGCGAAGCTCAAAGAGGGTGGCTTTACGGGCGGGCCGCTCGTGGTCGAATGCCTCGATCCGGGCGACCTGGAACACACGTTGGAAGAAGCGAAAAAGGCCCACCGGTTTCTCGAGAATTTGACCGGGCAGAAGTCTGATGCGGCCGACGATGCGGCCCCTGCGACGCCGCCGTTGCAAGCGGGGGTGGCCGTGGTGGATATCACGCCGCCGATGGGCTATCGGATGAGCGGCTATTTCCACGAGCGGCTAAGCACGGGCGTCCTGAACCCGCTTCATGCGAAGGCGATCGTGTTGCGGCAGGGAAGCACGCGGGCCGCGATGGTGTTCTGTGACATCATCGGATTGTCGCCTGAGGTCACGAGGCAGGCTCGGGAGCAGGCCGAACGCGAGACGGGAATTCCGGCCGAGAGCATCCTCATCGCCGCGACGCACACCCACACCGGTCCGCTCTACTTCGGCGCTTTGCGGAACCACCTCCACGAGAAGGCCGTGGCTCAACATGGGAACGACCCGTGCGAACAGACGGACTACCCGTCCCGACTGGTCGCGCGCCTTGTAGAGACGATCAAGGAGGCCGCCGCCGCGGTCCGGCCCGTACAGATCGAAGCGGGAAAGACTCAGCAGAACGGCCTGTCCTTCAACCGGCGGTTCCACATGAAGGACGGGACCGTGCGGTTCAATCCGGGCGTGCTGAATCCCGACATCGTGCGAGCCGCCGGGCCCATCGATCCGGACGTGGGCGTCGTTTTGTTCCGCGACGCTGATGGGCGGGACGCCCTCGCCGGCCTGGTCAATTTCGCGCTGCATCTCGACACGGTCGGCGGCACGCTCTACGCGGCGGACTATCCCTTCTCTGTCGAGCAGGGCCTGCGCGAGACGCTCGGCGACGACTTCGTGTTGCTCTTCGGGACCGGCACCTGCGGCGACATCAATCACATCGACGTCACCCGCAGAGAGCGGCTGAAGACCGATACCATCGGCACGACGCTGAGCCGAACCGTGGCGGAGAGTCTCGCGGGTCTGAAAGCTGCGACTGTGCCGGCCCTCGCGGCGAGACGGGCGGTCGTCGATGCGCCGCTGCAGAGCTTCAGTCCCGAGGAGATCGAGCAGGCGAAGAGGGACATCGAAAAGGTCGGCACGCGCGAGCTTTCCTTTTTAGACCAGGTTCGGGCCTACAAGATCCTGGCCGTCCAGTGGCGCGGCGGCACGACGATTCCGCTGGAGGTGCAGGTGTTTCGGCTCAGCGACGACGTGGCGGTCGTGGGATTGCCGGGCGAGGTGTTCGTCGATCTTGGCCTGGCGATCAAGAAGGCCAGCCCATTTGCGACGACGCTGGTGATCGAACTGTGCCAGGACGCCCCGGGCTACATTCCGACGCGCAAGGCCTTTGCCGAGGGCAGCTACGAGACGGTGAACTCGCGCATCGCCCCCGGCGGCGGTGAGATGATGGCCGAAGCCGCGATCGAGCTGCTGAAGGAATTGAGCCCGGCTCGCACGTAGCGTTCGGTCGATGTTTCCGCTGCCTGGATGGCACCCATGTCCGGGGTCACGGTCTGTGTTTCCGTTGGAGTGGGGCAAGGACTTCAGCGGGTGTCGAAATACTCGACGAGCCGGTAGGCATTGGAATTGATTTCTCGCATGGCCTCCAGGAGCGGGGCGTACGGCTCGAATTGCCAGTTGATGATGCCTTTGTTGGAGTCGCGATTGGACGGGTCGGTGCTCAGGTCGAGCGGGTTGTTGTCGCGATACTTGAACCAGTGCCAGCCGACGCAGCCGCGGGATTCGAGCAGGGCCAACGTGAAGTTCTGATAGAAGCGGCCCCGATCCTGTTGGGTCTTGACGGTCCAGCCGGCTCCCGTATTGTTCGGCAGTCCCGAATCCATCCCCTTGGCGTACCACTCGGTGATGAGGAAGGGCTTGCCGGATTCACGCCCCCACATTTCCATGCGCTGCCGATCCGGCGTCCAGGCCCCATAGTAGTTGACGGCGACCACGTCCAGGTGCCTGCCGGCGGCGCGGAAGACCTCCGGCTTTCGCAGCGAGCTGCCATACAGCCGGGGACCGAGGCACAGATGGTTTGGGTCGTGTCGGCGGATCGCCTGCGTGGTAATTCTGAAGTACCGTTCGCACGCGTGTTCGAGAAACGCCGCGCGGTCGGCATCGGTGATGTCGTCGGGTCCTGCGGATTGCCCCTTGCGTTCCGTCAGCCATGCCCTCGCGGCCTCGTAGCCGGGACGCAGATCCGGATTGTTGACATCCAGTTCGAGCGATCGGTCCAGTATGTCGCTCGCAAGGGGCAGCTCGTTGTCCGAGAAGTGCCCGAGCAGATACGGATCGCTTCGTTCTTCGACAAGTCGCTCGGCGTACGTGTCACAGAACGCTTCGAATTCAGGATGGAAGATGGGAATGCAGTTGCCGGCGTACCCGAGATGTCCCGGCTCCTGTCGGACCAGTTTCCTGGCTCGGCCAAACGCGCCCATGAAGGACCACGTCTGCGTGTAGACGGGCGGCTTGTCACTAGCTCGCAACACATCGGTCGCCGACCAGGCGCCCGTCCCGTTGAAACCATGTTCATGCAGCAGGGCGCTTGTCGCTCTCGCCCATTGTTCGTCTGTTCCGAATCGCTTCAGCGTTGCTTCCCGGCTCATGGCGCTCTTGCCCGGCGAGACGCTGCACACGCCCATGTGGAGGAACGGATGGCCGAGCGGATCGATCAGCCACCAGCGATCCGCGATCTTTCCGGTGTGGAAGAAACCCGTAGCTTGTTGCCGGTCATCAGTTCGTCCGCCGTATTGGTCGAGTTGGGTTTCCTCTGCGGCGAGGTTGAACTCCGGCAGGGCGGCAAGGGTCCGCGTCTCGCGGTATTGCCAGTCGCTGTCCGTCGGCTTTCGTTTGACCGCGACCTTGAGGGTCGGTTCGGCGGGTTTCTCGCCGCCCGGCGGGCGGGTGATCTTCGACCGCAACGGCGTGTGGTTCTGCGTGTCGCCGCCGGTGGTGAGAAAGAAATCTTTGTCCTGCACGCCCGCGTCGATGTTGAGCGTCGGCGTGTTGTCGGCTGTGAACGTCGCATCGGTCAGTGCGATCCAATCGCCTTGCGCCGTTCGGACCCAGCCGTTGCCGTACCGGGCGCGGCGCTGCTGGGTGGCGCTGACACCGTTCCGCCAGAAATCCTCGACGAAGGAGTAGTAGCCGCTGAGACGGTCGCCGCCGGTGATGGTCTGAAATGTCACGAGGTGTTTCCACTCGCGGGACTCGTTCAGATAGAAGTACGCAGCGTAACTCGTGCGGTCCCCTTCGACCTGGGCCTTGACGAGAAACCGGTATCGCTCGCCTACCTTCCATTGGTAGGGGAACATGCTCTTGCCGCCGGTGCCTTCGTTGCCGAAGCGGCTCACCCGCACGCCGTCGCCCTCGTGCAGCACCTTCACTCGTCGGTCCGGATCGACCTCGCTGGGGTCGTCCTGCTTGCCGGGGTCCCAGACCGAGAAGATGACCACTTTCTCGCCGGGCCGGATGAGCTCCTGAATCCCGAAATAGCCGTGATTGAATCCGCACACGCAGAAATACGTCCCCGGATACGATTCCTCCACCGTCACTTCGTTGTAGAAGAGAACCGCCTGCGGCGCCGCGTACCACAGATGTACAGAGCGTGCGGCCCTCGGCGGCTTCTGCTCACCGGCGCACCGCTGCGATGGACTCAGTATGAGTGGCGAAAGCGTCAGTGCAAGCAAATAGAGCTGAAGCCCAGAGATGCTTTGGCGGATGGGGGCGACATACTCACGCTTACGCAAGCATGCCCACGCAAGCGTGGACATGGCACCCGGTTCTGTTTGGTTCGTCGCATGTGGATATTCTCTCATGTGTCTTTACCTTCTGGGGTTCAGACTGTGGGTCCGTTCTATGTGACGCGTTCGGCGAGGAGACTGCGGCGCATGTATTCAGTGACACGGACGTTGAAGAATTCGTTCAGCGGCAGGCGCTCGCGGACGGCTACGACGATCGGATAGCTGCCGAGCTGTCGCATGAAGGTTGTATTGCCGTTGTGGACCTCGCTGCACAGATCTCTCAGTACGGTCCCGACGGGGAAGAGCCGCAGGAGCATCGGGATGTCGATCTCCTGGCGGACCTTCTCGATCCAGGGGGCGTAGTACCGCTGGTTCTTTCGCAGGACTTTCTGGCCGACCGCTTCATAGAGCGGCGTGCCCGGGAAGGGGACGACCCGCCGGATGTTGATCCGCCGGATCAGCAGACCCTCATCGTAGATGCGCTTCAGTGCGGCGAAGTTCCGGTCCAGCGTCTCGGGCGTCTCGCCGGCCAGGCCAAGCAGGATGTTGACGCCCGGCAGCAGGGCGTGACAGCCGTTCTCGCCGCGAAAGCCGCCGATGCGGTTGACCGTCCGGATTGCCTCAAAGGCCATGTCGTACGGGCAGTTGAGGTTGTTCGCCTTTGTGACTTCGGGGTCGAAGGACTCGATGCCCATGGCCGCCGTGCTGCCCGGCGTGAGGTACTTGACGAACAGCTCGGTTCGCTGCTCGTTCACCATCGCGGGGTTCGCGTTGTCGAGGTGCAGGACCGAGGGCTTGAGGGCCGCCAGGCCGGAAAGCATCGCCTCCAGTTTCTGCGGATCGCCGCCCTCGTAGCTGTAGATGCAGGATTGCTTGCCGAGTCGAAAGGCCCTGGCGCCGAGCGACATCAAAGCCTTCACTTCCTCGATGACCAACTCCGGCCGGCGCCACAGTACGGTCTGCTTGATCGGCTCGGTGCAGAACGAGCAGCCCTTCTCGCGAGGGCAGCCCCGGCCGGTCTCGATCTCAACGACCCGGTTCGCCCGTCGCGGCATCTGCGCGATCAGATGAGTGCCTTTGAGGGCCAGGGGCTGCAATTCATCGTACGTGTCGAAAACGAGCGGTTGCAGCGATTCGAAGTCCTCCGCCTCCGGCAGTTGGGGCCGGGCGCCGCCTCGGAATTGCGTGCCGCCGGAGAGGACCGGTCCGGTCAGAATCTTGCGCAGGTTGTAGGAGGCCAGCAGCTTATTGACCTCGTGCAAGGTCCCCGGGCGGGCACTGAGGTACTTTCCCGGGGTCTGCACGCCGACGACGATGACCAATTCGTCCGTGTCCTCGAGGGCCCGGCGGATCTCCTCGTAGCTCCGCGTGTGATTGAGGACCTCGATGTGGGTCCTACCGGCGGGCGGATCGATCACGACTTTCGGGACGGACTCGACATATCGAAGCAGCCGCAGATCGTCGATCGTCAGATAGGTCGGCTCGTCTTCGCACAGACCGGCCGTGTAGCGCGGCCAGACCCCGATGAACGGCGGAACGCCCAGCCCCGCCGGCTCGTCGGTGTAACAATCCAGAATCGTCCTGTTCCGTGCCATACGTTTCGATTTCCTGCGGAGCATTTGCCTATTGGCCGACCCCCAGATTGTAAATCGTCAATCCTGAATTGTAAATCCGCTTCGCTGCCGCTAAGATGGCCTCGCATGATCGTGAGTTCTGTCAAGGAGTCGCTTATGAGGTCCGCATACGCTATCCCTTCGTTTTTTCTGATCCTTGCGTCCTTTCTGGTTGCCCTGACGATTGCTGTTCCTGCCTTGGCCGCTGAGTCGATAACCGTGGTCGAGCCGCAGCAGGCGGAAATGCCCGAGCGTCTGGCTGCTCGCGAGGTTCGACGCTATCTCTACCTGCGGACCGGGCAGCTCCTTCCCATGGTCGTGAGCGAGGGGCAGCGGCCTCTGGGCAGGAGCATAATCGTCGGGCACAAGGATCAGCCGGTTGTCGGCGCCGTGCTTGGAGGAGCCCGGCAGCTCACCGAGTCGGTGAGATCGCTTCGGCCTCAAGAGTATCTGCTGAAGACCGTCCCGTTGGCCAGCAGGGATAGGAAGCCGGTCCTTCTGGTCGTTGGCGGCGACGCGGTGGGCACGCTCTACGGGGCGTACCGGCTCGCCGAGCACCTGGGCGTGCGGTTCTACCTCCACGGAGACGTCGTGCCGGACAGCCGGCGGGTCCTCGCCCTGCCGATGCTGGATGAGCGGGGTGCGCCGCTGTTTCAGACGCGGGGGATTCAGCCGTTTCACGATTTCCCGGAGGGGCCGGACTGGTGGAATACCGACGACTACAAGGCGATCATCGCGCAACTCCCGAAGCTGCGCATGAACTTCATCGGCCTGCACACCTATCCTCAGGGCGGCGCCGGCCCGGAGCCCACGGTCTGGATCGGATTGAAGGACGACGTCGATCCGGATGGCGCGGTGCGGTTCAGCTCGCCTTCGAGCTATCAGAACACCCTTCGCGGCAATTGGGGGTACGCATCGAAGAAGACCGGCGATTTCTCTTTCGGTGCGGCCCAGCTCTTCGAGCGGGACGACTACGGGCCGGAAGTGATGTTTGACGCGATGCCCTGGCCCGGGACACCCGATGAGAATAACGCGGTGTTCAATCGGACGGGGCAGATGCTCAAGGAAGCCTTCACACTTGCCCATAGTCTCGGCGTGGAAACCTGCGTCGGCACGGAGACGCCGTTGATCGTTCCCGACGCGGTCAAAGAGCACCTCAGGAGCAAAGGCAAGGACCCGACTGACCCTGCCGTCGTTCGTGAGCTTTACGAAGGGATGTTCCATCGGATCGAGAAGACGTATCCACTCGATTATTACTGGTTCTGGACGCCGGAGTCGTGGACGTGGGGCAATCCGAAGGATGAAGAGGTTGAGGCGACGGTGGCGGACCTGAAGGCGGCGATTGAAGCGGTGAAGAATGCTGGCTCGCCCTTTGCGCTCGCCACCTGCGGCTGGGTGCTGGGCCCGCCGAAGGATCGCGCGTTGTTCGACAACTTCCTGCCGAAGGAAATGCCGATGAGCTGCATCAACCGCAACGTTGGCTTCGCGCCGGTGGAGGTCGGTTTCACCCGCGTGGAGGGTCGCTCGCAGTGGGCCATTCCTTGGCTGGAGGATGACCCCGCTTTGATCGTTCCGCAGCTCTGGGTGGGCCGGATGCGGCGTGACGCCGCCGACGCCCTGGCCTACGGCTGCACCGGCCTGCTCGGGATTCACTGGCGGACGCGTATCCTTGCCCCGAATGTCTCGGCCCTGGCCAAGGCCGCCTGGGAGCAGGAGCCCTGGAATCCGTACTTTGGCAAGGAGATGCCGATTCCCGACCCGACGCATACGGAGGGCCGCGAGGGCGGCGCCGTCGCGGCGTTCCCCAACAACGCCATCGCCGACACCGAGCGCGACACGCTGTACCAGACGGTCACCTACGATATGAAGGCGTATCGGCTGAAAGTGCCGAACGGGGTGTACACCGTGCGACTGCAATTCTGCGAGCCCCATTATGGCGAGGCCGGCAAGCGCGTCTTCGGCGTGGCGTTGCAAGGTCGAAAGGTGATCGAGAAGCTGGATCTCTTCGCCATGGTTGGCAAGAACCGCGCATTGGATTACACCTTCCCAGGCGTTGAGGTTTCCGACGGCTTGATCGAGATCCGGTTTGACGGCATCATGGAGTTCCCTTGCATTGCCGCCTTCGTCGTTCAAGGCGAGAGTATCACGCGCAAGATCAACTGCGGCGGTCCGGCTTATGAGGATTACGAGGCCGATCTGCCGCAATCGGACGCCGACCCTCGCCCGCGTGACCTCCCTGCTGCGGATTTCTACCTCGACTGGGCGCAGGCGGAGTTTGGTGAGGAAGTGGCCGAGCCGGTCGCGACGCTCTTCGCGAAGCTTGACGGCGGGCCCGACACCGGCATGGGCAGAACGCGCCAAGCCTATCTGCCCCGGCCGTCGACCTGGGTGGGTGGTCCCGGCGGGATCGCGCCCGACCCCAGGCCCTGGGAGGAGGTTGAGAAGGAGTATGCGTTCGTGGAGGAACTGGCCGCTCTTCGGTCGAAGGTGCGCGGCCCGGGCCATCTCGAACGCTTTGACTACTGGCTCAACAGCTTCCGGTACCTCAAGGCGGTAGGGCGGGTCAACTGTACGTGGGCTCGCTTCAATGCCGCCATGGAGAAGGTCAAGCAGGAGCAGGACAAAGCCGGCCAGAAGGCATTAGCTCGCGAAACGGCGCTGCCGATCAGGAAGGAACTGGTCAGGTGGGTCGAGGAAGTGCACCGGCTGCTGCTGGCGACGATCACCACCACGGGCGGGATGGGAACGGTCGCCAACTGGCAGCAGCACCTATTGCCGGCCTTGCTTACTGAGCCGGGAAAGGAATTGGCCGACATCCTGGGCGAACCGCTACCGGCCGACGCCGTGCCCCCGTCGTCGTACGCCGGACCGGCGCGCATCATCGTGCCCACGGTACGGACGAGTCTGATCGCGGCCGAAAACCTGCGTCTGAAGGTGATCGTCCTCGGGGCCCGGGACCCGGATGAGATCACGCTCTACTGGCGAGGTCTGGGCTCGGGCGAATTCACGGCCATCCGCATGGAGCACGTCGCTCGGCGTGTCTACTCGGCTGCGATTCCCGCGAGCCGGATCGCGAATGCGGACATCGAGTACTACGTGCAGGCCTCAATCGGCTGGGACCAAGTCCGATTCCCCCCGACGGCCCCGGCCATGAATCAAACGGTTGTGGTCGTGCAGAGAAACTGAGGGAGGGTAAAGCTTCTGCCCGGGCCGCGTTGCGCTAATAGACCGAGCGCAGGCCGCTCTCGTTGATCTTGTCGAGCAGGAGCTTGGCGTCTTCGAGCAGGACGTTCAACTGGGTGCTCGTCTCGAGGAGATTTTCGTAGAGTCGGCCGTCGTTGATGAGGCGGCCGGCGGTGCCGTCGCCGCTGTTGACCTTCTCCATGGCCAGGCGCAATTGCGAGGCGACCTTGCCGAGCTCATTGCTGGTATCGACCAGCGAGACCACGAGCCTCTCGGCTTTGGCGTCGATGCTCTGGATGGCCCCGGTCCCGGTCGTCGCGAGCACACGGAATTCCTCCAGCGTCTTCTCGAGGGCTTTCATCATTTCCGTGGCCTGCGTGATGGCCGCGGGGACCTGGCCGGAGGTCTCCGTCAGGTTGGCCATGATGGTCCGGAGGTTCTTCTGATTGTTCGGATCGCCGATAATGTCGTTGACGCCGGCGATGAACACCTCGATCCCTTCGATCAGATTGTTCAGCTTCTTCTGGCTTTCCTCCGGGAAGAACTCGCTCGTCATGCCGGTGGAGCCCTGCACCAGCATGCCCTGGCTCAGGTAGCACGAGTTGGGATCGTTCGGGTCCATCAAGGGGGCGGGCAGCTTATCCGGATTGACCTGGAGTTCGATGTAGCTGCTTCCCAGCCCCCGCGTCATCAGTTTGACCTCGACGTTGCAGGGGATGTCGGTGTACATCTTGTTGATGCTCATGGTGACGAGAGACTGATGGTAGGACTGGCCTGTATTCCGGTCTTTCCGTACGGCGGGCGGCGCCACGTTGGTGACCCTGCCGATCTGATAGCCGGCGAAGCGAACGGGGGTATCCTTCTGCACGCCGGGGGCGGTGGGGAACTGGACGTAGACCTGGAAGGACCGCATGCGAGTGACGGCCGTCGGCAGGTCCCCGAACTTGAAGGTCATCCACCCGAGGGCTGCCAGACCCACGATCACAAAGAGGCCCACGATGACATCTCGCCGCCTCTGGGTGGCTTCGTAATCACTCACTCGTGTCTCCTTTCCCGGCCTTCCATAAACAATTCCCGGATCGCACGCAGGGGATAGCCACTGTCGTTCAGTCTCTTGATCAGCCGGATCTGCTCGACGGCCCGGTGGTCAAACAGCCTGCGGCCGGTGGGGGTCGTCTTCGTTGGTTCCAGCAGGCCGATCATGAGATAGTACTGGAGCGACTGCCGGGAAACGCCGGCCTGCTCTGCCGCCTTTCCTATGGGGACCAGTTCTTCTTTGTCCAACACGACCCTCACCGTCTCACGAATCCGTGCCTTTGGCGTTCTGGGGCCAATCCCGCAGTGCAGTCTCAACCAGGGAGACGAACGACTCCTGCATGCGCTGAAACGTTAGGGATGCCAACACCCTCGCTCCCCCGTCGGGGCGTTTGAGCCTTCGCGCCAGCGCGGGGGAGACTCTCAGGACATAGTCGAAGCCCTGTGGGACGCGGTCCTGGTTCTGTCGAAAGGCCTCTCGCAGGAGCCGTTTGAGCCGGTTTCGGACCACGGCGTTGCCCGCGGACTTGCCCACCGAGACGCCCAGTCGCGGATGCCCGCAACGGTTTGGGGCCGCGCAGAGGCTGAGTACGCGATCGCCGGCCCGCCGGCCGCAGTCCAACACGGCCTTGAACTGACGGTTGCTCACAAGCCTGCTGCTTTTGGGAAGAGCCAAACGTTTCAAGATCACACGAGACCAAAGCACGACCATTTCGAGGAACACGAAGCTTTCGGAGCAGGCACACGCCTTTACCGGTCCGGCTGAAATCCCAGGGCCGGCTGCCCCTTGTCCGGCAAGCCTGAATCACGCACCTTGCGTGTCATGCATAGTATCGGCTTTTTCCTGTCGAGACAACACCTCGGCGCTCAGGAAGCGATGGACGGCCGGGCAATTGAGGACGCCGACGAACACGGCACTGTCCTGCGAGCCCACCACCGGCAGGTACTCCACGTCATGCCGTCTTGCCTGTTCGAGGGCCTCCACCAGGGGCATCTGCGGCGTGATCTGGGCCACCACCGGCTCCATAATATCCAGGGCGATGAGCCAGTCGTTCAGCTCCTGGGTCGCGAACGTGTTGCGGATCCCGTGCAGAGTGATGGCGCCGACGAGCTTGTTCTCGGTGGAAACAACGGGATAGTAGAAGCTGTCCGTGCTGCTGACGAGATGGATCACCTCGCCGAGCCCCATGCCCGCGGGGATCGGCGGCGCCTTGCTGTCCATTACGTCGCTCACCGAGTGCAGGCGGATGAGATCGTCCTCGGTGATATTCATGCCGACCTCGCCGGCCCGGGCCACGCCGGTCTTGACCAGGATCGGACCGATAATCTGTACGAGAAAGGTCGTCGCTGTAACGATCAGGACGATGGCCTCGCCCATGCTGTTGCTGAAGCGCTGACTGGCGAGCAGCGACAAGCCGACGGCGACGCCGGCCTGGCTGAACAGGCAGATGCCCAGGTACCGGCGGACGGTAGCCGGGGCCTTGGCCACCACGGCGCCGAGCCAACTTCCCGCGATCTTCCCGGTGCTGCGGCCGATCACGTATACGACCGCCAACACAATGATCCAGAAGGGTACGCCCGTCAGTTTCAATCGGGCGCCCACGAGAACGAAGAACAGCACATAGATCGGCGGCGAGAAGGTCTCCACCAGCTCGAATGCGTCCCGGCTGCGGCGCGGCCGGAAATTGACCAGCGTCGCACCCAGCACCATGGCGGCCAGAATAGACTCGACTCGCAGAATGATGGACAGCCCAATGGTCAGCGTCACCGACGCGATCGTGAAAGTCAGGAGTTTGTCCGCCTCCTCCACGTACCGGAAGATTAGTACGAGCACAAAGCCCGTGGCCGCGCCGAGAGCGACGGCGCCAAAGATCTCCCACAGCGGCACGGCGAGGTTCATGAGCCAACTGGCATGACTCTCGCCCAGCAGCGCGCCGGCGAAGCTCGTGGCGAAGCCGTAGAGCAGCAAGGCCAATCCGTCGTCCAGCGCGACGATGGCCAGAATTGTCCGGGTCAGGATCCCCCGCGTCTTGTATTCCCAGAGCACGTCCACCGTCGCCGCTGGGGCCGTGGCCGACGAAATGGCTCCCAACAGGAGCCCCAGGGCCAGCGAGCTGCCGGCATTGCCCGTGAACAGATACGACACCAGAGTCGTTGCGGCGCCTACCAGAAGGAAGGCGGCCAGACCCTCGGACAGCAGGATGATGATGAACTGCTTGCCGTACCGCTTGAAAATGTCGTACTGGAGTTCGCCCCCGATCATGAAGCCGATGATGCCCAGGGCGAAGATGTTAAAGGGCGAAAGAGACTCAGCGACTTCGGGCCCGATGATATTCAGGGCCGAGCCGCCCAGGATGACGCCGATCACGATATAGCCGACGACCTGAGGGATACGCAGCCGTTGAAACAGCTTGGCTCCGACCGTGCCTCCGAAGACCGCAATGCCCAGCACCAGAATGACATTCAGGTGATGAACGGAGGGCCCCGTTATTTCTGCGAACAATTCTTCTATCATAATTCCACGTACTGGCGATCCATGGTGTGTTGACTACGTCATGGCGGCTCTGGCCATATTATCAGCTTCTTTCTGCTTTTCCAGTACTTCGGCGCTGAGGCGGCGATGGACCGACTTCGTGTCGAGGATCCCAAGATAACGCCCGCCGTCTGCGGCTGTGACGACGGGCAATTGCTCGATGTCCAGTTCGTGCGCCCCCTCAATCGCGTCGGCTAACGGCACGTCCGGCGTCAAGCGTTTCTCGACGGGCTCTGCGATATCCAGCGCCACCAGCCACTCGTCCAATTCCTGCGTGGCAAAGGTCGCGCGAATCCCGTCCATGGTAATGGCGCCGATGATCTGCTGCTCGCTGTCCACCACGGCGTAGTAGGCGCTGGTCGTCTCACTGACGAGCCGAATCACCTCGGACAGCGTAGCGCCGGTCGCGATGACAGGGACGTGTGGATCCATGACATCCCCCACGGCATACCGTTTGATCAGGTCGTCTTCCGTGATGTTCAGGCCCACCTCGCCGGCCCTCTTCGCGCCGAACTTGATCGCGAAAGGCCCGATGATCTGAAGAATGAAGGCGCCGATGATGACCACCAGCAGCATGAAGGCGCTGGTCTCGGGGTCGAATCGCCGGCTCGCCAGGATCAGCAATCCCACGACGATCGTGCCCTGCGGGTAGAGGCAGAAGCCGAGATAGTTCCGTACCGACCGCGTCGTTTTCGCGTATCGCCCTCCCAGATAGGCCCCCGCCGTCTTTCCGACGATACTGCCCCCCACGTAAGCGGCCACCGCCCATAGTACGATGGCATTGGCGGCGCCCAGTTGCAGCCTGGCCCCGACCAGCACGAAGAAGAGAATGTAGATCGGCGCCGAGAACTGACGTATCAGCTCGAATACGGAGGCCATCTTTCGGGGCTGAATATTTATCAGTATGACGCCCAGCACCATCGTGGCGAAGATGATGTCGAGGTGGAGCCATGAGGCCAGTCCGACCAGCAGCAGCACCACGCCGGAAACGAGAGCAAGGACCTTCTGTACGTCATCGCTCACCCATTCGAGAATGCGATACGCCACAAGACCCGCGGCCCCGCCGAGCAGGACCGATCCGATGATGTGCCACACGGACAGGAGCAGTGCCATCGCGGCCCCTTCCTCCTGATGCCCCGTGATGGCCCCGGCGATGCTCACCCCGATAGCGTAGAGCACGAGGGCCAGGGCGTCGTCGAGAGCCACCAGCGCGGTCAGCATCGTGGTCAATGGCCCACGCGTCTTGTACTCCCATAGGACGCTGATGGTCGAAGCCGGGTCGGTCGCCGCACAGATGGCTCCGAAAACCACCGCTACGGCCACGGCGATTTGCCATGATGTGAAGAACAGCATGACCGTGAGAGTCAGGCTGGCCACCAGCAGAAAGGCCACCGATCCCTCGAATAGCAGGATCAGGAGGACTTGTCGGCCGTAGCGGGTGAAGATCTCGCGGCGCAGTTCGCCTCCGATGAGAAAGCCGATCATACCGAGCGCGAAAACGGTAAATGGCTCCAATTTGGTCACCGTTTCGTGGGAGATGACTCCGAGCACCGGTCCCAGGATGACCCCGACCACGATGAAGCCGATGATCTGGGGCGTGCGAAGCCTCTGGATGACCTTGGCCCCGATGGTCCCGCAGAATACGGCGATCCCCAGCAGCAGGATCAGGTTCAAATGCGGCTCGGCGTCGGCAACAGCCTCTAAGAGAATTCTCGACATGGCGCTCATCATACTTCCTGGGGGTTGTCATCGCAAAGGCGCCTCCGGGTTGCGGATTGCCTGCGCGGTCGGGTCCCATTGATCCAATCGGTGCTATTCCGCCGGCGTTACACTCTGCAGCCTGATTGCGCCGGCGCGTGCACCCCGTCATCTCCGCGTGCGTGCAACAGGCAGGTGGAGTCTCACCCCATATATAGAAGGCTGTACTTGCGGCGGGTAGAGGGCCGCTGCCGATTCGCGCTCAGCCCTCACTTATTGTTCACGGTTACGCCGGGCCAGGTGTCCGTCCGGAACGGGGAGGCCGGCAGACCCGCCTTGTTGTAGAGATTGCAGACGGGATTGTCCGCCCAGGCGTAGCGCACGGCGATCGGTTCGGCGACCGTTTCGCTGCCGACAACGACCGTGTCGCCTTCAATCCTCGCGTCCGCCCAGACAAACTTGCGATCCGCGCCGGCAACGGCAAAACCCTTCAGAGATTCACCATCCTTGGCGACCAGGCCGCCACCCACATGGTCGAAGTGCAGGACGATCTTGCCGGCCTTGGTCTCCATGGATCGGTAGATCGGGCCGGAGTATACGATGTCTTTGCCGTAGGTTTCCGCAAGGGCCCACAAGGCCAGACGCTTGCCGACGTCCTGTTTGTTCTTGGGATGAATATCGTCGGCTTCGCCGATATCGATGATCACGGCCATGCCGGTATTCGGCAGCTCCAACGTCATCAGTTGTGCCTCCCGCAGCTCGGCCCAATCGCTGTCGCCGGGGTCGGGTTTGACCGCCTTGAAGTTGGCTAATTGGACGAACAAGAACGGGAAATCATCCTGGTCCCAGTTGTCCCACCAACTCTTGATCATCGTCGGGAAGAGTTCGCGGTACTGGTAGGCCCGACCGGCGTTCGATTCCCCCTGATACCAGATCGCGCCGCGGATGACGAAAGGAGTGAGCGGTGCGATCATGGCGTTGTAGAGGCCGCAAGGTGAGTGAGGATGTCCGGGTCCGAAGGGCGCCCATGGCCTTCTCGGGGCCTGTTTGCCCTCGGCTTTGGCCTTCTCGGTGGCCTCTTTCCACTTCTCGACGTCTTCCTTGTACTTGGTCATGGCCCTCGGATAGTTGGCCACGGCCTGCTCGTAGCGTTTAAGGATGGGCTCGAAGGAGGGGTTGTTCTCCAGCATGGGTCGGCTCGTCCAGGCCTCCGCAGGCGTGCCGCCCCAGGAGGTATGGATCAGCCCGATGGGCGCATCCAGCTTCTCATGCAACTCCCGGCCGAAGAAGTAGCCCGCGGCCGAGAACCCCCCGACCGTCTCAGGGCTGCACTGAACCCACCTGCCTTCACAATCGTCCTGAGGGGTGTCTGCAACCTTCCGCTGGACGGAGAAAAGCCGGATTGTGGGGTAATTCGCTGCCGCGATTTCCTGCTCCGCGTCGTTCGACTGGCTGACCGGCCACTGCATGTTGGATTGACCCGAGCAGGCCCAGACCTCCCCGGCCAGGACATTCTTGATCGTCACGGTGTTCTTGCCCTTGAGCGTGATTTCATAGGGGCCGCCGACCTTGGGCGCCGTCATATGGAACCTCCACTTGCCCTCGTCGTCGGCCTGCGCCGTCCACTCCATCTTATGCCAACTGACGTTAACGCTGATCTCCTCGTTCGGATCGGCCCATCCCCATAATGACACACGGTCACCCGCTTGCAGAACCATGTTGTCGCCGATGATCGCGGGCAAGCGAATGTCGGCATACGCCGCCGCCGACAGCAGCAGGCTGGCAGAGAAGCACAGAATCAACGTAACGAATCGGTGGGAAGCGGTGTTCTGGTCATTCATCTCTCGACTCCTTTATTGACAGCCCGGACTCCATACGGATGGTTCTAAGCACGAAAAAGGGCCTTGGCTTCAAAATCATGGCGGCTTGTCCGCAGTATACGGCGGCGGACGGGGATAGCAAACAGAAAATGCCCCTTGTCACGGCGGTGAACCGTAAAGCCAACGGCCCAAACGCCTTATCTTACTGCCGGCTGCCCGCGAGAGCCGGTCGTTCACCGTCCGTGTCAGTCTGCTGATTGGAAGGGGCCGGTACAGCCTCGGCGGATGGGAAAGATCGGACGCATCCGGCCGGGTGTGATACATCGGCGGATCGGCAGCCCCTGCCTGCCGGGTAGAGGGCGGAAGCTCTGGCCTTGCAGGCGAACCGGGCGCGTATTCGGGGCGTACGATGGTCGGCTGTGCCCCGGGCGGATGGAGTGGGCGGAAATTTGTGACTTTTGGCCTTTACGCGATAATCGACGAGGGGTATAGTGATGCACTCGGAAAGATGATCTCAGGGAGGTCTTACGTATGGGCGCAAGAGAAAGAAAAGGTATTCTCTGGATCACAGCACTGTTTCTGGTGTTTGTGGCTGTGATAGGGGTATTGCACGGGTGCAAGAAGGACGAGGGGGACCAGGCGGCCCCTCCGCCGCAGGATGGCAATGTCGCGCAGGTTGCCGCCCGCACGGGCCCGATTGAAGCCGCAACGGATTTGTTCCGCGAGCCGCGAGCGAGTCTCCAGAACATCATAAAGGCGGCACAGACGTGGTATCCGGCGTTCGAGACGTGGCAGGGCCGGCCGGCTCCGGACTTCACGCTTGCGGATCTCGAAGGCAACACGCACCAGCTCAGCGACCATCGCGGCAAGAACGTGGTCGTCGTGTTCTTCGCGACCTGGTGCGGGCCCTGCAAGCTGGAAGTGCCGCACCTGAAAGAGCTTCGGGAGGCGTATCCGCAGGACAAGCTCGCTATCCTGAGTATCTCGAACGAAAAGCCGGACATCGTGAAGGCGTTTGTCAATGAGCACGGAATCAACTACACCGTTCTGCTGAATCCGGGCGAGTTGGCGGGGCCGTTCGGTGAGGTAACCTCCATCCCGAGCAGCTTCTTCATCGATCCCGAGGGCAGCATCAAGCTGGCCGTCGTCGGAATGGTCCCGACCAGCGACGCCAAGGCAATCGTACAGGCCCAGTAAAGAAATTCAGAAAAAAGCTGGACAGATCGGCATCTGGCGGGTAAACTTCGGGGTTTAGGCCGATTTCGGTTCAACAGTAAAAAGCAGGGGTATCAGGCTATGGCACATAAAAAGGGACAGGGTTCGACAAGAAACGGTCGCGACAGCAATGCCCAGTATCGCGGCGTAAAACTGTACGGCGGCCAGGCGGCCAAGGCCGGCTCCATCATCGTCAGGCAGTGTGGCACGAAGTTCTTCCCGGGCAACAACGTCGCCATGGGCAAGGACTACACGCTCTTCGCCAAGGCCGAGGGAAAGGTGCAATTCCAAGGCCGCCGGGTGCACGTCCTCTGACCGACGCGCGTCGAAGCATGTTGAGAATCTGAAGGGATGGTCGTGGGCCATCCCTTTTTTTGTAGGGGTCGCTCCACGCTATGTTTGTTGATGAAGCCAGAATCTATGTCAAGGCCGGCGACGGCGGCAACGGTTGCCTGAGCTTTCGCCGGGAGAAGTTCGTGCCCAAAGGCGGCCCGGACGGCGGCGACGGCGGCCGGGGCGGAGATGTCTATTTCGAGGCTGTCGAGGGCAAGAGCACGCTCCTGGATTTCGCCGGCAAACATCACTGGCGCGCCCAGAACGGCAAACACGGCCAGGGCAGCAACAAGCACGGCGCCGACGGCGAAGATCTGATCATCCGCGTCCCGCCGGGCACGCTCCTCTACGATATGGACCTGGACCTCCTGATCAAAGACCTCAACGAGGTGGGGCTGAAGGTCGTCGTCTGTCGGGCGGGCAAAGGCGGCCGAGGCAACAAGGCCTTCGCAACCGCCATCAATCAGGCGCCGCGACAGGTCGAGTCCGGCAAGCCCGGCCAGGAGCGAAACCTCCGCCTGGAGCTCAAGCTCATCGCAGACGTCGGCCTCGTGGGCATGCCGAACGCCGGCAAGAGCACGCTGCTGTCCCGCTGCTCCGCGGCCCGGCCCAAGATTGCCGCCTATCCGTTCACCACGCTCGAACCGGTCCTCGGCATCGTCGAGCTGACCGATTTTCGCCGGTTTGTCATGGCCGACATCCCCGGCCTGATCGAAGGCGCCAGCGGGGGGGCCGGCCTCGGGCACGATTTCCTTCGGCACATCGAGCGAACCACCCTCCTCGTACACATCCTCGACGTCATGCCCACGGACGGCTCCGACCCGATCGCCAACTACCACGCGATCCGAAAGGAGCTGGCCCAGCACAGCCCGGTCCTCGCCCAGAAGCAGGAAGTTGTCGTGGCCAACAAGATCGACCTCGATCCCGACGACAGCCGCCTCCGCGATCTAAAGGAGAGGCTGGATCAGGCTATCCTGCCCATCTCGGCGGCAACCGGTCAGGGGATCAGGGAACTCACGGAGTTGCTCTGGCGAAAGACCCAAGGGCCGCCGACCTGATGCTGTAGAAATGGAAGGCAGGACCAGAGTGGCCCGGCCTTCCAGGAATCGTGCGAATCAATTCTGCTTGGGCGGCCACGGGACTTGGGGCAGATCCCCTGGTGCGACGTCCCGCACGCTCAGATCGCCGTAGACGACACGATAGGTCGTCGAGCCCTGTGGCTTGTACCAGCACACCGCCTTGGTGGCATCGCCGAGCTTGATGTCTTCACCCACGTATTGATAGTCGCTGCCCTCCGGCAGTTGCTCGATGAAGGCACAGCCCAGAGTGCTCTGGTGGCCTTCCTCTTCGGACCAGTTTTCGATCCTTTTGACATCGGCCCGGCATTTCTTCCTGACCTCGTCTGTCCGGGGTCTGCCGCCCATGTACCGGGTGGGGAACTTGCCATCCAGGTACTTGGGGTACACGGCCAATCCTTCCAGGAGATGTTGCTCCGTCAGTTCAAACGGCGTCGTCAGTACCTGTGTCTCAAGGTCCAGGAGGCAGTAGTCCGCCGGAGGCTCGAAAAGCCCCTCATCCAGTTCTATATCAAACCGAATGTCGCTCATCAGCGTTCGTGTCCGGCCGTTCTCATCCGATACGGTCTCAATCTGTATCGGCAGAGCCGTATTCGGATCGGCCCAGACCGTGGTTCTACCCTTCTCCCGGGAGATTTCAAAGCAGACGGTATCGCGACCGTTCAATTTGACGTGCCCGAGATCCTTCTCCGTGCCGTCTCGCAGGTCTCTCTTAAGCTTCTCGTAGGTCCGTATTTGAAAACCGGGGCCATCCTCATTGCCGATCACGGCCGTTTTGGTACGAGGATGGAAGGTGATACATTTGCATTTCAGGGTGTCGAGTATGGCCACGTTGGATGTGCCGCTGCCCTCGATGATATCCGACCGACGAAGATAGGGCTCCATGATCCTGACGGTGGCCACCTCCCTTGTCTCGCCGCTCTCAAACTCGTTCCGATACATGATCGTCCGCGCCGCCTCGACGTTCTTCAGCACGTCGGCCCAGGCGATGGTTGCTCCCATGGGGGAGCCGCCCAGATGGTGCAGACCGAGCAGCACGGTGACCACGATAGCCGCCGCCGCGGTCAATTTGGCTATTCTACTGTTCATGGCGAAGCCTCCTGTGAATCGGCGCAGCCGCATGACCACGCCGGATCGTTTCTCTTGTGTCGCACTCTCCGGCAGCGAGGCCATCAGTGCGTTGCGTAGTGCATCATGATCCTGTCTGAAAGACTCGTATGCGGTATCCAGATTCTCATCCAAACGCGCGCTCATTGGATTCTCTCCAAATCCTGCTGCAACTGTCGTCTCAACTTCGCTCGGGCGCGGCTCAGCAGCCTGTAAAAACCGCTACGGGACAGGCCCGTGATTCGCCGGGCTTGCTCGGCCGACTTGCCCTGCAGATAGAATGCGTGCAGGGCGAGCCGCTCGTCTTCATCGAGCGCGCCGATCAGCCGGAGCAGTTGCCCGTCTTCCATGCCGCTGAGGCGATCCACGACGAGCGGATTCCCATCCACGGCACTGTGCTTGCGTTGCTCCCGCAGGACCTTTCGTCGCCATTCACGGCAGCGGTGCCGGGCGATTCCGACCAGCCACCCGCCGAAACGGTCGGGCCTGTGGAGCTGGTCGAGTCGCTCATAGGCCCGCAGGAATACGTCCTGAGCAAGGTCCTGGGCGTCCGCCAGGTTGCGGGTATGGTCGTAGCAGATGGCCCGAACCAGCGGCGCATACCGGTCGTAAAGGATTCCGTAAGCAGTTCTGTCGCCGGCGATTACGGCTCGCACGAGCGCTGTTTCACTCGATTTGTGCAACCTGAGGCCCTCAAGCTTTGGTGTATCCACAAACATAGTGGCCGCAGGAGCGGGATTGTCTACTGCAAAATCACGTTTCTGAATCTGGGGACTGTCGAGATTGACAGCAGCGGCCAAATACGATAGAAACGCGTGTCGCAGCAGGAATATCGCGACGCCATCGAATTCGGAAGGCATGTGAATACCCAAGCGTGACCTATGATGAATATCATCGCCATAGACATTGGCAGCACGAATATTAACATCGGGCTCTTCCTCGACGGCAAGGAGGACTTCATCCGCTCTTTCCCGGGGGCGGAGGAGGCGGAACTCCGGGAGTGCCTGGTCGATGCCTGGCGTAAGATACCCGTTCTCGAAAGCTCGAAGGAGGGCAAACGCAACGGCGTGATTGTCGTCAGCAGCGTCCGACCCGCATCGACCGACATGGTTCGGCAGATTGCCGAGGAGAGTTTGGACGAGAAGATTCGCGTCATCGGTGACGACATTCCGCTGCCGATTTCCGTCTGGGTCGATGAGCCCGCCAAGGTCGGTACGGACCGGATCGTTTCCGCGGCGGCGGCCTACGCGGTCGTCGAAGGTGCCGTCGTCGTGGCGGATTTCGGCACGGCGGTGACGATCGACTTAGTCGATGAAAGCGGTGTCTTCCAGGGCGGGGTCATCTGCCCCGGCTTCGAGATCAGCGCCCAGGCATTGAAGGACAATACAGCTCAGTTGCCCAGGGTGAAGGTCCACAAGCCGAGCGGGCCTTACGGCAGGAACACCGCCGACGCCATCAATTGCGGGCTGTACTACTCGATCATCGGCGGGATGGAAGAGATCATCCGACGCTACGCCGAACAGATCGGCCGATGGCCCCAGACGATCATCACCGGCGCCGGCGCCGAGACCATCAAGGACGACTGCCCGTTCGTGGACAATTACGTCCCGCATCTCGTCGTCAAAGGCATCGTTCTGGCGTACAAGAAGTACATCGAAGAGAAGAGCGAGCTGGTGTAAGCCATGTCCGTCTTCGCCGCCGTCATGACCGGTTCGGGTGCGGGGGCCATTGCCACGATCCAGCTCTTCGGCGACGCAGCCCAAGCCGTCGTGAGAACGATCTTCCGCCGGCCGGAGGGCAAATCATGCGAGTTGACAAGCGGTCGTATTCTGCTTGGCCACATCGTCGATGGAGGAGAATCCGTCGACCAGGTGACGATCGGCTGCGAAAGCCCCGATACCTTCGCCATCCACTGTCACGGTAACCCGCTCATTGTCGAGCGGATCATGAGACTGTTGCGGCGTCACGGAGTCACGCCGGTGTCGGCTGAGCAGATGCTGGCTCGAACGCTGATGAGCCGGGGACGCGGAGAGGCCATCGGCGTCGAGGCAAAGCTGGCTCTGGCTACGGTCAAGACCATCGAGGGGGCCGCGATCCTTTCGAACCAGGTGAGGGTGGGGCTATCCGAGAAAGTCAGGCAATGGCGGGAGCAACTTGATTCGCTGTCGCTGGAACAGATTGCCGCCGAAGCAGCGCAGGTTCTGTGCGACAGCGAGCCCGCCCGACTGATCGTTTCGGGTTGCACCGTCGCTCTGATCGGCCCACCCGGCACCGGCAAGAGCACGCTGCTCAATACGCTGGCCGGCCGCGAGAAGGCCATTGTCACGGGTGTTCCGGGCACCACGCGCGATTGGGTCTCGGCCGAAATTCACATCCCGCCGCTGGCCGTCACTCTCATCGATACGGCCGGCCTCGATTCCGAACTCGCCGCCGGCGACATCGACCGGACGGCCCAGCGCAAGAGCATCGAGATTCTCGAATGCGCCGACCTGATCCTGCTGGTCCTGGACCTCAGCCGGCCGGCCGAACAACTCGCCGACGACCTTTTGCTCGCGGTAGCCGGCAAGAAAGTCGTCACGGTTCTCAACAAAGCCGACCTGCCGGCGCAGTTCAACTCGGATCGCCTGCCGGAGCAATTGGGCCGGTCAATCCCCATCAGCGCCAAGCAGGGCACCGGGATCAGCGATCTGATTCGCGCGGTGCATCAAGCATGTAACGTAGCGGGGTTTCCGTCTGATTGTGTTGTTGCTTTCACAGGCCGCCAGAATCGCCTGCTCAGCGGGCTCGAGCACGCGAAGTCCAAGAGCAAAGCGGCCGTGATCTTAGCAGAGTTGTTGCAGGGTCCGATTCCTGTATAATTGGCACTGTCACGGTACTCTATGGGATCGTGTGGATGCGAGGCTGCTGCGCTCGCCGGCACCTCCCGTGCAATGACCCGAACGTGCCACCAAATGTCATTGCGAGGAGCGGAGCGACGAAGCAATCTCAGCCAAACGAGGGGGGCCATGCGCAGTTACTGGGTGTACATCATGACGAACCGAGGCAACACCGTGTTGTATACCGGTGTCACGAATGACTTGCACAGGAGGGTCGCTCAGCATAAGGCTGGAACGGGCTCGAAGTTCACGAGCAGGTACCGAATCACCAAGTTGGTGTTCTGTGAAGAGTTCGGCCGGATTACCGATGCGATTGCCGCAGAGAAGAGAATCAAGGCCGGACCGCGTGCACGGAAGATCCAATTGATCGAGGCCGTCAACCCGGAATGGCGGGACTTGGCCGCTGAATGAGCGTGTAGATTGCTTCGCTTCGCTCGCAATGACATTCGATGGCACGTTCGCGGCGAGCGGGACGGTCTTCCTGAGAGGCGATGTCATTCCCGGCGGCTGGATCGCCGCCGTATCATCGTGACAATCAGGCCGACGTGCTTTCCGGAGCCCTGGTGCGAATGTCATTGCGAGGAGCAAAGCGACGAAGCAATCTCTGACCGTTCGAATGCCAGATTGTCGCCCCGGCGGGTGGCTCACTCGCGATGACATGCAGAGGCTCGGCCGCAAGTCTGTCGTAGTCCTTAACTCGCTCAGGCGCACCCGACTCGATTGTCAAAACGGCTGAAGTCTGTATAATCGTTTCGTATGACGCGACCGATGGAAAACTTGAGCCCGGCGATGCGGCAGTTTCACCATTTCAAGCAGAAGCACCCGGACTGCATCCTGTTCTTTCGCATGGGGGACTTCTACGAGACCTTCTATGAGGATGCGAAGACCTGCTCGCGCGTGCTGGGCCTGACGCTGACCAGCCGGGACAAGGGAAGCGCCAATCCCATCCCACTGGCCGGCGTGCCGTATCACGCGATCGACGGGTATCTCAAGAAAATGCTCCAGGCTGGCTTTCGCGTGGCCGTGTGCGAGCAGGTCGAGAATCCCAAGATGGCTAAGGGCGTCGTCAAACGCGACGTCGTGCGCATCGTCACGCCCGGCACGCTCACCGACGACATGCTCCTCGAAGACAAAAAGGACAACTTCCTGTGCGCCATCGACCTCGACGTCAAGGGCTATGCGGCCCTGAGCTGGGTCGATATCTCGACGGGGCATTTCTTCGTCCAGCGCGTGCCGGAGAGGGAGCTTCTCGACGAGCTTCAGCGGCTTTCGCCCGCCGAGTGTCTTCTCGCCGACCGTCGCGGCGAGCTGTTTGAGGTGGAGACTCGAAAGTTGGCCAACGACATCGGTCGGCTGAGCCGTGCGATCGTCACGGAGCGCCCGAGCTGGTACTTCGATCCATATCAGGCCAGGCAGCGGCTGCTCAAGCACTTCGGCACCGCCACGCTGGAGGGATTTGGCATTGGCGACAACGACGAGGACCTCATTCCGCCCGCCGGCGCCATTATCGAATATCTCAGCGAGACCCAGAAGACCACGCTCGGGCACATCCAGAGCCTGTCTCGCATCAGCCGCAGAGATTTCCTCCAGATCGACCCGGTCTCGCTGCGAAGCCTGGAGATCCTGCAGACGATTCGCGCTGAGAGCTCCCGCGGGGCGCTGCTGGCCTGCCTGGACGAGACACTGACGGGTATGGGCGGCCGGATGTTCCGCAACTGGTTGTGCATGCCGCTGTGCGACGTGTCGGCTATCGAGTCACGACAGGATGCCGTTCAGGAACTGAGAGAAGATGCGAAGACGCTGGCCCAAATCCGCGAACTGCTCTCCGGCGTCGCCGATACCGAGCGGATCGCCGCCCGCATTAGCACGTTCCGCGCCAGCCCGCGTGACTTCCTCGGCCTGGCCCGCACGCTGCGCCAGGTGCCGCAGCTCCGCCAATCGCTCACGGAGATGCAGGCCGATTTGCTCAGGCATTTAGCGGATCGCTGCGATAGCATGGATGAGCTGGCCGACCTGCTGGACTCGGCGATCGAGCCGGATTGTCCCACCCATCTGCGCGACGGGGGCGTCATCCGTGGCGGCTTTTCCCAGGAGCTCGACCGGCTGCGCTCCATCTCCAGAGACGGTCAGAGCTGGCTCCGCAACTACCAGAAGCAACAGGCCCAGCGCACCGGCATTGCCAACCTGAAGGTCGGTTACAACAAGGTGTTCGGCTATTACATCGAGATCACGCACGCTTCCGCCGACAAGGTCCCCGGCAATTACGTCCGCAAGCAGACCATCAAGAACGCCGAGCGGTACATCACCGAAGAGCTCAAGACGTACGAGAACGAGGTGCTCACCGCCGAAGAGAGGGCCCTGGAGCTGGAGCAGCGATTGTTCGAGGACGTGCGCCGAGAAGCGGCTAAGTATGTCGCTCGCCTGCAGCAACTTGCGGACACCGTCGCGCAATGCGATTGTCTGGCCGGCTTTGCTTATATCGCCGCCCGGCGGAACTACCATCGACCGAAGGTCACCGATGACGGGCGGCTGGTGATTCGCGAGGGCAAGCACCCGGTCCTGGCTGAGGTGCTCGGCGCCGAGTTCGTGGCCAACGACGTCGCCCTGGGCGACGGGACCGGTGACATCGCGCTGATCACGGGCCCGAACATGAGCGGCAAGAGCACTTACATTCGCCAGGTGGCTCTGCTGGTGCTGATGGCGCAGGCCGGCTCGTTCATCCCGGCCCAGGAAGCCGAGATCGGTCTCCTCGACCGCATCTTCACCCGCGTCGGCGCCTCGGATGAGCTGGTTCGCGGCCAGTCCACGTTCATGGTCGAGATGACCGAGACGGCCAATATCATCAACAACGCCACGGCCCGGTCTCTGGTGATCCTCGACGAAGTCGGCCGGGGCACGAGCACGTATGACGGCCTGGCTCTGGCCTGGGCCATCACCGAGCACATCGCCACACGGCTTAAGTGCCGCACGCTGTTCGCGACGCACTACCACGAGCTGACCGAGTTAGCCGAACTATTCGGGAACGTTCGCAACTACAACGTCGCCGTCCGCGAGTGGATGGACGAGGTCGTCTTTCTGCACCGCATCCTGCCGGGCGGCACGGACAAGAGCTACGGCATCCACGTCGCCAAGTTAGCCGGCATCCCCAAACCCATCCTCGACCGCTCCGGCGAGATCCTCGAAGAGCTCGAGTCCGCCTTCGCCAAAGAGGCTACCGGCGAGCACCTCGCCCGGCACAAGACCAAGGAGCCCGATCGCGACGCCCTCTTCGTCCAGAAGCACAAATCCGTCCTCGACAAGCTCGCCACCACCGACGTCAACCGCCTCACCCCCCTCGAAGCCATCAACCTCCTCAGCCAAATCAAAAGCGAGATCGCCGACGTGTGATCCCCGCAAATCGGGAGTCTGATTCCGAAAATGCGAGGATGATCCGATTCGCAGCGTTTGCTGTGCACGCCTCCTTCCTGCCCCTTTCAGCTTCCCTGGAGCTAAAGGCCATGATACTGAAATCCGAGGACTGACCCCTATCCCCGCAGACTCGCTGTCCCCGTTATAAACGCCAGGAGACCTGGGGAGGGATCCCGTTGATTGCTCCGAACAGGCGCGCATTGCGAGGGGTCTGGCATACAATCCTGTCGGCAACCCCCAAAGCGAAGAAACGCGTTTTGGCTGCGGCCGAAGGCCGCGCTGTGCTCTTCGGGGCCTTCGTGGTTTCTCATAAGCGATTTCTGGAGAAAGACTTATGTCTCTCGCGACGCTGCGAAGGTCGCCAAGGGTAGAAGTTCTTGCCGCCTTCTGTCCTCCGTCATCCGTCCTCCGTCTCTTACGTTTGGAGTGCCGGCGGCCGGAAAGGGCTCCCGCCGCCGACGGCTGGCGGTGTGCGGGGGCGGGTCCGCCGCGGAATGGAGTGGCGTGCGATGGGGTCGATCTGGGAAAAAGCGTTGCATGAGAACCGGATTGGGGGCTTAATAGTAGACCGTAAGAACGGAGCGCGTGTACGGTTCTCGTGTGGGGACGCGCGTTGTGGCGTAAGACCTTTGGAGATACTGGGAGAACGACTTATGAAAACGATCAAAAGATCCGTTGTTGTGGCTCTGCTGTCCCTGTCATTCATCTCGGCGGGGTGCTCGGAGGTTGGGATCACGGGCCGGAAGCAAATCAATTTCGTCCCGGACTCGATCATCAACTCGATGAGCGTGCAGCAGTACAGTCAGTTCATCTCCGAAAACAAGCTGAGCGCCGACGCGCCCAAGACGGCCATGGTCAAGACCGTGGGGACGCGGATCCAACAGGCCGTGGAAGCGTACTGTGCCGAGTCCGGCGAGAAGAATCCGTTCGCTGGGTACGAATGGGAGTTCAATCTGGTCGAGGATGAGGCGGTCAACGCTTTTGCCATGCCCGGCGGCAAGGTCGTCGTCTACACGGGTATTCTGCCGATCACGCAAAGTGAAACCGGGCTGGCGGTCGTCGTCGGCCATGAAATCGCGCACGTCTTTGCCAAGCACGGCGGCGAGCGGATGACCCAGGGTCTGGCCGTGCAGCTTGGGGGTATGGCGCTGTCCACGGCCCTGAAGGAGAAGCCGGAGGAGACCAAGAACCTCTTCATGACTTCCTATGGTATGGGCACGCAGGTTGCGATCTTGCTGCCGTTCAGCCGATCGCACGAAAAGGAGGCGGACCACCTGGGGCTGATCTTCATGGCGATGGCCGGCTACGATCCCCATGAGGCGGTGGGGTTCTGGCAGCGGATGGCGGCGGCCAAAGAGGGCGCGGCGGCACCGCCCGAGTTGCTGAGTACGCACCCGGCGGATGACACGCGCATCAAGAAGATTCAGGAGTTGCTCCCGGAGGCGATGAAATACTACAAGCCGGCCGGTGGGCAATAGCCCGATAGGGATGCACGAGAGAAGAGGGATGGAGAAGGAAAGGCCCGGCACAGGGCATCCGGGACCTCTATTGGGCTTGCGCGTTTGCAGCGGGAAGTGGACGAGTCGCGGAGCGGCCGGCCACGGCCCCAGTGGACCAGCACATCTGGAGGTTGTAGCCGCCGCAGGGGCCGTCCAGATCGATGACCTCGCCGGCGAAGAACAGGCCCGGGCGGATCTTCGATTCCATGGTTCGGGGATCGATCTCGCTTCGGCTGACGCCGCCCTGGGTCACGGTGGCTTTGGCGATCGGCTCCGCGCCCGTGACCGACAACGGTAGTTTCTCGATTGTCCCCACGATGCGTTTACGTTTGTCCGCCGGGAGCTGGCCGGCCTCGCCATCGGGATCGCATTTCGCGAGACGACATAGTACATGGGCAAGCTGTCGCGGCACGAATTCGGAGAGGACGTTGGCCACGGCCTTCTTCGGATGTGCCTGCAGGGCCTGCTGCAACTTCCTGTCGAGCTGCGGCTCATTCAGTTGCGGGAGGAGACTGATTTCGATGGGGATGCTCGTGCCCTGGGAGACTTCATCCGTCAGGAACCGGCTGAGGTCTTGTGCGGCCGGGCCGCCGAGACCGCGCTGTGTGAACAACATCGCGCCCGTACTGGTGCACTTGTGTTCGCTTGTCGTGGCCCGCATCCGCACGTCGGGGACGCTGACGCCCGCTAATTCGCCCGGCCAGGTCTCTCGCGTCACCAGTGGCACCAGCGCGGGCCTGGGCGGCACCACGGTATGCCCCAGCCGAGCGGCGAAGTGATAGCCATCGCCGGTCGAGCCGGTCTGCGGCCAGGAGATTCCTCCGGTGGCGATGATCACATGCGAGGCGGCGATCTCTTGCCCCTTGCTTCGCACCACGAATCCGCTGCCGTGGGCGGCAATATCCTGCACGGGCGATTCGTACAGGAAGCGCACGCCGGGGCTTTCCGCCTCGGCGACGAGGATATCGCGCACATCGGCCGCGCGATTGCTGATGGGGAACACGCAGCCACCCGGTTCGGCCGTACTGGCCAGGCCCCGCGCGTGAAAGAACTCTCGAACGTCCTGAGGAGGCAGCTCATACAGGCTGTGCCGCAGGAATCGTCCTGCTTTTCCAAATGTCTTCGCTATTTCTTCCGGACCGCCGGCATGGGTGAAGTTGCATCGCCCGCCGCCGGTGAGCAGGAGCTTGCGTCCCGCCGTTGCGTTCCTCTCCACGAGTAGGACGGAGGCGTTCTCTGCCGCCGCGTGGATCGCCGCCATCAATCCGGCGGGGCCCGCTCCGATGATGCAGACGTCGGTCTTCATGGGCGACCCGCGCGACGAGCGGTACGATCCCGGCTCACCCCCGCCACCTCGGAGAAACGGCTTCGCTCACAGCCCCGGGGCCTCCACTCGGATGTACGTCGGGTGCGCGTCATTCGGTTGTTTCATCTCCGGCAATACCCAAGATGCGAGGATCGTCCCTTCGGATTCTCATCGTGACCCACTCTCGCGTATCGACGCCGAGATACTCCACGCAGCCGACCAGCAGGTAGTTCACGGCCTCGCGAAGCTCCGGACTGTCCGTGCCGGTTGTTGCCTCTCCGAGCCAGACGACCTGTTCGGTTTTGGCGTCGGCGCGTGCGGCATGAAGCTTCATGCGGAGCCAGTGCCGGTAGATCGTATCCACATAGGGCACGTAGGTGGTGTAGCCGAGCTCCCAGCCGTGGAAATGCCCTCCGTAGTAGAACCCGCCGAAGGGTCGGTAAGCTGGCGAGTAGTCCATGAACTTCTCCGAGTCCATTCCGATCTGGGTCGTGAGCAGGTAATCGGCGGCGTCGACCGTCGAGACGGGCTGGTAGCCGCGGCCCCGCAACAGTTCCGAGATCTTGGACTCGATCTGTCGGGCGAGGATTGGATTCGGGGCGTTCGAGTCCGACACCACGTAGATGGATGCGGTTGAGCTCAAGGGTGTCGCGAGTTCGGAGAACGTATTCACATGCACGCGATGGCCCGACCGGCAACCCGCGGCGCACGCCACCGCGGCAAGGATCAGTGCATAGCGGATCATGTCGTATCCCTTTCCACGAGACGGTTCAGAGATCCTCCCCTATTCTTGCCATGCCGAGCGGCGAAATCAACCATCGCGCACCAGGAAAATGCGCATCACCGTTGCTCCCATGGGACTGCCGCCACGGCGACGTCCCTGTCGAAATCCTGGCCGAGGGCGAGGATCCGGCCGGTTCGGTCGGCAGCGACGCTATGACCGCCATAGGTTCGGCCCGCCCAGGGTCCGTGCGTGATCTGCCCGATGAGGTTGGTGCCGATGACGGACGCGTCAACGGCCCTGGCCGCATTCGTGACGACGCGTTCCAATTCCTTGCCATGCTCGGGCCACGCCTCCTCCGGGGCGGCGTATCCGTACGGCACGAGAACGAGATCCGGCCGCAGGGCCGCCATTCGTTTGAGAATGCCCGGTTCGTGGGTATCGGCGCAGATCAGGATGCCGACTCGGCCGAATCTCGTCTCCGCGATTCTCACGTCGCATCCCGGCGTATACGGCGGCGTCATCAGCTCGCTCAACAGATTGATCTTGCGATGCTTCAACACAATGTCGCCTGTTTCATCAATCAGCAAAGCCGAATCATGGAGACGGTTGCCGTCTTTTTCCGCCAGCCCGACGCAGACGGCGATCTTGTACGTCTGCGCGATTTCACAAAGGCGTTGCGAGTCCTTTCCAGGGATAGGATGTGCACGCTGGTGCGCGTCCGGATTCACCCAGCCATAGACGGCCATTTCGGGAAGGCAGGCGATGGCGGCACCGGCCGTGGCGGCTTTGCCCACGGCGTTCTCGATTCGCGCGAGGTTCCCCCGTCGGTCCCCATCCAGGCAAACGATCTGACACATGGCGATGCGAAGCATATTTACTTTCGTTCTGCTCCAATGCCTTCTGTTCTTCACTGACCCCTGCCCGCCGGGAGCGCATGATGCACCCGACCCTGCAGGACTTGCCGATTCATGTTAACCGCCGGTCAGGGAGAATCACCCACGAAAAAACGTCAGATCGTGCGATTCTGTGTCGGCTGATGGCCCGTTTCCTGCGTCCTCTCGAACCCAGCAGGAAATTTCTGCGTACTTTTCAGATTTCAGCCTTTACTGAAAGCTCTGAAGGCATTACAATCGTCTGAGTTGTGGAGAAACGGTATGGCGAAAGAGGCACAAGACAAGAAGACAGAGTTCGCCGAGGAGTTCGGCATATTCTTTGAGAAAATGGGATTTCCCCGCATGGCCGGGCGGATCTGGGGCTGGCTGCTGGTCTGCGATCCGCCGGAGCAGACGGCCGCGCAGATCGCCCAGGCCGTTCGCGCCAGCCGGGCCTCGGTCAGCACCATGAGCCGGCTCCTGATGCAACTGTGGCTCGTCGAGCGGGTGGGTCGGCCGGGCGTGCGCAGCGGCCTCTATCGGGTCAAGGCGGGCGGATTCACCGAAGTGCTGCGGATGAAGATGCAATTCACCGGCGAATTGCGAAAGATCGCCGAGCGGGGGCTCAGCCTGCTGAGCAAACAGCCTTCGGAAATCCGTCACCGGCTTGAAGAATATCGCGACCTGTGCGTCTTTTTCGAAAGGGAATTCCCCGCCCTGATCGCCAAATGGGAAAGAGAAAGGAAAAGGAAGGGCAAATGAAAGCCAGCGACACCGATCGTGTTCTCCGCCGTTTGCTTTTCGCGGTCTTATTCTGTGTCCTCGCGGGTCTCCCAAGCCTTCAGGCCGAGACCGGGCCGCAGGAAGATCCGAACGACGCGCAGCAGGCCGGCCAGGAGGAGCCCTTTATCAAGGACGGCAAACTCGATCTCGAGGCCGTCGTCAAGTACTTCGAGGACATGTATCGCGCCGACAGCAGCATCTCGGAGGCCAAAATCACCATTACCAGACCGCGTTATGAACGGACCCTCCAGATGAAGATCTGGACCCTGGGAGAGGAGAAAGCCCTCATCGTCATTCAGGCGCCGCCGCGCGAGAAGGGCACCGCCACGCTCAAGGTCGACAAGAACCTGTGGAACTATCTGCCGCGGATCAAACGCACCATCCGGATTCCGCCGTCGATGATGTTGGCCTCGTGGATGGGCACGGATTTCACGAACGACGACCTCGTGCGCGAGTCCTCGTATTCCGAGGACTACGAATACGAGCTCGTGGGGCCCTCACAGGAGCCTGCCGGCTGGCTGATTCGATTCACCGCCAAGCCCGACGTCGTCGGCTTGTGGAACCGCTTCGACCTCGTCGTCTCAAAGGACGGCAGGATTCCGATAGAGGCGAAGTACTACGATCGAAAGGACCGTCTTTCGCGAATACTCCGGTGGTCGGACGTCAAGGAGTTCGACGGCAAGCGCATCCCGGCCAGGCTCACTCTGGTTCCGCTGGACAAGGAAGGCCATAAAACGGAAATGATTTATCTCGATATCGATTTCGATGCGAACGTGCCGGAGGCGACATTCAGTCTCTCGAATCTGGAACAGACGCGATGAGAGTGTGACGAGCGATGCAGTTGAGCAACGTTCAAATTGCGTGGCGCAATCTCGGCCGAAACAAGAAACGCACGGCCCTGGCGCTGCTGGCGATCGGCGTGGGCCAGTTTGCCCTGCTCGCGACCAATGGCCTGATGCGGGGCTACGCCGACAATATCCGCCTGGCCATCACCGGGCCGATGATCGGACACGTGCAGATCCACGCGCCCGAGTGGCGGCAGGAACGGGCGCTGGACCTCTACATCGACGGCGTCGGCGACATCCTGAGCGAAATCGACTCCGACCCGGGGGTGGACAGCGCCGCAGCACGCATCTACGCCCCGGTGTTGGTCGCACCGAAGCAGGACGCCTTCATCGCGACGGTGGTTGGTCTGGACGTAGAGGTCGAGTCGAACCCCTATGGTCTGCTCTCCGGCCTGGACGAGCCGCTTCAGGCCGGACAGGTGCTCCTCGGGCACCGGCTCGCCAGGAAGGTCGGCGCCGAGCGCGGACAGGAGATCGCCGTGGTCGGGCAGGCGGCCGATGGCTCGCTGGCCAACGACCTGTTTACCGTCCAGGACATCATCAGTTCACCGGCCGATCTGATCAATCAGTTGGGGATCGTCATGTCCCTCGGCGACGCTCAGCGGCTGTTCGTAATGCCGGACCGGGGCCACGAGATCGTGATCCGCGCCATGGAGTCGGGCCAGGCGGAGCAAATCACCAAGCGGCTGGCCGCCGAGCCGGCCCTGGCCGATCTTGAGGTGCAACCCTGGCAAGAGATTGTTCCGGAGCTGGTCGTTCTGCTCAAGACGTCCGACTACGTCGGCTATTTCGTTATCGTCATCGTGTTCATTGCCGCCGTGGCGGGCATCGCCAACACGCTGATGATGGCGACCTTCGAGCGCATGCACGAGTTCGGGATGCTGCTGGCCCTGGGCAGCCGGCCGCTGCGCCTCGTCCGCATGATCGTCATCGAAGCCGTTCTTACCGGCATCCTGGGCGTGCTCATCGGCACGGTCCTGGGCTATCTCTTCGTCGCCGCCACCGCCCAGTCCGGCATCGACATGGCCTCCTGGGGCGGCAGCGGCGAGGTTCGGGACATGGCGTACAAGGGGCTCAACCTGCCGCTGCACATCTTTCCGCGTTTGGAGCCGTCGGACAGTCTTCTCGGCCTCATGGCCGTGATCTTCACTTCGCTGGTGGCGTCCGTCTGGCCCGCGTGGTTCGCGGCTCGGCTGGAACCGATGGAGGCGATGCGCGCATGAGGCTCTCGATATCAACGCGATACGCGACGCGCAGTCTGCGCCGACACACGCGCAGGACCATTCTTGCGATCCTCGGGATCGGTCTGGGCAGCGGCGTATGCCTGTTCATGGTGGCCTTCGTGCGTGGCGAAGGCCAGATGATGCTGAAGGCCGCCGCCGAGAGCGGGGCGGGGCACTTTCGCGTCGTCCCCGCCGCCTGGCCCGAGACACGCGAAAACGACCTGCGCCTGCCGCAGTGGGAGCGGATTCGTGACATGCTGCGCTCCATGGACGAGATTGCTGTGGTTGCGCCTCACGCTCGTACCGAAGGTTTGCTGGCGTTCGGCACCCGCGTGCAAGGCGTCGAGATCGTCGGGGCCGACCCGAACACGGAACAGGCGGCCAACCGGCTCGTGCGTCACATCGTCGAGGGTGCGTATCTCACGCCGGGGGCGCTCGGGACCGTGGTCATCGGTCGGGGCGTGGCCGAGCGGCTCGACGTCGAGCTTGACGATGCGCTCATGGTCACCGTGGCCGATAGCGAAGGCGAGATGAACGGCGCCATGCTTCGCATCATCGGCATCGCGGAAACCGGCAGCGAGGACCTGGACGCCACGATCTGCCATGTAAACCTCGAAGACGTGGAGAGGCTGACCGGTCTCGCGGGGGCCGCCGACTTGACCGTGCTGGTGACTGAGCCGCGTCGCCTGGCGGACATGATCGACGCCGTTACCGGAAGACTGCCTGCCGGTTGTACGGTCGTGACGTGGAAGGAAATCATGCCGGAGATGGCCTCGGGCGTCGAGGTCGACAAAACCTGGACCAGGCTCACCGTCGCCATTGTGATGATCGTCGTCTTTCTCGGGATCATGAGCGCTCAGTTGGCGGCGGTGCTCGAACGACGCCGTGAGTTCGCAGTGCTCGCGGCGTTGGGCATGAAGAGCGGTCGGCTCGTGAGCGTTATGCTGATGGAGGGTCTGATTCTCGGCCTGCTGGGCTCCGTGCTCGGCCTGGTCTTCGGACTTCCCGCCGCCTACTACGTCGCGACCGAAGGAATCGATTTCACCGACTTCTACGGCAGCGACATGTCCGTGTCGAACGTCCTGTTCGATCCGGTCTTCAAGGGTGATTTCGGCTGGTGGCTGGTGCCCCTGGCGTTTGAGCTTGCCCTGGCGGCGACACTTCTGAGCTCGCTGTATCCCGCGTGGTTTGCCATTCGCACGGACCCGGCCGTCGCGCTGCGGGTGGAGCATTGATGATGTCGGACTCAAGTCCCAAGGAGCGGACGATGACAGATGAAACGCCGGTTCTCGCCGATCAGGTCACGAAGGTGTACGCAGCAGGTCCCGTTCGCGTCGAGGCCCTCCGCGGTGTGACGCTGCGTATCGACAAGGGCGACTTCCTTGCCATTGTCGGTCCCAGCGGCAGCGGCAAGACCACGCTGCTGAACCTCATGGGCGCGCTCGATTCGGTCACGAGCGGCCGGCTCCTCGTCCTGGGCCGCGACGTCTCCACGATGAGCCGCCGGCAACGCGCCGATATGCGCCTGCACGCACTCGGTTTCGTCTTCCAGGCCTACAATCTCGTCCCCGTGCTGACGGCGCGCGAGAACGTCGAATTCGTCCTGGAGCTGCGCGGCGTCGGCGCGGAGCGCAAGCAGCGCGCCGTCGAGATTCTCGAGCAGCTTGGTCTTGCAGAGTTCGCCGACCGCCGGCCGAATGAAATCTCGGGCGGCCAGCAGCAGCGGGTCGCCGTCGCGCGGGCCGTCGCGGCGCACCCCACGCTGGTCCTGGCCGATGAGCCCACGGCCAACCTCGACGGAGAAAACGCGGAGATCCTGCTCCAGATGATGCGCCAGCTCAACGAGGAGCAGGGCATCACGTTCGTCTTCTCGACCCACGATCCGCGCGTCGTGGCCCATGCCCGGCGGGTCGTGACTCTGGTGGATGGGCGCGTCGCGAAGGATGAGGCCAGGACCCAGTCGAGCCTTTCGGACGGGCACGCAGAGCCCGAAGGGAAATCAAAAAGCAAAAATCAAAAAGCAAAATGACAGAGCAAAGTGCAAAAACGAAAAGAGCCGGCGCAAGGCTGCTGTGCTTCCATCATTTTGTTGTTTGCTTCTTGGTCGTCGATACGCTCGTCCTATGTCGCGCCAGCCGGGGCGTCGAGCTTTGGTCGGATGACCAGGGGCATGAGGGAACGCTCGATGTCGCCGGCAAGATCACCTCGCTGACTTCCGATCCGCCGAATGATCCTGCGCTGTACTCGGAAGACTGCACGGAAACCATGCTGGCCCGCTTGCGTCTGGGCCTGAACATCAAGCACAGCGACGAGGTCGATTCTCAGTTCGCTTACGAGCAAAGGGCCCGCTGGACGTCCGACGACGCAGGCATGAGCGCCGTCGGCAGCTTCCTGCCTTCCGACGCCGAGACGCCGTTTCGCGTCACGCAGCTTGACTGGGAGATCTGCGAGCACGGGGACGACTTCGCGTATCGGCATGAGATCGACCGGGCCTTCGTTGCCTTTCACCCCGAGTGGGGCGAGGTCGCGGTCGGCCGGCAGGCGATCGGCCTGGGTCGGGGCGTGCTCTTCAGTGCGGTCGATCTGTTCGCGCCGTTCTCGCCGCTGGAAGTGGACCGCGAGTGGCGCCGGGGCGTCGATGCCGCGCGCACCGAGTACCGGCTCTCCGACACCAGCTCGGCGGAACTGATCAGCGTCTTCGGCGAGACGTGGGAGCAGTCCGCCGCGCTCGGCCGCCTCAGAGGCTACGCCGGCGACGTCGACGGCTCGTTCATCTTCGGCAAATACGCTGAGGATTTTCTCGTGGCCGGCGTCGTCTCCGCCATCGTCAGCGAGGCCGAGGTCCACGCGGAGTTAGCGGTCTTCGACACGCCGGACGAGCATCCGGACGGCACGCTCTGGGGCGGTGACGACGTCGCGACCAAGGCGGTCTTCGGCACCTCGTACACGTTCGATATCGGCAACGGCCTGACCGCACTGGCGGAGTACCACTACTCCGACTTCGGCGTTGAGGACGCCGAGGACGCGCTCGTACGGCTTCAAGACCCGGACTTCCAGCAGCGATTCCTGCGGGGCGACACGCAGATCCTCGGCCGCGAGGCCCTGGCGACGCAGCTCAGCTACACCTTCAACGACACTCTCGGCGGGACCTTCCTCGTCATGACCAATCCCACGGACGGCTCCGGCGTCCTTTCACCCTCGCTGCGTCTGGACATGGCCGACAATATCACGCTCATCGGCAGCGCTTTCGTCGGCTGGGGCGACGAGCCCTCCGGCGGACAACTCCACAGCGAGTACGGCGGTACCCCCACCAGCCTCTTCCTCCAGGCCAACATCTACTACTGACCCGCTGCCCTGCCGCCTGTTTCGGCGCGGCGATGCTTGTATTGCTGCCCGGAATTATGTAGACTCAACGGAGCGGATACGCAGTCAGCCGTGCAGGGACTTGCGATGAAACAGAGATATCGATTCGCCATAATGGGCCTCATTGCGGCTACGATCCTCTCGCTGCTCGCGGCTGGTCTTCTGTGGAAGGGTCCGAAGCTCTATACCGCAACTGTCCTGCCGTCACTCGGAGGTTGGCACAATCGTCCTCATGCCATAAACGATCTTGGCCAGGTAGTCGGCGAGGAGCATGTGGGGCAGGATCAACGTCTCTTCCTCTGGGATCGTGAGAATGGCGTACGCGATTTGGGATCTGTAACCGGCGACCCACTGGTGATTAACAACGCAGGACAGATCAGCGGGACGATGACCGACCCCAATGGGAACCGGCAGGCATTTCTCTGGGAGCCCGGCTGCGGTCGGAGGATGTTGGGCACCTTGGGGGGGCGGACGAGTATCGCTCTGGCAATGAACAATCACGGCCAGATCGTCGGCATTTCCTACAACGCCGCCAACAGGATTCAATTCTTCCTCTGGGATAAGGCGACAGGCATGAGGGAATTGCCCCCACCCGATTCCGGCCCGTGTTGGCCTGTGAGCATCAACGATGCCGGACAGGTTCTCATGATTGCAGACCCGATGGGGTCCAGCCGCTGGTTCCTTCTTGATCCGAATGGGCCCATATTGCTCAATGAAGTCCCGCCGCGCACTTCGTTGCGCAATGTGAATCGGAATTTGTGCATCGCAGGTATAGACGAATCCAATAGCTCAGAGCCGTACTTGGTCTTCTGGGATGACAAGAGAATAGCGAAACGGTTGTTTCCGGTCAGCGTCCACGCGCAAATGACCAGACTGAACGACAAGAATCAGGTCGCCTGTACGAGCTGGCGCAGTCGCCGCTGGGAGCGGTGGCGGAGGCGTCTGTTCGGCCCGCGGATGATGACCGACGAATCGATATCTTATCTTTGGGATCCTGCACGTGGGAAGATATCGTTGGACAGGTACCTGCCTGATGCAGAACGCTTCCTGGTCGTGGATCTGAATAACAACGGCTGTCTGATAGGATCGGTCTATACGAAAGACCGTCACTGGCATGCGGTCCTGCTGGAACCGATCCCGAAGCGGTGGGATAGATGATCGAAAGATCCTCGATTGATTGTGTTCGGCGAAAAGGCTCAGCCGTAGACGACTTCGCCGTTGCGGGCATAGTCGGCAATCAGGGAATCGCCACTCTGCCATTCTTCGGGAGTCATGGCGACCGCCTCTATCGGCTCGAAGACCCGCACAATGGCAGCGGCAAGCACATTGATTCTCTCCCAGTAGTCCTTGCCGACAAAATCCTCAGAGATCACGATCAGATCGATGTCGCTGCCTTCATGCTGGGTACCGGTGCTGTAGGAGCCAAACAAGATGATCTTCTGGGGTTTGACACCCTCGGCCTCCAGGGCCTTGCCATAATCGGAAATGATCCTCAGAACTGTGCTCTTATCCACGCCAGCGTCTCCTTTGTTCCTGCTAGAATTTCCGAGGCAATTCCCTGGGTGTATTTGCCCTGCAACCGCTCGATATCATCCGGGTAGCGCGTCGTGATGTTGGCCTCATTCAGTGTTGCAATAACTCCGCTCCTGCGTGTATCCGGTCTGAGACCGGTCTTGTTCAGCAGATAGACGAGGTTGTGCGTTTTGGGCGGCGTTTCTTGCAGTTTCTGCTGGTATAGCCCTTTCAACGCCTTCTCTATCGCCAGATGGCACATAAAGACGGCATAGAAGTATCTACCTCCCCGAGCCATGTACTCGGCCGTATCGAGATCGTAGTCGGCCTGTTTGAGCCATTCGAGAACTCTCTTGTCCATTCAATCGCTCCGCGCAACTCCACGCACCATCTTCTGGGTCCGACCGATCTTCATACATCTATAGTATTCGATCTGTGCCGGTGAGTAAATCCCATAGTTAGTATGTTGGCCGATTCAGCCAATGCTCATGGCGCTTACAGTCGCCAGGGGCTGCGGAGGGGGCGGGCCAGGAGGCGGTTGGCATGGTCGTCGTTGAGGAATTGCTCGGTGGCCGGGTCCCAGCGGAGCTTGCGGCCGGTGCGGATGGCAATGTCGTCGAGGTGACAGATGGTGTCGGAACGCACGGCCGCTTCGATGGGGGAGATTGTCTGCCGGCGGGTTCGGACGCAATCGAGGAAGTTGCGGCGGTGGTTGTTGCTCACGGGCAGTCGCGGCTCGCTCGAATCGAAGACGGTGTCGAGGAGCGACTTCGGGCCAGTGTCAATGCCGCCGCGCGAGACGATGACCCAGCCGTCGGCGCCGAGGAAGAGGATGCCCACGCCGGAATACTGCAATGTCTTCGACTCGAATTGCGGGAACTCGCGCACGGCCTGCGCGCGGTCGAGGTGGATCATCTTCACGCCGTTGGCGTAGGTGTGCTCGATCCGCCAGGTCAACGCCGTGTCACACAGTCCGTCTTGGGGGAGGACGCCGGCGCCTTCGATTTCGAGCGGGCCGGTGTCGTCGGTGTTGTTGCCCCACTGGGCGATGTCCACGTGGTGAATACTCCACGCGCCGCTGAGGCAGCCGAGGCCGTAGTCGTGGATGTGCATCCAGTAGCCCGTGCTGCCTTCGGCACGCGAGGCGGAGCGCTGGAACGTGTACGGCGACCACGGGGCGGGGCCGAGCCACATATTGTAATCGAACTCGCTCGGGTCCGGCTCGGGCTCGGTGGGCTGGTTCGGAAATTCCATGCCGGGCAGCGAGCCGACGACGATGGTGTGCAGCTTGCCGACGCGGCCATTGCGGACCAGCTCGCACCCGAATCGGAAGGCCCGGTCGCTGCGCTGCTGCGTGCCGAACTGGAACACGACGCCGTAGCGGTTCACGGTCTCGCGCAGCGCTTTCGCGGCCGCGACGTGTACGTCGATGGGCTTTTCGAGGTACATGTCCTTGCGGTTCCGGGCGGCCTCCAAGGCGACGAGCGCGTGCCAGTGGTCGGGCGTGGCAATGAGGACGGCGTCGATATCCCGCCGGGCCAGCAACTCGCGGAAGTCGTTATATGTCGTGCAGCCTGCATCGCCATATCGTTCGTCCACAATTCGTTTCGCACGCTCGCGGAACTTGCGTCGCAGGTCACACGCCGCGACCATGCGAACGTCTTCCTGCGCCGAGAAGCTGCGCAGATGCCCGCCGCCCATGCTGCCCACACCGATGCAGCCCATCACGATCTTCTCGCTCGGCGGCACCGCGCCTTGGGCGCCGAGGACCCGGCCCGGGACAAAGTACGGAAATCCGACGGCGGCGCCAAGAGCGGCGCCCGCTTTCAGAACGTCACGACGGCCGATTTTCTCAGTCATGGGTGTTATTGTACACTTTGTCGCGGTGAAATGCCACCGGTGGAATTCATCTTGGGTTCGGGGGGAATTCGTGTTAGACTACAGTCCCATGGAGTGCAACCGGCCGGAACGGATCGTGCTTACGTGAGCGTGAGCATGGCACCCGTTTTTGATGGCGTTGGTGTGAATGAGCTTGTGATTTCGAGGGTCGATCATGAACAAGAGCAAGAAGACAGCATCGAGACGACAGTTTCTGAAATCGGCGAGCGGGGCCGTGGCGGCGTTCACGATCGTGCCGCGTCACGTCCTGGGGCAGGGGCAAACCCCGCCGAGCGAGAAGTTGAATATTGCCGGCATCGGGGCCGGTGGCATGGGGGCCGGCGATATCAACGCCGTGGCGGAGGGCAACAACATCATCGCGCTGTGCGACGTCGATCTGCGGCGGGCCTCCACCATCGAGAAGTACCCGCAGGCCAAGGTGTACCGTGACTTCCGCAAGATGTTCGACGAGATGTCGGACCAGATCGATGCCGTAATCGTCGGCACGCCCGACCATACGCACGCCGTGGCGGCCATGGCCGCCATCAAGCGGGGCAAGCACGTGTATTGCGAGAAACCTTTGGCCCACTCCGTCGCCGAAGTTCGCGCCTTGATGAAGGCCGCACAGGAGTACAAGGTGGTGACGCAGCTCGGCAACCAGGGCCATTCGTTCGATACGATCCGCACGTTCTGTGAGTGGGTCTGGGACGGTGCGATCGGCGACGTCCATACGGTCCATTGCGGCTGTCGAGCGGTCAACTCCGGGATCGGTCGGCTTTCGCGCATGGACGAGAAGGAAGAGATCCCGCCGGAGTTGGAATGGGACCTCTGGCTCGGCCCGGCGCAGGAGCGGCCGTATCATTCGTTCTATTTGCCCGGGCGATGGCGCGGCTGGGTCCCCTTTGGCAACGGCACCATCGGCGACTGGATCTGTCACGTGGTGGACCCCGTCTTTTGGGCTCTCGATCTGGGGGCGCCGCGCGCCGTCGTTGCTCAGGTCAAGGACTACGATCCGAAGACGCAGGGCGACGTCTTCCCGCAGGGTGACATCATCACGTTTGAATTCGCGGCCAAGGGCAGTCGCGGGCCCATCACGCTCGTCTGGCACAGCGGCACCGAGCCGATTCCGCGCGCGAAAGAGTTGGAGCCGGATCGCAAGAGCGTCGAGACCGGCGCCTACGTCTATGGCGACAAGGGCGTCATCATGTATGGCTCGCACGGCGCCGGCGGCGTCCGCATCATCCCCGAGACGGCGATGAAAGCCTACACGCGTCCGCCGCAGAAGATCGAGCGGTCCCTGGAACATCACCAGGACTGGCTGCGAGCCATCCGCACGGGCGGCAAGGCCGGGTCCGATTTCTCCTACGGCGGCCCGCTGACGGAACTCGCAATGCTGGGCGTCATCGCCCTGAAGATGCCGGGCACGAAGCTGGCGTGGGATGCGGGGAATACGCGGTTCACCAATTGCGATGCGGCCAATCAGTACCTCGACCCGCCGTACAGAAGCGGCTGGACGCTGTAAGCTGCGGCTGGACGCCCCGACAGACAATAACAGGGCACGTGTGTCTTATCCGGCAAACGAGCACACGTGCCCCTTCTCGATGGGCTCACTCGGCCCAAATCTTCGGTTCTCCATCTGATTAGTCGCAGGCCGGCGGCGATGGTTTCAGGGAGAAAGACCATTGCAGGCCGTCGCAGGCGGATTTGCCGACAGAGCCCACGATACATCATTCCTGGAAATTAGGTATTTTCCCTAATTGACGGCGCCGCTCGGAGCGCCTATGCTTGTCTGTGCCACGGGAAGGAGCCAGGGCATAGTTACTCGGAACGGATTCGCGTGAAGGTGGAGCGTACGGTGCGCTGTCTCCAGGCGGCCGGGACTCGGAAAGCAACGTGCTGTGGGTGCACAGCGAGGTGGAGTGACTGTTGTGCGCGTGGATGCCTATGACCGAGGGCTCGTGTCCCTGTCTTCTTTGCCGGCATCATCCTGTGACAGCCTGCGTTCTGCGAGCGTGACCCATTACCTGAGGCAGGGGCGCTCCACATCGTGACGTGTGCATTGGAGGGGACGACGTGCTTGGAGAGTAGAAGATGGTCGTTGGTGCGGGGCGCTTCCCGCGACCCCAGGACTGTTCGCAGGCACAGCTTTTTGGCCGAGTGAGGGTATGTGCTTGCAACTCCTCGCAACGGAATAGGGTGAAGGCACAGCGGCTATACCAAGGATGGTTCTCCAATCGGGCACGCACCCTCTCTCCAGGGCTGTGAGCTTAGGCTCGCAGCCCGTTTTTGTACGGCGGATGTCGCGGTCACTCTTGTTCTTTCTTCTTGCCGCCGAGCAGGCCGCCGAGGCCGTCCAGAAGTTCCCCTCCCGGTTTCTTCAGCACCTCCTTCATCTCCTCCGGGACCTCGTCGCCGAGTTGCTCCTCGATCTGCTTGTCGAGCTCGTTGGCCAAACGGTCCTTGCCGGCTTTGACCAAGGCCTCTTTGAATGTTTTCGTCAGACCCTCGGTGTCGAAGACGAGTCGTGGGTCCGTCGTGGGGCCGACGACGCGGATCGTCGTGGCCAGTTCCGTTAGAGCCTGCATCACCTCGGTCGTCTCACTCGCGCCCATTCCCAACACGCCGTCGCCGGTTCCCTGGGCCTGAAGGTCCTTGATACTCAGGTTGATGCTCAGATCGACCTGGTCTTTCGTCAACAGGCCGGTGAATGTCCCCCCGGCCAATCCAGACTGGAACGCAAGGCCGGCGTCCTCGGCGAAGCTGGATTTCATCGCACTTAAATCGAATCCTTCGAATGTCCCGGTGACCTCCGGCGTATCGCCGGGCTTCGAGTAGTCCATGACCACCTTCAACAGAGCAGCCGTCTCGTTGGACTTGATCTGGAACATCACCGGCTCACTGAGCACCTTGGGAGCGTCGCTCAGATTCGTCATCTCGACCCTGCTGTTGCCGAAAAGCTCGGATGGGATCTCGGTCTTGTCGGCCAGGAGCAGCTTGGCGAGCATCTTCGGCGCCGGCGGGGTCTGCGATTTGATCTTCAGGTAATCCGAATACTTTTCCGGCTTCTTCTGTGTCTCGACGGCCGGCTCGTTGCTGTCCGGCAGCCACTTTCGCAGCTTCTCCAATTGCTCCTTGAGCTTCTTGGCGTCCTTGACGTACTTCTCGAGCTTGGCAAGGCTCTCATCGCCGGTGCCGGAGTCGTTGGCGTCGGCCGGCTCTTCCTCGGCGGGCACCTCCAGAACCTCGCCCGGCGTCTCCCGCGTCTGATCGAACGTTACGGCCGTGAGCTCTGCCTTCTCGACGACGAGCCTGCCCAGCAGCAACTGGTACATGCCGGCATCGGCTTCCATCTTCTCAATGGCCAACTGGTTCTGCTGCGGGTTTTCCGGGTCGGTCATCTGGAGCCCGCCGGCGCGGACGCTGCCGCCGAAGAACGAGATGCCCAGGTCTTCGAGGTTTACCTCGGCCTTGTTCGCCTCCGTCAGTGCTTCGATGGCGTAGCCCTTGATCGCCGTATCCTGCAGGAAGTGACCGGCCACAAGGAAGCCCGCGACCAGCAGGACGGCCAGGATGGCCCCGGCCTTGCGGATGAGCCGGGTCTTGGCAAACATGGACTTGACGTCCTTGGCCCGCTTTCCGATGAGGAGCCGGTCGAGCAGACGCACCCAGAACTTGGAGTAATAAGTGCGAAACTTCTCGGATTTCTCATCGACCTTGAGCATCATCCGCCGAAAGTTGGTGACCATGATAGCCAGCACCAGTCCGCAGATCGCACCGACGACCGGGCCGAGGATCATGCCGCCGACCAGGGCGTACCTGCGGAAGTCGGTGATGCCCACGATCGGGATCGACGACAGGGCGGACAGCAGCCCCGCGAGATTCCCATGGACCCAGACGCCGACATGGTACAGCACGGGCGCCGCCGCCAGACTCAGGGCCTTGCCGAGGCCCAATGACAGCATGAACAGGCCGATGTGGACGTTCAGGATCAGCACGATCACGACCAGCACCGTGTGCAGGCCGGACCAGCCGGGCATCATGCCCGTCCAGAAGCCCAGCAGCACCGACAGGAAGATCAGCGGCGGGGCCACGCTGCCCCGAAGCACGGCCAACAGTTTCTTCACGAATCTTGGGAGAAGCATAAGCGTACTCCTGCATCTGGTGCGACATTGCGTTCCGACCCATTTCTCAGCCGTGAAATATACGCAGACTCACCGCTCAAGTGCAACAGGAATCCGCCGCCCGGCCTCCGCGCAAACGGCCTGTCTTCCGCGACGGAACCACGCTCATCCGCCACAACTCGGGGCACCGGCCGCTGGCGCCGGCTTGCCGAGCCAAATTGGCTTTGTTTTGCACAATCCGCGTTCAGGACATCGATGTCCTAGCTCTGCCGCCGGGAAATTGGCTTTGTTCTCGCGAAAGGCTTATCCGCATTTTCCATTCTAACCCTTTTCCCGAACAGGATATAAGCCCCATTTGGCCTGCCCCCAATTGGCTTTGTTTCGCACGCTCGGCCCTCGCAAATTGGGTTTGTTTCGCACACTCGGCTCTGGGAAATTGGGTTTGTTTCGCATATTCGGGTGCTCGGCTGCCGGCGAAGGGGCCTCGGGGATGGAACATTGGAAGAATGGAATGATGGAACCATGGAAGACCGGAACAGTGCCGTACATCGGCCGTCGGCTGCGAGCGGCCAGTGGCTCTCTCCAGGTCCCGCCGATTTGCGACTTACGATCTGCCATTGCCTGCTTCCTAACATGATTCCACGCCATTCGTTCTATAAGTACCATACACAGCACACCCTTCGACGTCAAGCGAAAAACGTGGAACCGCAGATGAACAGGGGTGAACGCTGATAAACCCTTTCGAAACAAGAAGTTAGACAGGTCGGCATCGATTCGAAATCATCAATAATCAATCATCGAGAATCAATTCAGAGGGCCCCCGGCCCGCGCGCTTATCACCTATCTGTTCAATCGTTTTTTCCCTTGCCTGCTCCGCGCCCGGGTGGCTATCATACTGCCAAGCAGGGATTTCTTACAGCCGTTGTCGTCGAAAGCCGGCCGGTCCGAAATCCCAGCTCGAGACCTGAGACAAATTTGAAACGCGAATGATCCAAACAACTGACGGCTTGTTGGCCGAGGTTCTTGTTGAAGGTGCGACCTTCGGCGCGGAAGAACCGTGATTTGGAGAGGTCGAAATGAGTGAGATGGGCGCGAACGTCCGAGCGACGAGACAGACGCGAGGAGAAAATGGGGGACTGCCCGCCCGGCTTGTCTTTCTGAGGAAGTCAACGGGAGGCATCTGCGCGTACGGGGTTCGCGCGCCGATTGAGCAGGAGATGACGATTTCGGCCATGGCTCAGTACTTGTTTAAGCGAGGGTTCGTATGGACGAGAAGGAAGTGTTAGAAATCGTTCGACAGGCAAGAGGCTCAAACAGACTCGACCTGTCGAACCGGGGGCTTGTGTCTCTACCGGACGAAGTCGGGGAACTGGTCGACCTCCAGATGCTTTATCTCATGAACAACCAGTTGGCATTCCTTCCGAAGACGATCGGGCAACTGAAGAATCTTGGAGGGCTTTATCTCGATAACAACAAGCTCGAATGTATCCCCGCGGAGATAGGCCAGTTGGCAAACCTGCAGGAGTTGTACCTCTGCAACAACCTGCTCACGGAGGTTCCGGCGACACTCGGAGATCTGACGAATCTGGTTACGCTTCGCCTGGAGAAGAATCGCCTGGGATCTGTGCCACCCGATCTTGGGAGACTAAGGAATCTACATGTACTTTCCCTGTCAGACAACTGGTTGACGTCGATTCCGGACCGTTTGTGCCATCTTGCGAACCTCCAATCACTTCTCTTGGCCAGGAACAATCTGGTATCGATCCCCAGTGCCCTCCACCGGTTGGCTCGCCTCGAGGAACTTGACCTCTCCAACAATGCACTCAAGTCAGTCCCGATGGAGCTAGGCGATTTGCGGATGCTCAGGGTCCTACATCTCGAAGATAACCTTCTTGTATCGCCTCGCCCCGAGGTAATCGAGCAGGGAACCGAGGCGACTCTCGCCTATCTACGTGAACTTGCGAGGGGCAAGAGAAGGCGGTACGAAGCAAAGCTGCTCATCCTGGGAGATGGGGGGGAAGGCAAGACATGCCTGTCCCGTGCGCTGCGCGGCGAACCATTTCAGCACCAGCGGCAGACGGAGGGCGTGGAGCAACAGTCCTGGACATTCCCGCATCCCAGGTTCCCGCAGGACAAGGACAAGAACATCACCCTGAACATCTGGGACTTCCAAGGCCAGGAGATCCATCACCAGACCCACAAGTTCTTTCTGACGGAGAAGTTGCTGTACCTGCTGGTGATCAACGGACGTAGAGCATTCAGACTGGACCGCGCGGAGTATTGGCTGGATACCATCCGCGCCCGCGCAAAAGAGAGCCAGGTGATCCTGGTGGCAACGGAGTGTGAGAGCGCCGTCCCTTCCTGGCCCCTGGACGTCTTGAAGGACTCCTATGGCGACCTGTTTCAGGGCGAACACTGGTTCTTCCAGGTCGGCTGCGAGACCAACAAAGGCATCCCCGAGCTGTCCTCGGAAATCCAGCGCGCAGCGGCGGACATGAAAGTCGTTGGAATCGAATGGCCGTCCACCTATAAGCTGGCCGAAGAGACGATACGGGAAGAGAGCAACACCAGCACACGATCGCACATTACCAGAGACACACTGTACAATATCTTTAGGCAAAGTGACATCAGCGAGGTTGGCTTCCCCGCAGTCGCTCGTCACATGGCGGCCCTGGGGTTGATCACCGAGTTCCCCGATTCACCGGACCTAGCAGATTTCATCGTCTTGAAGCCACAATGGTTGACGAAGGCGATTAGTCATGTCATGGAGGACGACCAACTCGCACAGGACAGAGGAGAGATCACCCATAGGCGCATGGGCGAGATCTGGGCAAAGAACAATTATCTTAATCTGTACGCCAACTTCCACAATTGCATGAAGGAATTCGAGTTGTGCTACGATATGGAGTTCAACGCCGGATGCCTAGTGCCCCTGTGGTTTGGCGATGTGAAACCGCGGATTCCGTGGAGCGATATTGCCGGGGCGAAGGAAAGGAGAATCGAATACGAACTCAACAAGCGCCCTCCTAAAGGCGTGATGAGCTTGTTCATCGTGAAGACCCACCACATGATCGCCAAGACACGGGCGATGCCGAAGGGTGTCTATTGGCAGAACGGCGTCTTTCTGCGTGCCGGGACCGGCGCATGCACGAGCGAAGCGCTCTGCGAACTCCACCCCGATAAGTCGACACTCTCCATCCATGTCCGTGCGGCGTTTCCACAGAATATGATCGAGCAACTGCATGCATTTGCCACAGCGGTCTTTGGGTTCTTTGATGGATTGAGGCCCGAGCGGGGCTACGGATGTGTCAAGTTCGAACCTGAAGAGAGGCAATGCCCAGCCGTGCATCCTGAGAGACAGGTTCTCTTCGCACTGTGCCATGAACCCCATGAGATCCCATGTGGGCAGGGCTGGCACAAGGTCGATCCCCGACGACTTGTGTACGGGCTCAGCACGTTCGGCGAGATCGCTTTCACGGTAGAGGAGTTGAAGCAGGAACTGTCCAGAAGGCCTCAGTGGGCCCAGGGCATCATTCGGGATCTGAAGGACTGCCTCGTTTGGCTTGATAAGATGTACACGGAGGTACTGGCGGCACGCGCATCACAGAATGCGCTCCCCGCGGAGATGAGACAGCAGGTGGAATTGGGCATGCGAGAGTACCTCCGCCTGCACAACGAATTGCTGGACAACAGGGATTTCAGTGCGGCACCGGCCATTGTTTCTATCGCGCCGGTGGACAAGAGCGCGTTCGATCCCAGAAACTGGTTCGAGAAGAACTACATCCTCACACCCTACTGCGAATGGGAGGGCGGTATCCATCGCGATTATTTCAGTGTGTCATTCAAGATGCCTCGTGACTGGTGGGAGAAAACGGCGCCCAAATTGGCCCTGGGTATAAAGGTGCTTTCCGCGGGCATGCAGATGGCTCTGGCAGGCATGCCGCTGGCGGTTGGTGACTCGATCTATGAGGCAGTCCGGAACGAGGTGGAGTTCATGAAGGAGCTTGTGAAGCACTTGAAGCTCAAGGGCGGTGCCGCGTCGGACGTCACAGCCGAGACCGACGCTCTTTGGAGCGAACGAGAGATGCTCGGGGGAATCCTGGATCTTCGAGACCTCGACCGCGAAGGGGAGAAACGAATCGCCAGATTCCGATTAACCGAGTTGCTTAAGAGTATTGCGCCCGCCAACTATGGTTCGGGGGAATGGGGGGCTCTGAAAAGAGTGAGAATGCCGGACAACACGTTCCGATGGCTTTGTCCGAAGCACACTCGGGAGTATAGAAAATGAGCGGCGGCGGTCGCATGTCATCGTGGGGTCGCCCCTGTTCCTGGGCTGGAGCGACGCTGGAGTCGCTTCCCGTCAGGGCCCGTTCCTTCGTCACGGCAGGCCCTGCGAATTGGATCATCCTTGCATTTTGGGAATCAAACTCTCGATTTGCAGGGATCGTACGTCGGTGGTCTCGTTTTTGATCCGGCTGAGGAGGTTGATGGGTTGGTGGGGGTGAGGTGGAATCGTGGAAAAAAGGCTGGCGGAATTTGGGGTGGGTGGCCGATGAGAGTCAGTGAAAACCGTTTCATCTTTTTCTCCGGCGTCGTCCCTCCAACGACGCCTCTTTTTTTTGCCCGCCGGAGGATCACCTCGGAATCTGTTCGAGAGTAGTGTGTGAAGTGCGATGTTATCGGGCTTGTTGGCTTCAAACGTTGCGCTGCGGTCTGGGATTCTGCGTGCGACGACCACCGGGAGCCGGGGGGCAGCGCTCCTCTCGCGTCGGTCTGTGGGGCGCACGTGGGGGTGCAGGGGGGGCGGTTGCTCGGATCACATGGGTGGCTCGGCCTTGCGTAAGGTCTGTTTGTATCGAATTTTACGGAAATCCGGCCTCGTGTGACGAATAGGCGCAATCAATATTGGTCCTGTACGTCTATGCTTATATAATGCTGGTGGATAGCTCGGTCGCAACGGTGGATTCGTGGTAAGGAAGGACGTCAGCGTGAGAAAAGTACGCATTCTGATCATATTGGTTGTCGTGATCGCGGTTGTGGGGCTGGCCGGCGGCTTCGTCGTCAAGCACCGCAAGAACGCCGGGAGGAAGCCGACGATCGTCCGCGTGGAGCAGGTTCAGCCGGGCGAGCTGGTCGAGTTCGTCAGCGCCCCGGGCGAGATCGAGCCCAAGAGCAAGGTCGAGATCAGCGCCAAGGCCTCGGCCCGGGTAGTGGTGCTGCCGTACGAGGAGGGCGACACGGTCACGAAGGGCGATCCGAACGCCAATCCGCCCGTTCCGGCGTCCGTGCTGGTGCGGCTGGATTCCAAGGATCTGGAGAGCCAACTGCTCTCGGCGCAGGCCCGCCGGGCCGCCCAGGCCGCCGGCATTGAGGTCGAGAAGGCCAGAATCGCCGGCCAGAAGGCGACTTTGATCGGCACGGTCGCCACGCTCGATCAGGCGAGGACAGACCTGCAGCGACAGCAGAAGCTGATCGAGACGCGCGATATCAGCCAGGCCACCTATGACCTGGCCAAGCTGAAGCTCGATGAACTGCAGGCCCAGTACGAGGCGGCCAAGCTCGGGCTTGAGGCCGCCGAGTTGAATTTGCAGGTCCTGGAGCACAATCTTGAGGCCGCCGACGCCGGCATTGAGCAGGCCAAGGAGGCTCTCAGCTACACCACCATCGTCTCCCCGATTGACGGGGTCATCACGCGGATCAACGCCGAGGTCGGCGAAATGGTGGTGACGGGCATGATGAACAACCCCGGGACGAAGATCCTGGAAGTGGGCGATCTTTCCCAGATGCTCGTCGTGGCGCAGGTGGATGAGGCGGACGTGGGCAAGCTGGAATTGGGCCAGAAGGCGATCGTGCTTGTAGACGCTTATCCGAATCGCGAGTTCAAGGGGACGGTGTACACGATTGCCCTGTCCAACGATCTATCGCGGCAGGGGACAAAGTACTATCGAACCGAGATCCTTCTGGAGCAGACCGAGGAGCGGCTCCATTCGGGCCTGACAGCCAATGTGGACATTGAGACGCGGATGCATCGCGAGGTGCTGGCGGTTCCGTCGCAGGCGGTGATGACGCGTGAGATCGAGAGCCTCCCGTTGAAGATTCGCGATAGTTCACCGCTCGTGGACAAGTCCAAGACCTTTGCGACGGTCGTCTTCCGGTACCTTGACGGCAAGACCGTCATCACGCCCGTAAAGATCGGCCCGAGCAATCTGACGCACACCATCATTGAGGCCGGCGTCGAGGAGGGGGAAAAGGTCGTCGTCGGGCCGTACAAGGAGCTGGAGAAGCTCAAGCACGACCAGGTTATCAAGGACGAGCGCGAGGTCCAGGCCGAGAAAGACGCCGCCAAAGCCGGCACCAAGGACACGAATGATATCAACGATGTCAACGCAAGCTGACGGGGTCGTCATCAGGCTTGAGGATGTGATGCGCGTCTACAAAGTGGGCGTCGAGCGCATCCATGCGCTGGACGGCGTGACCCTGGAGTTGGGCGAAAACGAGTACGTGGCGGTCATGGGCCCGTCGGGCTCGGGCAAGAGCACACTGATGAATGTGCTGGGCTGCCTCGACCGCGTGACCAGCGGGCGCTACGAGCTGGATGGCGAGGATACTACCGGCATGAGCGACGCGGCCCTGGCCCGCGTTCGCAACGAACGGATCGGGTTTGTGTTCCAGTCTTTCGAGCTGCTCAGTCGCTCCAGCGCCCTCAAGAACGTGGAGATGCCGCTGATCTATTCCCGCAACGGCTGGTGGTCGCGACGCAGGCGCGCCAAGCAGATGCTGGAACGCGTCGGCCTGAGCGATCGCGTCAAGCATCGTCCCAACCAGCTCTCCGGCGGCGAGAAGCAGCGCGTCGCCGTCGCCCGCGCGCTGGTCTGCAACCCCAGCATCCTGTTAGCCGACGAGCCGACCGGCAACCTCGACAGCAAGACCAGCGAGGGCATCCTCGCGCTATTCGATCATCTCCACGCGGAGGGGCAGACGATCATCCTGGTGACCCACGAGGAAAGCGTCGCGCGGCACGCGAAGCGCATCATCCGCATGAAAGACGGTCGCATCTCAAGCAACCTGCCGGCCGAGGAGGACCGGGCCAAACGTCACACCCTGACCGATGAATTAGGGGAGGTGACGAAATGAAAGCCGTTTTCGCTATCCCCCTGGCCTTCTTCCGCCTTTTCTACCAGAGCATCTACCTGGCGCTCGGCCAGATCTGGGCGAACAAGATGCGCTCGATCTTAACGACCATGGGAATCGTCATCGGCGTCGCATCCGTTACGGCGGTGATTGCCGCCCTGACCGGGCTGAAATCGAAAATCCTGACCCAGGTCGAGACCCTCGGGACGAATACGATCTTCATCTCGCCGAGAGTGCCGGATCGAGGCCCAAAGCGACACGCGAACTGGTGGCAGTTGCGGTTTCGCCCCGAGGAGTTTGATGAGATGCTCGAACATTGTCCGTCGGTAGAGGCGGTGAGCCGCGTGGGGGGCGTCGGGCGGCGCACCGTCAAGTACGGCGAGCAGTCGGTGGACAACGTTGAGATCAACGGCATCGAGCCGGCTTGGCATCGGATCGAGCATCGGCCCATTGTCCTCGGCCGGATGTTCTCGCCGATCGATGATATGCAGGTTCGCCAGGTGTGCCTGATCGAACCGAAGCTGCGGAACAAGCTGCGGCTCGACCGCGACTGCATCGGCGAGACCATCCGCGTTGGCTACCACGCCTTTCGCATCGTCGGCGTGATCGAGCCCCGGCCGCAAATGGACTTCGGCGACAGCAGCCAGGAACGCTACGAGGTCTTCGTCCCGTTCCGAACGCTCGATAAGCTCGGCGAGCCCTTCATGTGGGGCATGGCTGTCGGCAAGTCCGCCGATACGCTTGAAGAGGCCCAAGCGGAGTTGCGATTCTTCCTGCGCCGCACGCGCCACATCCGGCCGGGCCAGCCCGATACCTTCCGCGTCGAATCGCTCCAGAGCGCCCTCGAGACATTCAACAAGATCGCCGTGATTGTCACCCTCGTTGCTGGCGGCATCGTCGGCATCTCTCTGCTCGTCGGCGGCGTCGGCATCATGAACATCATGCTGGTCTCCGTCTCCGAGCGGACCCGTGAGATCGGTCTGCGCAAAGCGGTCGGCGCGCGGCGCTCGGCCATTCTCACGCAATTCATGATCGAGTCGGTCGTCTTGTGCTTCGTCGGTGGGCTCGTCGGCGTCGGCTTCGGCCAGCTCCTGACCATGGCGATCGCCAACATCCCGCAGGTGAAGCTGGACTTGGCGCACATCCCGCTGTGGGCGATCGGCTTGTCCTTTGGTTTTGCCGGCATCGTCGGCATCTTCTTCGGCATGTTTCCGGCCATCAAGGCCGCCCGATTGGACCCTATTGAGGCTCTCAGGCATGAATAGATGCTCCCTTGCGAACGCCGGCCTGTTCGTCGTCACATCCATTTCACTTGTTGTGTTGTCGATCGGCTGTGAACGTCAGGCGACCGATTATGAGCTGGCGCAAGCGGCTCCCGCCGTGCAGAAGATCCATGAGATCGAGCCGTTGGAGCTCAAGGAAGCCGAGCCCAACGAGGCCGCGCCGCCCGAGGCCGACGAGCCGGCGGTAGCGCTGGAGCTGACGTTGCCGGAGTGTCGGGCCCTGACCCTGAAGAACAACCTGCAGCTCAAGGCCGAGCTCATCAGCCCGGCCATCGCCGCCGCGCGGCTCAGCGAAGAGGAGGCCAAATTCGAATCCTCCTTCTTCGCCAACGGGAGTCTTCTGAAGACGGATCAGCCGCAGGGAAGGGCGATTATTGTTGACGACAGTCCCGTCGCGTCCCTCGGCATATCCCAGATTGAGCGGGGCGAAATGGATCTGGGGGTTCAGATGCCGTTGCGTACGGGCGGAACCGTCACTTTCGATCTGAGTGACTATCGAACCAAGGACCTGAATGTCGAGGCGCCGTTCAACCCGTCATACCAGAATGGGGCCTTGGTCTCGGTGAGCCAGCCATTGTTGCGCAATGCGGGCCAATGGGTGAACACCTACTCCATTCGGATCGCCGCCTACAATCGTGACATCGTCAACGCCAGCACGAAGCTCCAGGTCATTACGGCGCTCGCCGCCATCGACCGGGTATACTGGCGTCTCTATGCCGCCCGCAAAGAACTGGAGGTGCGCGAGCAACAATACGAACTTGCCCAGCGTCAATACGAGCAGGCGCGACGGCTGGTCGAGGCGGGCCAGCGTCCGCAGGTCGAGGTGATCCGGGCCGAAGCGGGCATCGCCCAGCAGCTTGAGGCGATTATCATCGCCGAGAACAACCTTCGCGACCGTGAGCGCGAGCTCAAGCGGGTCATCAATAGGGCAGGTCTGGATGTCCAGTCCCCGACTGTTGTGGTTCCGGCGACGGAGCCCGATCCGGTTCGGTACGAACTGGAGCGGCCACGAATCGTGCGCGCGGCGCTGGAGAATCGAATGGAGTTGCTTACCCTGGAGCTTCAGCTCTTGCAGGACGCCAGTACGGTGGAGTTTGCGCGGAACCAGACACTGCCGTTGGCCAGTCTCAACTATAGCTACAACATCAGCGGAACGGGGGAAACGCGCAGCGATTCCCTCGAAATGCTGTTCGACAGCGACTTCACCGGCCACCGTGTGGGTCTGCAGATTGCTGTTCCCATCGGTAACGAGGCGGCCAAGAGCCGCCTGCGCCAGGCCACTTATCAGCGCCGCCAGCGGCTGGCCACGCGCGCCAGCCGCGAGGACCTGATCACGCTGGAAACGCTCAACGCCGTCGATCAGGTCGAAGCCAACTGGCAGCGCATCCTCGCCGCACGACAGACGAGCATCGTCAATGCCCGCGTCTATGAGGCCGAGCAGCGCCAGTTCGAGATCGGCCTACGCACCAGTACTGACGTCCTCGACGCCCAGATCAAATTTGCCGACGCTCAGAGCGCGGAGATTCGCGCGCTCGCTGAGTACCAGATCTCGCTTGTGGACCTCGCTTATGCGACCGGCACGATCCTCGGCGCCGCCCGCATCCAGTGGGAGCCCATCGTTCCGGGAACCGGCTGAAACAGCCGACCCTGACGCCTGAGCAGGTCCGAAAACACAGTGAATCCATACTCCTGCCGATGGCTCACCCACACAGAGGGCCGCCACTGTCGCGGCGACGACGTATCGTGAAGGTCCCGGCCCCACTTGTGATAATTCCACACCACTGATTTGCCGATAACAGCGCTTGGCAGATCCCTTTACGCAGGAGCCGCGAACGACTGTGGTGTCGTCTTGCTGTTTGACAATTGCGTTTTGAGGTCACATCCCGCGGTGCGGGATGTGCGCAGGAGTATCCCGATGAGCCGGAACTGTAGAGTCTACATCGTCATTGCGGCGATTGTCTTCTGCGTCGTCGCTTTCTGTCTGTCTACTTCCGTCGGCCAGAACCGAAGACGGTACGAGGTGGAGACGCAGGTCTACGGCGTGCCCGCGTATCAATCCGATGCCGCCCGCGCCATCGAGGCCTACGAGCGCCTCATGGAGCGCTATCTGGACCTGACCGAGCGAAACCTCGTCGGGCTCGCTGCGGATGTCAAGGTTTTCACGGACAAGCTCGATGCCATCGACGGCAGGCTGAGCACGCTGGACGCGCGCCTCGCGCGGATCGAGCAGCACCTTGGCATTGCCCCGATGATTGCGCCCTCTGCAACGCCGGATCCAAACGCATGGCGCCGCTCCACGCGTTCCGGGGCCATACGATCGATTCCGCCCGAGATGCCCTGAAGCGGCCGGCAGGCACGACGCGCGGTTGAGCCTCAGATTCCGGCTCTCGCGTTGTAGATCCTTCCTCCCGCCTCGGCGTACTGCCGCAACACGTCCAGTGCCTCCTGTCGCAGCACGTCCTGCACGACTTCGATTCCGCGCTTCCGCAATTCGTCCACCCAGTCAGCGGGCTTGGCCCCTTCGTCGAAGCCGATCGCACAGACATCCTCCCCGCGGGCTCCGCAAACGACCCGCCGAACGCCCGACCACGGAATCGCTCCCAGGCACATCGCGCACGGCTCCGCACTCGTCACCACCTCGTACTCAACCGTGCCGCTGCTCAGGTCATAGTTCCCCGTGGACTGCTGTACCATGGAGATCGCGATCATCTCCGCATGCGCGATCGAGCAATGGGACGTCTCCACAACGTTGACGCCCACACCTGCGATCCGTCCACTGACGGCCTCGAACACTGCCGCTCCGAACGGCCCCCCGGTCCGATGCTCGACATTGGCCCGCGCCAATTCGATCACAAGCCGCATCCGGTCCTCAATCGAATCTCGTGGCGAGCCTTCTCGCTCGACGAAAGACTCTACCCATGTCGGCGGTTCCAGCACGATCCTTCCAGGTCTCAAGGCGTCTCTCCCATCAGGAGGCTTCCCATCATGCCTGCCCGACCGCCTCGTACGATGGGCCAGCCAGGCAACATCATCTATTTCATGCTGCGTTATTATCCTACGTCCCCCCCATCTCGTCAACGCGTTGCAAGGACGGTTCTGTCTGGTATCGGTTGGGACTTGATTGGCTCTGCGTGGCGTGCTACACTTGGCTCCACGTGTGAACGTCAGCCAACTACTGTCGGTGTCAGCCGGTGATGAACGGAGGAACAATGGCATACACACGAAAACTATCGAGATGCGTTTTCGTCCTGTTCTGTCTGCTGATGTGTGCGGGTCGCAGTTCGGTTGGTTCCTCGCATAAGACCGAGCTCGATCTATCGACCTGGCTGCCTTACGAGATGCCGGATATCGGCAAGCTCAAGGGCACAGCACTCGACATGTCGTTTCTGCTGGATGCGCCGGCGGGCAAACACGGCTTCCTGACCGTCAAAGGGGATACGTTCGTCTTCGAAGACGGCACGGAGGCCCGCTTCTGGGGCGGCAACCTCTTCGCCGAAGCCAATTTCCCGACCCACGACGAGGCCGAGGCATTAGCCGAACGGATTGCCTTGACCGGCGCGAATATCATTCGCATGCATCATCTGGACGTCGTAGCTCCCTGGACGGATTTCATCGTGCGCAAGAACTTCTGGGGCGGCCAGAGTCCCGACAACACGCGTGCGTTGGACGCGGACATGCTCGACCGGTTCGACTATCTCGTGCACTGCTTCAAGAAGCGCGGCATCTACGTTTTCCTCAGTCATCTCTCCAGCCGCAAGATCATGCCCACCGACGGTATTCCCGAGCCGGCCGACTCGCTCGATGACATCTATGCCGGCCTCAAGATCGAAGGGGAATTTGATGAATTCCTGATCGCCCTGCAGCAGGAGCATCTCAAGAAGCTTCTGACGCACAAGAACCCTTACACCGGCCTGGCGCTCGGCAGCGATCCCGTGCTCGCCCTGACCGAGATCATCAACGAAGACTCGATGCTCTACCTGGGGATGGGGTCGGGCTTCAGCACGAATTCCGAGTACTACAAGCGGATGCTGCAGGGGCAGTTCAACGACTGGCTGATTAAGAAGTACGGGGCGCGCGAGGCATTGGCGCGGGCCTGGCAGCCGGAAGACGACACGGCGAAGGGCCTGGGCGAGGAGGAAGATCCCGAGAAGAGGAACGTCGCATTCGATTACCGGTTCACGTGGGACCCGAAGGCCCGGCGTGACCCGGCCTGGAGCCGTCGGCGCAACCTCGATATGTACGCCTTCCTCTATGACACGCAGAGCCGGTACTACCGCCGTATGTACGAGTTCCTGCGCGGTATCGGTGTCAGGTGTCCGATTGCCGGGAGCAATCACTGGATCTCCGACGCCGCGGATCTGCACGTGAATGCGAAACTGGATTACGTCGACCGGCACCAGTACTACGCTCACCCCCACGGCACGTACAACTATGTCGAAGGGCAGTCGATCAGCCCGGCCACGCCGATGGTCAAGTCGGACTCGCTGGGCACGATCGGTGGTCTGGCGGATCGCAGAGTGTATGGCCTGCCGTATACGGTCTCCGAGTGGCACAATTGTCTGCCCAATCCGTACCGCGCCGAAGGCCCCCTCTTCATGGCGGCGTACGCGTGCCTGCACGACTGGCACCCGATGCAATACGCTTACCTCGCATTCGTGGACTACGACCCCGAGATCATCAATTCGTTCATGGTGCTATATGACCCGGCGCACATGAACGTGCTGCCCGCTGCGGCGCTGCTGTTCCATCGCCGGGATCTTCGGGAGGCACCGACCGGTTACTTCGAGCGGATCGGCGCCGGGGAAGTCATGGACCCGGCGTCCACGCCGACGAAGAACCGCCGCGTTGCGTTGCTTGGAAAGTACGGCCTCATGTTCGACGATGTGGCCGACGAACCGAACGCCAACAACACGGAACTGCTGAAGCAGGCTTCCGACGGGACGAAACGTACGTTCGAGTCGGTCACGGGACAGATCCAGTGGGACCTCCAACAGGGCCTGTTGACCCTCAACGCGCCGCGTACGCAGGGTGTCGTGGGCTTTCCGCAGCATCGGCCGGTCGAACTGGCCGATGCGATCATTGATATGGAGAACGATTTCGGCGTCATCGTGATTAGTGCGCTGGAGGGCGAGTCCATCAATGCGGCAAGCCGGCTGCTGGTCTCAACATCCGCGAGGGCGCGCTGGTCCGACATGGAATTCGACGAGGAGCGCGGCGTCATCACGAAATCCGGGAGGCCGCCTTTTCTCATGGAGCCGCTGGCCGGAGAAGTCACCATCCGGCACGATACGCCCATGAAGGTATTTCGTCTTTCCTCCTCCGGCGAACGACTCGGTCAAATCCCCGTACGGAAGACACCTGAAGGCGTGGCCTTTGAGATGCGTGCATCGAACGGATGCATGCATTATGAACTTGTGAAGTGACAAGCTTTCGCTGGTTCACGCATCCACGCTTGGAGTGTCCTTTCTGCGGACGAGACATGGGATGCCAGAGTCGCGCCGTGGGGGCGATATCTTCGGACTTCAGCCGAAGGTCCGACCAGCGCCATCCACATACAGTTCACCGCGGGCCTGATGGATGACGTCGATTGCGTCAGGGACTTCCGTCAGGTGGGGAACCTTGAGCAGGGTGAAGCACTTGCGGCAGCGAAGACGACGATCTGCGGCGGCCGCATTCAGCCACCAGCGGTACCCGCATCGTGGGCATCTTGCGATGATATGCATCCGATAACCTCTGTTTCAGATGTCCTGCGTTCTGTCCTGACCTTGTATACTCGGCATACCTGCGGGGAAAAATGAAGCCCGTCGGCGTTTTTCTTTTTCGTCGGATCGGTGTCTGTCTGATAATAGAGAGGCCGTCCGTACAGCGAGGGTAACGGGAAGAATTGTCCCGGTTCTCGGAGCTCTCGGGCCGGTGTTTTTGCTTGATCGGTTTCGGCGGTTGTGCTATCATGCAGTCAACTGGGGGTGTATGATATGCCGAACGCGATTTGCCAAAAAGCCGTTGACTTGGGCGGTCTATATTCGACTTACGGGCCATGCGGATCCCACGGCCATAGCCCCCGACCTATTCAGTCCGAGGAACCCATTCATGTCCGCGTTCGCGTCCGGCAGTACGCCGAGGCGGTGCCGGAAGTCCGGCAGGCTCGTTCGGATGGACCCGATCTGGGCCGGCTTCCCGTCGGCTCTGTGCTTGACTGCTACATGTAACCGGCCGCAAGCGATCCTTTGAAAGACGTGTGAATCGGCCCTACAGGTTCAATCGGCACGCACACCTTTCCGTTCCTCCCCTGGTCAGTGGGCAAAATCACAGGTATCGGCGTCTTGAGAGGTGCGCAGAAAAACGGGGCCTCTTGCCATCCTTGGCAGGCCCCTCGGCTGAATCGCAGGTGGGTGTTGATCCTCTATATGCCGAAACGTACGATGTCGTCCGCGGCGGAGCGGATGTTCGCAAGGGTGGTCAGTTGGCCGGAGCGCAACAGTTCCCGGGCTTTCTCCACGGCGTTCGTCTTTGCCTTGCCCGTCTGGGTTGCCTGGTCGATCACGTGGGCGTAATCGACATGGAGAGTGGCATCCGATTCGTCGCTCAGACGCTTATTGGCGGCGTCACCACGGGGCAGACCGCCGGTCCCCATGACGTGTGCAATCTGATCGTTATGGATATTGTCAATCATCATGCGATCCCTTCTCTGTCCGTTTGCCTATCTCTATTTTCGCATCGTTCGGCAAAATCTTTAGGGCCTTCTGCGGAAAAAGGCGTTTGCAGTACTGTTAGCCGCTATTTTTGGCAAAATCCTGATTCATCCGGCTATTGCCTCTCGGACTTAAGCGTTTCGGCTATTTCATAAGCCACGAATTTGGCGAAGCTCAGGAAGCTCACCGTCGCCATTTCTTCTTGCAGCGAAGGCGATGCAAACAGTCCCGGTTTTCTGAAGTGGGCTTCGATCCGCTTCTGGACGTTCTTATCGGAACTGTCCCACACCTGCTCCGCGGCCCAGATGAGCCGTCCGTCCGCCAGGTCCAGGAGCTTCAGCCGCAGGCCGATGACCATATGCGGATAGGGCTGATACTCCGTGATCGTGCCTGTCAGAAGGCCGTTGCACCGGAAAGTGTCACGCACGGTCGGCAATTGTCTCAATGCCTCAAAGGAATTGAGATTCTCCTGGGGAGGTCGCCAGTTTGGGTCATCCTGTCGCACGACCTGCACACCGAAGACCTGTCGTTTCTGGATCGCCAGATAGAGTGCTTCGGTCATGTCGATGGAGACGTTCGGATATCCGGACCGACTGTCCAGCTCCATCAGCGCGACTCGGCCGATGGCTTGCAAGTCCTTGCCCGGGTCCAGGTAATAGGCGTTGGCCATCCCGTCGCCCGTCGAATAGGATTCGCAACCGCAGAGCGGCATCAACAGCGCGGAGAGCAGGCAGAATGCCGCCGCAAGGCGCCTGCCTTGTGGACGGGCGTTACCATCAGGCATCGTGCGGCCGTGCGTGGTTCGAGTCTTACGGTAGTTCATTCGCGTCACTCTTGAGCGAAGGTTCGTTGGATACGGCCACATCGTTCGCGCCGCCCGCGAGCGTGTTGCTGTGTCGACGCTCCAGGGCGCCGGCCTCGGCCTCGCCCCCGAGGATCTCCAGGATCTTCAGCAGGGCTTCGAGCTGGGCCGTGGCCGCATCGCGCATCTCGCTGCGGAAGCCGAGAATGTTGCTCTTCCAGTTGTTCAGCTCGCCAAGCATCTTGATGAGCAGATCGTTTGCCTCGCCCAATTCCTTTTGCGTCTGCTTGAGCCTGGTCTCGAGCGATGCGACCTGTTGCTGGAGGTTCTCGTTTTCAGCGGCAAGCCGCTGGTTTTCCTCTCGCAAGGTGGCGGCCTGGTCGGAGAGCTGCGCGTATTTCTCAGATAATTCAATTGCCGACTCCACGGCCGTGCGACCTTCAAGCGGCCTGTTCTGAAAGCGCTTCGTGGCAGGCTCACCCTCCACGCCCGCGGCAAGGCCGTCCGACGGGCCTTGGGGCGCGGTGCAGCCGCCGGTCGCAAACGCGCCTAACGCCGCCAGCAACAACGCCGTAGACTTGAGTGCTGTCATCATACGATTTCTCCAGTATTGCCAGCGTCCTCGTCCTGGCGCGGCACGAGTTCGCTTCCGGTCAAACCTCGGGCTTTCATGATTGTCCTGACTCCTGTGGGACGGACGGAGCGGTTACCGCCGTGTATTCGCAGCGTACCTGGGTCGTCCTGCCGCACGGGCACGTGACTTCTATCACGGCGTGGTCCGCGTGATTCTCCACGAGGTGTGCCTTTGGGGCGCCCGCGGCGACCCGTGGCCCCGTGCAACCCGGCGTCGCAGCCGAGTCGATACTCAACTGGTGCGGGCCCTCTAAGGCCACCTCATCGGCTTTCAAAACATGTCGTGTTGTCTTCGGCATCTTCATTTCACCTGTACCGATTCTTTTCCCAAGAGCGTTCTGCGTCAAGCACAATAGTCGATCGCATGGGAATCATCATCCCGCGCCGGCTCCTGTTCCTCAACGGCCTCGTCGGGGGGCGCCTCTTCGGGCGCCTGCTGGTGGCCCGGCGCGTTCTGTCGCCGTTTGCGCTCCTGTCGTTCCCTGGTCCGGGTCAGGCTGTGGACGTTTTGCAGGCCCTCTACGGGCTTGATCATATTGAAATCGTTATCCGCCATCTTTCCACTGCTCCAATTTCACAGACAGACTGAAAAGTGCGCTCGCGTGTAACTGACTGACACGGGACTCCGTGATCTCGAGCACGTCGGCGATCTGTTTCATGGTCAAATGCTGATGGTAGTATAGGACGATGATCTGGATCCTTCGTTCGTCGAGCTCTCGGATCGCCTCGGTGAGCGTTTCGAGAAGTTCGGCCTTTTCCAGATGGTCGTTCGGCGTGTCGTGGTCGACAGTCAGCAGATTCCCCAATGCCGGCTGTTCCTCCGACAGGGCGTCGATGGACACGAAATGCCGGGCCCGGGCGCTCTCAAAGAGCCCGTAGACTTCCTCGACGGGTATGCCCAATCCTTCCGCCAATTGTCCATCCGTGGGCGGGCTGCCCGTCTGCTGGGTGATTCTGTGACTGAGCTCCTGGGCGGCGCGGATCTGCCGGTTGACACCGGCGGGCAGCAGGGAGGCCCTGCGCAGCTCGTCGAGCACCGCTCCCTTGACTCGGATATAGGCGTAGGTCTTGAACTCCGCCTGGTGAGAGGCGTCGAAGTCTCGAGCGGCCTTGAGCAGGCCCACGGTCCCGGCCGAGACCAGGTCCTCGAACGACAGCGGAGGCTTCAGGTAGCTGACCGCGCGACGGGCGATCTTGCGAACCATCGGCAACAGGTGAAGGATATCCTCATCGCCGATCTGCCGGTGCTTGTGCCCGTTGTACGTCCGCAGGGCGACCGCCTTCAGATGGTCGCTGTTGCCGGCCTGTTCCTCGGCGGCATGCGGCGCGTCGGTTCCCGGGATGTTCTTAGCCTTCACTGTCACCTGTGTCTTCCTCGTTGATTCGACTGGCGATCATTGCCTGGGTCAGAATGGTGTTGATGGCCCGCACGGCGGCGCCCGCCGCGAGGTAGCCAACGGCGGCCCCAAGGACCGCTCGTTTGCAGCAGGTGCCGGGCGTCAGGCCGGCCAGCGAGCCGACAATGCCAATGGCAAAGAAACAGAGGACCGCAATCGTGACCGAAATGGGCCGCGTGTGCACCAGCATCGTCACTCGCTCCTTCCCTGCACGCGATCGGCCATAATGCTTCGTACGATGCTTCCATTCATGCCGATCTCTCCATGTTTTCTTTATCTTCGGACGGTCCCATTCGAACCTCTGCATCAAGTCGTCGCGGCGCCGACGGCCAACGGCTCCCGCTCATTCATCATGGTCACTTCGTCGGATACGATTGAGATCGTGTCAACCGGTTCGACCTCGGTGCCCAGGACGATTTCGTCGTAGGCCACCACGGGCAGCATTTGCAGCGTGCGCGACAGCATGTGCGCCAGGGGGGCCCGCAGCCGGGCGTCGCAGAGCAGAACGATCTTCTCCCTGCCTTGATCCATGGCGGACTTCCAGGCGTTGACCATTCTGCGATTCAGCTCCATCGCGGTTTCAGCCGGGATGTTCAGGAGCAATTCGCCGTTTTCCTGGCGAAGGGCCGTGATCAACTGATGCTCGAACGCCGGATCGAACGTGATGGCGGTCACTTTGTCGGTGGCGTCCTTGTATTGCTCCGTGATCGTTCGGTTCAGCGACTTGCGCACGATCTCGGTCAGTGTGCCGCCGTTCTTGGTCTTCGATGCATTCTCGGCAAGCGCCTCGAGGATCGCCGTCAACTCTCGAATGGGAATGCCGTTCTTGAGCAGGTTCCTGAGCACGCGCTGCAGCAGGCCGATCGAAACGTCGCCATCGGTCCCGACGACCTCGCCGACGAGCGAGGGCTGATTCTTTCGCAGCCGGTCGACGAGGAGCTGCACGTCCTCGCGGGTCAGCAGCTCATCGGCGTGTCTCTTGAGCGTCTCCGACAGGTGCGTGATGAACACGGACTCCGGGTCGATGACGGTGTATCCATTCAACTCGGCCGTCTCTTTCTTGGCGGTGGAAATCCACAGTGCGGGAAGTCCATACACCGGCTCGGTGGTCTTGATCCCATCCACCGGGTGCTGCACGGCGCCGGCGTCCATGGCCAGGAACATCTCCGGCTCCAGGAAGCCCTTCGCGACGGGGACTTCGGACAGTCGGACCTCGTAGGCGTTCGGCTCGAGGTTCAGGTCGTCCCGCAGCCGCACCAGCGGGATGATAATGCCCAATTGCTGGGCGAACTGCCTGCGCAGGGCGCCGATGCGGTCGAAGATGGTGTTGCTCCGGCGCGGATCGACCATGCCGATCAGACGGACGCCGACGTGGACGGAAACCCGGTCCATGTCGAGCAGGTCTTCCACCGGCTCCTTGTCCGACGTCCTCTTCGGGGAGGGGGCCTGTTTCGGCTGTGCTTTTTCCGCCTTGGTGGCCATTCTTCCGACCAGCGCGGCGCCGGCGGCGAGGAGCAGGAACTGGACCTTCGGCATGCCCGGCACGAACGCCATCGCCGCGATAATGCACGCGGCGGTCGTCAACGGCTGGCCGGCCTTGAGGAACTGCCTGGAGAGGTCCTGCCCGACATTGTGACTGGAGGAGATCTTCGTGACGAGAAAGCCGGAACTGACCGAGATGATGACCGACGGGATCTGGCTGACCAGGCCGTCGCCGATGGACAGGATGGAGTAGGTCTTGATGGCGTCGGTAATCGCCATTCCGTGCGTGTAGCCCATGGCGATGCCGCCGATGACGTTGACCACCGTGATGATCAGCCCGGCCTTGGCGTCGCCGCGGATGAACTTGCTGGCGCCATCCATCGCGCCGTAGAACTCGCTTTCCTTGACGATCTTGGCCCGACGCTTGTTGGCCTGCGACTCCGTGATCGTACCGGCGTTCAGGTCGGCGTCGATGGCCATCTGCTTGCCCGGCATGGCGTCGAGCGTGAATCGCGCGGAGACTTCGCTGATGCGCTCGGCGCCCTTGGTGATCACGATGAACTGAATGACCACGAGGATCAGGAAGATGACGAGTCCGACCACGAAGCTGCCGCCCGCGACGAAGCCGCCGAACGTCTCAATGATCCTGCCGGCATCGCCCTGCAGGAGGATTAGACGAGTGGAGGCGACGTTCAGCGACAGCCGGAACAGCGTCACGAACAACAGCAGAGACGGGAACGTCGATAGCTCCAGCGGCTCTCTGGTTGACAACGTCACGATAAGCACGGCAATCGCCAGCGAGATGCTGCACGCCAGGAGCAGGTCCAGCAGGATCGTCGGCAGCGGGATAATCAACGTGGCCAGGATCGCGACCAGGCCCATCGCCAGAACGATGTTGCTGTGTGAGGCCAGCGGGATATTGACCAAGCCCTCGTCGCCCACAGGTAAGGTAGATGGCATGGAACGATCAGAAGCCATACGTTTACTCTACTCCTGAGACGGATTGACCGGCATGCCGGTGCCGAGAATCTGTTTGATCCGGACGGCAAAGCAGCCGTCTACGACCACGACGTCAGCGGCCGCAAATTTCGAGTCCTTGAGAAACAGCTCGGCCGGCGCCTCGACCGGTTTTTCGAGCCGCAGGACCGAGCCCGGGCCGAGTTGCAGGAGTCGGCGCACCGGAATCTGGGTCTCGCCAAGAACGACGGTGACAGGGACATCCATATCGAGGAGGATATCGAGCTGGCCGCCGCAGCCGGTGGCGGTGTCTTGCGGTGCATCGGGGAACTCCACGGATTGGACCTGCGTTTTGGCGTCCGCCGAGGTCGCCTCTTTTTGATCCTGCTGTTGCTCACTTCGTTTCGCAGTATTAGCCGCCTTGGGCATGGTGGTTCGGTCCTTTCTTGGGCTCATTGGATGCTTCCGATGTCACGTCTTCGAACTGCTGAATCGCGACGGCGTAGTGCCCCTGTGATCGGACGGGACGACCGCTGAACACGCCGGCGCCGTCGAGGATCAGTTCCATCGACTCCTGGATCGGTTTGTCCAGTAGCAGAATGTCGCCTGGGCCCAGGTCCAGAATCTCCCGAAAGCTCACGGTCGTGGAGGCGAGCCTGGCCGTGACGGTGACAGGCATCTGCTGCAGGTGCTCCGTCAGTGCGTGGGAAAGCTCCTGCGGGGAAATCCGCGGGGGGACCGTCGCGATCTTGCCGACGAGAGCCGTGAGCCGGCTGCACGGCAGCAGAAAGGCAATGTCGCAGGCTTCATCCGCGTCATCCCTTTTGACCTGGAAGACGATCTTGCAAAGTCCCTCGGTCGTCTCGAATTGGATGTCGGGCTGGCCCTGGCACAGCCGGGCGTCCGATTTCAGACTGTGGCGCGGTTGCAACGGCAGCAGAAAGCCCTCGACCACCGCCGTCAGGAGGTCGAACAGAAGCGATTCCTCCAGGCTTGAGAGAGGCCGCTCCGGATCGTCGCCCGTTTCCGAATCGCCCAACAGACGGGTGACCCAGGCCAGGGCGGTACGACCCGTAATTGCGGTGAAGCCGCACGGCGGGCCTTTCTCGGGGCCGAAGGTCAGACAGCAACCGCGGTCCAGTTCGATCTGATTGGGCAAATCATTTGCGAAGTGTTGTGTGATCGCCATCGGCGATACGTGGTGTTCGCTGCTGTAAAAGCGTGCGAACGTCTCCGCAATCCGTGCCGCGACCTGGCTCATCACAGCGGCGAGCTGATTGAGCTCCTCTTCGTTGAAGGAGTGCGGGTCGCGCCAATCATATTCCGTCACCTCCACGGCCGGCTCCTCTTGCGCGTGCGCGGAGCCCACGGCCGCCAGGAGCTGACGGATCTTTGCCTGATTGAGATCATTGCTCGATGGCGCGGTCATTGGATCGAGAGCTCCTTGAAGAGGACCCGCGTGATGCGCGGCTTCGCATCCGGGAAGAGGCCCTCGTTGAACACGTCGGAGATTTGAGTCTGCAGACGCATGAGGTTTCTTTCGCCGCGCATATCCTCAATGGTCTGATTCGCCAGGAACAGGGTCAGCCAGTGCTTCAGAAGGGGTTTCTTCTGGTCCAGGAATGCCGTTCCGTCTTTCTCACCCATCGTACGGCTGACTTCGAGGGTCAGGCCCACACGGACGTAGCGGGTGACGCCCGGCTCGTTCAGATTCACGACGACAGGCTCCAGGTCATAGTACCAGCTTTCGCCCGTGTCAGCGGCAAGCGGGGGCACCTCCGGCTGAACTGCCTGGTCTGGACCGGTCTGCGCGGCGGCTGCCGTCTGCGCGTTGCCTCGCGTGCCGAAGAGCCGGCCGGCGAGGAAGCCCGCAGCGGCGAAGGCGACGACCACGAGAGCTGTCATCAACCATGGCAACATTCGCCCGACAAGCCCTTTGCCTTGTGCCGTCTCCTTCTCGGCGATTCCGGTTCTCTCGGTATTCTCTTGATCGGCCACGGATATTTTCCTTATTCCTAAACGATGGTCTGGATTTCACATCAGGACACAGGAACAAGACACTCCTGCTGGCGGTATCGGCGCACCTTTTCCCGCAGGGTGCGGTCGCTGATGCCGAGGACCCTGGCGGCTTTAGTCTGGTTGCCCGAGGTTTGGCGCAAGGTCTCGAGGATGGCCTGGCGCTCGAGCTCATTGAGTGGGATGCCGCCGATGCCGGTAGGACGCGATTCGCCGCGTGCCTCAGCAGATGAATCGGCTGTCCTGTCTGCCATCTGCAGCGGTCCGCGGCGTTGCGGCAACGGCTGCAGCTCGTCGAAGAGCCACGAGACGTCGGCCAGCGACAGCGTCGGGCCCACCCCGAGCAGCAGCGACGTCAGCACGACATTCCGCAACTGTCGGACATTGCCCGGCCAGTGGTACTTGGCGAAGATGTCCATCATCGTCGGATTGAGCTCACGGACGCGCCGATGTGTTTCCTTCGCATAGAGATTCACAAAGTGCCAGATCAGCTCAGGCAGGTCCTCCCGGCGCTCCCGCAGCGGCGCCAGGACGATTCGGGCAGCGCTGAGCCTGTAGTAGAGGTCCGGGCGGAAGCGACCGATCTGGGTTTCGTGCAGCAGGTCGCGATTGGTCGTGGTGATGAGGCGGACGTTGACCCGGATGTTCTCGCTGCCGCCGACCCGCTCGAATTCCTGCTGCTCGAGGATGCGGAGAAGCTTCGCCTGGAAGTTCGGCGGCGTCTCCGTGATCTCGTCCAACAGCAATGTGCCGCCGTGCGCCATCTCGAACCGGCCCTTTCGTTGCATGTAGGCGCCGGTGAAGGCGCCTTTCTCGTGTCCGAACAGCTCACTTTCGAGCAGGGTATCGCTCAGGGCCGCGCAGTTGACCCGGATGAACGGGCCGAGCGCTCGGCGGCTCTTGTGGTGGATCAACTGGGCGATGAGCTCCTTGCCCGTGCCGCTCTCGCCGCTGATGAGGACCGGCACCGACGTCGGGGCGATCCGTTCCGCCAGCGCGACGGTCTGGATGAGTTTTGGGCTTTGGCCGACGATTTGATAGAGACAGCGGTCTCCCTCCTGGGCCAAGGCGGCCGTGGCCACCGGCCGGTTCGGCAGCAGCATATCGAGCAGGTCCGTGACGGTGCGGCCGTCCAGCGGTTTCAGCAGGAAGTCGCGACAGCCCGCCTGGATGGCTCGAACCGCCGTCTGCGTTCCAACGTGGAGAAGCCGGCGGTTATCCACAGCATCGTCGGAGGCTGCCATCACAACCACAGGCAGCTCGGGGGCAATGGCTCGAATCTCATTCAACAGGTCGAGGCCCTTTGTTCGCTTGGCATCGCCTGCGATCTGCGTGGCGAGGAACGCTACGTCACAGCCGTCTTTCTCAAGGGCATCCAACGCGATCCTGCGGCTGGAGGCGACGCGGGCGCCGATCCCCTTGCGCGCGAGGATTTCGAGCATGAGCCGAATGGTCTGCGGCTCATCATCGACGATCAGAACGCTCGCATGGTCGCCACGGCGTTGGACGGTACTTCTATCGTTCACTTCAGTTTCGCTCACTCTCGATATCTCCAACTCACGGACCCGGTCTCGGACTGGTGTTGACGTGGGGCATCCACACATCATGGCTCTCGCGAGGCCAGCAACTGATGGGGCTGGGCCGTCTGGTACCAACTGGCCAGTTGGCCATAGGCCTTCGCTAATTCCGTCCACGGTGAGCCCGGATACTCCGCAATCAGCTTCGTGTACGCGTCCTGGGCCTGGGTCGTGTCTGTCTCCCGGAGGCAGTTGCCAAGCTGGAAGAGGATCCAAGCTCGATCGCGGTCTGTCAGGTGGTCAGCGGGACGGGTGTGGTCGAGCGCCTTTTGGTAGAAGGGGGCCGCGTCGGTCGTCCGGCCGCTCAAGAACAGCAGTTCCGCTATCTTAAGGGGGTCTCTCGCCTGGCTTGGGTCTTGCAGCAGGTTCTTGAGCGCTCCCTCTGTCCGAGTCGATGGCAGCGGCTGGGCCTGCGCCTCCAGCGAGACGACAGTCGGTGATTGGACCGACGCCGGTCCCGTCTGTGCGGCTGGCTCAATTCGAGGCGACTCCGATGCAGGCTGCGGTTCGGCGAGGGGACTGAACGTCGGGGCCGGGTTCTCGTTCGTGAACTTCACGGACCTGATTTGCTGGATGGCTCGTTTCAGGGCCAGCCTGGCTTCGATCTCCGCATCGGGATCGGGGGCCGTGATGCGGCTAAACCAGAGCTGCCGGGTCAGGCGGTCTTCGTGTGGCGCCGCGTTCGTTTGGCTTGCCGGATGGCTGATGGGGCCAGCCGTGTCTGCGGATATCGTCTGGTCGAACGGGTCCCGATCATCCGAAGCCAGCACCGTCGACTGTGCCATATAGCAGAACAGCAAACAGAGAAACACGCAAGCGCCCGGTGCACTTGTCCGATGGTACTTGTTTCTGCTCGATGGTGAATTGCCTGCAATCTTCATTGGCCTTGTGTCCTCATGTATCCGTTCGATGTTTAGCTATTTTCCAATACTTGGGCTCGACAATGGATGAACGTCGTTCGGCTCGGCCGTGCTGTCACGCCGGTCCAGCAGAGCGGCCACGGCTTGATCGTACTGGCCCTGCTCACGCCGGACGTCCGCCAGCACATCCAGAATCGGCTCTCTATCGGCCTCGTCGCTATGCTCCAGCAGTTGCGAGCAGATGGAGGCCGCTTGCGCCGGCTGGTCGAGACGCAGGCAAACCCGCGCCAGCTCACAGCCGATCTGTTGTGCAAGGGGGCCGGGCTCGACAACCGCTAATGCGTCACTGAGTGTTTTCTTCGCACGTTCGAGATCGCCCGTGTCAGCATGGCACCCGGCCAGCTCGAGCGCTACTTTGCCCTTCAACTCGTGGTTGGCCAGAAATTGACTCTTCTCGTCGAGCAGAACCACAGCCTTGTCCGCCAGCCCGATGGCTCGAAGGACCTGTGCTCGTAGCAGCAGCAACTCGATTGTCTCCTGTTGCGAGAGCTGCCATCCGCCGCTCTCGTCCAGCGTGTGGAGGGCCTCAAGAAAGAGCCCTTGATCGATGTACGCCTTGGCGAGGACGGCGATGGCTTCCATGTGCTGCCGTCGCGAGAGTTCGCCCTTGATCGCCAGGTTGAGTGCGGCATGAGCCTGCTGTGGCTTGTGCAGGGCAAGGTAGGTCTTGCCGAGCAGCAGACAGGTCGCGTAGAATTCCGGACGCCTCTGGTTCCTGGCCAGCGCGACGTATCGATTCAGCCACCGGGCCGCCTCCTCGTAATTCTCCGTTTCATAGAAACAACGCCCCGCACCCACCGCCGATTCCGTCTGAAACTCGACGGACAAACCGAGGTTGTAGACCTTGCGATACAGGCCTGTGGCCTCGTCGTACAGCCCGGCCTTCATCGTCGCATCCGCCAGGTACAGACATGCCCGATCGGACAATTCCGCTTCGGGGTAGAGTTCCACAAGCTGCTTCAGGTCCTCATGTGCCCCAACATAGTCACGCAGCCGTACTTTCAGCTTGCCCGAATGAAACAGGGCGTACGGCGCCAAGGCATGCTTGGGAAAGCGGTTCGCAACCAGCTTGTATTCGGCGATGGCTTCGTCGAGCTGTCCTCTCGCGGCCTGCAGCAACCCCAGAGCGAAGTGCCCGTTGGGGACGCGCTGATCGTCCTTGCAGGTCAGCAGGAACCGCTGCCACAAGGAGATTGACTCGTTGGCGAGGAGTTTCGTGTGGTCGGCCAGCGAGGTATAGAAGGCGGGATCCAGCACACGGACATTGCCCTCATCTTCCAACTGGGCGAACAGGCCGACACTTCCGGCCGCCGTGGCGATGACCTGCTGGGGTGTGGCCGAGGCGAGGTAGAGATACACCGGTCTTCTACGCACGCTATCGTCGGCAAGAGCCCTTGCTCCATCGTCAGTCCATTGAATGTTGAGGTGCGCATTCGCCGCGAACCGCGCCAGCAGCTCTTCGATCGAAGCGCCGTTGCAGATGACCGACCAGTGGTCCGCCGCCCCTTCGTCATGGATGCTGCGAATTTGCGGACTGAGCAGAGCTTCATTGAGCTTCTCGTCCCCTGAGGTCAGGAAGATCCGCAACTGCGGTTCGTCCAGATTGACGAACGGATCGATGTCCGGATGTTGACTCCAGAGTTCCGGCGGCAGATCCGTGTCGGCGTCGGCCAATGTCAGGAGATCACGTGTCATGACTTCGGCCACGAGAAACCAGCACTGCTGCTGAACGGCCGTGGTCCATTTCCTGTCGTAGTCGACCAGTTCGATCAAAGCGATCGTCTGATACGCTTTTGCCGCCGCCTCAAGATAGCGGTTTCGGCTGATGAGCACCGTGCTCTGGTGGTACCGTGCCAAGGTCCTCAGGATCGGCAGGCGGCTGAGCGATACGGTTCGGAACATGCCGTCGGCCTGCGGGATATGGCCGCTGTTCCGGTAACACAGGGCCATTCGCAGCAGCAGGAAATCCCGCAGCGGCAGGTTCTCATCGCTGGCCGGCAATCGCTGGTAGAGCTGGTCGTACATCGCGGCGGCAGGCTCGAAGTCACGTTTCAGATAGAGCTTGTCCGCCAGTTGCAGCGACACCGGATCCGGGGTTGGAAGGCTCAGGTTGACTGGCTCCGGCGGCTGTTCGGGTGAGGCGAAGGTCCGCTGTGCCGGAAGCTCGGCCGTCACCTGTTTGGTCTGGCGGGATGTTTCCACAGAGGGTCGTGGCGAGCCCGTCTGATTGGCGAGCGATGTTGCCTTTATCTTTCCTGCGAGTGTATACACAAGCGCCGCCGCTACGGCTACGGTGCCCAGCAGCAGAATTTTCTGCATGTCGGAGAGTCGCTTCGGCGAGAGCTGCCATGGCTTTGGGCGAGAGGTGGCTTGTGGCGACGTGCCGAGATCGCTCCGGTCGGACTCGGACGCGAATTCGGCCAGAGAGGAGAAGATCTCGTCGGATGCCGCCTCATCGGGGGCGGGGACCCCGAGGGTTGCCTCGTCGGACGGCGGCTCCGGCCGCGATCTTCTCCGGCGATTCGGTGGTTGTCTGTTTTTTGCCATGACTCTCCGCGTTCATCCGGACGCGCACGCCATTTCATCCGGACCGCTTTGCGTTCCACGAGCGCGGCCCAGATCCATCTTTGGACTCAGCAATAACCGTGCCGAAAGCTCCGCGGCGGTGTTTACGGGCGCAAACCGCGCGTTCCAGGGCTGAAAAGGCGTGGTGGCCCATCTCTTGCGATCCCGGGCGACATTGGTATGTCAGGATTCTATACGGCTCGACAGATTTTCTGACAGCCGCAACATAGGGGTGCATTGAGGCTGATGTCTTCAAAGGCGGTCGCCGCACGCCCTCCGGCCTTGACGACCGTTCCCTGTGCGCGTGGAGGGGAACCACATGTGGTGACTGAGAAGGGATTCGGCGAGTACCCAAGTAAGACGATAGCGTTGCGGCAATCAGGAAACGGCCGTGGCCTCGGTTTCAGCGACCTGCTGGCCCGCGAGATCGGTCTGTCTTTCGGCGGGTCTGTCCTTGCGGATATCGTACTGCTTCACTTTGGCGTACAGGGTGGCGCGCGTAATGCCGAGCAAAGCGGCCGCCTGTGTCTTTTGCCAGCCCGTCTCGTGAAGGGCACGTGCGATCAACTCGCGCTCCGCTTTTTGCAGGGAGAAATCCTTTACGCGTTCACGGGGTCCACGGCCGCCGGATGGATCTTCACTCTCGATCGGGTCGATTACAATGCTGCTAAGGCCGATTTTATCTGTAGTCTCGAGCAGGATGGCCCGTTCGATCACGTTGCGCAGCTCTCGCACATTGCCGGGCCAGTCGTACCGGCACAGCGCCTCCAGCGCAAGGTTGGTGATGGATGTGATCCTGTGCGGCCCGTTCGTGCAGATGCTCGATGTTTTTAGAAAATGGCGGGCCAGCACTCGGATGTCCTCCCGCCGCTGAGGCGAGTGCAGCGGCGCCAGGAGGATCGGACACACGTTCAAGCGGTAGTATAGGTCCTGCCGGAAGCGCTTCTCTCGAACCTCTTTCTTCAGGTCGCGATTGCTGGAAGCGATGATGGTGGCCTGGCAAGCCATGTCTTTGATCCCGCCGACCTTGCGGAAGGTCTTCTCTTGCAGGACGCGCAGCAGTTTGGCCTGCAACTCGAGCGGCATCTCGCTGATCTCGTCGAGGAAGATCGTGCCGGAGCCGGCGAGTTCGAGCAGTCCCGTCTTATCCCGGTCGGCGCCTGTGAACGAACCCTTCACATGCCCGAAGAGCTCGCTTTCGAGCAGGTTGGCCGTCAGCGCCGCGCAATTGACCGCGACGAACGGTCCGCTTGGATGCCTCAGCGTGTGAACGGCCCTTGCGGCCACTTCCTTGCCCGTGCCGGTGTCGCCGAGGATGAGAACGGGATTACATTGACTGCACGCCACGAGTGTGATCAGTTTCCAGGCTTTGCGCATCGCTTCGCTGCGTCCCACCATCCCGATCGCGGCGGCCGTTTCGTCGAGAAAATCGTCCTCGTCGTTCGGGGCGGCATCGGCCCGTGGAGCATCATTGCACATTTCGGCCGCGATGGCCTGCAGGCGCACGGAACCTTGCTCTTCCGTCAGACAGTAATCGACGCCCGCCTCCTTGTATTCGCGTTCGCAGAATGGACCTTCATTCGTTGCGATCACAGCAGTACGATGGGATTCGCTGAAAGCGTGCGCGGTCCGCTCGATGTAATCACGGACGTGACACGGCGCAAACACTTCATCGAATATCGTCAAGTCCGGCGACACAGTTTGAGCGATGTCGGCGGCCTCATGCAGATCGTCGGCGGCAAAGACTTCCTGCGCCACTTCCTGTCCGATCGTGTGAATCTCAGGTTTCTTGCTGACTACGATGATTCTTCGCACTGAACTCATATCTCCTCGGTTTGTCAACACTTCGTCAGCGATCACCTGGCCGCTGTGTTGCGAATACCCCACACATCGACAGGGCCTTTCGGACATCTTTAATGTTTATTGGACTCCTCCATGCCATGTCACCCGCGAGGAGATGTCACTCGGATGGAATCCGCATACGATTTATGGGACGGCCCGAGAATGTGCGCGAAATGCGGCCGGAACGCGCACACACAAACACCAATGCGCTCATGCTTCTTATGGGACTCGTCAGTGTCACTCAGTCCGCGCGTTGACCACATTCGGCAGGAGGGCGCCACTCCTGGGAGGCAGGAAAAAACTTCTGATAGGGAGGAAGATTCTTCCTGGTGTACAACCGATTGCGACGGATGTATCGCGTCGCGGAAACCTCGCTGTCATGCAGAATGCGACGTTTGCACCCATTTACGTGTGTCCGATCTCCATTATTTCGTCGCGCTGCGCTCGTGTGGCACGCGAGTTGCTCGTTGACGTGAGTGCGGACCGGCGCGGGCCGCAGATGAGTAAGCCCGGTTTTCTTCCGGAGATACAAACGGATGAGTGCGATATCGACAACCGCTTCGGCCAGCGACATGCAGATGGATTATGTGAAGCTGCTCGTCACGCAGTTGCAGAATCAAAATCCTCTTGAGCCGCTGGACAATAAGGACATGACGGCGCAACTGGCGCAGTTCTCGCAGTTGCAGCAAGTCGAGAAGTTGAACATGTCGTTCGGCAAGATGCTCGAGTCCGTGCAGCGCAGCTACGCGAGCTCTCTGATCGGTAAAGAGGTGTCATTCAGGACGACGGCAGCGGACGGCAGCATCGAGATGGGGACCGGCGATGTGGAGGAAGTCGCGATCGGCGATGCGGGGCAGATCATCCTGACCGTGGACAATCAGAGAGTCGACCTGGCAGATGTCCTGGCGATTCGAGGCTGACGGCAAATCGGCGTTATCAATAGTAGGAGCAGGCAAAAATGTCCTATGCATTGTCTTCAGGCGTGACCGGAATGCAGGCCCATCAGAAGATGTTGGATGTGGCCGGCAACAATCTGGCGAACGTCAATACGACCGCGTTCAAATCCAGCCGGGTGACTTTTGCGGAAATGCTGGGCCAGACGATACAGCAGGCCTCGCAGCCGACTGACCGCGTCGGCGGCACCAACCCGCAGCAGATGGGAAGCGGTGTTACGCTGGCCAACATCACGGCGGATATCGGCCAGGGCAGTATTGTTAATACCGGTAATCCTCTCGATGTGGCCATCGAAGGAGAGGGCTACTTTGTGCTCAGTGACGGCGAGGGCTCCGTATATACGCGCGCGGGCACGTTCGGCGTCGATGAGAACGGTCACCTCGTCGATCCCGGCACCGGCTATCGCGTACAGCGCATCGGCCTGACCGGCGAGCAAGACGGGTTTCAGGTCGCCGGCGACACCAGCATCCGCGTGCCGTACGATGTGGCCCTGCCGGCGAACCAGACCGCAGAGGTCACGCTGACCGGGAATCTCAGCTCGGATGCCACGGGCGTCGATCGGGCGCAGGTGCTGACATCCAACCTGGCCTACACCCGCGGTGACGAAGATGCCACGGAGGCCACCGAGATCGATCAGCTCGATCAGTTCAGTGGCGGCTCGGATCCGGGCGGCGAGTTAGCGGTGGGCGAGACGGGAACCATCACCATCTCCGGCTACCACAAGGATGGTACCGCATTCAGCAGCGGGTTGACCTTTGCCGTGGATGGAAGCACTACGGTCGCCGATTTCGTCGATCACTTGAACACGAACGTGTTAAGCGGCGCCACTGCGTCATTCGCCAACGGGCGCATCCGCATCGCGGATGATGAGAGCGGGTATAGCAAGTCCGATATTCAGTTCGCTTACTCCGGTACCGGCTCGCTCGCGACCCCGCCCTATTTCGAACTGACGACGGTTGGCGGAGACGAGGTCAAGAACGTGAACATCGCCGTGTACGATTCGCAGGGCGGCAAACACGTGCTGTCGGCCGCACTCGTGCGCACCGATACGGTCAACACGTGGGACATGGTCCTGACCTCTGTCACAGGAAACATTCAGGAGGTCACTCCCGATAATCGGCGCGTCAGCGGGCTTGCTTTTGACCCTCAGACCGGTTCGCTTGTCGGAATCCCAGAAACGGAGATGGCCGAGTTTGCCATGACATTCAACCACGATGTCGCCCATCCGCAGACTATCGGGTTGAACTTCGGGACCGCCGGCTCATTCGACGGCCTGACCCAATTTGCGGGCAATTCAACGGCCGTCGCGCGAGAACAGGATGGATATGAGGCGGGCAGCCTTTCCGCCGTCTCGGTGAATAATGAGGGTGTGCTCATCGGCGCCTTCACGAACGGGGTGAAGAAAGACCTGGCGACACTCCAGATTGCCCTGTTCAAGAATCCGGCGGGCCTGCAGAGTTCGGGAGGCGGGTACTTTGCTCCATCCGCCAACTCGGGCGGTGCGGTGGCTACCCAGGCCATGAGCACCGGCGCCGGCACGATTCACGGCAGTGCGCTCGAGAAATCGAACGCGGATGTCGCCACGGAATTCGTGAACCTTATCCAGGCCCAGAATGGCTTCCAGGCGAATGCGCGGACCATCCGCGTGGCGAACGAAATTCTTCGCGAACTGACGAACTTGATTCGATAGCGGTCATAGAATGATTCCGGGTATTGAGCACATTCCGTTGGCGTTGACACCGGTTCAGCGATGGTCGGCGGCGCGCCGGCTGGATACCGGCGTCACTGCCGAGACGTGGTTTGTGATCGGCGCCTGTGTCCTGCTGATCGTATTGGTCGTGTTACTCGTCTGGGTGAGCTACAAGCGTCGCGTGCAGAGCCGGGAAGAAACGCGGGAGTTGTTTGCGGGGCACCTCCGGCAGCGCGGGCTCGGCGTCCGGGAGCGCCAGATTCTCCTGGCGATTGCCATGCGGAGCGGCCTGCGAGGCATGCACGACATCTTCTCGGATGCCCAGGCGTTCGACCGCGGGGCCGACAGACTGCTGGCCGAGTGCTCGCAGGCCCGAACGCCGCAGGAGAATGCACATCTGGAGTCGGAAGTCAACGGTTTGCGCCAGAGGCTGGGCTTTCATGTCGCACGCGCGGCCGAGGATGCAACCGACTCGCAGCTTGCGAGCAGTCGGGACATCCCCCTTGGTAAGACGGTCGAATTGACGCGTCGCGGCCATGCAGAGGATGCCGGTATCCGAGCCGAGGTGGTCAGAAATGACGAGATCGAACTGGCGGTGGAACTGAAAACGCCCGTGGCCGGTGAGACTGGTGAGGTCTGGCGGATTCGGTACTGCTGCGGTGCGTCGGCGTGGGAGTTGGAGACCTCGACCGTTAGCTGTGAGGATCAGAGGCTGATTCTCAATCACACGAATGAAATTCGCTGTGTGGGTCGCCGGGAAATGCCGCGTGTGATCCTTCACACGCGGGCGCTTGTGGCCTGTTTCCCCTTCCTGCGAGAGGGCTCGATGGCATCCGCTCCTGACACGGCGGGTGGCGACGGACGATTGGATGAGATGCCGGACTTCGTGGAGGGGGTCGTGACCGAGATGTCCGGTTCGCAACTGAGGATCGAAGCGCCGTTGCAGGTCGGGCCGGGAGATAGAGTCCTGGCGCTGTATAGGTTGACCGGGCGAGGCAGTGGTGACGGTGGAGAGGCGAACTACAGGGTGGCGGGTGTCGGTCGGGTGAAGCAGTGCGTGAGCGGCGGTCATGGGATGTCGATGGTTGTCGAGTTGATGGATTTGAGTGACGCCGAGATGGACAAGCTCGCGGACATTATGGACGCGATTCCATCTCGTATCGGAGGCAATGAAGACAGTAGCGCGGTCGCCGAACAAATGTCCGCGCCTGTTATCGGGGCGGTGCAGTCCTGATCGTGACATTAGGAGTTTGACGTGGCCGATATTGGAACCGAGGTGAGTGCGAGTCTGGACGCCCTGACAAGGGAGTTCGACATCATCGCGCACAACATGGCCAACGTCAGCACGGCGGGCTTTAAGCGGCGGTGCAACAGTTTCACCAGGGCCCTCGACGCACAGAGCAGTACGTTGGACGACCAGCTTGAGGAAAATGCGGCCGCTGCATTCGATTTTTCCCAGGGCGGCTTGGTACAGACGGACCGCACATTGGATTTCGCTCTCTACGGCAAGGGCTTCTTTGTCATGGAGAGTCCGGAAGGCCCTCTGTACACGCGGCACGGCATCTTTCATACGAATCAGAATGGGCAGATTGTCGATACGGAGGGGCGGCTTGTCGCGGGGACCTCCGGACCGCTGATCGTCCCTTCGAGTGTGGACATCTCCCAGGTTCAGGTCGGCGATGATGGGCAGGTCAGAGCGGCCGGGGCGTCGATCGGACAGTTCCGCATCGTCGAATTTCCCGATAACGAGGATCAATTGCTGCCGGCCGGACTCAACTGCTTCCTCGCGCCGGAAGGCGTGGAGCCGGTGGATGCGTTGGATGCGATGGTCAAGCAGGGCTACAAGGAGGCGTCCAATGTGAAGCTGGTCGATGAACTGGTCAACATGATCATGGTGTCCCGGCTCTATGAGGCGAACATGAAACTCGTGAGTGCAACGAGGGAAGCGACGAGCAGTGTGATGAGTGTGGCCATGGGATGACAGACAGGAGTGAGTCGTCGTAGGGCGGACGGGGTCCGCCATGTCCTTTGCAAAGGAGTGACACATATGATGCGAGCCTTTTCCACGTCCGCCACAGGCATGACGGCCCAAGAAACGCTGGTGAACGTGATTGCCAACAATCTCGCGAACGTCAATACCACGGGATTCAAACGGAGCCAGGTCGAATTCCAGGACCTGCTGTACGCGAAGCTGAGCGAGCCGGGTACGGAAGTCTCGCCCGGCATCAATGCTCCGACGGGACTGGAGGTCGGGAATGGGGTTCGGGTCGCGGCCACCTTGCGCGTCTTCAGTCCGGGCGAGTTCCAGGCTACGGGACGAGGGCTCGACATGGCCATCCGGGGCAATGGGTTCCTGCAGGTGCTCATGCCGGACGGTGATATCCGCTATACGCGAAACGGCGCGCTGCAGATCAATGCGAACGGGCAGCTTGTCACGCTCTCCGGTTATCAGTTGGAGCCGTCGATCTCCGTACCCACGGATGCGGCGTCCATCGAGGTCGCCCCCGACGGCGGTGTCAATGTCACCGACTCGACGGGGGCCCGCTCGGTCGTCGGCACGATCCAGTTGGCTCGCTTCGTCAATCCCTCCGGCCTGACCAGTGAAGGGGACAACCTGTACGCCCCGACCGATGCCAGCGGCGATCCGGTGGTCGGAACGGCCGGCGAGGACGGCTTCGGATTGATTCAGGCCGGATTTCTGGAGAAGTCGAACGTGCAAATGGTCAATGAGCTCGTGAACCTGATCACAGCGCAGCGGGCCTACGAGATCAACTCTCGCGCGATTCGGGCCGGCGATGAAATGCTTCGCAACACCAACAACATCTTCCGATAGGAGCCGATCATGAGTCGTAGACTCTCATGGGTCATTCTTTTCATCTCGCTGGGCCTGCTGAGCATCACTGCGGCCGCTGACAACAGCGACGGCTCTCAGGCCCGCGTACTGCTTCAGGTCCACTTGCCGCGGGAGGTGACAGTCGAGGACAGTCTTCTGACTTTGGGCCAGATTAGTGTAATCAACGGAGAGCCGGCGCTGGCGGTTGTGGCGGGGGGGCTCGGCCTGGGGCGTCTGTCCGTGCCGGGCCAGAAGGTGACTCTGGATCGCCCGACGATTCTGAGCCGCTTGGCCTCGCAGGGGATTGCCATGGAAACCGTGCGCATGACGGGTGCCGAGGCGATTGTCGTTCGCCGCCACCAGAAGATCATCAACACAGAGGAATTCATTGAGGCGGGCAGGGTATTCCTGCAGCAGCATCCGCCCGGTCCCAAAGTTTGTGAGCTCATCCCGACGACGAGGCCGAAGGACCTGATTCTTCCGGGAAGACTGGAGGACCTGAAGTTGATGCCTCGATTCGTCCGGAGCGGCTCGCGAGGGTACGTCACGGTCCAGATCGCCGTCGTGGCGGATGGAAACAAGGTTGGGACGCGAGACATCCCGTTTCGCCTGCGGTATCAGTGCCGCCGGATCGTGACACTCAAGGAGATTCCCGAAGGCGCGGAACTCGCGCCGGACAACGTGAAGATCGAGACCACGGTATCCGATCGGCCCGAGCCCGCAGGCTGGAAGCCACCGTACGGACTCGTGGCGCTCCGCGCACTGGCGGCGGATATGGAGATTCGCAACGATATGGTCGGCTCGGTGCAAGCACCGGTCGTCATCCGCCGAAATGAGACGGTGGTCATCCGTGTCGAGCGGCCCGGTCTGCTCATCACGGCGATGGGGACCGCTCTGCAGCAGGCCCGCGCGGGCGAATTCGTGAAGGTGCGAAATGCCGACTCCCGGCGGGTCATCGTGTGCAAGGTCAATACGGACGGAACGGTCGAGCCGATGCTTTGAGGCCGGATCGATCCGGGAAGGAGTACAGATGAGCAAAAGAACGATATGGGTCGTGTTAATCGGTGTGTTCTTCCTCACGGAGCTTCTCCAGGCAGGCTCGATCTGGGCCAAGCGGGGCAGGAATCTGAAGACCCTCTATGCCGACGACGTGGCCCGCCGCATCGGCGATGTCCTGACGATCAGGATCACGGAAGACAGCAAAGTGGACAATAAGGCCAAGCGCGACCTGCAGAAGGAAAGCTCTCGTTCGAGCGACTTCAACGGGGAGTTGAACATCGATCACATCCTACCGAGCATTCCCGGGTTCACCATGTCGGCCGACTCCGGCACCGAGATGAAGAGCAAGGCCGATTTCAAGGATGAACGAAGCTTCGTGGATCGGGTCACCGTCGTGGTGATCGATATTCTCCCCAACGGCAATCTCGTTGTGCTTGGCACGCGTGATCGCGACATCGCGGGCGACGTGCAGACGATTGAGGTTGGCGGTATCGTTCGCCCCAGTGATATCGCCTTTGACAATACGGTCAAAAGCGAGCAGGTCGCGAATTTCCGCATCGTGACGAAGAACAGCGGCGTATCGGCGCCCTATACGACGCCCGGCTGGTTGTCCCAGATCTTCGATGTCCTCTGGCCCTGGTGATCGACCGTTCGTCGCCGTGCCGCCCTGTTTCTTTACGGAGCTGCCATCATGAGTGTTACGCTGAAATTTGCCCGCCCCCGGAGACGAGCCTTTGCCAGCATTGCCGTTGTGGCGGTGCTGTCGTTCGGTATCGTCCGGCCGGTTCTCGGGGAGCGCATCAAGGACATTGCCGATGTCCAGGGCGTTCGGAGCAACCCGCTCACGGGGATCGGACTCGTGACGGGTCTGGCGAGCACGGGGGATACCACGCTGCTGTCGCGTCAGATGCTGACGAACATCTTGCGAGATTCGGGGCTCGTTCTGTCACCGTCGGACCTGAAGGGCGAGAATATCGCGGTGGTGATGATCACGGCGGAGCTGGGGCCCTTCGACCGAGAAGGATCTCGTATCGATGTGGACGTTTCCTCGCTGGGCGATGCGGAGAGTCTTCAGGGGGGCATGCTTCTGCCCACGCCGCTGCGAGGGCTCGATGGCGAAGTCTACGCCGTTGCTCAGGGCGGCGTATCCATCGGGGGCTGGTCTGCCTCCGGTCAGCAGGCATCCGTCTCGAAGAACCATCAGACGGTCGGTCGTATCCCCGACGGGGCCATCGTGGAGCGGTCGGAACTCGCCACGTTCATCGAGCAAGTGGCGGGGCAGCGGTTTATGACGCTCAATCTGCGAAACAACGACTTCTCCACCGCGCAGCGCATCAGCCGGGTGATCGACGAATCCTATCCCGGCATCGCCGTCGTGCTCGACGCCGGCGCCATCAGGGTCAGCGTGCCGGCGGACATTGCACACAGAGACATCATCGGATTCATTGATGAGGTCACCCAGAAGGAAGTGACGGTCGACGCGCCCGCGACCGTGGTGATCAACGAGCGCACGGGCACCATCGTTGTCGGCGAGAACGTCGGGATCTCCGCCGTGGCGATCTCGCAGGGCAACCTGGTGGTGCGAGTGCAAGAGACGGCCCAGGTCTCGCAGCCGATCGCACCGTTCTCTGATGCCGGCACCACCGAGATCATCCCCGAGACGGCCGTCGATGTGGAAGAACAGAATGGCTACCTGATTCCGGTGGCTCGGTCACTAACGGTTTCCGAATTAGCCAAGACGCTCAACGCCATCGGGGCCTCCCCACGGGACCTGATTGCGATTTTCAACGCTCTGAAGAAGGCCGGCGCTTTGCAGGCGAAGCTGATCATTATGTAGGGGCTCATGCGTGGATGGTATCGAATCCATAGGAATGTCGGCGGTCGTGGCTCCCATCGAGCCGATGGGACGTGTCCCGGATGCCGCCACGATTTCATCTCGCCGGGCGTCACAGGCGCAAGACGCGATTCGCGACGGCAGCCAGGCGACCACGGAAACGGAACGCCTGGAGGAACAGAAGAAGCAGATCGCCAAGGATTTCGAATCCGTCCTCCTGGCCAAGCTGTTCGACCAGGTACAGGAATCGATTGGCACCTGGGGCTTTGAAGAGGAGGACGTGGCGTCGCAACAGGTCCAGGGGCTGTTCTGGCTCCACATGGCCCGGGACGTCGCCGACAAAGGGGGACTCGGGTTATGGAAGGACATTTACCAGTATCTTCAACAGATGGATGGCATGGCGGACACGCGTGAAATCGTTGACGAGGGACTGTAACCATGGCGTTGCCCACGGTGGAAACACAAGTTGAGGCGCTGCTGGATGTGCTGGACCAGGATATCCGGCACATCGAGGCGACCCTGTCACGGCTGGATGCGCTCCGGACCCTGCTGATCAAGCGGGACGATGAGGCACTGGAGAAACTGCTGGACGATATCCGCCGACAGTCCGAGGCGCACGCCGCGAACGAGCAGCAGCGTCAGGCTCTCAGGAGGGACTTGGCGGCCGCACTGGGATGCGGGGAACACGATCTGACACTGTCGAAACTCCGTGAAGAGTTGTCGGGGCAAAGTTGCAGGGCCGTAACGGAGCGGCAGGCGCGCCTCAGATCCTTGGTGGCACAGTTGAAACACGAGTACACGCTGACGGGCGTGCTCATCCTGGACTGCGCCAGGTTCAATCGATCCCTTATGCAAGCTTTCTTTGGGCCTAATGGCAGGCCGGACACGACGTACAGCGCCAGCGGCGCGGCCAAGCACAAGACCGATGCGACGCTCGTGAGCGTGCAGTTGTGACGGAGATGTTGGGGACGTTTGGATCCTACGGCGGGTGCATGAGAAGCTGAAACGGGGCTGACGAATGCAGGATTTCGGGATAGGTCTAAGTGGTCTGAATGCGGCCCAGGCGGCACTGGCGGTCATTGGAAACAATATCGCCAATGCGGCGACCGAAGGATACCATCGCCAGCGGATCGAGCTTTCTCCCGGCTCGTACGGGCAGACCGGAGGCATGAATGTCGGCGCGGGCGTCGATGTGGCAGGCGTCACGCGCATGCTCGACGGACTCCTCGAGCGTGAGATCGTGCAGCAGGAGTCCACTTATGGTCAGATCTCACAGGAGCTTTCTATTTTGAACTCCGTTGAGACGACCTTCGGTGAGTTCGCGGAGGGCGGGGGTCTGAACGCCGCGATTGATGGGTTCTTCGATGCCCTGCGGGCGTTGGCTGCGCACCCACTGGAGCGGGTGTGGCGCAATGAAACCGTCAGTAGCGCACAGGTACTTGCCAACGAGTTTCGGCGCCTCGGCACATCGTTGAGAGGTCTGGAGGATCAGATCGTGCTGGAGGCGCAAGACACGGTAGGCTCCATCAATAGCCTGCTTACCCAGATCGCCGAGTTGAATGGGAAGATCCACACGATTGAGGTCAGCCAGGGACAGGCCAATAACCTGCGTGATCACCGCGACCAACTGATTACGGAGTTGGCCAGGCTTGTCAGGGTTGAGACGCAGCCGAGAGAATGCGGGGTGGTCGATGTCGCGATTGCCGGGCTCCCCGTGGTTACTGGCTCGGTCGTTATAGGAATCCAGGCCGATTTGCAGGGTGACCGGTCATTGAGTGTCTCAGCGGCCGGGGCCGAAGGCTACAGTCTGAGCGTGCAGGGCGGACGGCTCGGCGCGCTGCTGGCCCTGAAAAACGAAATGTTGGAAGGTCTCCAAACCGACCTCGACACTCTGGCACAAACGATTGTCAGTCAGGTGAATCGCTACCATGTCCAGGGCCTGGGCCTGGAGGGCTCGTTCACGGAACTGACTGGCTGGCCGATGGGCAGCACGGACCTGGTCGACGCCGAACATCCGGTTACGGACGGGACGTTCTACATCCGGTTGACGGATGCCACGACGGGCGAGGTGCAGCGGCACGCCATTGATGTGAACGTGTCCGGACCATTGCCCGATACCTTGGCGTCGATTGCCGCCAAGGTCGATGCGATTGACGGTCTGAATGCATCGGTCCTCTCTTCCCGATTGCACGTCGTGGCTGATCTGGGATACACTTTTGACTTCCTGCCCGCCGTTTTGCCCATGCCGACCGCGCTGAACCTGACGGCGGCTGCACCGCCGGCCATTGCTGTCTCCGGGCTCTACGGGGGTGAGGAGAATCACACGTTCACGTTCACGGTGGTCGGCAGCGGGTCGGTCGGCAACGGCGTCCTGCGCCTCGATGTGACGGATGAGAGTGGCGGCACCGTCAGCACGTTGAACATCGGGGCCGGCTATGCGGCCGGAGATACGATCGAGCTGCGAAACGGCAGCCGCATCTCCCTAAGCATGGGCGACCTGAACGCGGGCGATCGTTTTGACGTTGAGGCTTTTGCGACGACCGATACCTCCGGTGTGTTGGCCGCGACCGGGATGAATGCGTTCTTCTCGGGGGCCAGTGCCTCCGAGATGCAGGTCTGCGGCGACATCGCTGAAGCGCCCGACCGGATCGCCACCGCCTTCGGCGCCGATCTGACGGACAATGTGGCCGCTCTGCGGCTGGCAGCGGTGCGCGATGAGACGGTTGCCGGCCTTGGCGGCATGACCCCCGGAGAATACTACCATCGCACCGCGGCCGGGCTGGGACAGCAGGTCGCGCTGAAACAGTCCCAGCAGGAGAACGTCCAGGCCGTGATGCAGAACCTCGAACAGCGACGCAACGAGATCAGCTCCGTCAATATCAACGACGAGGCGGCCCGACTGCTGGTGTTCGAGCAAATGTTCCAGGCCATGGCCAGGTATTTGAGCAGCCTGCAAACGACCATGACGACCCTGATGGATATGGTCTGAAAGAGGATTATGAGCGGATCGTTAGTGAGCATCTATGAGAATGTCAGCTATGCACTGTACCTGCACGGCAAGGCGATCACGCAGTTGCAGGAACAGGCGTCTACCGGAAACAGAATCAACCGCGGCTCCGACGGTCCTTCAGAAGCGTATCGGATCCTTGGGCTGAACTCGCAGGAGCGGTCCCTCGAGAGCTACAAGGAGAATGTGACCGAGTTGATGGGCAATCTGAAAGTCTCCTCCACGATCATCGCGGATATGGCTTCGGAACTGGCGAATGCGCGGACCCTCCTGACGCAGATCGTCGGCGGGGTCCATGATGCGGACGGCCAGAAGAGGATCGCCGAAGGGCTCAACAATACCCTTGAGCAACTGGTTTCCCTCGCGAACACCAAGCATGGCAATCAATATCTTTTTGGCGGCGACAACACCACGATGGTGCCGTATGCCGTGGTTCGAGAGGGCGGGCGAATCGTGCAGGTGACTTACCAGGGCAGCGAGGAGGCCCGTGGCGTCGATGTGGCGCCGGGCCTGGAGATCGAGGCCCATCACGTAGGCGATGATATCTTTCGCAGCAACGACCGTGGCGCTCCGATCTTCCTCGGGCAAACCGGCGCGGCGGCTGGAACCGGTACGTCCAACATGCGGGGCGACGTCTGGCTGACCGTAGAGTACGACGGCGCGAACTACCAACTTTCAATCGACGATGGGGCGAGCTTCGTGACCGTGCCATCCGGCGGCGAGACCAACCAGGCGGTGACGGACTCTCGCACCGGTCGCGTTCTATACGTGGATACCACCGGAATCGATCAGACCGGCGTCGAGTTGGTCCGCATGCCGGGGACCTACGACGTCTTCAGCACGCTGATCAGCTTGCGGGACACCCTTTTGAATGAGCGCGGTCTCCCGAACGCCGAAGTGCTCGACCATGTGGATCAGTGTGTGGGAGCGGTCGAGGAGGTCCGCAATCTTCTCGTGCAGGCGAACGTCTCCACGGGCTCGAACATCAACTTCCTCGATACGCTGAAGCGCAATCTGGACGATATGCGGTTCGGCACCCAGGATGAGACAACGCGCCTGCAGGAGGCGGACATCGCCCAGATTGCCATCGATCTTTCCCGTCGGGAGATTCTCTACCAAATGTCGCTTTCGGTTGCCGGCAAGCTGATGACCACATCCTTGCTGGATTTCATTCGATAGCGGTTCAGGGCGGCGGGAGCGGAAAGGCTGGTTTGCAGACGCCGGTGTCTGATTTCTATCCAGGGGCAATCGGACCTGCGGCCGTATTGGAAGGAAATCGTGCTTTTCATGGACGGCACGCCATTTGCTCTGCTTTGAGAGGATTGTGGCGCCCATGTGGCCGCTTGTCAGAAGGGAGTAGAACGCATGACAACGCAGACGGGTTCAAGCTACTACCGGAGAGGTCTGGAATTAGCCGAAGCCGGCAAGTACCAGGAGGGATTGAATTGCATTCGCGAGCACCTGCGAGGCGCGCCGCACGACGCCCAGGCCCTCAACGATGCAGGGGCCATTCTGCATTGTTTAGGCCGGACGCAGGATGCGGTCAGCCATCTGGTCAAAGCGCGAAACATCAGGGCGGACAGCAGCGAGATTGTGTGGAACCTCGTGGAGGCCTATCTGGCCGGCGGCCAGGCGGCCCAAGCGGCGGCGCTGTTCGATGATATGGAGCGAATGGGCATTCTGAGCGTCGACGTTCTGAACCGGACGGCCACCATGTTGCTCGACCAGGGACGGAAGGGCTCGGCCGTCGACGTGCTGCTTCGTTCCTATCGGCTGTGGCCCGAGCAGGAGGTCCTCCGGCCGATGCTCGATGTGATTCGCAGCAAACGGCCGAACGTTGCCTTCTTCCGCAACGGCGAGGGAGCCGACGGGGCTCTGGCGGATATCTGCGAGTTCGTGCAGCAACGGTTCCGGACCGAATTCTACGAGGGCCGTCGGCCTGAAGGGATCCAGGAACTGATGCAATGGAGCGACATTGCCTGGTTCGACGGGGGCGGGGAGATGGCCGTCGAGGCGTCGCGCACGGGCGGCCCAACCAGGATCATCGTCAGCCTGCGCCGCACGGACGTGCGGGATCGCTGGCCAAAGGACGTTCGCTGGGAAAACGTGGATATCCTGGTACAGATCGGCAGTTCTGCCATGGAAGAGGCCCTGATTCAACAGGTGCCGGACATTCGGAATCGGACGCGACTGGTCGTTGTCCCCAATGGGGTCAATCTCAGTCGCCACGTCTTCCGCCGACGCGAACGGGGCAAGCACCTCGCCTGTCTCGGCTGCCTGACGATGGAGGCGAACCCGGCCTTTCTGCTGCAGTGCATGCAGAAACTGCACTACATCGATGGCGGATACAGGCTGTTCTTCTCCGGGACATTTGAAAGCCCTGTTGTTGAGCAGTACGTTCAGCACATGGTCCAGACGCTGCAATTGGGGAACGCGGTTTCCTTTGAGCCCTATCCCGGCGACCTGAACGGCTGGCTGAGCGACAAGCACTTCATCGTTGCCGGCGGTATCGGTGAGAGCCAGGTCGAGGCGGTGCTGGCAGGGATGGCTTGTGGGCTGAAGCCGATCATTCACAACTTCCCCGGCGCGGAGGATCTCCTCCCGGCACGGCACCTGTTCAATATCGCCGAACAGTTTTGCGAACAGGTCGTCTCGCAGGACTATGAACCCGAGCAGTACCATCGTTTCGTGGAAGAGCACTACCCGATGGAAGACCAGTTGCTACGAGTCAATGGAATTCTCATGCAGCTTGAGACGGAGGTGGAGTTGCGGGCCGCCGCCCCTTCCATGCTAGAGCAGATCGCTTCTGCCGCGCCACCGATGCGGGGTCCCGATTATCCGGCCGCGGCCGCCCGCACAGGCGGTATGCGGGTGTGACCCGCCATTCGATACGTGATGTTTGATTTTCTCAAGACGCCAAGAGATTCTGTGAGTGCTACCCGTCGCCCACCTTCGGCCCGCGCGAGGAACGACGGACCGTTGGTCAGCGTTCTTCTGCCCACGCACAATCGGCGCCGGTATCTGGGCGAGGCGCTCGCCAGCGTGCTCCGGCAGACGCACCAGCACCTGGAAATCTTTGTCGTCCGCGACGGTGGCCAGGAGGTCGCCGACGTCGTGGATTCGTTTCAAGATGCCCGGGTCATCTTTATCGACCGGAAAGAGAACCGAGGCAAGCCGTACTCTTTGAATGAGGCGCTGTCGCAGGCGCGTGGCAAATACATCGCTTATCTCGACGACGATGACGTGTATTATCCCCATCACGTCGAAACCCTGGTCAAGGCACTGGAGGCGCAGACGGAATGCAAGGTGGCCTACAGCGACCTCTACAAGACCTCTTGCGAAGTGCTGCCGGGCGGCAGTCGCGTGCCGCTGAGCAAGCACGTGGAGATCAGCCGCGATTTCGACCGGTTCCTGATGCTGTACTTCAATCATGTTCTGCACGTCTCGCTGATGCACCGCCGGGAATTGCTCGACAAGACCGGCCTCTATAACGAGGACCTGAAGATCCTGATTGACTGGGATATGACGCGACGGCTGGCCTTCTTCTCCGATTTTCATCACGTGTCCGTCGTTACCGGAGAGTATTACAGCCCGGTCGGGGAATCCGATCGCATCTCGTTCCAGCGACGCAAAGACTCGCAGGAATACACGAGGAATCTTCTGACCATCCGAACGACGAGGCCGGCCAAGCCCTGGTCGAAGATCGGGGACCTTTCGGTCATTCTTCTCACGGATCGCGTAAGCAATCGCACCGCCGATACGATGTTGCGTATCTGGCGGCATACGTTCTATCCGTACAAGCTTTATGTTCCCCTGCCGCCGGCTGAGATCTCACGCTTGAACGTGGACATGCCCCATGTGGAGCTCGTTCCGGTGGCCCCGGTCAGTTCTATGGCCGAGCGAGTCGATACGGCCCTCCAGAGGTCGGAGGGCGATTATGTAGCCATCGTGCCGGAGAGTCTTGCCGTTGAGGAGATGTGGGTGGAGAACCCTCTCTACGCTCTGATCAACAGCGCCGGTCGTGACGGGGTTCTCCTGGAAGGAGCGACGGCGCAATCCTGGGCGGCCGTGCTCCGGCGGTCGGACCTCGAGCAGGCGCGAAGGTCGTATCCGCATCTGTCGGTGGATGCATCGCTTGCCGCTTCGGGCATTCGGACGCGTCGGCCGCAAGAGGAGGAACTGCCATTCCAGTTTGATGAGCTTCTGCGGCAGGCCAGAGCCGCCGAGGCCGACGGAAACTGGGTCACAGCGGCCCGGATCTTCGAGTGTATGGGCGAGCGCCACCAGAATGCCCTCTGGATGAAGACCATGGCGGCCCATGCGTACTTCAAAGCGGGCGACCGTGCCAGGGCTGAATCGCTGAGCCGCGAAATCAATCGTGAACGTCCAACGGTGGATACGCTCCTTCTCGAGGCCAGAATGCAACGGCGAAAGGGCGACTTCGATGCAGCCATCCACCTGCTGGGTCGGGCCGAGCAGGTACTCGGGCCAGACCCGGTTTGCCCGGTACATTCGGCAGGGAGTCTGTGCGCGACGCAGGCAGAGAGCTTTCAACGCTAAGGATTGAGACAAGCATGGATACAGCACGAACCAATAGTGTCGACAGCCACGATCGCACGCAACACTATGACGTCCTGCGCGAGCTGGGAGATTGTTACACCTCGGTAGGTGACTACGGCCAGGCGCAGCGGTGCTACGAGAAGGCGGCGTCGCTCGGTCCCGATGAGCCGGGGCCTTACATCGGGTTGGGCGTCGCCTCGCTGCAAACGGGCAAGCTCGACGACGCGGAGATCGCGTTCCGAGTCGCCTGTCGGCTGGATCCGAAATGCGCGAAGGCCTATGCAGGACTCGCCATGGTGGCCCAGCAGCAGCAGGACTTTCCACAGGCTTTCGATCTCTATATGAAGTCGCTCGAGTTGGATACGGACAGCATCACGGCCCTTTTGGGATTGTTCCAGGTCTCCTGTGAGATGGGTTCTTTCGCCAGGGTGATTCACTATCTGGAAGTCTATCTGGAAATGCATCCCGGCGATCCATCCGTGATGTATGCGCTGTCGGCACTGTATCTGAAGGACGGTCGGCCACAGCAGGCGAGAGACGTGCTGCGGAACCTGCTGACGCTCGAACCGGGCAATCAAGACGCAGCCAATCTGCTCGAAGAGGTCGAGCACGTTCTGGCGGAGGCAAGATGAACTCCAGATGCCCGAACCCAGTGACGGCGAGCGACGTCAGCCTGAGCGTTGACCGATTGCACGGTCTGTTGGCCCGACAGCTTGAATTGATACGCCAGGGCAATGTGGTCGCAGCCGAAGCATTATGTGAGCAAACCGATCCGCTTGTCCGCGTGATCGCGGACGCGGATGCCTTTCGTGGGGCCGAGGGCGAAGATCGGCGTCGGCTTCTCGAGCAACTCTATCGCGAGCTGTGTCTGATGTTGACTGCGCAACGCAAGGAGACATCAAACGCGCTGCAAGCAGTCCGCCGCGGCAAGCGAATGCTGAGGACCTATGGAAACCACTTATCGCCCAGGTAAGCCCGCTGTTCGTGAAGCGACGGTCGTTTCCCATGCGACACCGGCGCGATGTTCCATCATTCTGCCACCGGGATGTGACGCACCTCAGATTCGTGCGTATGTGGAGCGATTGCAGTCCAAGGGAATTGGTGAGGACTACGAGATCATCGTTGGCGATCGAGAATCTCGGTTCGGAGAGTCCTGGCCGAGTGTGTTCCTGGCGCAAGTCAGGGTGATCGCAATACCAGCCGCGTCTCGCTGCTCGGAGGCGTTTGACGTCTGTGCGGAAGCTTCACAGGGCAAATACGTGTTGTTCGTGCGGGAGCTTGTTGACCTGGACCTCCTCATGTTGGAAGGGTCCATCCGGGAGCTTGAGGATTCCGGGAACGAATTGAGCGTCTCCGATACGGGCAGATTTGTGCTGGTCCATCGTTCACTGTACCGGCGAGTCGGGCGGCTGCACGCGCTGCTCGAACAAGTTGGTGTGGATGACAGAGACGTCGGGTCCGATGTCCGGGCATCGAGCCACCGCGTGAGAGACTTGAACGGCGATCCCTTCTTGTTTTCGTGCGGCCGGAACACATTCGTGGACGCCGATGCGATCATTGACACACCCGAGCGCGTCAGGATCGGCGCAGACTGTGTGATTCGCAAAGGTGTGGTCCTGCGGCCAGAGGGTGGGGAGATCATCATTGGTGATCATTGTGTGATCAATCACTACTGCGTCTTCCACGGTAAGGGCGGCATATACATTGGCGATTGGACGATCATCGCTCCGCACTGCGGCTTCTACGCGCAGAATCATACGTTTGAGCGTTTCGATCTTCCCATCACAAAGCAGCCTAACATCGGGAGAGGAATCTACCTGATGGGAGATAACTGGATCGGCGGCGGCGCCGTCGTTTGTGATGATGTCACGGTCGGCAAGGGGACCGTCATCGGGGCCAACTCGACGGTGACCGGATCCATTCCGATGGCGTGCGTGGCGGTCGGGTCGCCGGCGAGGGTGATCAGGAAGCGGTACGGCGAGAACTGGGATTTTCATCAGAGGGAGCGAGCGGCCCTTGAGGGTATGCCCCAGGAGATAGGCAAGTACGTGCAGGAGAGAGGCCGCCGAATCGCGGAATGGATCGGTCAGGACGATCGCGTGCTGGATATCGGATGTGGTGAAGGTATCATCACGAGCCTACTGGCACGTAAGTGCCGACACGTGGTCGGCTGCGACTACTCCGCCGAAGCGGTTGAGGCGGCGGCACAGGGCCACCCGGGACACGAGTTCGTCTATTCGAACTCGACGTGCCTGCCGTTTGAGAGCGGCTCGTTTACAGGAGTCGTTCTCTCCGAGGTTGCCGAGCACCTGTTGCCCGTCCAGTTTGTACGTGCCCTCTATGAGATATACCGAGTGCTCGGGCCGGGAGGAATGCTGATCCTGACCACGCCGCTCACGGGCAAAAGTACAGACACCTCGACATATGCTCATATCTATGAATACAGCGAGCGCGAGATGGTCGCTCTTCTCGGCAGGGCCTTTGAACGGGTCCAACTATGGGACAAGGAATTTGGGATCTTCATCGCTCGCAAGAGGGAATCACCGTGACCGAACCGAAGGGCAACAGGATGGGATCATTTGACACGGCGCGTTCCGAACGGGGCCCGGGCCACAAACATGTTCTGCTGATGACCTCGGCGGCGCCGGCCCAGTCGCCGTTCTCGACCAAGGAAAAGCGGCCGCCGATTGGCGTCGGATTCCTGATCTCGGTGCTGCGAAATGCCGGGCATCAAGTTTCCTTTATAGACAATTACTTGCAGCCCAGCGATTTCCTGGAGACGGATTACCTCCGCGAGAACGCCGTGGATTTCGTTGGCATTTACGCGAATACGATCTGCTTTCGCGATACGCTCCGTGTGCTAAGGCGGCTGCAGCGCTTGCGGCAGATGCATCAGTGGGGAGGCAAGATCATCGTGGGCGGTCCGCACGCCGCCGTGGCGCCGCAGACCATTCCTGACTGGGTCGATCACGTGGTTCAGGGCGAGGGGGAGCGTGCCATTTGCGACATCCTTGAGGGCCGGGTGGCCGACCGGCTGATCCGGTACCCACGAATCGAGAATCTCGACGAATTGCCCACGCCGGCCTGGGACTCTTTCGTCAATCTACCCTACCAGTGGGATGTCCGTTTCTTCGAAGACCGGCCGGTATTCACGATGAACACCAGCCGCGGCTGTCCGTTCCAATGCACCTTCTGTTCCGTCGGCTCCGTCTGGGGCAAGCGATATACCTGCTTCAGTGCGGATCGGATCGTTTCGGATATCGAGCAATTGATTCGCTGCTACGGGGCGAAGGGAATCTACTTCCGCGAGGACAATTTCACGCTGGACCAGAAACGGCTGCGGCGATTCTGCGATTTGATGATCGAGAGGGGAATCCGGATCCCCTGGGTGTGCGAGTCGCGGGTTTCCACGCTGACCCGCGAGACGGTCGAACGAATGTCACAAGCCGGCTTGAAGGGCTTCTATTTCGGCGTCGAAAGCGGCTCTCAGCGGATGCTCGATTTCATGAAGAAGGGGATTACCGTCGAGCAGATCGAGAACGCGTTTCGGTGGTGCCACGAATTGAACGTCAAAGCCGCTGCCAGTGTCGTGGTCGGCGTCCCGGGCGAGACCGAGGCGGATCTCGTCGCGACGCAGGAGTTGCTGGAGCGCATCAACCCGGCCGTGGTCTGGCCGAATGTCTTTGTTGGTATACCGGACAGCCGTTTGTACCAACATGTGCTGGAAAATCGCCTTTACGAGTATATCGATGACAGGGGGTTGGTGTACCTTTCGGGACACAACGAGAGGGTCCGGCGGTACTACGGCGACGGAGGCAGCGCGGACATTCCCAACGCGGAGGAGAACAAGGATTGGGCAGCCGCGCCGAAAGTCAGCGTTCTCATGGCCGTCCACAATGGTGAGAAGTTCGTTCAAGAGGCCATCGCGAGCCTCTACGGCCAGACCTACCAGGACTTCGAGCTGATTGTCGTTGACGATGGCAGCACGGATGGCACGCCGGAAGTCTTGCAGCAGGTGAAGGACTCGCGGACGTTCATCTACAGAAACGCAGAGAACCAGGGTCTGACGAAATCACTCAACAAGGGCTTACGGCTGTGCCGTGGGGACTATGTGGCCCGCATGGACGCCGACGATGTGTCTGCTCCCGAGCGGTTCGCAAGGCAGGTTGCGTTTCTTGAGGGTCACCCGGACGTTGCGCTCGTTGGCACACCGTACCATCATATCGATGCACAGGGAACGGTTACCGCGCAGATCGAGGTGCCGAGCGAGGACGATCAGATCCGCGAAGCGCTGAAAGAGAAGAACTGCTTCGGCCATGGCACGATCATGGCGCGTCGCAGCGCGCTGGTCGCATGTGGGGGCTACGACGAGCGGTTCGTCTGGGCCCAGGATTATGACCTGTGGCTGCGGATGGCCGAGAAGCACCGCCTCGCCAATCTGGGTGAACCTCTTTATTACTGGCGTTCGACCGAAGAATGCATCTCACACGCCAAGAGACAGGAGCAGCAACACTACAAGGACCTGGCGATTCGTGAGGCGCGGAGCCGACGTGGAGAGCAGGAGGCCTCCAAACAGGGAAGGCGTCTCTCTGAGCCGGATGAGCCGCCGCTGGTGTCGGTCATCGTCCCCACGTACAACCGGCCTGAGATGCTGAAACGCGCCATCGAGAGCATTTTGAGCCAGACATATCCGAGCATTGAGATCGTGGTCGTCAATGACGCCGGCGACGATGCGGAACACATCATCCGGACATTGAACACCCGAAGCGATATTGTCTACATCAGACATGCTGCGAATAAGGGTCTGGCCGCCGCGCGAAACACGGGCATTCGAGCGGCCCATGGCAAGTACATCGCCTACCTGGATGACGACGACGTCTACTATCCGGACCACATCGAGCGATTGGTCACTTCTCTGGAGACGACGGACTATCGAGTGGCCCATACGCAGGCATGCCGATCGCATCAGGAGAAACGCAACGGCTGCTACGTCGAGACGCACAAGACGACCCCGTACACGATGGACGTGACTCACGAGGGGCTTCTTGTCTGCAATCTGGTGCCCGTGCTATGCGTGATGCACGAGAAGCGTTGTCTGGACGAGGTTGGCTGCTTCGATGAGACGCTTCCGACGCATGAGGACTGGGACCTTTGGATCCGCATGTCGAGGAGGTACGAATTCCTGCACATCCCTCGCGTGACGGCGGAAGTCACCTGGCGAACGGACGGCACCACCATGACGAGCCGGCGAGTGCAGGAGTTCCTGACCGTCCCCGAGCTCGTATACAACAAGTATCGTCAGTTCGTGGCCGACAAGCCGCACATTGCGGCACTACAGGCAAAGCGGCTGCAGCTTCTCAGAGGCCAGTCAGGCGAGCCGCCCTCTCAGGCTCCGGATTGCCGGATGACGTCCGCAGGCGAAGAATCTGCGGAGCCGACGGATGGTGCGCAGATACGTGTGCCCTCCCGTGCGCGGGCATTGAATATCGCCGTCAAGATCTGTACACCTTCGCGGAACGAGTCGTTATGGGGCGACACGTGGTTCGGTTACGGCCTGGCCAAGGCTTTCTGGAAGGCCGGGCATCAAGGCGAAGTCCACTTCCGAAACGAGTGGGACAAGCCGGACCGGGACATCGACGTGGCGATTCATGTGAAGGGGCTGATCCAGTACACACCAAAGCCGAATTGCCTCAATGTCATGTGGGTCATCAGCCATCCGGAACTCCATTCTCCAGAGCAGCTCAATCAATTCGATGTCGTCTTCTGTGCCTCAAGGAAGTATTGTGAGTACATCGCGCCGAGGACTCGCGTTCCCTGCTTTTATCTGCCCCAGGCGACTGACGATGAGATCTTCAGACCGCTCGATCCGGCTCCCGCCAAAGACATTGATGTCCTCTTCGTAGGGAACAACTACTGCCGCGAGAGACGCCGGCCGATAATAAACGATCTGTTCGCGGCGGGAGGAGACGATGATCTATGGGTCATCGGTCTGGGTTGGCGTGGCTACATCGACCAGAAGCACCTCAAGGCCGATCATCTGCACCCGCAGGAGCTTCCCGCACTGTACTCCCGGGCCAGAATCGTGCTGAACGATCACCATGAAACGATGCGGCAATGGGGCTTCATTAATGATCGGACCTATAATCTGGCGGCGGTAAAGGCTTTTCAAATCTGCACTCACGTTGAGGGGCTGGATGAACTTGGCATCGTAACCTACTCCAGCCCGGAAGATCTTCGCCGAAAGCTGGACTACTATCTCCAGCTTCACGGCGAACGCCAGCGGCTGGCGGATATCGCACACGAACGGTGTCGGCCCTTCACATTCCCGGAGGCCGCCAAGGCGATTCTGAGAGTGATTCGTGAGTTGCCCAAGCAACCCTCGATCGCGCAGCATACGTCCGGATATTCTGTACGGCCGCAGCCGGATGGCCCGGCCTTTGCCTTCAGCGGGCCGGCTTTTGAACGATAATGGAATTAGAAACGTGTGCCCGCCGAGAGCGGGATATGGATACCGTGCCCCCGTTCCCATTTGGGAGATCGGATAACCATGGGTGAATTGCGGCTTCCGGGATTGCTCACCGGGATCGACACGGCCAAGCTGATCGGCCAGCTCATGATGGCGGAGCGGCGGACGGTCAATCTCTATCTTGAGCGCCAGGAGGTGTGGACGGAGCGGAAAGACGCCCTCGGCAGCCTGCAGAGCAAGCTGGATGCGCTCAAGAGCACGGTGAGCGATCTCTCCAATGCCAGGGAGCTTCGAGCGTACGCGACCGCCTCCAGCGATACGGATATCGTGACGGCCGAAGCGTCTCATAACGCCTTCGAGGGGAACCACACGGTCGTCGTGAATCAGCTCGCCAACGCGGAGCGTTGGGTCCACACTGCCGGCAAGGAATACGCCGAGGACTATGTCGGGGCCGGCACGTTCATCTACTCGTACAACCATCAGGAAACAATCCTCACCACCACGGCCGAGACGACGCTTGAGGACCTGATGGGCTTGATCAACAACGATGCGGACAACGCGGGCGTGACCGCCAACCTGCTGCATTACAATGGCGCCTACCATCTTATGCTGAACGGCAATGAGGCCGGCTCTGATTATGAGGTTTCGGTCAATGCCAGCAACACCGAGGTCTGGCAGGCCGCCTCATCGTTTACCGTCGGTACGGAGAACGCGGCCCTGGGGGATAAGATCGTCGATCTGGACCAGTTCAGCGGCACATTTGGGGCGGGTGAGTCCGCCACGATCACGATCGGCGGCAAGCGGCATGACGGGACAGCGGTCAGCGAGACGTTGAGCGTCAATCCGAATACGAAACTCGGTCACCTGGTTGAGGAGATCAACGACGCCTTCGGTGGCACCGCGACGGCTACGCTCGTGAACGGCCAGATCCGGCTCACCGACCACACGAGCGGGGCGAGTCAGATGGAGTTGAGCCTGGCCTACGATCCCGGTTCGACCTCAACCACGCTGGATATTCCCGCGATCAGCCAATCCACGCAGGGGGGGAGTGTCACGGCCAGTCTGGCCGGCTTCGCCGCGACGGATTTCACAGAGACCCAGTCGGCCCAGGATGCTCAGATCAGAGTGGACGGGTATCCTTCGGGCGTGGACGAATGGATTACCCGTAGCTCGAACACGGTTGACGACGTCATTCACGGCGTGACGCTCCACCTGCATGACACCGGGACCGTGCAGGTGAACCTGACCCGGGACATCGAGTCGGTCAAGGAGAAGCTTGACTCGATGGTGACGGCGTACAATGAGGCGGCGGCGTTTCTCCAGGAAAAGACCGGCTACAACGACGTGCTCAAGACCGCTGGCGTGCTCATGGGCGATTCGGTAGTCCCCAACATCGTCAATAATCTCCGTTTGCCTCTGATCCGGCAGACCAGCGGTTTTATCATCGACGTCGATAGCTTCCTCATGCCCGGGCAGATCGGTCTCGAACTCGACCGCGACGGTATGTTGAGTCTGGAGACCAGTGCCTTCGATGAGGCCATTGCGGAGGACTACCAGGGGGTGCTCGCCGTCATCGGGGCCGACAAAACGGGCAGTTCCGACAGCAACACGATCGAGTTCTACAGTGCATCGAGCAACTTCACCACGGCCGGCACCTATGATGTGGAGGTGACGGTCTCGGGCGGGGCTCTCACGAGCGCCCGGATCAAGCTTGATGACGACCAGACCTGGCGAGACGCCACGTTTGACGGCAATATTGTCACCGGAGACAGTACGTTTGATGAGGGCGGCAGGCCGGTCAATCCCGAGAACGGTCTGCAACTGAGTGTCGACCTGAGCCAGGATGGCACGTTCGCGGCCACGGTCCGCGTCAAACAGGGCTTCACCGGCGCGATGGAGGATATCCTGAACCGAATCCTGAAAGCAACGACCGGCACGCTTCCTCTCGACCAGGAGAATGCCAACGATCAGATCGAGAATCTGCAGGAGCAGATCGACAGGGAGGAGAATCGGTTGACGCAGAGGGAACAGTTCCTGACGGCCAAGTTCGCCCGCCTGGAGAAGACGCTGGCGTTGTTGCAGAACCAGATGGGCGCTTTGGGTATGAGCGGATAGGCCGGATGGTTAATGGGGGGGCGAGCCTGTAGTGGCGGGACCGCTATCGAGGACTATTTCTGAGATGCTCTCTTCTTATGGCGGAGCCGGTAGATCATGGCCAGCACCTCGGCCACGGCCATGTACAGCGATTCCGGTATCGGCTGCCCCGGCTTGACCGTCGCATAGATGGCCCTCGCGATTTCGGGCCGGCGAATGATGGGAATGCCGTAGGAACGCGCGATTCCGATGATCCGCTCCGCCAGGTGGTCGGCGCCTTTTGCCAGAAGAACCGGCGCCTCCATGGTCTTGGCTTCGTACTTCAGGGCAACCGCCACGTGGGTCGGGTTGACCAGAATGACGTTGGCCTTCGGGATCTCCTGGCGCAGCCGCCTCATCGATATCTCGAACTGGATGCGACGAACGCGCGCCTTGATCTCTGGAGAGCCCTCCATATCCTTGCGCTCCTGCTTGACCTCCTGGCGGGTCATCTTCAGTTCCTGGACGTGCTGCCATTTCTGGTAAAAGGCATCAGCCAGCCCGATGATGAGAATCGCCAGGCCCACACGCAAGCCGAGCCCGAAGATCATCTTGGCCATGGCGACCATGATCTCGTTTGACCAGGCCCAGCGAAGAGCCGTCAGCGACTCCAGTTTGTTTCGCACATAGAACCAGACGATGATGCTGACGAAGAACAGCTTCAGGATGGACGCCAGCAGGCGGACCAGGGAGCGTTTGCTGAACAGTTTCTGCACCGAGTTTGCGGGATTGATTGCGTTCAGGTTGAGCCGGAGGCCCCCCGGGGTGAACGCCAGGCCGCCGACGGCGATACTCGTGGAAATGCCGGCCAACGACAGTGCGGCGAGGAGCGGCAGGATCACGATGACGGCGTCAGTCAGGTTGCGGTGGAGCAGGTTGAGCAGCGCTTCAGGACTGGACAGGGCGTCGGTCGTGCCGATCGACAGGCCCGACTCGAGTTGCGACTTGCTCCAGCGAAACAGGCCGGGCGCCAGCACCGCAAGAGCGAGCAGCAATACCAGCAGCGCAACGGCCGTAGCGAGCTCCTGGCTTTGGGCGACTTGTCCGCGCTCTTGTGCCTTCCGGAGCTTGCGCGGTGTTGGTTGTTCGGTCTTTTCGGCGGCTGGTTGATCCGGCATTTCTTAG